>CERE01039799.1_pt1 | contig 41960 bp, 33 predicted proteins | sample 530911 | NCBI WGS metagenome assembly CERE01 (sample SAMEA2621092, study PRJEB7988) | marine metagenome | biome: marine biome (ENVO:00000447); feature: mesopelagic zone (ENVO:00000213); material: "saline water (ENVO:00002010), including plankton (ENVO:xxxxxxxx)" | depth 800 m
ACAGATGCAATCAACACTCTACTGATACGAAGCCTAGATTTCTAGAGCTTTTGGCACAAAATAACACATTTCGCAATACCCTTACGCAACGTAAGGAATACTTTCGCCATTTAGTGAAAAGGTTTTTCCCTCAGCTAGCATAGGTTTGAGAACTCTATCCTCAAAGCCCTTATCAACGCCGTGGTGTTTACCCTGCAGTGGTGATTGCCCCACCCACTGAAACCGCCAGCGTAACCATTCCGGGTCTTCACCGGGCTGGCACTGAATAAAATCCACGTGATCGGGCTCAACTGACAGACGCTTAACAATCTGATGGGCCAGCTGCTCTGCACTTTTTGTCAATTGGCGAGAGGGGATATCCGTTGTCGATTGCACGATTACGCAATAGCGCCCAGCGTGGGTGATGCATTGAATATTAACGGAAATCAGGCGTCCAATGCGGTTCTGCAACTGCACGGACTCCATTTGTAGAGAGTCTAAAATGTTCATAAAGTACTGCACTTACTATTTATTGTTATTATCACGTCCGTATATGTCGTAATTATTATATTCAAAAACAACTTCCAACCCTCCTTGGGTGGTAAGTTCGACATTCAGCAGCCACACTTCATTCAACAGCTACCAATTTGGCCAAAGTGTGAAACTCTATCGCCGACCGACTCAGCACATCGCGACTCGATGCGGCATATTGAACGGAGAAACACCGCGAGGGGTTGCATCCTCCCAATTCCAAACAAGCGTTTGGCCGGCGGGCGCGCATTCTAACATGGCATTTTCAAAGAAAGCCAACCGCCATTTAAACAAACACGATAAAAGCTATTTCGACACAAATAGGTACACTTTTAGTAACAATAGGTAACACATACGCGATCATGGACAACATCATGTGCCACCAAAGCCGACTTTTCAGTCAATTGAGACGCTTAGCATTTCTGTGCCTGCTGCTAAGCTTGGGGGGCTGCTCACTAAAAATGTCCTACCCATTTATGGACTGGTGGCTAAGCTGGACCGTTCGCGATTACGTCGACCTCAATAAATCCCAACGCCAACTACTGGAAACACAACTCGACGAGTTTCATCGCTGGCACCAACAAACTCAACTCAAACAATATGCAAGCTTCGTCGAACAGCTGTCTACAGAACTCGACCAGCCGCTGACCGAAGACCGACTACAAACACTCAACCAAGATATTCAACAACACTGGCTAGAAAGCCTCGACTACCTCATGCCAGGCATCGATCAACTGTTTGTCAGTCTCGACTCGGAGCAGTGGCAACAATTGCTCGACAATATTACCGAGAGCCAAGAGGAATACGCTCGCCCGTTCTTGAAGAACGAGCAACAGAGAATCAAACAAAGAGAGAAACGCTTCACCAAAGGCACCAAACGCTGGATTGGCAAACCCAGCGCCCAGCAACAACTGATGATTCATCAGTGGGCGCAACAGCTGCACCCCACGGCCCAACTGAGTCTAGCGAGGCAAGCACAATGGAACCTCGATGCTACTGAACTGTTTGATCAGCGGCACGATCTTGATAGCGATACCCGGCAGCGTCGGTTGAGACAGCTGCTCATCGGCGACAAGGACAATTTAACTGCCGAAGATCAGCAGGCACTGAGCGACAATCGCCAACAGACCTATCAATTACTGATGGATTTACAGCGATCACTGACCGAAAAACAGCAGGGGAAATTGCGGCAACAACTCATCAATTATCACGCGGATTTTCGCTTCCTGTCATCCAAGTTTGACGATATTGCGTTAGCGCAATAATCGAGACGAGCGGTTTAACCTAGACACTCCAGAAACTGCAGAAACCAGCACGCTACACGCTGGTTAACCACCCTTCCAATTCCGACTCTAAGCGGGATAACAGTAAACTTATCCCGCCATCCACGCCTTCGACATAGGCGTCGATAATTTCGGAACCCAAGACGAACAACTGTCGCGCGTCCGCCTGACTACAATCACCGTGCACTATGTCTTTGCTCACGGTATTGAGAAAGAATGCCAGTTTTAGCTCGTAGTTTTTCAATTCGGACAGCGAACGCCAACCGCTTTTCAAACCCGCCTCGAGGGCATCGACAGCCGCAATTAACTCTTTATTTTGTCGCTGCGCGCATTGGAGCCAGTAAAGCAGTTTCTTTTGATGATCTTCATCGCACTGATGAACCACCGCCGCATGAGTGGCTAAACCACGAATTCGAGCGAGATTTTCGATCAACTCGGGCACCTGACGGCACACCAAGCGCAATACAGAATCATCCTCTGAAGCTGATAGATTTGCTTCTATGTTGCTTGCCGCCAACAGTGACGGCTCCAATTGACGCCCAAAATTACCGCTTAATTGCAGCAGCTGATCAATTAAAAAGGAGTGGTATTCGAAGTTTTCCAGCAGGGCATCCCCTTGCCAATCGTGACACACGGTATTCCAGCCATGCTGAATGTTCTGTTGCTGGTGAGGGGACACCAAGGCATCAAAAGCGTCGACGCTGTTCTTCAGTACCGCCAAACGCTGATTCACTTGAGCCTGTACTTGAGTCACATCATCCATGAACAATCCGTCACCTGCCAGATGAGCTAAACTGACGCCTCGGTGTCGCTGGATGGCACTGATTAAACGATTGAGCTGACGCATCAAAGTTAGAATGGCATGCCGCTGGCGATAAGTACGAGTGACAAGCTCGATCTGATCGACGGATTTCTGACTGATTAAGACTTCTGCATCTACCACGAAACTTGTCCTTTCACTTTGCAATAGCTTGGATGTGAACCTTCTTCATAGACAGTCGACGTGCACGCACTATGCACACATTCGGCCTACGCTTTGATTTATACAATTAGCAAAGCTCAGGCCAATTCTTATCTCTGCTTAAAAGGGAGTTTTTCAAAGGATTTACGACGAATTTGAACGCAGAGTGCCCTCGGTCTGAGCACCCATCAAAGGAGATGCGCTACGAGCGAGCACTTAAGCACACTCGAGTGGCGCCCTCTAAACTATCTTTAATCGCCGTAACATCACCACCGAGCCCCTGCCTTTAACCAGAACCTAAAGTCGGATGTGGAGCTGCACCCCCGACTCCAATACGATAGGCCCAGTCACCCAACATCTCATGTAGGGCATAGTAGCTATTCAACATAGCCACGGCACTGGGAACCCACTGCCGTAACGAAAAGCGCTTCCCTTTCCCTTGCCCCATAGGCGCTGGGGTTACGCTCAGCCCAGTTTGCTCAAACACCCACACGGCACGTGGCATATGCCAAGCATGGGTCACAAGAACGATGGATTCTATTCCCTCGGCCCGCAACAGTTCAGCCGTATAGCTGGCATTCTCAGCCGTCGTGCGACTGTTGACCTCCAGCCAGCGCACCGGGACTCCAAACTCATTGCGCAGAACGCGAGCCATCAGTTGCGCCTCCGATATTGACTCATCGCCAAACACACGACCGCCTGATACCAGTAGCGGTAATTGCGTCTGCTTTTGTAGATAGGCGCCATAACGCAGGCGCTGCAAGGTTCGAGCGTTAACGCTATCTTCGCCACCGTATTCCACTGCCGATAGACGACGCCCGCCCCCCAGAACGACCAGCGCCACATTCGCGCTAGAGGGCATTGCGTTCTCTGACCAAGGCGCATGCTGATGCTCTAGATAGCTCATCAAGAGCGAGCTGGTTACCGGTAAAGAAAATAACCACAGACTCGCGATCGATAGCAGTAACGACCCTCTCGCCAAGCGAGGAAACCGCCGCCATACAACAAAGGCGACAACAGCGAATAAAAGAGAGATCGCCGGCGGTAAGACCAGCGTTTTGGCGATTGCACGGATCAACAAAGCTCTATCCCTGATGACTGAATTCTAAATCGAAAGGAGGTATAACGAGACAAGCCTAACACGGATCGACATCGCAATTGACGGGTGGCGGGATCGCAGCGCCAGCGAGCCGCTCGAGCGCTGCGATTAACAGAGAGTAGAGAGTACTAGTGCGCAGTCGATACCGAAAAGAACTCGCCGCCGCAATGATGGCAAGGCTGAACTGTGATCGTGCCGCGCGCATAGTATTCATACCCGCAGTCCACGCACTGTAAATACTCATGATCGGCAGTCTCTCGCGACTGGCGAAACTTATCAGTAAGTTCAAAACACGTTTGTAATCGATTGATTTCGACATAGGTTGGGTCAGCGGCGGACAATACCCAGCGAGCGGTTCTTCGCTCCAAAAACATCAATTCATCCACCAACTCACCCCAAAAGCCCGCCTTGGGTAACGATGACGATGGTGACTCAGAAAGCTTCATAGCTTGCTCCTCTCAGCAAAACTTCCCCCAGATAAAGAGTGTAGTCCAGTTTTTCTCCAGTGAATGCTCACTCTCACCCAACTCCCCTTAGATAGAGGGGCTTTCACGTGCCAACACTCCATTTTTAATGCCCTAGAAGCTAACCCTAAAACTCATTGATGCCAATAACCGCTTGAATTACTGCAGTTTTTCGATATTAATTTGATCGACTGCGAAGCGCCTGCCTCGCTGCAGCGCCCCCGAAAAAAAGCGATTATCCACCCATCTCTTCAAACACACTCCACAACCGTCGAATTTTCCCCCTCGAGACACTCCACCGCATCGCTTTCTGGCGTCCCAAGGCCTATAATGTTCGGCTTTTGCGGCCGCTCCCTGCTCACTTTTTCAACAATTTCAGGGGCGACTGGCAACCTACACCCAGCGACAGTTTCTCGGAGACGCACGTAGACAATGGAAGAGCAATACCATCCATCGGCCATTGAGGCTCAAGCCCAGCAAGATTGGGATTCCCAACAGTGTTTTGAAGTCACAGAAGACACCTCAAAAGAGAAATTTTACTGTCTGGCCATGTTCCCCTATCCCAGCGGTAAGCTGCACATGGGGCACGTGCGTAACTACACCATCACCGATGTCATCTCTCGCTACCAACGCATGCAAGGTAAAAACGTTTTGCACCCGATGGGGTGGGATGCCTTTGGCCTGCCGGCAGAAAATGCCGCCATCCAGAACAAAACGGCTCCCGCCAAATGGACGTACAGCAACGTCGACTACATGAAGCAACAGCTTAAAAGCTTAGGCTTTGGCTTTGATTGGACCCGTGAGTTGGCTACCTGCCAACCCAGTTACTACAAGTGGGAGCAGTGGTTCTTCACTCGCCTCTACGAAAAAGGCTTGGTCTACAAAAAAATGGCCACGGTCAACTGGGATCCCGTTGATCAAACCGTGTTGGCCAACGAACAAGTCATCGATGGTCGCGGCTGGCGCTCCGGCGCTCTGGTCGAGCGCAAAGAAATTCCTCAGTGGTTTATCAAAATCACCGACTACGCCGCTGAGCTGTTAACCAGCCTCGACGGCCTGCCAGACTGGCCTGAACAGGTCAAAACTATGCAGAAGAACTGGATTGGCAAATCCAAAGGCGTGGAAATGACCTTCGGTCTCAGCTCAGAGACGGCCGGCCTTACCAGCTTCGACGTCTACACCACTCGTCCAGATACCTTGATGGGTGTAACTTACGTGAGCTTGGCTGCAGAACACCCCATCAGCCTTGAGCTGGCAAAAGACAACACCGAACTCGCCGCCTTCATCAAAGAGTGTAAAACCAACTCCGTGGCCGAAGCCGATATGGCCGTGATGGAGAAAAAAGGCTTAGACACAGGTCTGAAGGCCACTCACCCACTGACCGGTGAAGAAGTACCCGTCTGGGTCGCCAACTATGTGTTAATGGATTACGGCTCAGGCGCTGTCATGGCAGTCCCCGCTCACGACGAGCGCGACTTTGCCTTTGCCAACGCCTACGGCCTGCCGATCAAACAAGTCATTGCCGGTACCGCTAAAGGCGACGAAGACTTCGACAGCGCCAACTGGCGGGAGTGGTACGGTCGCAAAACCGACATTCAACTGATCAACAGCGGCGATTTCGATGGCCTGACCTTTAAGAAAGGTTTTGACGCCATTGCCAAGGCGCTGATTGATGCCGGTAAAGGCTCCGTCAAAACCAATTTCCGCCTGCGCGACTGGGGCGTATCTCGCCAGCGCTATTGGGGCTCTCCCATCCCCATGTTAAATCTACCCGATGGCGGTGAGATTCCAGTACCCGCAGATCGCTTACCGGTATTGCTGCCAGAAGATGTGGTCATGGACGGCGTTAACAGCCCCATTAAGTCCGATGCCGAGTGGCGCAAGGCCGATTGGCACTCCGCTGGCGCCGAGCACGAAACCGACACCTTCGACACCTTTATGGAGTCTTCTTGGTATTACGCTCGCTACACCTGCCCGGATTTTGAAGAGGGCATGCTCGATCCCGATCGCGCCAACTATTGGTTGCCAGTCGATCAGTACGTAGGCGGTATTGAGCACGCGATCCTGCATTTGCTCTACGCGCGCTTCTTCCACAAATTAATGCGCGATGAAGGTTTGGTGAATTCCGACGAACCCTTCAAACGCCTGCTGTGCCAAGGCATGGTGCTGGCTGACTCCTTCTACCAACAGAACGACGACGGCAGCAAAACCTGGTTCAATCCCGCAGATGTCGACTTGCAGAAGGACGAAAAAGGCAAAGTGACTGCCGCAACTCACCCGGATGCCGGTGAGTTACAGATGGGCGGCATGACCAAAATGTCCAAGTCCAAAAACAACGGTATCGATCCGCAGACCGCAGTGGACCAGTACGGTGCTGACACCGTGCGCCTGTTCACTATGTTTGCAGCGCCCCCAGAGCAAACCTTGGAATGGGCCGACTCTGGCGTTGAGGGCGCAAGCCGCTTCCTGCGCCGCCTATGGAAAACCGTACACGGCCACATGCAAGCCGGTAGCGCAGGCTCCATCAACCCCGATGCACTGGATGACCAACAAAAGGGTCTGCGTCGTAAAACTCACGAAACCATCAGCAAGGTTTCAGACGATTATGGCCGTCGCCAGACGTTCAACACCGCAGTGGCAGCCGTGATGGAATTGCTCAACGACATCAGCAAGAACGCCGATCGCTCATCACCGGAAAACTTAGCCGTAGAACGTGAAGCGCTGGAATCGGCTATTTTGTTGCTGGCACCAATCGTTCCCCATATTTCTCATGAACTGTGGAAAACCCTCGGCAACGGCGACCAAATTATTGATGCACCTTGGCCGCAAGTAGATGAAGCCGCACTGGTGAAAACCTCGATTCAAATGGTGGTGCAAATCAACGGCAAGGTGAGAGCAAAACTTGAGTTTGCCGCCGATGCCGATGAAAACTCCATCATTGAAATCGCCAAGAACGACGTCAATGTACAGAAATTCTTGGATGGCAAAGAGATCAAAATGTGCAAAGTGATTCCCGGCAAACTCGTCACCTTTGCGGTGAAATAAAGGCCTACGAGCGCGAATATTTTTGCAATAGCCCTGCCGATGAGCGCCACTCTGTGTCATCATCGGCACCATAATCTAAACCAATAATGACAAATGGAACTGGTATGAAAAAATTGATCATTGCCTTGCTCACCACCACTCTAGTCAGCGCTTGCGGCTGGCACTTACGTGGTAGCTCAAGCGTGCCTCTAAACATCGACAGCGTATTCGTGACCGCTGAAGACAGCTATGGCTCATTGATCTCCACCGTCAAGCAATCGCTGGCCTCCAACCAAGTTGCTGCTGCTAAGTCATCGGCTGAGGCGCAATACACCATCATTCTGAGCAACGAAGAGAACGATCGTCGTACCGTATCAGTTGGTAATGGCGCGCTTGCGGCGGAATATGAATTAACCATGAGTATTGACTACGTTATTCAAGACAGTAGCGGCAAAGCTCTGATTGAAAAATCTACCGCCACTAGCATTCGCGCCTACGATTACGATCGCAACGCAGTCGTTGCCAAAAATGAAGAAGAGAACTTGATCAAAGCAGAAATGCGCAACAACGTGGCACAGCAAATTCTGCGTCGCTTGCGCTTTGTTAGCCTAGAGCAAAACAAGAAAGCGGCTCAACCAGCTCCGGCTGAAACTGCAGAGTCTGAGGCCGATGGCAAAACTGCGTCCTGATCAGCTCAACGGCGCGCTGCGTAAGCAGCTAGCGCCGGTCTACATTGTCAGCGGGGATGAACCCCTGCTGGCTCAGGAAACCTGTGATCAGATCCGCGCAGCAGCCCGCAAAAAAGGGTTTACCGAGCGCGAACTTCACCATGTCGAAAACGGTTTTGACTGGGAACAATTGCTAACGTCCGCCAATAGCTTATCGCTGTTTGCCGAGCGAAAAATTCTCGAACTGCGTATCGACAACGGCAAGCCCGGTGACAAAGGCGGCAAAGCCTTAATCAGTTATTGCGAAAATCCGCCAGAAGACACCTTACTTTTGATCGTCACCCCAAAACTCGATGGCAGCAGCCAGCGAAGTAAGTGGTTCAAAGCGGTCGAGAAAGCCGGTGATTTTGTACAGATTTGGCCGATTGTAGGTCCACAGTTACCACGCTGGATCGACCAGCGCATTCAACAAGCGGGCATGCGAGCCAGCCGTGAAGCAATCGATCTACTGGCGGCCCGCATTGAAGGCAATTTGCTCGCCGCGGCGCAGGAAGTGGAAAAACTGAAACTGCTCGCCACTGACGGTGAAATTACCGCCGACATGATTGCCGGTTCGGTCGCTGACAGCGCCCGCTATGACGTCTTCACCTTCACCGATAAAGCCCTGCACGGCGATGCTCGCTCGGCGGTCAAAACCCTACACGGACTGAAAGGCGAAGGCACCGATGCCACCGTAGTGCTGTGGGCCCTGGCACGAGAAATCAGAACCTTGAGCCAAGTCGCTCACGCTATACAGCAAGGCCAGTCCTTTGACCGAGCCGCAAAAAGCAATGGGGTATGGGACAAACGCAAACCTCTGGTCAACAATGCCCTGCGTCGGCTCAAGCTCAATCAATTGCACCTGTTGCTGCGCAAAGCCAACGGCATCGACAAATCCATCAAAGGCCTGCGCAATGCCGATACCTGGGACGAGCTGATGGACCTGACGCTAAACCTCAGCGGCACCTTTAGCCTCTCCCCTCCAGTACAGAAGCTGTCTCTGGCCGCGCACTAAATCACTCCCTTGATGTGAAGGGCGGATATCAGCCCGCCCTTCTAGTTTTTCTTTCACCTCTGCTTCAAAACACGACTTCCTAAGCCCAAACCCCCGCTGTGGGCAACAACGGCTCATCGCTATCGACTGCCGTTGAGAGTTTTTAATGCCTCTAGATGCTGAGATCATGCAAGTTATAGTCTTTGATTTCTAAGCGGGCATCAGCGTCCCAACGATAGTGTTTATCAGCCTGAACGAAAGGCGCATATTGATAAGGGGTCTCCTCTGGGAATCGCTGAGCACGGGCATCAATGCCGTAGCCGATCACTTTAGAGCGCTCCTCAATCAACGCTTCGTCATAGACTTCCGCCTGACTGTGCACGCCCGCGCCTTGCACACCGAGCACAGAGGAGCGTCGATGAAAGCCGAAGTTCACCGTAATACGAGGCTCAAAACCAGAGTTTGGAAAAGACCCATGCAGAATCTGGCGATTGCAAATCACCACATCGCCGGCATCGCAGACCAGCGGCACCATGCCGTCGATGCGTTCACTGCCTGATTCCTGCACCAGCGCCTTGATGTCAATTTTGCCAACTTTATGACTCCCTGGCATCACCCACACACCATTCACCGGCGTGCTGCCATAGACCTGCGCCATAAAGTTAAAACCGTGGCTACCTTCATCAAAATCGTCACTGTCCCAATGGGTATCGCCATCTTGATGCCAGGAAACTGCCGCCCCTAGGCCTGGATCCTTAATGAACAAACTCTCGTGAAAAGGGGCAAAGTCTTTGCCATTGACCGCCTCCGCCACCTTCAGCAGATCTGGATGGGCATAAGTCCGCAGACAGGCTTCGGAGAACTGCAGCGACCCCATAAGCACAAAAGGTGCCTCTTTGGGCGCACTCTCGTCGGCCTCGGGCTCATACAACTTGATTTGATGGCGTCCGTTAGCGAGATCGGTGCCACCGAGAGGATCACCTAGAGGTTTAGCCCAAATCAGATTGAGTGACTGGCAATCAGCGCCCAGGGCCGGTGCTCCGGTCTTGGTCACTTTTCCGTAGGGCTCTGCTGGAAAAGTCTCCCGCATTCGCTCGAGATCTTCTTTCAGGTCATCCAGCTCAGCGCTATCCAATACGCCAGTGAAGACGTAAAAACCGTAGTTTGAGTAAGCGTCGAGAATATCTTGTGCAACACTCCCCGCTTCGTCGAAACGAATAGGGCCGCGATTATCTAACTGGTAGGCCTTTTTTTCACCTTCCAGTAGATAGCTACGCATCGCGTCTGCGTTTTCACCATAGCGCGCGGCGCAGGCTTCAATTGATTTGCTGATATCTTGCTTCATAATAGTATCTCTCTCTTCACAGTTTTTACTATGGGTAAAATTTAACCCACAATAAAAACTGTGGTCAAGCATATTTTATGAATTTAGGAAAATAATGCCGACCCAGAAAAGCACCGCTCGAGGCAATGCCACCCGTCAGGCGAACAAAGAACTGCGTCGCCAGCGCATCCTTGATCTCGCTAGAGACATGATTGCCAATCACGGTTTTGAAGCACTCACTATCAGCGATCTCGCCAAGCAGTCAGGGGTATCTATCCCCACCATTCATAATCTGTTTGGTAAAAAGCACGATATTTTTGAAGAATTGTGCAGTGAAATGGTGGTCAAAATCGGGCAAGTCATCTCTCAACCCGAAGCCTCAGACCCCATTGACGCCGCAGAGATATTTATTGATAACTTGCTGGATCTCTATCGCAAAGATGAAGCTTTCTACCGAGCGGCCTTTGTGGCAGGTGAGCGAATTAACCTGTTTGAACATCAATTGCCCACTGGGATTTTCAATAAATCCTTAAAAATTGGACGACAGATTTGTGTTTCTGCTAAGGAAAAGGGCTACCTGAAAGGCGAAATTGACAATGATTGGCTGGCGGAGCAATTGTTTGGCTGCCAACGGTTGGCGCGACAAGATTGGGTCAACGGCTATATTGATCTCAAGCGCTACCGGACGCAGGTACTAATCGGTATGTACATGACTTACGCGGCCGACGCCACGGCAGATTTTCGCGAGCGATTGCTAAACCAGATAGCCGCTCTCATAGACGCCGATCGCAGTTAGCCTCCAGCCTCATTGAGACACGGTGAGGCAGCAATACCTTTATCCCTTAATCTCAACCATCGCGTTAAACGCTAGCGAGCGCCGCTCCCCGCTGCCACGAAACGGCTCCACACCGTGCAACAACCATCCAGGAAACACGTACAAGTCCCCCACCACCGGCTTAAAACTGATCAGCGATTTGTTGAGTGGTTGCTTACCGCCACTCAGCACATTGAGATAGCCGGCGTTGCGACCAGAGATGTAATTGCGCTGTTCTTCACGAACATCAATGGCTGGCGTTTGCAGATAGAGCACCCCTGATACATCGGATGAATGGAAGTGCACTGGGCTGGGAGATCCCTCCGGCTGATTAACAATCCACACCGCCTCAATGGTTACGCTTACCACCGCAGAATTTTCACAGGCCTCATGATAGGCAATAATATTATTCGCTAGGTGCTGCATGAGCGAGTGCTCGCCGCCCTCCTCCACCAGCGCTTGAGGCAGAATAAACTCAGCACCGCGAACGCCAGCTTGTGCCAACTCATGATCGACAAATTGATTGATACGAGAAATCACATCGGAAGGTAATGTGGTTTTTGCGATAAATGGACCGAAAGGAGAAAAGAGCTCCATCGCCCCACTACTGCCATCGGCCGTTTTTACCGCGATAGGCTCAGCTTCGTATTTTTTCAGAGAACGCGTTGCGCTATCCACATAACACCTCAAAGATAGATCCAAAGCTTGAGGCTACTGGATTACCATTAGGCAGGCAATTCCAGCTTCACCACATTGGCCATACTGACGAACTCGCCCAAACTCAGATGTTTATCGAGCTGCTCAACCGACATCGGTTTGGCGAAGTAAAAGCCCTGAGCCATATCGCAACCGCGCTCACGTAACCAGTTCACCTGAGCTTCATTTTCCACGCCTTCGGCCACCACATTCAGAGACATATTGTGTGCGAGACTGATAATGGACTTAGCAATCGCTTCATCATTTTGATCGGTGGCGATATCGGCAATGAAACTGCGATCAATTTTAAGTTTCTGAATAGGGAAACGCTTGAGGTAGGCGAGAGAAGAATAACCGGTACCAAAATCATCAATCGCCAGAGACAACCCCATAGAATTGAGTTCGTTCATCATGTTGATCGATTCACCAGCGTGTTCCATGGCCGAGCTTTCTGTAATTTCCAACTCAAGATACTGTGCAGGTAAGCCGGACTCATCTAGAATTTCGGCAACTCTAGCTGGAAAGTTCCGCTCGCGGAATTGTCGCGGTGACAAGTTCACTGCCACCTTGCGAGAGTACTTGCCCTCTTCAAGCCATTTCTTTTGCTGTGCACAGGAAGCACGTAGCACCCAATCACCAAGCGCGACGATTAATCCGGTTTCCTCCGCCAGCGGAATAAAGTGTGCAGGAGAGACCAAGCCGCGTTCGGGATGATTCCAGCGTACCAACGCCTCCATCCCCATAAGGCTATCAGTCTGTAAATCAAACTGAGGCTGAAAATAGAGCGTGAGCTGATCAGTTTCGATCGCTCTGCGCAGATCATTCTCAAGCAATAGGAAATTCACTGCAGAGGCGTTCATGCCCTCGGTATAAAACTTGAAATTATTCTTGCCAGCCTCTTTGGCTTTGTACATGGCAATGTCTGCATTTTTCAGCAGCGTTTCCGTGTCCTCACCATCCTGAGGGTACACGCTGATGCCGATGCTAACGGACGTCGAGATTTCATGACCGACCACATTGATCGGCGATGCCACTCCAGACAACAGCTTTTGTGCCACGGCGGTGATGTCTTCAGCGTCTTGTATACCTTCAAGCACCACCACAAATTCATCGCCACCTAAGCGAGCAACGGTATCCATATCGCGCACATTCTCTTGCAGGCGAGAGGATAAGGTTTTCAGTAATAAATCACCGGCGTCGTGGCCAAGACTGTCGTTAATGTATTTAAAACGGTCGAGATCCAACAACATCAATACCAGTTGATTGCCGCTGCGCTTGGCTCGAGCCAAGCCGTGATTGATGCGATCATAGAACAGTGCCCGATTGGGCAACGCGGTAAGAGAGTCGTGAAACGCCATGTAGTTCAATCGTGACTGCTGCTCTCGCAGTGCATCTTCTGCCTGTTTGCGCTCGGTGATATCCGTGCAAATAGTGCAGACACCAAAAATTTTATCTTGCTTGTCTTTAAGCGGGAATTTCACCATCCAGTAGATGTGTACGCTGCCGTCCTTGTGCTTCATCTCCAGTTCTTTCTCAACTGGCTCTAGGGACTGAGTGGCTTCGCGATCGGCATCCCACAACACCTGCGCGATTTCTTTTGAATACACATCAAAGACGTTTTTACCCACGTACCCCATTTCATCAACGGCATCGAGGTGCTTGAAATAGTCACTGGCAAGCACAACGTTGCCATCGAGATCTTTAACCGATATCAATGTTGGCGAATGGTAGAGAATGGCGTTCAAGTAAGTTTCACTGGCCCACAGGGCCTGCTCTGCGATGCGATATTTATCCGCTTGTTCTGCGTGATGGCGCAGTTGCACCACCTGACTAATCATCAGTTCGCTGAATACCCAAACAGATTCCAGCCTCTTAGCCGCAGCGGCCAAGGCTTCAAGATCGGATTCAGATTCGCAATAAAACAACGCAATAGGCTGTTTCTCATCACCAATAGGCTGTAACCAAAGGCTGCGCGCTTTCTCTAGAACTTGGTGATCAGCAATATCCGCGGTCGAAATCTGGGCATTTTCAATTGACGTCTCTTTACCTGCCGTCGGCTCTAAATCAAAAGCGATGGCTCGCCCAGCTTCAAAACCATCACGAATCAAAGCGTGAGGAAGTTTATTGAGGGAATTAAGAGGATTTGAAAGGCTGACTACAGAGTCAGGAAGACCAATACCTTCGACAAAAAGATTATCATTGCGCCGGACAACCAAGACACACCGGCTCACAGCCGACTGATCGATGACCAGCTTAACCAACCGCTCGACGATTTGTTTGTGATCAAGATCTGTAAACAGCCGCTGGAACTTTCGAATCAGTTCCACAGCCCCATGTTTCATTTGCATACCAGTCCAACTTCTCGACAACTAGATCTGGAATAGCGACATTCAGATGCCAGCCTATTCGCCGCAGATCCCACCCGATTAAGGTGCGCAGCTACTCACTATATGTAGATAGGCCACATCAAAATAGTAACTCTTACTCAGCAATTTCGCTAAACATAAGACGTTACTCTGTGTGAGCGATGTTTGTGGCCTGACATACTAACAAATTACCTTTTTGTTTAGTATGACTAATACAAACTCACTCCGTGACGAGCCATTCCTAGCAATAAAGCCTGATTAAGAAATCTAAGACAAGCTGATCAACCACTAATTCGCGGGTTGTTTCAGTATTATTATTGTTCTGCCACAGTGACTCTAGCGCTGCGTTAACATCTTCAGAGCGCCATGCCAAAGCAGCTATCAACCGTACAGTTTTGAAAATTGGTCCGTAACGCTTTCGGCAAGAACAACAAAAGCTGAAGCTGTTGCCGACAAAAAACTCTCGCGCCTTGTCGGCGGCAAGACTGACCCTTTGTCCTCATACAAGGGGTCTAGGGAGCCAGCAGCACATAGACGGCCATCGAAATAACCACAGCCCCAAGAAAGTTCAATACCACGCCTTCACGCATCATATCAGCGACTGACAGCTTGCCAGAGGCGATGACAATGGCATTGGGAGCCGTAGCCACAGGCAGCATAAAGGCGCAGCTTGCGCTCAATGCCGCTGGAATCATCAACAGTGCAGGATCCCAAGAGGTCGTGGCCGCGGCAGCCGCTAAAATGGGCATTAATAAGGTCGTAGTTGCAGTATTGCTGGTAATTTCTGTCAGGAAGGTCACGCCTAGACACAGCGCGAGAATCACCAGATAAAGCGGCCAATCGGCAATCGCCGACAGCTGCTGCCCCAGCGCCTCACTTAACCCCGTGGCCATAAAAGCTTTGGCAATGGCGATACCACCGGCAAACAGAATCATCACCCCCCAATGGATAGAGCTGGCTGAGGGCCAATCGAGCAGTTTTCCGCCTTCACCATCTGGGCACACAAATAGAATCAACACCGCCATAAATGCCACTGAGGCATAGTTCGCGTAAGGCAAGGCCAGCCAACCAGTCCAGCCACCACCGGGGTTTTTCATGGTCATCCAAGCGACAATAACGCAGGCGAAAACCATCAATACTCGCTGCTCAGCGACCCGGATATTGCCGCCCCCTTGTATTTCTACCTCTCCCGAGATTCCCAGCCCGCGAGTCAACCATAATGCAGCTACGGGTAACAGCAATAACACCACCGGTAAACCAATGCCCATCCACTCAATAAAAGTAATTTCAGAACCCGTGACCTCTTGATACACCGACATAAAAATCAGATTCGGAGGCGTGCCAATCGGCGTGGCCAAACCGCCGATACTGGCGGCGTAGGCAATGCCTAACAATAGCGCTACGGCCAAACGCCGATTGTTGCTGCTTTCTAACACCGCCATAGCAACCGGCACCAACATCAAGGTCGTTGCGGTATTGGAGATCCACATGGATAAAAACGCCGAGGCGGCCATAAAACCAAATACCAACCGCCTTAAACTGCTGGTGCCAAAACCGTGAATCATCCACAAAGCAATACGGCGATGGGCGCCGCTTTTCTCCATCGCCTTGGACATCATAGCGCCGCCCACCAATAACAGAATAATGGGGCTACCATAGGCGCTAGCAATCTGCTGCCCATCTAATACCCCTAGCAGTGGAAAGCCCCCCAAAGGTAAAAGCGATGTTGCAGCAATAGGAATCGGCTCGAACACCCACCAAATAGCGCACAAGGTGGTAATGCCCGCTGCGAAACAGGCGGATTGATGCCAACCCTGCAGATGCAGAACACCCCCAACCAGCAGGGCAACTAAAGGTCCAAAAAATAGCGAATAACGTTTGGCTTGCTCTGTCATGGTTGGCGAAACTTCTCCAAGCGGTCATCGGTTGATGGATGGGAGGACAAGTAGTCCATCCAGCCATTCTCTTCGTCTTCGACATCTAAGGAAGCTTCAGAGGTATGTTCGAGAGTCCGAAAACAACGCAACCGATCGTGCACATCAACGAGCTCTTGCGCCGTTTCAGCACTCGACGTCTCCTCATTGGAAGAACCTGGATCAGCGGGACTCTCGCTTTCTTCTGAATCAGCTCGCTTCTCGATTGGCGATAAGCACGAGCGTGCACTCTCGAGACGGGACATAATATGAACAAAATGACTGGGATCAATTTGTTCGGCTCTCAGGTACTGCAAAGCAAAATCGTCCGCTTGAGATTCAAATTTCCGGGAGTGCGATAGCTCCATCATAAACAGCGGCACGGCCAACAAAATCTCGGACGACGCCGACACATCACCGGTCACCATCATCAATACAAACCCCATCATCGACGTCCGTACCAATGCTTGTAAACTGTGACGCTCGGCAACATGGCCAATTTCGTGAGCCAAAACCGCCAGCAACTCGTCGTCATCTCGTGACAGAGCAACCATCTCGTCGGTGAACACTAGCGTTCCGTCGGGTAAGGCAAACGCATTGGGTCCGATACTGCCCCCTTCGCGAAACAGAACCTTTAGTGGCAGGTCAGGATAGTGATCTAGGGCTGGCTGAAAATGGTCAAGCACTCGTTGACGCTCTTGCTCGGACAAACGTGACGGCTGAAAAAATGCATCGTCGAGCGTTTCAAGGGCATGAGTTCCAACCACCTCGGGGATTTCGTCGGGCAACCATAATGCGATTTTATGCGCAGCGGCAGGCAACCCATACACCATCATCACCCAAACCGAAAAAACCAACACCAACAGAGAACCCAGCACCATGTGCCACTGCGACTCCCAACGATGTACCCAACTGTCCCAGACACTGCCGCGCGTTTGTCTCTGCCAACGATCAACTTCATCATTGTCTCGAGTTTCAAACTTGCCACCGCCGTCGAAATAGATATAGCGTGGTGTATTACCCAGTCGCGGTGATACGGTCAGCTGTTTAAAGGGAACACTTTCCCGTTGCTGACTCTCAATGGTCAGTGTGACAGTGCCGTCTTCAGAGAAAGCCAGCTCAGCCGACTGCATCGCCGAAGTGGCGCCGTCAAACCAAGCGCCTTTTACCGCATTGGTAGAATTACGAGTCATATTGCCCTCTGTGATAGCGGCTTAGAAGCCGAAGTCGAGATCGTAGAAGTCACCGACCTCTTCACCCAGAGCACTAACATGCTCTTCTTCTCCGGCAACAAAACCGTCGAGATCCTCAGTCGCCACCACGCTAATATGATCGGCCTTATACTGAGCGGTGCGCACCATAGCCCAAGGTCTAAACAATCCCAAAGTGACAATGGTCAACAGCGTATTGACCAACACCAGCTTGCCAAAGGAGAGGATTTGATAATCGCTGCTCAACTGAAAGCCCTTTATTGACGTGCTGTTAAACACCAAATTATTGATGTGCACGCTGTAGTAAATAAATGGGAAGAGATAGGCAATCGCCATAATGACGTAGATAGAGATGAGCATAGGAATCATTGCTGCGGCCGCCGCATCAGACTCCATATCGCCACCCAAACTTGCCACAGAGACTCCAAATATTGCACCAACCACACCCGCGACAATGGCAGCGCCAACGAAGGCGACAATGGTCCAGAGCATCATTTTGATCCAAACTCTTAAAAAATCACCTTTGCCCGCGGCAAAAGCAAAGTCTGAAGTCCCGTATTCGGAGTTATCCACAAAATAGTGCTTCTGGCGATAGACGAAATAAGGAGCAATGACAGCAAGCGCCAACAAAAAGGCCACCGATAAAAGCCACCACATATCATGGGCTTCAGCCATATACCCAGCCCCCCCGAATACCACTAACATCAGTATTGGCAGCAGGGCAAAAACAATGGCGGCCTCTTTAAAGGAACCGGAGAAGTTGAAACGAATATTGCGATAGGCACTATTGCGAGCATTAAACATCAACGAGCGCTGCACAAAGAAAGGAGACACCAGCAGCATGCCTAACACCGCGATGGCCGACACCCACCATATCGGCGTACTGGTCGCTACGGAATAGGCGATGACTATCGCAACCGCAATCAAACGACCCTTAAGAATGGTGATCGGGCTGGCCAAATAAGAAAACGTACTGCCTTCCAGTTCCGTATTGCCATAAAAATACTGTTTGTTTCGAACCTTGGCCCAAGCCGAATAGATACCCAGAGTGAGGATCGACAGAATTAAGTTAACAATCCAAATACGAAAATACTCTGTCCCACTTCCATTGAAGGTGAACTTGAGCTCTCTAGGTTCGTCCAACTCCACTGCGTGCGTTGGCTCGGCCGGTGCACTGGCAGCAGATGGCATTGACTCGTCAATTGCGGGCTCCACTTGCTCCACAACCATCGCGGGTTCATCAACAGCAGCACTGTCATCTATCATAGATTCAGCATCGGCAGTGTTTTCCACAACCGCAGAATCCTCTGCTTGCTCAGCCACCTCGGGCGGTTGTGGACTAGAAAACTCTACTGCTGGCGCGTTCTCAACCAGTTTAATATTTGCCCCAACTCCCTGTAAACGACGCTGATATTTTTCAGCATCATCAAGCGGCAAGCCTCCTTTCAAGGTCACTCGGGCACCGGAGAATATTTGTTCAACTTTGCCCTCACTGATTTTGAACAGCGCGGCAAAAGACTGTTTTACTGACTCAAGCTCAAAGCCCGATATAATCTCACCCTGAAAAACGACATCGTAATTCGATTCGGACATCTATAATCCCTCTCTCTTATATTGAGTTCCATCCATCAACATCGGACTGTATCAACTCAGATGAGCTTTGTCAGCGCAGAAATGGAATTGGCGGCAACCGGCAGTTGCAGCAAATCCACTAGAGAAAAACGGTGAAATAAACTGATCAACCCATGATCGCCAGTCAATCAATACGAAAACACTAAGATCACAACCGACAATAGGTTTAGCCCGAACAAACAGGGCAAGAGGGATCGCGGGGTAATGACAGGGTACGCCATTCGCTGTAGAGAGCGTCGAACAACATCAACTTGCCCACTAAGGGTTTGCCGACTTGCGACAGTACTTTTATGGCTTCCAATGCCTGCATAGTTCCCACGACACCGACCAGCGGTGATAACACTCCACTTTCCGAACAACTGAGGTTTTCGTCATTATCGACGGCATAGAGACAACGATAACAAGGTGCATCATCGTGGCGAGGATCAAACACCGATAACTGCCCTTCAAAACGAATAGCGGCGGCAGAAATCAGCGGAGTTTTTTGACCCACACACAAGCGGTTGATCATTTGGCGGGTGGTAAAGTTATCACTGCAATCAACAACCGCATCGGCGTGGGATATCTGCTCAGCGAGAGCACCTTCATCCAATCGCTCGTTGATTGCCTCAACGACAATGGAATCATTAAGCTGTTGCAGCGTAGCTTGTGCAGACGTCACTTTAGGAGAACCAATATCCGTTTGACCATGAGCAATTTGACGTTGAAGATTGCTCAAATCCACCTGATCAAAATCCACCAACACCATGTGCCCGACACCCGCTGCAGCCAAGTACATAGCGACGGGGCAACCCAAGCCTCCGAGACCAACAATTAGTACTCGCGACTGTAACAACCGCTCCTGACCAGCAACATCGAACTGTGGCAACATGATTTGACGACTGTAACGCAACAACTGCTCATCATTCATCGCTAACGGTTTCTCTTTTTAGGTGCCGGATTTGGGTGCTGGAAACATTATTGACTCAGGGACTAACCGACGAATTGCCCCATGGTGACACGATCGTTGTAACCAAAATCCTGTAACGTTTTCACCTGTTGATAGCCAAACTCTTCAAACAATTGAAACACTGCGGCCCCTTGACGATAGCCATGCTCCAACATCAACCATCCGTAAGGCAACAGATACTGACGACCTTGATGCAAAATATGTCGGATATCGGCCAGACCTTCGTCCTCTGCCACCAGCGCGGTCAAAGGCTCGAAGCGCACGTCGCCCTGAGCCAAGTGGGGATCGTTTTTATCAATATAGGGAGGATTGCTGACAATCAGATGATAGCCACTGTCTTCAATATCATTGAACCAATCACTGCTCTGCACGATAACGTTGGACAACTGTAAGCGCTGCTGATTGCGTTGCGCAAGATTAACGGCAGCCTGAGAGTGATCGACCGCCAGTAGATGCCAACTGGGTTTTTCACTGGCCAATGCCATGGCAATGGCGCCTGTGCCGGTCCCCAAATCGATGACCTTTGCCTCAATCGGCAACGACAGCGACAGCGCCGCCTCCACCAAGGTTTCAGTATCTGGGCGAGGTATCAAAGTGGAAGCATCCACCTCAAAACTGAGTCCCCAGAATTCTCTATGTCCCAACAGATGAGCGATGGGTTTGCCCTTGAGGCGCTCACCAAGCAGGGATTCAAACTGCTCTTGCTGATCTTCGGTCAGACACTTCTCAGGCCAGGTATAGAGATAGCTACGGTCTTTATCAAAAATATGAGCCAGCAACAGCTCGACATCCAGCCGTGCGGAGTCACTGTTTTTCAACTCCTGCGCTCGTCGCATACACGTCAGGATAGTGACATTCATAACATTAAGAGTCCGATAGCGCCGCCAATTGATCGGCTTGATATTCGTTCACCAACGGTTGAACGATATCCTCTAAGCTACCTTCCATCACTTCATTCAATTTATACAAGGTCAAATTAATCCGGTGATCCGTTACTCGGCCTTGTGGATAATTATAGGTGCGAATACGCTCCGAGCGATCACCACTGCCGACGAGATTGCGACGTTCATCGGCGGCACTCTTAGCCGCAACTTCTTCCTGTGCATTCTTCAAGCGCGCCGCCAATAGCGACATGGCCCGTGCGCGGTTCTTATGTTGTGATCGTTCATCTTGGCATTCCACCACCACACCCGTGGGGATGTGAGTGAGCCGAATGGCAGAGTCGGTTTTGTTGACGTGCTGACCACCGGCGCCACTGGCCCGAAAAGTATCCACACGCAAATCCGCTTTGTTGATTTCAATCTCTTCCATCGCATCGGCTTCTGGCATCACGGCCACAGTACAGGCTGAAGTGTGCACTCGCCCTTGGGATTCTGTTTCTGGTACACGCTGCACCCGATGTGCGCCCGATTCAAATTTTAGTTTTGAGTAAACGCCCTGCCCGACGACCCGAGTAATGATCTCTTTGTAACCGCCGTGATCGCCTTCGTTTTCGCTAAGAACCTCAAGCTTCCACTTTTGGGTTTCGGCAAACTTGGAATACATGCGAAACAAATCGCCAGAAAAAATGGCCGCTTCATCACCACCAGTTCCGGCGCGAATCTCCAAGAACACGTTTTTTTCATCGTTAGGATCTTTTGGCAGCAACAAACGCTGCAGTTCATCTTCCAGCGGTTCTAACTGCGCCTCGCCTTCTTTTAATTCTTCTTGCGCCATTTCACGCATGTCTGCATCGCCATCTTTTAACAATGACTTAGCTTCATTGATGTCAGCGAGCACTTGTTGATACTGAGTAAAGCTCTTCACTACCGGTTCCAGCTCTGCATACTCTTTCGATAATTCGCGAAACTTATTTTGATCAGAAATAATCTCTGCATCACTCAACAAAGCACCAACTTCGTCGTAGCGATCTTGCAGATTCTCCAGTTTTTCTATGATTGAAGCTTTCATGGTTTGAGTTCTTACAGTAATTGAGTGGGTAACAATGGGTTGGCGTACCTTAGCGACACCGACACTGGACGAGTGAAAATCGTCAGTTGCTACAAATCGTCAAGTTTGGGTGTCGACTCTTTATGAGAGCCGTCATTTTGAGAAGTTTGTGCCTGCGACAAGTCGAACAGTTCATGAGACAAATCGATTAAGTTGCTATCACCACTGGCTCCCGCCTTTTTTAGGCGCGAAGTGGGCGCGTGCAGCAGTTTGTTGGTTAAGCCCCTGGCTAACTGATTTAGCACTTTTTCCGGCTCGACACCGGTTTGCAGTGACTTAAGCGCTTTTTGCAACTCTTGATCGCGTAAGTCTTCCGCTTTTTGTCGATAAGCTCTAATGGTGGCAACGGAATCCAAGGCTCGCAGTTGCATGACATATTCGCCCACCCCTTCGCTGACAATGGCGGTGGCACTTTCAGCCGCCTCTTCACGGGAGCGTCGATTCTCATCGATCACCTCACGCAAATCGTCCACGCTGTAGAGGTAGACATCGTCGAGATCACCGACCTCGGTTTCAATATCTCTGGGCACTGCAATGTCGACCATAAACATGGGCTTATGGCGACGCTTTTTCAACGCCGACTCCACTGCCCCTTTGCCCAATAGCGGCAACTGACTCGCGGTTGAGGTGATGACAATGTCTGCGCGATGTAAATGTTCGGGAATGTCCGCCAACAGCACCGCATCAGCGGAGTATTTTTCGGCCAACAAACTGGCTCGCTCCAAGGTGCGATTGGCGACGATCAATTTACCGATACCTTGCTGAGATAAATGCTGCGCCACCAATTCAATGGTTTCGCCCGCTCCCACGAGTAGAGCCGTGTCTTTTTTGAGATCTGAGAAAATTTGCTGAGCCAAACTTACCGCGGCGTAGGCAACTGACACTGGGTTTTCGCCGATGGCGGTCTCCGTGCGCACCCGCTTGGCGATACCAAACACTTGATGAAAGGCGCTGTGCAAAAAGCGACCGACAGTGCCGGCATCGCAGGCCACCGAGTAAGCAGATTTCATTTGCCCGAGGATTTGTGGCTCGCCTAAGACCAGCGAATCTAAGCCGCTGGCGACTTTCATCATATGCCCCATGGCTTGCTCGCCATGAAACCAGTAGTGGCAATCGGCCAAGGCATTGTCGTCAAGGCGATGATAGGATTCGAGCCAACGCTGCACCATCTCTGGTGCCAGAGGTGAATCTGAACTCGTCTGCACATAGACTTCGGTACGATTGCAGGTGGAGAGAATCGCCACTTCTTCCAATCCGTCAGCATCACAGGCCTGAGCCAGTGCCTCCTGCATCTGCTCTGGAGCAAAGGCCACGCGCTCTCGCAGTTCCAACGATGCGGTGTTGTGATTAACGCCAAAGGCCAACAGAGTCATAAATAAAGAACAGTCATCTAACAAACAAAATAACAGAACTTTTCCAGGCCATGAGACCTAAGTTCCAGCAAGTCCCGTATTATGACAAAAGTGGCATAAAAATGCCTGCCGTTAATGACAACAGACAAAGAAGTTCAGAGATTCTATGGCCAGCACGGGTTTTTCCGCCCTGTAGACCAAATCAAATCTATACTGACTATTGAGTAGAGCAACCTTTCGCGGGTATCGTTGTCTCACTCTAGCAAGACGAAATAGCGTCTTTCAGGGTTGCCGAGAGCAATACAGGCTAACCCTAAGGAAACTCTCGACGCTAGCCACCACAGCCGATTTCGACGGCAGCACTTGCCCTGACAGTCGAGTGATAGCACCTAGACACTACAACAGGAATTGTAATTATTTTGTCCAGTAACACGCCTCAAAGCACTATCGCAATAGCAGACACAGACTCATCTCTGCGAGCGCCTTCGCGGCTAGGCCTATCCACACTGATGTGCGCGGCACTGCTGCTGCAGGGCTGTGTATCGAGCCAACCGGATGTCAGCAAGCTCCCGCAAGACGAACCCATTGTCGCCGAAACCAGCGCAGAGGAGCAGGAACCAGAGCTCCCCCACAAGCCCTTTGAAGCCGAAACATTCTACGCCCTACTCGTGGCAGAAATGGCCGGCAGCCGTGAGCGCTACGACATAGCCCTAGGCAACTACGTTCAGCAGGCCCACAAAACTCGCGACCCCGGAGTGGCGGCTCGCGCCACCCGCATTGCCCGCTACCTTAACGCTCGCCAAGCCGCGCTCAACACCTCACTACTGTGGGCAGAGATTGCCCCTGAGGATCTGGAAGCCCGCTTTATCGCCGCCAGCGAGCTGACTCAAAGTGGACGCCTGCTGGAAGCCGTTCAGCACTCCAATGTGCTGCTAGAAAACAACAGCACGCCGATCTATCAAAGCATCGCCGCCAGAGCGGCCAAGACCACCGACACCCAGCGTGAGCAACTGCTCAGCCAATATCAGCAATTACTGCAAAATCACCCCCAGAACACCGAGCTTTTGGTGGGCACAGGGCTATTGCTACAACAACAAAAACAACCAGAAGACGCATTGGAGATGGCCCAGCGCGCCATCCAGGTCAAAGAAGACCTAATCCCCGCCATCATTCTAGAAGCAAAACTGTTAAGCCAGCTAGAACGCCCGGAAGAAGCCCTTAAGCGCTTATCAGAAATACTCAATCGCAATCCCGACAATAAGCGCCTGCGACTACAATACGCTCGCCTAATGGCCGGCATTGACCTCAACAAAGCCCAAACGCAGTTCGAGTTACTGGTCAAACAATCCCCTCAAGACCCAGAATTGCTATTTTCTCTCGCGCTCATCAACAATGAGCTCGGCGACTATGATGCCGCCGAAGCGAATTTCACTCGCTTGACCAGCTTTGACAAACGCCGCTCTTCTGCGCACTACTACCTCGGTCGTATCTCTGAGAAACGCAGCCTTTGGGAGCAAGCGCTAAAACACTACATTCAAGTGGAGCCAGGCCCTGATTTCATGCCAGCACTGCTGCAAACCACCGACATATTGGTCAGAGGCAACCAAGCCGAAGCCGCCCATAAACGCCTGTCTGCAGCCAGAGAACGCTTCCCCAGCCAAGCCGAGCGTTTTTACGCTTTAGAAGCTGAGGTTCTGAGCAAGCACAGGCAGTTAAAAGCCTCTCAGAGGGTGCTCACAGAGGGGCTCGAGCAGTTTCCCGGCAGCGTGCAACTGCTGTATAGCCGCGCCATGGTCAATGAACAGCTGGATTTACTCGGTGCCTTAGAAACTGACTTACGCACTATTCTCAAGTACGACCCCAACAACGCCACCGCGCTCAATGCACTGGGCTACACCTTAGCGGATCGCACTGATCGCTATGACGAAGCCCTACAGCTCATCTCTCAAGCGCTGCAACTAAAGCCGGACGACCCCGCCATCATAGACAGTATGGGCTGGGTGCAGTATCGACTCGGCAACTATGAAGAAGCCGTTCTGAGGTTGCGCGAGGCCATGAAAGCTTTCCCCGATCACGAAATTGCTGCCCACCTCGGCGAAGTATTGTGGGTCAGCGGGGAACGTGATGAAGCCCAAAAAGTCTGGCAAGAGGGCTTGAAGTTATCCCCCGATAGCCGGATCATCCCCGCCGTGATTGATCGACTCACACCTACAACAGAAGCACAGCCCTCGGAGCCGTAAACGCGGCCCGATTGATTACTTGCGGAATTTCCATGCCTCTTTTTACCCATTTTACGCGTCGCGCACTGGTGATCGCCGCGGCACTGCTGATCAGTGCCTGTGCCAGCCAAACCAGCACCTTCGAAGCAAAGCATCCAGCAAACGCCGAGCCCGAAGCAGTTAAGCCCATCCCTAAAGCGCCTAAAGTGTTAACCGAATGGGAAAACTATCAACAAGTCCTCGGCGGCATTGATCGCTGGCAGGTACAGGGAAAACTGGGGGTACGATTGCCGGACAACTCTGGCAGCGTCTACTTCAATTGGAAACAGCGGCCTACCGATTTCGCCATTCACCTAAGTGGTCCACTGGGGCAAGGCACCAGCTGGATTCGAGGCAACGATCAGCGAGTCTCATTAGAGCAATCGGACCACGCCACCATCTTTGCCGACACTCCAGAAGAGTTGATGCAACACAGTCTCGGCTGGTGGCTGCCGGTTAGCCAACTCTATTACTGGGTGCGTGCGATTCCGGCCCCCGAGTCCGACGTCCAAAATCTGTCGCGACATCAAGACGGGACTCTAAAGACACTGGCTCAAGATGACTGGCGGCTAGAATACAGCCGCTACACGTCGGTCAACGGCTGGTCGCTGCCATCCAAGGTCATCGCTCGACACAACAACATCAAGCTCACCTTTATTATTAAAAACTGGAAGCTGCAATAACCGTGACAAGCCCCAACACTGCCTCACTGATTCTGCCGGCACCGGCCAAGCTCAATTTATTCCTCCACATCACCGGACAGCGCGACGACGGCTATCACACACTGCAAACAGTGTTTCAGCTATTGGATTTTGGTGATGAACTGAGCTTCAGCCTACGTCCAAACGACGACAACATTCATCTATCGCCGGAAATCGATGGTGTCGCTCACGAAGACAACCTTATTGTCAAAGCCGCTCGCCTGTTGCAGCCACACTGTCGAACCCCGCTAGGAGCGAACATTACCCTCCACAAACGCCTCCCTATGGGCGGCGGCATCGGTGGCGGAAGCAGCAACGCGGCCACCACTCTGCTGGCACTCAATCAGCTCTGGCAAACCGATCTCTCCCTGCACCAACTCGCCGCCATGGGACGACGACTGGGCGCCGATGTCCCAGTCTTCGTAGAGGGCCGAAGCGCATGGGCTGAAGGCATTGGTGAGGAGCTGCAAGCTATTGAATTACCTGAAAAATGGTATCTAGTAATCACACCAAACTGCCATGTCTCAACCGCTGAAATTTTTTCCCACAAAGATTTGACAAGAGACACTTCGAACATTACAGTAGCGGCCTTTCTTGAGCAGGGCGGTCATAATGACTGTCAGCCACTGGTGCGAAGCCTCTTTTCAGAGGTCGCTAAAGCACTAGACTGGCTCAGCCAATTTGGCGATGCCAAGATGACCGGAACAGGCGCTTGTGTGTTTGCACCGTTTGATAACAAAGCCTCAGCTGAGGCGGTTTTGGCAGCAATGCCAACCTCCTTAACCGGATTTGTTGCCAAAGGGGTCAACCAATCAAAAGTGCACACACTGTTAAACCGGTAGATACCACTGGGGTGTAGCCAAGCGGTAAGGCAGCGGGTTTTGATCCCGTCATGCGAAGGTTCGAATCCTTCCACCCCAGCCATATTTAGAAGTGCTGTCCAATGGACGGCATTTTGTTTTTAAGGCTGATGGCAGTAGTGGATGAGAACCTTATCAGCGTAGCTGATGCTGAAGGTTCGACAACGCAAAGCGTTGCTAACATCCTTCCACCCCAGCCATTTTTAAAGATGCTGCCCAATGGGCGGCATTTTGTTTTTAAGGCTGATGACAGCAGTGGATGAGAACCTTATCAGCGCAGCTGATGCTGAAGGTTCGACAACGCAAAGCGTTGCTAACATCCTTCCACCCCAGCCATATTTATAAAGGCTTTGCTACGGCGAAGTTTACTAAAACAGCTGATCTGAGAAGGTCGGCTGTTTTTGTATGGATTGCAGCGGTTATCCCGCCATGATGAATGGCGATGGGATTGCAGCAAAAGTGCTGTAGACTGCTACCCTCTTTTATTACACATTTGTTCCAACCAAAAAGGTATCGCACGTGGCAGACTTAATGGTCTTTACTGGCAACGCTAACCCTGAGCTAGCCAATAAAATTGTGGATCAACTGGGCATCCCTATGGGCGATGCAACCGTCGGTAAATTCTCCGATGGCGAAGTTACTGTGGAGCTGAACGAGAACGTACGCGGTCGCGACGTCTTTGTTGTTCAATCCACTTGCGCGCCCACCAATGACAATTTAATGGAACTGATTGTCATGGTCGACGCACTGCGCCGAGCCTCTGCAGGTCGTATTACGGCTGTGGTCCCTTACTTTGGCTATGCCCGTCAAGACCGTCGCGTGCGCTCTTCACGTGTCGCCATTACCGCCAAAGTCGTTGCCGATATGATGGTCGGCGCCGGTGTTGATCGCGTACTTACCGTCGATTTACACGCCGAGCAAATCCAGGGTTTCTTCGACGTTCCTGTGGATAACGTCTACGGCTCTCCAGTATTGATCGATGACATCAATGCTCAGAAATACGACGCCCCTATCGTTGTTTCTCCAGACATCGGCGGTGTGGTTCGCGCTCGTGCACTGGCCAAACAAATTGGCGTGGAACTGGCCATCATCGATAAGCGTCGCCCGAAAGCCAATGTCGCCGAAGTGATGAACTTGATCGGTGACGTTGAAGGTCGCACCTGTCTATTGGTTGATGACATGGTCGATACCGCCGGCACCCTTTGCGGCGCAGCCAAGGCACTGAAAGAATTTGGCGCACAAAAAGTCGTCGCCTACTGTACTCACCCTGTTTTGTCCGGCAATGCCATCAACAACATCAGCGGCTCGGTACTGGACGAATTAGTTGTCGCGGATTCCATTCCATTGAGTGACGACGCGAAGAATTGTGGTAGAATCCGCCAGCTCACTTTGTCGGCCATGTTGGCCGAAGCGGTACGCCGCTTGAGTAACGAAGAATCTCTGAGCGCAATGTTCCGTTAATTCAGCTGTTAACACACTGATTTATAAGAACATTATCTCGAGAAAGTCGCTAAAGCCTGCCCTTCCCTGCGGGGAAAGCTGAGCAGGCTTTGGTGTTTTTAGTACCTGCTGGCGTTTCTGGTCGCGGAACCCAAGCAGTATTATTTGAGGAAAGACACATGTCTAAAGATTTTGAACTGAATGCTACTCTCCGTGAGGATGCAGGGAAAGGTGCGAGCCGCCGCCTGCGTCGTCTGGAAAACCAAACTCCAGCCATTATTTACGGCGGTAAGAAAAAGCCTGTAAACATCCAGATCCCACACAAAGATCTGATTAAGCAGCTGGAAAACGAAGCCTTTTACTCTCACCTGATCACCATCAATATTGGTGACAAGAGCGAAAGCGTTCTGCTGAAAGACCTACAGCGTCACCCAGCTAAGCCAATCGTCATGCACGCTGACTTCTTGCGCGTCTCTAAGTCTAAGAAAGTGACCGTGAAAGCACCGATTCACTTCTTGAACGAAGCTACCAGCGTTGGCGTTAAGATGCAGGGCGGTAAGGTTTCTCACAACATGACCGAGCTAGAAATCAGCTGCTTGCCAGCTAACCTGCCCGAGTTCATCGAAGTGGATCTGGCTGAAGTAGAAGTGGGCCAAATCGTTCACATATCTGACCTGAAGCTGCCTAAGGGCGTTACCTCAGTAGCTCTGGCTCTGGGCGCTGACCACGATGGTGCTGTTGCCTCTATTCAGAAGCCGAAAGGCGCTGACGAAGATGACGCTGCTGAAGCACCTAGCGAAGGCGAAGAAGCTGCTGAGTAATTCACAGCTAATAGCCTCAAGCTGACTCGGATTACTTCGAGCACAGCTTGACGAACGGCCGGTAAGTGGAGACACTTCCGGCCGTTTTTGTGTAGGGTCCACAAAACTAATCACCCCATTAAGACGAACAACACTCGAGCAGATAAACTGATGCAGACGCCTATTCAACTCATTGTCGGTCTGGGTAATCCAGGTTCTGAATACGATCAAACCCGCCACAATGCCGGTGCTGACTTTGTCACCGAAGTCGTGCGTCAATACGGTGGATCACTGGCGCCTGAGAAAAAGTTCTTCGGCCACATCGCTCAAGTCACCATAGATAACCGGCCGGTGCGAGTAATCATTCCCACCACCTTCATGAATCGCAGTGGTCAGGCCGTTGGCGCCATTGCCAACTTCTACAAGATTCCAGCGGAAGCCATTCTCGTCGCCCACGATGAGCTGGATATGGAGCCGGGTATTGCCAAACTGAAGATCGGTGGCGGCCACGGAGGACACAACGGCCTGCGCGACATTATTAGCGCCCTTGGTAACAACAAGAATTTCGCTCGCCTAAGGTTAGGTATTGGCCATCCAGGCAATGCCAAACAAGTAGCCAGTTACGTCTTGAAAAAAGCACCTGCAGAGGACTTCACTCGCACCGAAGACGCCATATACCAGTCCACCAAAGTTTTGCCACAACTGGTTCGCGGTGAGTGGAATAACGCCATGAAAGACCTGCACACGAGCTAGCCCCTCAGCACCAGACTGAACCGGTGTGGAGAAAGCCCACACCTGAGCTAAACTCCAGAGTATGCTCAAGTCGCTTTGCTTATTGCTCTTGCCCCTCTACTGCTTGGCAAACTCTACCTACGCCTCAACATCCGTTGTTTTTGCTTGCGCGGAAGCGTCCGACAGCCAACTGTTCTCGGTTTTGACCGAAATTTACTCTCATTTCCTCGAGCCTTTTGAACTAGATTTCTCCATGCAAACCACGACTGAACAGCGCATGATTTCAGAAGTGGCCAGTGGCCGAATTGACGGAGCCTGCGGTCAGAGCATTCCCATGTTCGAGAGCCTAAATAGCCCCCATGTAGTAAGAAGTAGCCCCCCAATTGCCATGCTGTCCGTGAGAGCCGTTTCCACAACACATCACACCAGCATCAAATCACTCTCAGAACTCACCCACTCGCCTCTACGAATAGGCATTATCGCAAGTACGGGAACGGCGCTCGCGGCTCAGCAGAGAGGGATTAGTTTTCAGAACATACTGCATATCGATCGGGGGATTCGCATGCTAGCTGCAAATCGACTCGATTACGTCATCTCAAATCATATCCAGATCCGACGCGCACTTAATGACGTAGCTCCCTTAGTAAGGCTAACCCTATCGGATAACCTACTCTACCTCCCCGTTCATCCCGTTTTGAACATCAAACATCGACAGCTTGTCCCGCCACTTAATGGCTATTTAACGAGACTGAACCACTGTCTAGGTGGCCCTCTCTCTCAAACCAACAGCATTAATTGGCTGAGCCTAACCCGTAAGAAACTAGAAGAATGCAGTGAATCAGTGGCATCACACACAATCATTCAAAAAAACTATCAGGCATATCCAAACAATTAATTTTATCAATTTAAATTTTTGAACCATACTCTCTCCCAAGTTAACGCAATCACCCCACGGAGAATTACTATGTTAGAGAATCGCGAAGGCCAGAAAGTCCCACAGGTTACTTTCCACACTCGTGAAAACAACGAATGGGTGGATGTCTCCACTGATGACTTGTTTGCCGGTAAGAAAGTCGTGCTGTTCGCCCTGCCCGGCGCCTTCACCCCCACCTGTTCATCCACTCACTTACCGCGCTTCAACGAGTTGGCGCCGGTATTTGCGACTGAAGGTGTGGATGAGATTATCTGCCTATCGGTCAACGACACCTTCGTCATGAATGCTTGGAAAGAGGATCAACACGCCGACAACATCCGCTTCCTGCCCGACGGCAATGGCGACTTCAGCCGCGGCATGGGCATGTTGGTCAATAAAGAAGACCTAGGCTTTGGCGAACGCTCATGGCGTTACTCCATGCTCGTCGTTGACGGCGTGATTGAGAAACAATTCATCGAGGAAGATGTACCGGGTGATCCGTTCCAAGTGTCCGACGGAGACACCATGATCAACTACATCAACCCAATGGCCGCCATGCCAAAACGCATCTCAGTGCTGACCAAACCGGGCTGCCCACACTGCACCCGCGCCAAGAAAGTACTGAGCGACAAGGGCCTCAACTTTGAAGAGATTGAACTGGGCAGCAACGGTGTTAGCTACAGCTCGCTGGCAGCCATTAGCGGCGCTGGGACAACCCCTCAAGTCTTCATCGATGGCAACTGTATTGGCGGCGCCGATGAACTGGAGCAATGGTGCGCTAAAGTTTAAGCCGAGCCACAAACACCCCAAGTAAAGCAGCGAAGGCGACTGAAGAAATTCAGTCGCCTTTCTTCTATTTTTCACCTCAACTCATTGAAAATCATCACTATTTACAGTGTTTTTTGATTTTCACTATCGCTGACGAATTTCCGAAATGCGTTAGAAAGCCCTCCCCGACTCCTACATATTAGTGTCAGCACGATTTCATGACATCGTCTCGGGCCAGCCTGGATCGGCAGCCCAATAAAAATAAGTGCAGCTAACAACAATAATGAGGAGAGCACCCATGGACAGCCGCCCACGGTTTCCAAAACACCCCCTGATGATCGCCATCACTCTGGCCAGCAGCCTAACCACAGGCCATCAAGTATCAGCCCAATCCAGCGGTTTTGCCCTTGAAGAAATTGTCGTCACCGCACAAAAACGCGCCCAGAACACCATGGACGTCCCCATCGCTATCGATACATTTTCGGCAGCCAATATGGAGAACACAGGTGCACTGGTATTGGATGATATTGACGACTTCATCCCTGGCTTCGAAGCGGGCAATGGTCTGACCCAATCGACACTGGAAATACGCGGTGTCAGCAGCGCCAATATCAGCTCCGGTGGCGACGCCTCGGTGGCCACCTTTTATGACGGCGTTTACTTACCGCGCGCAGCGACCACCATCGCCTTCTCCGATATGGAGCGCGTCGAAGTTCTTAAAGGCCCGCAGGGCACACTCGCCGGTCGCAACGCCGCCGCTGGCAGCATTAGCTTGATCCCCAACGGCCCCAATCTCGACGAAACCGAAGGTTTTGTTCAACTCAAAGCGGGCAATTATGGGCTGCAGCGTTGGGAAGGCATGTTGAACCTGCCCATCAACGAGAACATCGCCCTTCGTGCCAATCTGATGAGCAATCAGTACGATGGCTACATCGATAATAACGCCAACGGCGGCGCCGATATTGGCGAGCAAGATTCAGTCACTGGGCGCATTGCATTGCTGTGGCAAATCTCAGAAGACACCGACCTACAACTCAATTATGACTTTGATGACAGTGATAATGGCCCAGCCGCGGTAGTGGGCTTTGCCAATGGCGACGTCTCCTTTGACGATGCTCGCAACGATGTCATTAATGGTGAAGAAACTCGCGATATGTACTCGGCGGGCTTCCGACTCAATCACAGCTTCAATGACAACTGGAGCATGAGCTGGTGGGCCAATCACCGCGAGCTGGATGTCACCAACCGTCAGGACGAAGATGGTACCGACAATCCCTTTACCTACCTCGATACCGACAACATCGAAAGCTCGGAGCTGACCTACACAGAACTGCAATTTAACTACAACAGCGATCGGGTAAACTTTGTCGGTGGTCTCACCTACTCCGAAGAGAGCAAAAGCCAAACCACCGCCATCAGTTCGAGCGCCGAAAGCGCCTCTGCACTGGCGACTCAAGTGGCCAATGGCCTGCTTGGAGATTTAGGCGCACCTTTCACAATTGATAGTATTTGGGACCCTACCGACTGGGCCATGCTGACACTGGCCATTGATGGCGCCGCTGGAGGCGTTCTCGGTGCGCCTCTCGATCAATCTGCCGCGTCTTATCAAGCCACACTTGGCACTCTCTACGCCGGCTTTGCCCCTGCGCTCGCCGCCTACGACCCAATACTTGCCGCAGGCTGGATTGATCCCTCCTACGCAGGCCAACTGTGGACCGAAGACGTCAACAACACCGGCGAATTCACCAACTACGGTATCTATGGGGATATCGATATCGCCGTGACCGATAAACTCAACCTCATCTTCGGCCTGCGCTACTCCAAAGACGAAAAAGACTTCACTTGGGAAAACCCAACGGCCACTCTAGCCACGGCCGTCAATGCAGAGCGTGCCGCCATCGCCGGGTTTATACCGGCGGTCGGGCTCATTCCTCAGGCCAGCAACTTCCTCTCGCCACTGAGCCAAACCGGCGTCGGCCTGGTCAGCGACAGAGTCGTCAAGGCCTCCGACGATTGGAGTAAAACCACCGGTCGAGCGGTCGCCCAATATCAGCTCACTGATGAGGCCATGACCTTCCTCTCCTACTCCACCGGTTACACCTCGGGTGGTTTCGATAGTTTTGTGCTCAACACCTCGGTCACTCCCATTGATCCCGAAGAAGTCACGAATATCGAATGGGGCATCAAAGGCGACTTCTTCGACAAGCGTTTGCGTGCCCAATTCAGCTACTTCGACATGGAGTTTGAAGACCGCCAGCGCTCCGTCATTTCAGCCGACCCTTCCATTCCCGGCTTTTCTGCCCCCACCATTATCAGCGGCGATGAAGACATCGATGGCTGGGAGCTATCTCTGACCTGGATTCCGACTGACTCCCTGCAATTGGGGCTGGTAACGACGGTTCGCGACAGTGAAGAGGAGTATCAGGCCTATGTCGACGCCCAAGGCAATCCCGCCGGCGGAGAAAAAGAGTCTGATGACACCTTGGATGCCTACACCCTAACATTGGATTGGAGCCCGGCAATCCCGCTGGGCCGACTCAACATTCACATGGACTACGTTTTCACCGAACAAGACTTCGGCCCTGACAGCGATAACTACCTACCGCAATACGAATCCATTGAGAACTTCGGCGACGACAAGAAAATCCTCAATGCCCGCGTTGCTTGGCACAGCGAAGACGAGCAATACATGGTCGCGCTGTGGGGCAAGAATCTGCTCGACAACCAATACAGCGACATTCCCGGCGGTCTCACTGCCAGCACCTTTGGTACTGCACACAGTCTAGTCAGTGCGCCTCTGACTTGGGGTATTGATGCACGCTATAACTTCTAACTCGGCGTAAACGCCATCTGTCGCCCTATTCGTCTAAAGGCAATTCGCCAAAAGGCGAATAGGGCGCGTACCCGTGTTCCCTTCGATCTCTTCTTCTCTGATCGAGACTTTTCCTGACACCCTCGGGTGTCAGGACTTTTTCAAGATAACCAGCCCTCAACACGCCCCACCTTCACCCCAATGACACAGTACAAGCCCCTAATACAGAAGTTTGGGACAGCCCCGCATCGGTGATGTAGAATATGCCGCTTTTATGAGCAGCGACTATTTAGTAAGTGCACGCTCATCCTCTAAGTTCAGCATCAAAGAGACACCATCATGGGTTTTAACTGCGGTATCGTCGGCCTGCCTAACGTAGGCAAATCAACCTTATTCAACGCCTTGACCAAGAACGGCATCGCCGCCGAAAACTTTCCGTTCTGCACCATCGAACCCAATGAAGGCACGGTGACGGTCCCTGACCCGCGTCAAGACAAACTCGCCGCCATCGTCAAACCTGAGCGCGTCATACCCACCACCATGGAATTTGTTGATATTGCCGGTTTGGTAGCCGGAGCCTCCAAAGGGGAAGGCTTGGGCAACAAGTTTCTTGCCAACATCCGCGAGACTGACGCCATTGCCCACGTTGTGCGCTGCTTTGAAGACGAAAACGTGATTCACGTAGAGGGTAAGATTAATCCGGCCGAAGACGTGGACGTCATCAATACCGAATTGGCCCTGGCCGATCTTGAGACCTGCGAGAAAGCTCTACAGCGTTTTACCAAGGCCGCCAAAGGCCAGGACAAAGACGCCATCAAGATGAAAGCACTGATGGAAAAGATCCTGCCACATCTGAACGAAGCTCAACCACTGCGCAGTTTTGGCCTCAACGATGATGAGTTGGCGCTGCTGCGTCCGCTGACCCTGTTGACCTTAAAACCCACCATGTACATCGCCAATGTCGATGAAGATGGCTTTGAGGACAATCCACACCTCGACATGGTGCGCGAGATTGCTGCCAAGGAAAACGCAGTGGTAGTTCCCATCTGCAACAAGCTGGAAGCGGAGATTGCAGAGCTGGACGACGATGAAAAAGCCGAGTTCCTCGAAGACTTAGGCATGGAAGAGCCTGGCCTCAACCGTGTCATTCGCGGCGGCTACGATCTGTTGAACTTGCACACCTATTTCACTGCTGGCGAAAAAGAAGTACGTGCTTGGACCATCCCGATTGCCTCAACAGCCCCGCAAGCAGCCGGTAAAATCCACACCGACTTTGAAAAGGGTTTCATTCGCGCTGAAACCATTAGCTACGATGATTTCGTGACCTACAACGGCGAAGCCGGTGCTAAAGAAGCCGGTAAATGGCGCTCGGAAGGCAAAGACTACGTGGTTGCCGATGGCGACGTGATTCACTTCCGTTTTAACGTCTAGCCATTCCTGCCCTTGACGATCTCCCCGAGACCTTGGCACTCTTAGCCAAGGTCTCCAACTTTTATCGTCTATGACACTCGCCAACAGCAGCTCCGTCCAATCCATCAAACGCTACCTCAAACACGCGGAAAGCTGCGGGGTGGATTGCGTGCCCCTGTTAAATTCCGCCGGCATTGATCTCACTGATCTCAACGACAATACCCACAGAGTCGACAACGATTCTCTATTGGTTTTTCTGCGCGCTGCGATAATTGCCAGCGGTGACCCCTGCTTTGGTCTCAATGCCTCACACCTCATCCAAACCGACACCTTCGATATTCTCGGCTACATCGCACTCAACTGCTCCACCTTAAGAGAAGCCATGGAACAGGTAATTCGCTACGAAAGCGTGAGTGGCAGCAATGGCGTGACTGAACTGTTGCCCATCGATCAACAGGTATTGATTCGCTGGCGCAGCAGTGTTGAAGATGAGCTGATTCAACGACACGCGGAAGAAAATGTCATTGCCTCATGGTTTCGCTACGCGCGACAGATCGTGAATGTCGATGACCACCCAATTGCCATCTGGTTTTCCCATGCGGCTCCCGATTTAAACGATCTAGCGATTTACCAAAACACCTTTAACTGTGAGGTAAAATTCGACCAAGCCTACAGCGGCATCCTCATCAACGCACAACAATTAGACACGCCTTTCCCACAGGCGAATCGCGACATGCTGAAGGTTTTCCAGCAGCAAGCACAACAACAACTCGAACAACAAAAGTCAGCAACCCCCTCTCACAATGTCAGCAGTAAAGTCACCAGTCTTATCCGGTTGATGATGAATGATGGCATCCCCAGTAAAGAGCTGATCGCAGAACAGCTGGGCGTAAGTGGCAGAACACTGCAACGCCAGTTGGAACAAGAGGGAGCGGTGTACAAAGATCTATTGAAAAATACCCGCCAAGAAATGGCGGAGTATTATTTACAAAAAACCTCCCTAACGATCGAAGCCATCAGTAAAAAAATTGGTTTCGCTGATGTCCGCTCCTTTCAGCGAAGCTTCAAACAATGGACCGGTAGCACACCGGGCAACTACCGCTAACGTCGCCTCCATCTTCGCCCCGAATTAATAACTGTCACTTACTTAAAGTCATCATTTTTCTTAGCTTAGAAAAACTAAGTTAATACGTCTCGACAGAAATGTGTCTTCAATCACTCCTGTAATCCATGTTGTTAGAATAGTGTCTGAAAAACTTATTGGCATCCTTCTTGCCACCTAAACCGAGAAGAGACATTCAAACAAGGAGGCAATAAGATGAACATATCACCGGCAAGCGCCCATCAAAGCGTTGGCTTTTCAATAGACAACGCCCAACGACTGGATTTGTCGAACGCTCAAAAAATTCATATCGCAGAGGCGGATCCAAAAACTTACAATCAATTCATGGACAACATGACTCAGCTGTTGGAATCCACTCACAGCACACTTCAAGGCAAGCCGGACAATCACCCAGATAACCTCTATGCTGAAGTGGTGAAAAACGGCCAGGTCATCGCAACCCTCTACAATAGTGGAGCAATGCAGAGTTCTAACGCGGTTGCCAATACCATGAAGGGACAATTAAACAACGACGGACATGGCCCCGACTTGGCTCAACGCCGCGCCGAACAAGTCGCCAATACATTAGGCGGAGAAATACAGATCAAGGAAACCGCCCTGACTCAAACTGCCCACCTCAATCAACCAAAAGCCAGCTGGCAATTGGATAAAAACGCAATGCAGGCTGACCCTTTGTACGCGAATCTGTTGAAAATACAGGTCGCTCGACAAGAGTTCTTGAATCAACAAAAAGCCTAAACTCGATAACAACAACCGACTTAATCATAGCCACCGGCGGTGAAAAGTTGCCGCTTCGCCTTAAGGCAGCTTTGATTTTCATGCGGAGCACCCACATTGCGTGTTCACCTGTCCGTCATAGAGCAGCTACAAAAAGTAACTGCTGCAGACGCATGGATCAGAAAAACCCTTGAGCGCTGGTACTGTAACTGACTAAAAGGTTCTTGGTTTGCTGGTAGTGTTCAAGCACCATCTTGTGCGTCTCTCTGCCGACACCTGATTTTTTGTAGCCACCAAAGGCCGCATGTGCAGGATAGGCGTGATAGCAATTCGTCCAAACACGCCCCGCCTCAACACCACGACCAATGCGGAAAGCCCGATGCATATCACGGGTCCATACACCGGCACCCAAACCGAACTCGGTATCGTTGGCAATGGCTAGTGCCTCGTCATCATCTTTAAATGTGGTCACCGCCAGAGTTGGACCAAAAATTTCCTCTTGAAAGATACGCATTTGATTGTTGCCTTTGATGAGAGTCGGCTGAACATAAAAACCATGTTTCATCTCGCCCTCATATTCGGCACGCGCGCCCCCCAGAAGAACTTCTCCGCCCTCTTCGGCGGCGACCTTCATATAAGACAGAATCTTATCGAGCTGCTGCGCCGAGGTTTGGGCGCCAATCATGGTATCGGTATCCAGTGGATGGCCCTGTTGAATCTTCAGCGCCCGTTCCATCACTCGGTTCATAAAGGCGTCATAGATGTTTTCTTGGATCAATACTCGCGAGGGACAAGTACACACCTCACCCTGATTGAAAAAGCCCATCAGTACGCCCTCAATACACTTATCCAGAAATGCATCGTCTTGCGACATGATATCGTCAAAGAAAATATTGGGCGACTTGCCCCCTAACTCAACGGTAGAAGGAATGATATTCCCCGCCGCCGCCTTCATCACCTCAATACCCACCGGCGTAGATCCAGTAAAGGCAATCTTAGCGATGCGCGTACTGCTGGCTAACGCCTGTCCCACCTCTCGGCCGATACCATTGACAATATTGATGACGCCATCGGGCAATAAATCACCAATGATCTCCATCAAGATCAGAATCGATACTGGGGTCTGCTCGGCGGGTTTCAGTACCACACAGTTTCCAGCGGCCAACGCCGGCGCCAATTTCCAGGCCGCCATCAACATAGGAAAGTTCCACGGGATGATCTGTCCAACAACCCCTAAAGGCTCGTGAAAATGATAGGAGGCAGTGTCGGCATCGAGATCGGTTGCGGTTCCTTCTTGCGCGCGAATACAACCGGCGAAATAGCGAAAATGATCGACAATCAAAGGAAGATCTGCATTGAGCGTTTCTCGAATGGCTTTGCCGTTTTCCCAAGTCTCAACAATCGCTAGTTGTTCAATTTTACCTTCAATACGATCGGCGATTTGCAAGAGAAAATTGGAACGCTCGGCTGGCGACGTTTGCCCCCAAGCTGTTTTCGCGGCATGAGCGGCGTCTAGTGCCAACTCGATATCGGCTGCACTGGATTGCGGCACGCGGGTAAAGACTTGTCCGTCCACGGGCGAGACGTTATCCATGTAGCGCCCATCGACAGGCGCCAACCACTTGCCACCGATGTAATTTTCATATTGGGCTTTAAACTCAGGTGTTTGATAACGCATAGTTATACCCTTTCATGAATGAAAAAAGCCGCGACCCAGAGAAACTGATGTCGCGACAAAGAGAGTTTAGCCGAAGTTTCAGAAGTGGTACTTAACATCAACTCCATAGGTTCTTGGGGTGCCACGCATAACCTGATCGGCACCGATAAGATCGGTCAGATCGAACATGTAGGCGGCATATTCTTTATCGGAGAGGTTCTTACCCCACAACGCCATTTCAAGTTGTTCGTCACTGCTGCGCCATGCCAAACGGGCGTTCCAAAGACTGTAGCTATCTTGCCCGACGTCTTTGTTGCGGTCGTAGGAATCAGTATCGCCCGGCGTAAGAATAGTGCCGTTGGTGAAGTAGACCTCGCTTTGGTAGCTGGCGTCGACCTGAGCAGACAGACTGCCAGCATCTCCTAGATACCACTCATAATTGGCGAGGAAATTGATATTCCACTCGGGGCTGTTTTGCGGGGTTTCGCCAGACAAACTGACCGAGCTAATACTCCCCCCTACCTGCGGAACCGCTTGCTCGTATTGATCAAATTCTGAATGGGTATAGCCCACCCCTAACTGAACAAACAAACTCTCGATCGGCTGCCAGCTGATGTCCATATCCAAGCCATAGACATCCAGCGTTTCGGCATTTTCGATCACGTTTTGTGGCAGGCCAGTATTAGGATCCGAAACGCCATTGAAGACCTGTGCATCCGAATAATCATAGTAGAAAACCGCCGCATTTAATCTCATGGCGCCGTCGAGCAAACCGGACTTCACACCGATCTCGTAGGCCAGCAGTTCTTCAGGATCGTATTCTGCACCCGCGGCATAGTTAGCAAAGTCGCTCACTTGACCGCCGTTAAAACCTCCCCCTTTAAAACCTTTGGTCACAGAGGCGTAGTAAAGCGTATCCTCAGTGTGTCGATAATCCAGCGCTATCTTCCCAGAGAGCTCTTCGTTGTTGAGATCGTCAGAGAAGCTCAAACTGTCTTGCAAACCGACGAAAGCGAAGCTAGCCAACTCACCGGTCAAATCAAAATCAACGTCCAAAACGGTATATCGAGCACCAACGGTAAGAGACCACTGCTCTGACAACAGATACTCCACTTGACCGAAGAGCGCCGAGGTTTCCAACGTTTGCTTACCTTGACCCGAGCTTTCGCCAAAATACAACACACCGCTATCATCAACGGGAATGCCAACACCTTGAATCAAAGCCACATCGGCCGGATTGGATGGATCTAGCGCCGCGGGAAATCCAGGCGCTCCCGCAAAGGCCGAAATGTCGGCCAACGGCAAATCTCTCAAGCCAGTACGAGTACTCCAGTTGGTGGTTTCCGACAGATAATAGAGCCCGCCAATCCACTCAGTGTTATCCGTTGAGCCATTAAGGCGAAACTCCTGCGAAAAAGAATGTGTGTCTACAGAGTAATCCAGCTCGACCAATTCCAATGGCGTCATATCACCATCTTCTTCTTGGAATTTATCCAAATCGTCATAGGCCGTTAGCGACGTCAAAGTAACATTATCGTTAATGTCATAGGTAGCCGTGAGTGAAGCGCCCAGTGTGTCCACGTTGATCTTGTAGTCGCGAGTTCCATGAGCCCCTTCGTAGAAATCTGCATCCAAGGTGGTGCCGTAAAGATCGGAATCACTGTCGTTGCGCGAACCACGTAAGTTCAGCATGAATGAAAGATCATCTGTGGCTTGATAGTCAAACAAAGCACGCGCGGCAAAGTTTTGTTTCTCCACTTCATCGCCGGTCGATGTGTTCTCGATGTAACCGTCGGATTCATAGGCCACAACAGCCAAACGACCATTGAGATCTTCGGCAAGCTTGCCGGATACAACACCTTCGGTTTTCAAGTATCCATAGTTGCCAGCGGATACGGCTATCGATGCCTCAAATTCCTCAGTGGGTTTGTTGGAAACAATATTCAACGCACCACCGGTGGTGTTGCGACCAAACAAAGTACCTTGAGGACCTTTTAGCACCTCGACTCGCTCGACATCAAATAAAGTCGTCAACTGGCCATTGGTCGAACCGATCGCACTGCCATCCAAGTAAAAGCCCACTGGGCCAGTATTGTTGAGTGCAAAATCATTGAGACCGATACCACGGATAAATACCGATACCACACCGCCCTCACCGGCGGGGGAGACAATGGTTAAGTTGGGGGTTTTTGCCGCAATTTCATTGCTGTTAACCACCCCCATCGCCTCTAGGGTTTCTCCCTGAAAAGCACTAATGGCGATGCCCACATCTTGCAAGCTCTGCTCGCGCTTCTGCGCGGTAACAATAATCTCCTCGAGAGAAAATGCATCTTGTGATTGCGCGTAGCTAGGCGCTGAAACCGCCGCTAGGGTTAACGCTGAGGCCAATAGACCCTTTTTGAAAACTCTTGGTGTGAATACGCGCTGCTTTACCACTGGGGTATTCATATCTCTTCTCCCACATTTTTTGTCTTTATAATT
>CERE01073143.1_pt1 | contig 40989 bp, 36 predicted proteins | sample 530911 | NCBI WGS metagenome assembly CERE01 (sample SAMEA2621092, study PRJEB7988) | marine metagenome | biome: marine biome (ENVO:00000447); feature: mesopelagic zone (ENVO:00000213); material: "saline water (ENVO:00002010), including plankton (ENVO:xxxxxxxx)" | depth 800 m
AATTTTCAGGGTGTCCAACGGCAGCTCTTTGAGTCGGCTCAAAGAAGAATAGCCAGTACCAAAGTCATCGATAGAGATCTGCACCCCTAGGGTATGTATATCCACCAACTGCTGATAAATATCCTCTACCCCTGGACCGATTATGCTCTCGGTTATTTCCAGCTCCAACAATTCCCCCGGAAACCCGACAGTGGTTAACACTGATTGCACTTCGGCCACCACCCTATTGCGGATAAAGTGTACCGGTGAGACGTTAACGGATAGACGCAACGACGTTCCCAGACTGTTATTCAACTGTTGAATGTCAGCACACGCTTTTCGCAAAACCCACACATCAATCGTATCGATCAGACCACAGTCTTCAGCAACAGGAATGAATTCAACGGGTGACACATCCCCTAAGTATTCGTCATTCCAACGCACTAATGCCTCAACCCCTTCAATCCTCAGGCCCTGACGATCGAATTTCGGCTGATAGTGAACCGATAGCGTCTGCTTCTGCAAAGCCTGCCGCAGGCGATTTTCTAATTCCATCCGCCGTTTAATTTCACTATTCATCTCAGCGGTAAAAAACGTGAACTGATTGCGACCTTTGTCCTTCGAGCGATACATGGCCGCGTCGGCATTTTTGATTAACGCCTGCCCGCTCTCTCCGTCTTCGGGGTAGATACTAATTCCTATGCTGGTAGTGACATGCAGGTGATTGTTTTCGATCATCAATTCATCTGACACCGCCCGAATAATTTTCGTTGCCACCTCCGCCACACCCGCCGGTGGTGTGTCGGTGAGCAACACCGCGAACTCATCACCGCCCAGTCGCGCCAACACATCGTCTTCTCGCAGGCACGAGGACAATCGCCCCGCCATCTCTATGAGCAATTTGTCCCCAACATCGTGCCCCAAGGTATCATTAATGGTCTTGAATCTATCCAAGTCCAAAAATATGACGGCTAAATAGCCGCCATGTCGCTCGAGATGACTGATGCTATCGATCAAGCGATTGTCAAAAGTAATACGATTAGAAAGCCCGGTAAGAGCATCATGGTAGGCCAAAAATTCAAACTTGCGAGCCATGTTTTCCAGCTCATGGGTTCTTTCTGAGACTTTGGACTCTAGCGTCTCTTGGATTTTTCTAAGATCTTTGTCTCGCGTCTGAATCTGTTCCAACATACCGTTGAAATCATCGACTAAACTGCCAATTTCGTCATCGGAGAGACGTGTGGCTCGCAGTCCGTAATCACTATTTTCCCGAACCTTTCGAGCAGTACTCGCCAATGCTAAAACGGGATCCGTGACAACCCGCTGCAAGCTATTTGAAACAATGACCGCCACCATTAAAGAAACGACGAAGAGTGCCAACAAGGTGACGGTTCGAAACCACAAGTTCTCTCGCCACAGGCTTCGATCCGACCAAAGCAGTATCTTCCCTAGCTGCTCGCCGTCGTATTCGATCGATTCCATAACATAGGTCAGCCCCCCGTTTTTCCCTTGCAGAGCATGCGGAATATGTAGCTCTGAAGGCTCAGCATCGCGTTGGTATCGAGCAAAGAGTTTGCCTCTTTCGGCCAACAAAACAGCTTCAACAATGCCACTCTCACTGCGTAGGCTAGCCAGTGTTTTTTCAGCGCTGCTCACATCTTTAAACATCAAGGCTGCAACACTGTTGCTGCCAACGATATTCGCCTCTGTGCGCAAATTTTCGTATAAACGCGATTGCGCCGATGCCCACTCACTAAGGGCAAAGCCAATGGTCGCCAATATCAATGCGCTGCAACTGGTAATCAACAAGACCAAGCGCAAGGTACTGCTAATGGATCGCCGCCCCAATACTCTTCTCATATCAGCGCCCCCCAACAATTGTTGAAAGTTTAAGAAGCTCTGAGCTGAATTTCAGGTTTGAACGAGTTGCCTCTTGAAGATTGACGGCAAATGCAATTTTGTCTTGGTCTCGAAATAAGGTGACGTGCACACCGGGGTAGGCTCCAAGCTCTTCTTCTGATCGATCGGTTTCAAACTGAGTTCGATCGACCACCACTAACAAACCATTCAGTGTCTTTGCCGTATCACTAGAGACAAATGCGCTGTATTGATCAGCGGCAAGGTACAATAAATCACAGCTATCCAAGTGCTGTAGCTTGGGCACTGTTCTTTTTTCGATTCTTCGCCCATTTACACTGCGGTTGCGAATAATTTCAAAACCAAGACCAAGAAGATCATTTTGATATTGACACAGTACTAGCTGTGTAGGACGGCTTTCATAGACGAGTTCCGGCCACTCAACGAACTTAGCGACATTGAGCAGGAACACTGACTTCACCATATTTTGTTGATGCAGCACAGATGTTTGAGCACTCAGGGTCTGACTACCGAGTAATCCGATCATTAGACACACTGCACGCAGCACGGACACTCGCAACTTAATCACCAGTGAGGTTTCCATTGCAACTTAAGCCAGATTTCTCGACGCGACCGCTCGTTATTGTGCTGCCCTCCGAAGTCCGCCGCAGGGTCGTAGCTCTCTTCATCAAATAGGTTATCAACGCCCGCTTCGTACCCCAACGTCTCCGTTAACTTTCCCGAGCCAAAGATATTTGCCAAAACAAAATATTCGGCCCGATCTTGATCGTGATTGTTAAGATCGGGGCGGCTGTCGTTGTAAATCAGCGACATGCCGACACGGTGATCACTGGACCACTGATACCCCACCACGGCACTGGCGGTCCAAGAAGCAATATAGGGAAGCTCGTCGTAGTCGTCCGATGAGGAATCCACATAGCTCAAAGTGGCAACCGCATCCCACCCCGATTCATGCAGATAACTCAGCTGAGCCTCAGCACCATAGGCTTCCAACCCACCATCAACATTGTCGAAGTACTCATCCGCCATATTCGGCGTTGGGCGCTCTTGAATAGAATCTTCGTAGTCGTTGAAATAGATATTGGACGAGAAGCTCCAGCGCTCGCGAGTGTAGTTGTAACCAACTTCTAAGGACTTGAGTTTTTCGGCATAGGGTACCGGCGCCTCAAAACTTGTGCCCTCTAGAACTTTTAGATATTCGCGAAAGTTGGGCGTGCGGATTGCCGTGCCGTAAAGCAGCTTCCAAACATGATAGTCGTCCACTGAATAGACCGCTGCGGCTCGATAATTAACATAGTTATCAAATTGAGAAAAATCGTCGTAGCGAACCCCAAGCGTTAACTCAAGAGACTCACTGATACTCCACACATCCTGAACAAACAGCGCGTAGTTGTCATTGTGAACATCGGGGTCTGATAACAAATCGCCCTCTTGGGCGACAGGAAAAAAACCAACGTTAAAGCTGTAGTTCCGTCGATAGCGGGTATCTTTCGCCTCTTCATGATCGAAGCTCAAGCCCAACGCCAGAGTATGCTGAGCAACTTGCTGTATCACTTGCAGAGACACACCTCCCATCTCTGCATCCTGATACTCGGTATAGCCTTCGATACCGGTCACTTGCTCGAGCTCGTACTCCTTCCCATCATCCCACTGATAATAGCCTTTGACCTCAAACAACCCGTCTTCGATGCTGCCTTGCTGATAAATGGCAGAGACCGAAGTGAACTCGGATTCAACAAAAGCATCCTGAGTCGAGGGTATGAATAGGAATGGCTTTTCTTGCTGCCGATGTTCTAATTTTAGCGTTAGAGACTGCCAAGGTTTCACTTTCACCTGCAGTGTCGAGTATTCCTCCCCTAGAGGTTGCTCGGTCGGAAGACCAATGAAGCTGATACGATGTTCATCAAAAGGGGCATCTTGATTAACGTAACTGCCAAATACTTGAATTTTCTCACTGTTGTAAAGCGCGGTCACCTTTGTTCGATCGTTGTTGCCGGCTTCCGCGGAAAGTGTCAATTGCGGCCCAGCAACGAAGTCTTTGGTGGTTACTGAAATCAGACCACTAAACGCGTTGGCGCCATATAAGCTAGAAGCCGCACCTAAAATTACTTCGACCTTTTCGATATTTTCTAGCGCGATATCCTCGCCCAATGAAAAATGCCCATAATACAAATGTTGTTGGCGCACGCCGTCAATCAGCAACACCATTTTGTTGTTGTTACGCTGCGGTAAGCCACGAGACCATAGAGATTTATCTCGCTTGCGAGACTGATTGATCTGCATTCCGGGAACAAATTGCAAGAGATCTTCTAAGCGGCGCACACCATAGCGACGAAAATCTTTCTGAGAAAAACGATAAGCACTGCCTGGCGCTTTTGCCGTTTGGGTAGGAATAAGTGACGCAGAGGTAAAGACTTCGAGGTTAAGCAGCTGCTCCAATGACATGCTGGCCAGCTGCTTGGATTCGATCTCGGATGCGGAACTACTATGACTGGCTAAAACAAGAGCGGCGACTAACGCAGATCGCACTGTAACTGGCTGGAGTTCTGTGGGCATACGTCTCAATTTCCGACATTCATTATTCCTTGCGCAAGCGGGCACGTACATCCCGACAATAGACAAGGCATAGCATGAGGCTGTTTACGACCGTTCCCTCATTGTTCACTTCAGTGAAGCGGAAATTCCATCTACTCAGCGTGTAAACTGATCTTCAGCTGAGTATAGACTGGAGCGAGGGGTATTCGCGAGTGTATTTTACAAACTTTCACCTCTTAACGGCAATGAACGCCAATCACCCAGACTAGAAAACAGTTCATAGTCCTCTACAAAGGCGCCGGCTAACAACAATCGGAGTAAAAGTCGTTATTTTAAGGCGATTCCCAAGCGCTTGATCAATCGCAACAAGTTGCTTCGATCCACTTTCAATGAGCGCGCGGCCTCCGCCACATTGTTATTGGCATGACTAAGCGCTCGCTCAATCAGACTCCTTTGGAATTGCTCCAACTGCTGCTTAAGTGACAGTTCCTCTAAGTCCCCCTCCTTCACTGACGAGGGAAGTGTGACTCGCCCTTGGCCGCCTGCGTGATCTTCGGAAGAGAGCTGCAGTTCGGAAACACCAATTTGCACCAAGCGCCGTCCGTTTTGCTGGCGCGCGGCGCGCAGCGCTGAGCGACTCAACACATGCTCTAGTTCGCGTACGTTGCCTGGCCAAGAGTAACGCAGCAACGCCTCTCTTGCCGATGCCGTCAACAGGAGCTTATTCACTTTCAAACGCCGCTGATCTCGCTCGAGAAAATACTCCGCCAACATCAACACATCATCGTTGCGTTCACGAAGTGTCGGGACGGTTACCGGATAGACACTCAGACGATGATAGAGATCGGCTCGAAAACGCCCCGAGCTAACCTCTTCACGCAGATCACGGTTGGTGGCGGCAATGATTCTCACATCCACATAGATGGATTCATCACTGCCCATGCGCTGAATCTCACCCTCTTGCAGCACTCGCAGCAGCTTGGATTGCAACACTAGCGGCAGCTCGCCAACTTCATCGAGAAACAGCGTACCTTTATCCGCCAGTTCAAAGCGTCCACTGCGGGCGCTATCCGCCCCCGTAAATGCGCCTTTGGTATGACCAAACAATTCCGCTTCCGCCATGTTTTCAGGCAGTGCCGCGCAATTGATTTGCACCAGCGCCTCGTCGTAGCGATCCGACTGAAGATGTAATCGACGTGCGACTATTTCTTTGCCGACCCCTGTCTCACCCTGCAGCAACACCGCCAGAGAGGTTTGTGACACTGTCTCAATATCTTGCAATAGCGATTGAATGGCTGGGCTGCGGCCAATGATTTCGCGCTCCGCCAGCTCGCGATTCATCTCCGCCGTGACACTGTGGCCATGGCTGACTTTCTGTTCCAGCAGTTCAATACGATAGGCGGCAGTGATCACTGCTCGTGTCAGGGCAACCGCAGCCAGCTGCTGCTGCGGATCGACGTCATCAAACTGACCCGGCCGCATGGCATCCAAAGTAATCACCCCCCAGGGACTGTCCTCGACATAGAGTGAAATCCCCATGCAGTCGTGCACGTGCAGTGATCCTTCAACATCGCTCACGAGACCGTCATAGGGATCGGCCATCTCCGTATCGCAATCGAAGCGCACCACACTGCGGCTACTCAGAATTCGATCTAACCGCGGATGCTCGCCCAGACGAAATCTTCGCCCCTGTGTCTCTGGTAGCAAACCATCAAACACCACTGGCTCCAACACGTCCCCCCGCAACCTAAGCAACGCAATCGCGTCACAGGGAATGGCTTGACGAATGGCCTGCAACAAACGCTCGAAGCGCTCCCGTGAGGAGAGCTCTTTGGACAGGTCTTGAACGACTTCAACGTAACTAGAAAATTCCATGCAGTCAAAAGTACCTCACTGAAGTCATTAAGACAACACCAAGTAGATGTCATTATGACCTCTTGAAATATTAACTCCTTATAAATCAATAAGATAACTTCTGGCACAGAACTTGATCTAGATCAAGTCACTACACACAGGAGAAACCTCATGATCAAGCGCAACTTCAAATTACTCTCTCTTGCGAGCCTTATTGCTCTCTACAGCTCAGCCACTGTTGCCAGCTCGGCAGAAGTCATCGGCCGCGCTCCAGACAATACCAGCGGACGACTTATCGGTGGTTGGAGCGCTTTTTTGTTAGGCGGCGCCGCAGCTGGCCCATTGGGCGCCCTTGCTGGTGGCCTAGCAGGTGCGTTTGCGGGCAGCCAAACCCAGGAATCTGCGGGCCTCAGCGGCAATGTTTATTTGGTGAAAACCGATGACGGCGCCGTTCAGCGTTTCCGCTCTCCGCAGCACACCTTCTCTAAGGGGGATCTCGTAAGTATCGACGGCATTCGTATAAAGCCGCTGACTCAATCGCTCAGCGCAACACAACAATAATCGAAAAATAACGCAAACCATTCACCAAAGGACAATTCCATGCTCAGTCAGAATCATATCGATATCGTTAACTCCACCGCACCTCTAGTCGAACAACACGCGCGAGAAATCACTGAACACTTCTACCCATTAATGTTCGAGCGCTACCCGCTGGTGAAAAACTATTTCAACTTGACCCACCAGAACAGTGGTGCGCAGCGGCAAGCTCTGGCCAACGCCGTGGTCGCCTATGCTAAACACATCGATCGACTGCAAGTGATAACCCCCGCCGTCTCCCTAATCGCACAGAAGCACGTATCACTCAACATTTTGCCAGAACACTACCCCATTGTTGGTGAGTGCTTGCTGGAATCTATTGCAGCCGTTCTCGGTGATGCAATCACTCCAGCCGTCGCCGAAGCCTGGACGCTAGCTTATCAACAGCTTGCAAACTTGATGATCGGCACCGAAAAAGATCTCTACCACTACAACGAACAGCGCTGTGGTGGCTGGCGCGGACAAAAGGAATTTATTGTGGCGGCCAAAGTGAAAGAAAGTGAGGTGATTACCTCGTTTTATCTTCAACCTTCAGACGCGGTACAACGCATAGACTTCGAACCCGGTCAGTTCACTTGCCTCATTCTCAACATCGATGGCCAAGAAGTGAGGCGCAACTACAGCCTGTCTGATGCGCCAGGCAAACAATCATTGCGTATCAGCGTAAAACGGGAGGCCGGTGGCTTGGTATCCAATCACTTACACGACCAAGTGGCCGTGGGCGACCGCCTCAACCTTACCGCTCCCAGTGGGGAATTTACCTTGCAAAATAGTGACCGTCCGCTGGTGTTGGTGACCGGTGGTGTCGGAATCACACCGGCGATTAGTATAATCAACGCATGCATACACTCAGGCCGCGAAATTCACTTCATCCACGCCGCCATCAATGCCAAGCACCACGCCTTCAAGGAACACATTGTAGAGCTGCAGCAAATTCATCAAAACTTACACACCACCACTGTCTACAGCGACGACCACTGTAACGACCTTTGTGATTATCGCGGCTTTGTTAGTGAAGAAATTATCGCAGACCATTTACCTGAAGATCGCGATGTGGACTTTTACTACCTCGGGCCTTTGCCGTTCATGACATCGGTAAACCGCATCGCACGCCGACTGCAGATACCCGCTGATCAAGTGCACTACGAGTTCTTTGGACCGTTACAGCAATTGGCACCGGAGGAAGAAACTCAACACGCTTGAGCCCCTCTGAGCCCAAAAGCCGTGACTCATAACTAATAACTGCGGCAACGGAAAACTCCCCGTTGCCGTCAGATAGATCACATCGCAGGAGATGGATCATGACGATACCTTCGCACCAGCAACTACTGACGTTAAGCAATAACCTACTGGCCCTACTTGGCATACTCTTTTTACTGAGTATTGCGCTCGCCTATAGTTCTGAGCAAATTCCCATGACCGTTCAAATCCTTGCACACATACTGATCATCATTTCGTCCGCGGCGATTAAGCTCTGTTACCTCGCACGCATCACCGCTCAGAAAGCACTCAACCTTAAGGTTTGCTAACCGCTTCGATCAAAGACATCGACAGCTTTACCGAGGTTTTAATGCTCTCTATCGAAATACGTTCGTTGGTGCCGTGAATGGATTTGGTATCCGACATAGGCAGCGTAAAGGGATGGAAGCGATAAATATTCGGCGCCACATCAACGTAGTGAGGGCTATCGGTGGTTGCGGTCAACATACCTGGCGCAACCACGGCTTCAGGCAAGACCTGCTCGATAGAGGTTTTCACCTTGTCATACCCATGCGCATTGATATCGGCAACCGGAGGGCTTTTCTTCCACGCTTCTGATTCGATGGTGATGCTTGGGTCGTTAATCATTGCCGTCACATCCTTCAGCAACTGCTCTGGCGTATAACCTGGCAACAACCGGAAGTTGACCTTTGCCTCCGCTTTTTGCGAGATGACGTTCTCTTTGATACCCGCATCAAACATGGTGACCGCCGTGGTCGAACGCACCTGCGGATTGGTGGCTGGATCATCGCTCATGATGGATTCTAGAATAGGCGCGCTGAGCCATTGATTTTTCATCATCCAGCCCTGAATGCCTCCCACTTCCTCACCTAAGACATCAAGCATGTCCGTCATTGGGGATACCAGCTGAGGTTCAAAGGGGTTTTCGTGCAAAGTCGTCACCGCTCGAGCCAGATTCACCACCGCATTGTTTTTCACCGGCATGGAAGAATGTCCGCCGTCTCCAGAAGCCTTTAGTGTCAGAGTCACGTAAGTCTTTTCCGCCAAGGCAATCATCGCCATGGCTTTATTGGGCAGCATGGGGTTATCCGTGACCACTAAACCGCCTTCACCCACCATAAACTCCAATTCAATATGGTTGTCACTGAGATGCTGTGCGACGTTCGCCGCGCCCTCGCTGCCACCGATTTCTTCATCGTGAGCGAGGGAAAAAATCAAAGTCCGCTGCGGCTGAAACCCTTGCTGCAAGAGTGCGGTTAAGCCTTCCATAGTGGCAATCACTGATGACTTGTCATCGATCGCGCCTCGCCCCCAGAGATAACCATCGGCAATAACCCCGTCGAACGGCGGATGCGTCCATTCGTTTTCTGTGCCTGGCTCAATCGGCACCACATCATAGTGGGAATCGATCAACACCGGTTTAAGGCTCTGGTCGCTGCCCGGCAAGGTCATTACCAAGCTGTAGTCAGCGATGACCTCTATCTGCAGCTGCTCAAATACCAGTGGATAGGTGCTGCGCAGAAATTCATTAAACTGCGTAAATGCCGCGTAGTCGATGCTGCCGCGATCTTGCTGACTGACCGTTTCAATGCGAATGGCCTCGGCCAGATGCTGCACCGCTGTGTCCTCGGCATAACTCGCACCGCTCATCGCCGCGGCTACCCATACACCTGCTGCCCACCAGTTAGTCTTCTTCATCGTCGCTGCTCCCGTTATTGTTCTGCGCTGCCGAAAATACACAACCTTATCTTGCATTTACTCCAGATTGGAGCAAAATACTCCAAAATAGAGCAAAGTACAATCGAGCGTGTGTTACGCCGCCCTAGGAGACCGATTGCTGCCGGACTTAGCAGCCATAACCTCACGATCAATAGACAAGGGAATCATCATGGCTGCTAAGCCCACCCTCAACGCAACGGCCTACAGCCTACTGGGCTTAATTTGTAAACGCTCATGGTCGGCTTACGAACTGACTGAGTTCATGCAGGAGAGTGTGCTGCGTTTTATTTTGCCTCGCAGCCCCAGTCAGCTCTACAGCGAGCCGAAAAAATTAGCCAATCTAGGGTTAATTACGATTCAAAAGACACCCAACGGCAAGCGTCAACGCAGTGAATACCACATTACCGATGCGGGGAAAAAGGCCTTTCATCAATGGCTCAGAGAAGCGGGAGACAACCCCAAACTGGAATACAAATCCCTGCTCAAATTTTATTTGCTAGAACCCGGTGACCTGAGCGGTTTACAAGTAAGAGCTAGAGCCATCCGCGAAGAAACGCTGGAACAAATGCAGGCCACACTGACACTCTTGAATCGCATTGTCGACAAAGGGCCCGTGTTTAGTAAAACAGTATTAACCGCCTCCATGAGTTCACGGTTTGCCGTTGAGCAATTTAAAGCAAGAATGAAATGGTTGGATCAACTTGATCACTGGCTGGAAGAAATCGCTGAGCTCGACGATACACAAGATTGGTCAATGCGCTGCTATCGACACTCTCAACAGCAACTGCAGCGACTGCTAAACAAGTATCAGACAAACTCCACCCCTCAAACGTGACGCACGCAGCCCGCCATACCTCTGCCTGACAGATCATCTTCCCTGCTGGACATGAACTGGGAAGATGATTCTCGAAGATAGCTCACATTATTGCAGGACTTAGTGACGGGACTTGATGACGAGAGTTAGCTACGGGATATAGTTGCACGGTATGGCTGCGAGGAAGAGTTGTTCACGCCCCAGCAGCCGTGAACGACTTAAAAATCAAACCCCGTTTCGGCAATACTCATCAAACTGTCGGCACCGGCTAGAGCAGACACTCGGTGTGCTTCGGCACGAGGCATCAAGCGCTGAAAATAAAAATGGGCGGTATCAATCTTAGCCTGATAAAAACCGTCACTGTCTTCACCGCTCGCCACCTTCACCTCAGCCACTGCAGCCGCTTTGACCCAAAAGTAGGCCAAAATGGTGTAGCCGGAGTACATCAGATAATCCACCGATGCGGCCCCCACTTCATCGACATTAACCATGGCCTTTTCAGCAATGGCCTGTGTCAGTTGCAGCCAAGACTTATTGTATTGCTTGAGTTCAGCCACCATGGGGGCAACGGTATCACCGTGAGCCTGCTGACAAAAACTCTTGATGTCATCGGTAAACGGCGTCAGCAAAGCGCCGGCTGATCCCAGAACTTTTCGCCCCAACAGATCCAGCGCTTGGATACCCGTGGTGCCTTCGTAGAGAGTCGAAATTCGGGCATCGCGATAATTCTGCTCCACACCCGCCTCGCGGATAAATCCGTGACCGCCAAAACACTGAATTCCCAAGCTCGCCGCCTCCAGCCCAAGCTCGGTAAGAAAGGCCTTTGCCGTGGGAGTCAGCAATGACATTAGATCCTCAGCTCGCTTGCGCTCCTGTTCACACTCAGAACGCGCAGAAACATCCAACTGCTTGGCCAAGTAGTGAATAAACATGCGCCCCCCCTCGGCAATCGCTTTTTGAGTTAACAACATGCGACGCACGTCCGGATGCACAATGATCGCATCGGCCTCGCCAGCTGGATTTTTGACACCCGATAATGAGCGCATTTGCAAACGTTCACGCGCGTATTGCTGTGATTTTTGTAAGGCGATTTGCGCGTGTAGCACTCCTTGAGTCGCCGTGCCGATGCGCATGGTGTTCATGAAGGTAAACATGCAATTTAGGCCGCGGTTTTCTTCGCCCAACAAAAATCCTGTGGCGCCATCAAAGTTCATCACGCAAGTGGGACTGGCGTGAATGCCCATTTTCTTTTCAATGGAGCCACAACTGAGAGGGTTACGCTCACCGAGACTGCCATCATCATTCACCAAAAATTTGGGCACCACAAACAGTGAAATACCTTTGGTTCCCGCCGGCGCGTCCGGCAAACGTGCCAACACAATATGAACGATGTTCTCGGTCCAGTCGTGCTCGCCAAAGGTGATGAATATCTTCGTGCCACTGATGGCATAGCTGCCGTCAGTGTTGGGCTCGGCCTTAGTGCGCAGCAATCCCAAGTCCGTACCGCAATGGGGTTCGGTCAAACACATGCTGGCGGTCCAGTCGCCAGCAATCAAACGCGTCAAATAGGTTTGTTGCTGCGTTTGGGTTCCATAGGCCGTCAAGGTATTGATGGCACCGGCGCCCAAAGTCGGACACAAACTCCAGGATAAATTGGCGGCTCCTCGAGGCTCGCTCACCACGGCATCCATGGATTTTGGCAAACCTTGACCGCCAAACTCCTCAGCGCTACTCAAGCCAACCCACTGGCCTTGTGCATAGAGCTCAAACGCCTCTTTGAAACCCTTGGGCGTGGTCACAACACCGTCATCCCAAGTGGCTCCCTCTTCATCGCCAATGGCATTTAAGGGAGCTAAAACCTCCTCCGCAAATTTGGCGCTCTCGTCCAGTACGGCGGCCACGAGATCCCGATTGATATCCTCGGCGCCGGGCAATTGCTGATAGTGAGCTTCATAATCAAACAACTCGAAGGCACTGAACAATATGTCTCTCACGGGGGCTTTATAGGTGTACATACTCATGGAATCTCTCGCTCTCAAATAATGGCGCTATAGGCCGCGCTAGCTGTAGGTTGTGAGGCCATGCCTCTAGTGTCATTACGTACCGAATCGAGCCCAATAACGCCTGCGCGGAACGTCATGGCACGTCCAATGACAGTTTGGTATTGCGCTTGTGGACCAATGTTAACATCGTTAACATACGATTTCAGCGATTGCTGGTCAATAGTCAATTGAAGACTTCACAGTCAGAAAAAGCACTGCTACCCTGCGTCAGCAATCTGTACACCACCTCCACTCACAGCGCTAAGCTGCGCGAGAGAGCTTATGCCCACTGCCGATAAGACCGCTGAAACCCGCTACCATCACGGCGACTTACGCCAGAGTCTGATCGAGGCCGCCCAATTGATGATCACCGAGTCGGGCGTGGAAAATTTCAGCTTGCGCAAAGCCGCTCTCGCAGTGGGCGTCTCGCAAGCGGCCTTGTATCGACACTTTGCCGGCAAAGAGGAGCTGTTAGCGGCGGTGGCAAAAGTCGCGTTTCTCAATGTCAGCAAAAGACTAGAGAACGCCTATGAACAAGCGCAAGAGGAAATAGCCCGAGCGTGTGTTCCCCCTGAAACCGAAGATCACTCGAACGGCGAGAGCGATCTGGCCAGATCCATCGCCCAAGCAAGACAGACACTCAAAGCCGTGGGGCTTGCCTATGTCGTCTTCGCCAGTGAACATCCCAACCTATACCGACTGATGTTTGATGCCTCATTGTCCAATAAACAACGCTACCCGGAACTCACAGATGCCCGCCGACAAGCGCTAAAGTGGGCGGCTAAGGCCGTCACCTCGATCTTCGAACAACAACAGCCCTTTGTTGATGGTCACCTAGAGAACACAAAGTTCTTACTGCAATCTTCCATCCACGGCGTGGCCAGTTTTGTCATTGAGGGCTTGGCGCCGAATTACAAAAGCCTTGCTGAAATGATCGATGCATTGGTGGATCAAACACTGATTGCCGATAGAAGTCGGCGGGACAAAAACTAAAACGGTAATCAACTAAAAAGCTTCATCACTATTCACACGAATCCTCGCCGCGCAGTCTGTTGAGCTGATATTGTTTCGGCGACACGCCGATCGAACCGAGGAAGACACGAGAAAAACTCGCGCTTTCGCTATAACCCAAACCTCCCGCCACAGTCGCCACCGACTTGCCCTCCATCAAGGCTTGTTGTGCCAACCGCATTTTTCTCTGCAACCACAACTCACGAAAACTACACTGCTCTTGCTGCAGTCTTCGACGCAATTGGCGCTCACTGATCTGCAGCTCAGCGGCCACCGCAATTGCCGTCACCCCCTTACCCGCAGACTTCAGTGTGGGCTCGCGCGACTCAGTAGCAAGAGGAAAACTCGGCGCCCAAGCTTCCAAAATCGCCTCCACTTGCCCACGACAAGTGCGAGGTTTTTGTTGCAACTCCAGCATTTGATCGCAATAGTGCTCACAGCTTTCACGAACCTGCGAATTGGCTAAGGGCAGTTTTTCATCGCCCATCGAGCGAGAGTAAACAATGGTATTGCGGTCACTGCTAAAATGAATCGGCGCAGCAAACAACTGTTGATAGAGTTCGGAATCCTTCGGTGCTGCTGCCTTCATGGTAACCGCCAGCACTGTTGGCTGACGCTGAAGTAATTGTGAAAAGAGATTGAGCGTTCCCATCAAACCACGATCCTGACAAAACCGCTGACAATCTTTCGGCACTTCGTCGTCCATCACTTCAATCACCCAGTGATCACCGGTCTCCGTCAAGCGGTACTCACTAAAGGATAAGCCGAACCAGCGATAGCGCTCAGTAAGCATCAAGGCATCCGCAAGCGTCTCACTGGTCGCCAAGGCTTGGCCCAAAGCCCCCATATTGGCAATGCTATAGCCCTGAGCAATGGTGAGCCCTAATACCTGATCATCTCCCCGAAATGCCAGCAAGTTTCGAATCAGCGCCATCTCTTGCCAAGACGCAATGCGGGCAAGCGGCTCGTCCAACTGTTGCGGGTTAAGATCCGTTCCCCGCAAGCATTGCGCTTCTGACATACCCAATTGCCGTCCGGCGCTCAGCAAAACCGATACACCGGAGGTTGCTCTCAAACCTTGCCAATCAATCACTCGCTACCAGCTCCTTCAGCTAACATCTCGACTCCCAGACTGTTACAAATCCGCGCGATTGGATTCTGCAGGTTGCTGCTGCGCAGGATCGACCTTTCGGGATCATCGAACTAGTGGACCATTATGGCCGAAAACATCAACTTTTGACCAGATAGAACATGGCCGAAACACAGTAAAACGCCGACACTGTGAATCAACTAACCTCATCTAGCTCACAACAATAAAAGGGTTCACTATGATTATTGCTCCCAGCGCCAGTACCAATGCTCCTCAGAAAGACTATCAACACATCCAAGTTCGCCCATTAACCGGTGCCTTGGGTGCCGAGGTTTTTGGGGTCAAAGTGAATAACCTATCAGCGGCAGAACTCACCGAAATCAAACAAGCACTGGCCGATCACGGTGTGATTTTTTTCCGAGAACAAACCCTCAGCATCGAAGAGCAGGAAGCCTTCACACTTAACTTTGGCGACTTCGGGATCGACCCTTATGTGCCCGGTATCGAGGGCCATCCCCACGTACTGCGGCTGGTGAAAGAGGCCGACGAATCTACGGGGTATGTCTTTGGTGGCGCCTGGCACAGCGACTGGTCATTTCAACAGTCACCGCCCTCATTCACCATTCTCTACGGGCACGATATCCCTGAGTACGGCGGTGATACTTTATTTGCCAACCTCTACCAAGCCTACGACATGCTGTCACCGGAGATGCAGCGTGTCTGTGAATCCCTCAATGTGATTCACAGCGCCCGCCTGGGTTACGCACCCGCCTCGTCTGGCATCCACAGTTTGTATGAAAATATGGAAGTGATCGCCAGCGAAGACGCCATGGATATTCAAGTTCATCCGATGGTGGTTAAACATCCCGTTACCGGAAGAAAGTTGCTGTACATCACTGGCGTTTACAGCATCGGCATTGAAGGCATGCATCAAGACGAAGCCGATGCCCTGTTGAATTTTTTGAAAGCGCAAATAGAACACCCCATCAACACCTGTCGCTTTCGCTGGCAGCAAGGCTCCATCGCCATGTGGGACAATCGCTGCGCTCTGCACTTACCCATGGGTGACTACCACGGCAGTCGACGAGAGATGTTCCGAACCACGGTGGCGGGTTCGACTCCAATTGCCGCCAATGGTTAAGAGGATTGCCCCACAATGACTGCAGACGCTATCAAACAAGCGGCCGAAACGCTGCGTATCGCCGAGGACACAAGTACCGGCTGTAATCCGATTCGAGAGGCCTTTAGCACGCTCGAAACGCCTCAGAGAATTCAAACGGCTTACGCTATTAAACGTCACAACCATCGACACTGGCAGTCGACAAGGCAGGCCAGTGGACTCAAAATTGGCTTGACATCGGCGCTGGTGCGGCAGTTTTTGGGGTTAGAAAAACCGGATTACGGGCTACTCTATCGGGACATGGAACTCGATAACGACGGCACCTTGTCGCTAGCCAAGTTCGTAGCGCCGAAACTCGAAGTGGAATGGGCACTGATACTGGGACAAAACATCAGCAAACCGCTGACCTCGATTGAAGCACTGAAAGACAAAATCTCCCACATTTGCTTGGCCTTTGAAATTGTCGACAGCCGCATCGCCAACTGGGACGTTCAAGCCATGGAGTTGATTGCCGACAATGGCGCGGGCGGAGCATACCTATTGAGTGAAAGCTCTGTGGCAGTTAACGGCATTGATCTTTCGCAACACACCGTCGAACTCACCCACAATGGTGAAACGATGCACTCTCTATGCGCGAGTGACGAGCTGGGAGATCCTTGGCAACACGCTTTATGGTTGGTTAACACGGCCATAGAGGAAGGCGTATCTCTGCCACAAGGCCAAGTGCTTTTAACCGGTACCCTCACCCCCATCGCCGAACTCAATGCCGATGAACACTGGCAGGCTAGCACAGTAGGGTTTCACCCCATCACGTTGAAGATTACTCAATAGCACTCTCCATCATTCAAGTTCCCACGGCTAACTCTTTGTTTGTTTGCAAATGGGAACTTGAATCTTTTGTCACTATTGATCAGCCGCAGTGTTAAACGCCACCTGAGCCGTTGGTGCCATGGCCAAATACAACAAGGGCCCAATAGAGCCAGCCGTCAAGGTGAGCGCTACCCAAGGCCAAGGGTTACGACCTTTTTTACGCGCGTCCGGCACCATCCAGAACAACACCAAAAGCAAAGCCACCACTAAATCAGCCATGACTTGCCAACCGGCAATGCCCTGCTGTTGAAAAGTGAAAATTTCCACATAGCCCACTTCGGCGACCACATAGAGGGTAAAGAGTGTGAATGGAATCAGAGCCAAAATGGCAATAAAACGAGTGGTAAACATAACGATTCTCCTAAGTGTGTATTTCTTTCGAACCACTCTATGGTCTACTCAGTCGCGCATAGCAGCAATAACCTCAGACGTTATAAATTATTAATTGTGATGATCAACCCTGTCATCAAACCCTCAACATAGAGTCGCTATAGACTAGGCTCTTTCTAGTTGCAGCCTGCACCCTAAAATTCTGCTTGCCGAGCTCGCAGCCTGTTCACACAATTGCTCGCCCCACAGATCGCCGCGTCGCCAAAGGCTCCTCGCGATGACGGCTCCGACTTAACGACTCGTCACTGCCAGCGACACCCAGCAATCTCATCAACGCCGATGACGACGCTTAACTGGACACTTCGCCATCGCGAGCAAAGCGAGGCGATCTCATCAACGCCAACGACAAACTCACGATGACAATGCCTAATTTAACACCTGGTCATTGCGAGCAAAGCGAAGCAATCTCTATGTACTCGCCTAGATGAGGCCAAAGATTACCCCCAATAACCTGAGAGGTTATTGTTTCTTGCACAAAGGTCACTATGATGGATACGTTAGTGGTATACGTGACAAGTCAGAACAGAGATTCTTTTGTATGAACGAACTTATTAGCGACAGCTTTCAGTCCATGTGCCGTCAATGGCGTCGAGTTCGTCAACTGTCGCAGCTCGACCTCGCCCTCGCCGCTGAAGTGTCACAGCGTCATGTAAGCTGGCTGGAGACAGGCCGCAGCCAACCCAGCCGCGAAATGGTGATTCGCCTATCGGAAGCGATGAACATCCCCATTCGCGAGCGCAATCAGCTACTGAAATCCGCAGGTTTTTCAGCCATCTACAGCGAGTCGTCACTCAACGATCCGATCATGGCACCGGTGATGAGGGCGTTGAATCACGTGTTAAAAAATCACGACCCACTACCGGCGGTGGTGGTGGATCGTTTTTGGAATGTGAAAAAACAGAATCAAGCCGCTGAGTTACTTCTGGGATTAGGCCAAGCCGACGACCTGCAAGAAGACATTACCAACGAGCAAGGTGAGCTGAATATCGCTTTGCTCACCCTACACCCCAAAGGACTGCGCCGGTACATCACCAACTGGGCACAAGCGGCACCCGCATTTATTCAGCGACTCAAAGAGGAAGCCATTGCCTCCGGCGACCCCGCCGTCAAGGAAGCGTTTACCCGCTACATCACCTTGGCTCAAGAAGACATTGAGCTCGCGGATGGCAATAAAGCCAGTAGCGGGAAAAGAAAGGACGAGATCCTCGCGATGCCTGGTCGACTCTTGCCTATTCTTCCGCTCAACTTGGACATAGATGGTCTGCAGCTGAGTTTATTTTCTGTCATCTCTACTTTTGGTACGCCGCAAGACATCACTACCGACGAACTCCGAATTGAAGCATTCTATCCGGCCGACGAAGCTACCGAGACCTTCTTTCACTCTATGTCGCCGACACAAGACTGAAGACACAGAAGACAACGAACCAAGAGAAAGCTACAACGCCTCTTCAATACCGGTAGGGAAACCATCAATACTGGTGCGATTCTTCTTATCCCAGTAGCCCTTCATCTGATCGCGCGATTGGTTGTCTGCCCACTTTTTCAAAGTAGGTCGCTGCTCTTCGAAGGCGTAGCGAGGCACGGCAAAACCGCAGGAGTTTTGCACCAAGTCAACCTCCATCTCATACACCTGCCGCGCACCGGTGGAGGCAGGAAACCAAGAGGCCCGCTCATCCCATCCTTCATCATTTTCATGGAAAGCTTTAGCCTTGCCATAGAGACGCAGAATCAGAGGCTGCTTATCAAAAGAGCAGAACATCACTGTCATGCGATTGTTGTCGCGTAGATGAGCGGCAGTTTCATTGCCACTGCCGGTAAGGTTCAACCAAGCTATTCGATTGCTGCCCAGCACCCGAAAGCTATCCATGCCTTTTGGAGATAAATTCACTCGCCCTTCAGATGCAGCGGTCGCGACAAAAAACATCTGTTGGCGTTCAATAAAGTCTTGATGCGTTTTTTCGATTGAGGGAAATTGCTCTGCCATTTTCTAGCTCCAGAAAATTTCGGTTGGTAAACACAAGTGGTGTGCTGCGCCTTATCCCTAAGGCGCAGCACACATTACCCCCTGACAGGCAAGCAAAGCAAGATCTATTGAGTCCCACAACGCCAACCTAACGACTCAATCACGAGCCATTAAATGCGCCCCCAGAATTCGCTGGGGCACGCAAGGCGCAGATGGAGAATTCGTTAGTTGCGCCCGGCCATGACACCACCGTCAACATCCCATATTGCACCCGTCACCCAACTGGCTGAATCGGACAATAAAAAGGAAACCGTCTGGGCGACATCCTCAGCCGTTCCGATACGGCCACTCGGATGAAAATCGTTAAATGACGCCATGGTCTCGTCCATCGACTCCGGCTCAACAAAAGCGCCGTAAATGGGTGTCTTCACCACCGCGGGAGACACGGCATTAACCCGAATATGATGATCGGCCAATTCCATCGCCATATGCTGCGTTAACGAATGCAGCCCAGCTTTTGCCATCGAATAGGCCGCCGATGGCGTTGCCTTAATCGCTTGTTTTGCCCACATTGAACCGATATTAACAATCGATCCGCCGCCGTGCTTGATCATATGATTTGCCACCGCCTGAGAGATAAAAAAGGTGGCTCGATTCAACTCCATATAAATATCGTAATCTTTTTCCGTGTGCTGGATAAAGGGTAGTGGATTGAAGTAGCCTGCCGCATTCACCAAGAACTTAATATGACGTGATTCGTTGTTGATTCGTGAGATGAGCATTTCAACCGCTTCAGTTACATACAAATCGGCTTCAATCACTTCGACCTGCCCCGTTGTTGCCAGCAGCTCGGCCGCTTGCGCAAGCTTTTCACTGGAGCGACCGACGATCATCACATCGACGCCTCGCTCGGATAATTGCTTCGCCGTGGCCAAGCCCATACCGCTGGAGCCGCCAATAATTAACGCTAGGTCTTTTGTTTCTTCTCTCACAATACTATCCTCTTCACCAATGTGATTTAACTGAATGTGGGATCAGTCTAGCGACACACGTTGGGCTGACGAAAGTAAGTACAAGTCGGTAGGGTAGGTAATTTTAGGTACATCTTTATGAAAAATAACGGAAAAACTATTTCGCGAAAGTCAGCTCCCGCCAACAGCGCGCGTATGGTTGAGACGATATACGGCTGCAAATGGTCATTGACCGTCTATCAACTGTTGGCCAACGGTGTACGCCGCCCTGGTGAAATGGTTAGAAATGTGGAAGGTTTGTCGACAAAGGTCTTGAATGAATGCCTAAAAAAGAACATAGAATTCGGCATTATCAACAAACAAGAATACGGTGAAATTCCGCCCCGAGTAGAATATTCGGTGACGGAATTTGGAGAGAAGTTCTTACGTATATTGGATGAACTGGAGAAACTTCAGGAAGAAATCAATCTAGGGCACCGTTGAATAATGATGAGCTAGGTTTTGGCTTACTCATTAGACAAACTATTGGGCCCTCTCACTAACCTCGGTAAAAGAGCCGTTATCGATTTCCCTCCTTCTATATTTTAACTTTGCGACCTTCCCAATAAGGCTCCCGCAGTCGTTGCTTGAAGATTTTTCCGCTGTCTTCACGAGGGAGTGTCTGATGAATATCCAGTTTCTTAGGTAACTTAAATCGTGCAATACGCGACTCCAAGAAATGTCGAATCTCATCAACACTCAAATCAGCGCGACTAGTTTGAACCGCCGCCACCATTTCCCCAAACTCATCGTGTGGAGCACCAAACACCGCACAATCCAATACTTCAGGCATCTTAATTAACTCAGACTCGATTTCAGCGGGAAAGATGTTTGCGCCGCCAGAGATAATCATTTCCTTATTTCGGCCATTGATAAACAGATAGTCATCTTCGTCGAGATACCCCACATCGCCAACGGTCGAAAAGCCTTGGAAGCGCTGCCCACCCAAATCTCCCTCAGCATTGGTATAGGAGAAATCCCCGAAGGTCGGCAAATTCACAAATATCGAACCGGTTTCTCCAGCCTGCATTTCACAGTGATTGTCATCGAGAATCTTTATCGAACCGCCCGGTAGTACTTTACCGACAGAGCCCGGTTTCTGGAGTGCTTCAGCCGAAGAAATTAAAGTCATAAAACCCAGTTCACTAGAGCCATAGGACTCGTAAAATATCGAACCGAACCATTCGATCATGTCTTGTTTGACGTCGGCCGGCCAAGGAGACCCACTCGATATCCCATAGCGCAAAGACGAAACATCGTACTTATCGCGTACCTCGCGCGGCAATTTGAGAAGGCGCACCATCATCGTCGGCACGATGTAACAATGAGTGATTTTGTACTTCGCGATATCGGCCAAAAAACCTTCGGCATCAAATTTTGACGCAATATAGAGATCGGCCTCACCACCCGCGATGCAAAAAACCGACAAGCCACAGGGCGCGCTGTGATATACCGGTGCCGCCGTATAGAAGCGATCGCCGGGCTCAATCATGAGTAGGTTTTTCGACAACTGGGCGTAAGTCAGATACGGATCAGCGCCGTCGTTGTTAACGACTCGCTTAATGCCTTTGGGGCGTCCCGTGCTGCCAGAAGTGTAGGCAAACAAACCTCGAAAACGTTTTGGCTCGACACCAATTGCTGTGGCTTCTTCGACGAGACTTTCCAGGTCGGTGTGCAGACTATCCTGCGTAACGTCAAGGGCGTAGGCCTCAGCAAGCTCAACGGGATCGGAAATTGAGAATATTTCGATATCGAGATCTAAATCGGCATCAAATTGAGAGGTCAGACTTGCGTGACCGATCAACGCCTTAGCCTTTGAATCATCGAGTATATGGATCAACTCTGGGGTGGAAGCGTGCCAATTCAAGGCCACATAGGGCGAGCCAAGATAACGACAAGCCTCAATAACATTCAGATAGTTGACATCATTGCGCATCAAAATAGCGACCGGCTGATCGGGCTCAACGCCTGCAGCCGACAAAACGTTGGCGATTCGTTTTGCTTTTTCGTCAAACGCTTCGCGGGAGGTTTCACACCCGTCGAGATAGAGGTTACCTGAAGATTTTGAGGGAGTATTCATTGGATTATCTCTTTTCTTATCGAATTTATTAGTAGAAAAACCTGGTGTCACTCAACAACGACTCTAAGAACTGATAGATACCATACGACACTTTGTGTGTCGCTCAAACCGATTAGAGCGCTCTGACAATCACCGATGCCTGAGTACTTTTGTTAGGCCCCAAATCATTCGCATCTTCAAAGACTTGCCCGCGCTCAAGACAAACGAAGTAGCGATAATCGCTCAGATCTGACATTTTTTCCGCCAGCGCCTCCCCCGGATTCCAGACCACCGCACTAGCGGCATTGTCTGCGATAACCTCAAAGGCTCCAGCAATGGTTTGACGATCTCCAACCGACAGGTACGCGCGATCAGTCTCGCCAGCGAATTCTACGTCTCCTACTTGTCTCGCTCGATTCAGCCCTCGAGTATTATCGAGGTATTCAAATCCATCCAATCCCTGAATACGAGCAGTATGGATATCCGCGACTGGATGATAGGAGTGTAACGCCCAACTCAAAGGCATGGCTCGATCTTCCAGGTTTGTGACGGTCAGTGTCAGCGTTAACTCGTCGGTAAACTCCATTCTTAAATCGGCACAGAATCGGTGATTAAAATGCTCGCTGGTACCGCTAAAATCAAAGTGGCTTTCGCCGTCTCGTTGCTGCCATAGCTGACTGCGAGCAAAGCCGTGTTGCGGTTTACCTTGTTTGGGCCCAAACCAAGGCAAACAAATAGGCACACCGCCGCGAATCGCTTTGCCTTCTTCAAAGATTGCGTCATCGCTGAGCCACAGAAACTCTCTTTGATCTCGTTTTCGACGATAAGACAATAGCTGGCCGCCTTGCAGCGAAACCACAGCACTGCCGTATTCGTTGTCGATCAACAACAACGCTAAATTGCCGCGGCCGTAGTGTTTTTGGGAATCAGTCAGTGAGATGGTTTGCATAGGAAAATCAACAATGTTATCAATGTGGGCTGTCGGTTCGTTGAAGTATATAGCAAGCGAAAAATATCTCATCTAAAGCGCAAGCGCAGAGAACTGTCGTTGACTCTCGTATATTAAGGCCCTCTCATGATTCCTTCGAAAAACCCGGCTCTCGTTGTCATCGATGTACAACAGGCCATCGATCATTTTGATGTGTTTGAACGCAGTCATCGTGAGGCCGAACAAAACATCGCTCAACTACTCAATCACTGGAGAACCAAACGCTGGCCCGTGGTTCACGTTAGGCACTCCTCGAAAGATCCATGCTCCCCCTATCACGCCAATTCTGCACACTATGCATTCAAGCCAGAAGTCGCACCGCTGAGCAGCGAAATCATTGTCACCAAACAAGAGAACTGTGCATTTATCGACACCCGATTAGAAGATCACCTTCGTCAGCAGGGTGTCAGCGAGCTGGTCGTGGCTGGCGTTTTGCTCAATCACTCCGTCGATGCAACGGTAAGGGTCGGCAAGGCACTTGGCTTTCGCATTATGTTGGCGGCCGATGCCTGCCCCGCGTCATCCTTAACCACTGGAGCTGATCAACTCATCAGCGCCGATCAGGTTCATCAAATCATGATCGCCAATCTCGCCAATGAATACGCCGAGATTAAAAGCTGTCGTCAGTTACTGTCCAGCTAAGCGCAATCAGTGAATCGGCGATTGAACCTTCTCTGACATCCGCGGTAACTCGTTGATCCAATCTGCGGCCTCTTGATAATCGCAGGCGATAGCCTCCACCAACGGCTCCATTAACTCCTGTTTTATATGTGTTAAGGGCAATCCCTCCAGCTCACAGCTGGCTATTTGATACAGCAAGTTCGCATCACAACGGTTTTGAACCCGTCGCAGTGCATAGATAAATTCGGCCACGGTGCGACTGTAGCGCAACTCAGCGCGGGAGCGATCAGTGTCTCGGTGCAACAAAATGGTGGCCGTCTCCCACGCGTTGCCATAGGTGGTTAATGCTTGACGCCAAAGGCTTTGCGCCATTTTCTCTCGGGCAGACAGCACCGTCTCGCCCCAAAACTGCTTGGCACCGGCGACATCCTGCTCTAGCAGATGCCGATGATGATCACAGAGGAAACGCCACTGGTTTTTGGGGTGCGTGCTGTGAGTAAGTTCCATTGCGAAGGCCTCTCTGAATGCGTGAAAACCGCCATCGATAACAACGACGGTTGCGGTATTGAGCAACCAGATTAATAGTAACAATTCTCATTTGCAATAACTTAATGAGGATCAATTTATCTTATTGATAATTATTCGCATTTTTCCTGAGGATTTCGTACCATCCTGTTTTTCATCGCTCTCATGGATAGAAGATCAGCTGACATCTCTGAGACCCGCTCGCGGCCACTGATCAAACCACTGAAGGACACCCCTATGGCGTTGTTTTCTCGCATCCTGCTTTCACTAGGACTTCTCACCACCACCACCGCTCACGCAGTCACCGAGCAAGAGGTGGTCAAAACCTACGCCACAATTGCTCACGCCACCTTTGAAGACTCGCTAATAACCGCGCGAGCCCTAAACCAGCAAGTTGCAGCACTACTGGAAAGTCCCAGCGAAACCAGCTTGAACAACGCCAAAAAAGCGTGGAAGCAAGCCCGCGTGCCCTATCAACAGTCCGAGGTGTTTCGCTTTGGCAACGCCAATGTTGATGACTGGGAAGGCCAACTCAACGCCTGGCCACTGGACGAAGGCTTGATTGATTATGTGGATACTGACAGCTATGAAGCGGAGCTCGGAAACATCGGTTCTAATGCCAACCTTATTGCCAACCGCTCGTTACAGCTGGGCGGTGAAACCTTGGATATCAGTGAGTTAACGCCCGAACTGCTGGCCAGTCTCAACGAGCTCGGAGGCTCAGAGGCCAACGTCGCCAGCGGCTATCACGCCATCGAATTTCTGCTCTGGGGACAAGATCTAAACGGCACAGCGGCCGGTGCTGGCAACCGCCCCTATACCGACTACGCCTTGGGCGATGCCTGCACCAACAATCATTGCCAACGCCGTCGCGAGTACCTGCAGGCCGCAACACAACTGTTGGTTGAAGATCTTGAAAACATGGTTCAGCAGTGGGCGCCCAACGACACCGACAACTACCGTCAACAGTTACTCTCCATTCCTGTTGATGCCGCGATGACACGCATGTTGTTTGGCATGGGTAGCTTGGCGTTGGGCGAGTTAGCCGGCGAGCGTTTGAAAGTCTCCCTAGAAGCCAACTCTCCAGAAGACGAGCACGATTGTTTTAGTGACAACACCCACTACTCTCATTTTTACAATGCACTGGGCATTCAAAATGTTTACCAAGGTGAATACCGCCGCGTAAATGATCAGCTGATCAAAGGCGCCAGCCTGTCAGACTTGGTGGAAGCCAAAGACCCAGCTCTCAATAGTCAGGTTCACATTAGCCTGCGTCGCGCCCAGCTGAGCCTGCAAGCTTTGGTGGACAGCGCCGAGCGCAGTGAACAACCGCAAAAGTTTGATCAACTGATTGCAGAAGGCAACAGCGAAGGCGAAGCCATGATTAACCGCGCCATTGAAGCGCTGGTACTGGAAACCGAACAACTGGAATTGGCCGCTCGCGCTTTGGGCATCGACAACCTGAGCCCAGACAACGCCGATCACGACTTCTAAACACTGCGCAATAAGTTTGCAAGATAGTCAGTAAACAACGGCTTACCCTTCGATTGAGTCCGGTAAGCCGTTTCGCCTAGCTCGGCCTGATGAAGAAACCGGAAATACTGAGTGGAATTAGCAACATTTAAGATAGACAAACTAAATTTTCTGAGCGGCCGCGCACGAATGGTCTCTGCCTGTTTGAGCGTGGTTTTATTTGTCATCGGTATCACAAACCTCAGCGCGGACGACACGCGAGTCAGAGCCACTGGGCACAACGCTTTCTCGCGCCCAGCTGCCAATATGCCCATCCGCCAGCGCTTAGATTTTAGTGTCGGCAACAGTTTCTTTCGCAACCCTTGGGTGGCGTCTCCGTCGAGCACCAAAGCCCGTGATGGGTTGGGCCCGCTATTTAATACCAATGCCTGCCAAAACTGTCACGTCAAAGACGGACGCGGCCACGCACCCAACTCGCTCGATGACAATGCAGTCTCTTTATTGGTGCGCTTGAGCATAGACAGTGAACAGCCTCTCAAGCCCCAGCAAGCCAATCACACGGATCCTCACTATGGCGGTCAACTGCAGGATTTCTCGATCCCCGAGCTGACACCAGAAGGCCGCGTGGCTATTCACTACCAGCCGATTCCTGTCACACTCGCCGGCGGCGAAGTCGTCACACTGCGCAAACCCACCGTGGCCATTGAACAATTGGCCTACGGCCCACTGCATCCCAAGATCCAGCTCTCTGCCCGTATTGCACCGCCGATGATTGGCTTGGGTTTGTTGGAAGCCATTGACCAGCAAGACATCAACAGCCTAGCCGATCCTGACGACCACGACAGTGACGGCATCTCGGGCGCTATTAATCAGGTCTGGGATCATCAAAGCCAATCGCTGCGCCCTGGCCGCTTCGGCTGGAAAGCCGGACAACCCACACTGCAGCAACAAAACGCGGCCGCCTTTAATGGTGATTTAGGCATTACCTCGGCGCTGTTTGAAAAAGAAAACTGCCAACCTCAGCAAACCGATTGTGTAGAACACGCCAAACAAACCTCTGACGGCCAGCCGGAAATTGCCCCGCACCTGCTGGACAAGGTGACTTTCTACAGCCGGAACTTAGCCGTTCCCTTACGCCGAAACCCGCAACACCCACAAGTACGCCAAGGTGAACGACTGTTTGCACAGCTGCAATGCAGCAGCTGCCACACCCCCTCTTACACGACTCGCAGTGATTACCCATTGGCGTGGCTGGCCAATCAAACCATTGCCCCCTACACCGATCTGCTGCTGCACGATATGGGGGAAGGTTTGACCGATGGCGCCAGTGAATTTCGAGCTCAGAAAGGGGAATGGCGCACGCCTCCTTTGTGGGGAATAGGACTGACGAAAGCCGTGAGCGGCGTGGAATCCTATCTGCACGATGGTCGCGCACAAAGCCTGCAGCAGGCCATTCTCTGGCATGGCGGTGAAGCACAGGCAAGTCGTGATCAATACGCCCAACTGGCTCCAGAAGAGCGTCAGGCGTTGATCAAATTCCTCGAAGATCTATGAGAGGTGAACAATATTCAGCCAAATAGTCCAAAAAACTCACGCCATGCGTACAACTAACCCGCCGAGATGTCGTACAATGCGCCCCGAATTAACCTCGGCCACGTCTGAACCAGAGGGCAGCACTCGGCTATCAAAGAGTCCCAGCCTGCCAAGACCACGCCCGCACAAAAGGCCCATCAATGACCAACACCCGCTCTCTCCCCTTCAAGCAAACCCTATGGATCGGATTGGTAGCCTGTCTCAGCGCCTGCGCGCCGTCGACGCCGGAACAGCGCTTGTTGATAGACGTCAATGAAAAGTTGATTACGCCCCTTTACACTGATCTAGCGGTCAGCAGTCGCGATCTGGCCAGTGCCACAGCTACCGTCTGTGGCGATAATCGCTCGCTCGATACTCTTCAAACCCCTTGGCGTGATGTAATGACGGCATGGCAGAAAGCACAGACCATTCAATTTGGCCCCATTCGCGAGCACAATCTCGCCTGGGAATTTCAGTTTTGGCCGGATAAGAAAAACCTGATCGCCAAGAAATTGCGCCCGCTATTAAGTCAGGCAGAACAACAGACTCAGCAAACCCTCAGTCAAGCCAGCGTCGTCACTCACGGCTTACCGGCAATGGAATACCTGTTGTTTGACGACAGCGCGAAACAACGCGCCGATGATAAAGCCCGCTGCGCGCTGCTCACGTTAATGGCCAACAACCTTGCGACAACCAGTCAGCAACTTCAGCAACAGTGGCAAGCCTATCAACCACTGCTTTTGTCGGCCTCCCCCGACAACACCGAGTTCCCTACAGAGAAGCACGCCGTCGCCGTGGTGATCGATAGCTTTCTATCGCAAACGGAACAAATGAGTGGGCGCAAGCTCACCATGGCGTTAGGACTGAATACCAAATCCCAGCGCGTGAACCCCTATTTTCTGGAGTCTTGGAGATCACAGCACTCCAAGGAAAACCTGCTCGCAAATCTAGCAGCTATAAAGTCGCTAATGACCGAAGCAGGTCTGAGTCGCTACCTCGCCGAACAAGGGCAACAAGCGTTGGCCGACAACATACAATCCGCGCTATCGGATACTCAAGCGCAGTTGACAGCAATGACACAACCGCTGTTTGAGCAAATGAACCAACAAAATACAGAGACCACAGCGGCTGTTCAGCAAGGACTGGAAGCACTCACTCGTCACTTCAAAGTCGACATTCCCAACGCCTTAGGCATTCAATTGGGTTTCAACAATAACGATGGCGACTAACTGCGGTGAATAAGTACAAGAGCAACCTAGACATGACTAAACCTGCGAACAAAACTAACTCGACTGTTGACCGTCGCCGCTTCCTAAAACTGGGAGGTGGAGCGCTAGTTGCACCAGTGCTCGCCAGCTGGTTAAGCGGCTGCAAAACCGACACACTGGCCAGCGGACCACTCTTATTATCAGGCTACCGCAGTCACGCGGCCGCCACCGCCGGCCGCTCTGTGGGTAGCGCTTCCATATCACACGGCGCGGGAAAATATTCCCCCAAAGAAGGTTCACGCCTGAATGATAAAGGCGGTAAAGAGTACTTTGGCATCGCAGGAATCGATACCACTGGCGAACTCGCTTTTGACATTCCAGTTAATCAGCGCGTTCACGACAACGTATTTTTACCGCACAGCCAACAAGCGGTGTTTTTTGCTCGCCGGCCCGGAACACATTTGTACGTGGTTGACCTTATTGAGGGTCGCATTGCCCACACGGTAACCGCCAGTGCCCAGCGACATTTTTACGGCCACGGATGTGTGAGTCACGATGGTCGCTACTTGTTCGCCAGCGAAAACGCTTTTGATAAACAAACTGGCTGCATCGGTGTCTACGATGTTTTCGATAACTTTCGCCGCATTGATGAATTGCCCAGTGGCGGGATTGGCCCACACCAGATTCAGTGGTTATCCGACCAGAAAACACTGGTAGTCGCCAACGGCGGCATACTCACGCACCCCAGTCGCGGGCGCAAGAAACTCAATGTTTCCAGTATGCGACCGTCACTGGCGTACGTTGAAAGCCGCAGTGGACACTTAATCGATGAATTTTTACCGCCCCATCATCAACAGAGTATTCGTCACCTAGATGTCAGCGACACCGATACGGTGATGATTGGCATTCAGTTTGAAGGGGATCCGACACAGCAACTGCCACTGGCTTATTCACACAGCGGCGAGCCCGAGCTTCTCCCCTTTAGAGCCGACCGACGCGACTGGCAGCGCCATAAACAGTACATCGGTAGCGTCTGTACAGATCCCTCTGGCTCGGAGCTGCTGCTCAGTTCTCCGCGAGGCGGAATTGTCAGTCACTGGAATGTGCGACGACAGACGCTGCAAGCGATCCACACACAACGTGACGGTGCCGGTCTAGCGTTTGTGCCTGAACGATCAGAGTTTTACGCCAGCAACGGACTCGGACAGATCACCGCCATAAAACGTGATCCTTCGGGTCGACTGAAACGAACGCCTCACTATTTCCATCATCGCAGTTGGGATAATCACATCAGTGTGGCTCAATCTAGATCCAATCCGACGGTATAAACAGTACCGGCGCGCGCCTTCGCGCACTATGAGACTTCAACTATGCCCATCAATCGCCGCCAATTTCTACGACGCGGAGCGCTATCGAGTGCCGGTCTCTATCTGAGTGCCTGTGCGCCTATCAGCACATTGAGTCAGACCGGTAAATACGACTACACCCTCACCCTTGAAGCTGCGCCCTTTGAATTGATTCCCGGCACGCAAACTCCAGGGTTGGGATTTAACGGGCAATATCCGTCACCGGTGCTGCGAGCGAAACAGGGGCAACCAATCACCATCACGGTGATCAACAAACTCGATCAACCCACCACCATTCATTGGCATGGGATTCGAATCGATATCGCGATGGACGGCGTGCCTTTCTTGTCTCAAAAACCGATTATGCCCGGCGAGACTTTTGTCTATCGTTTTACACCACCCGATGCGGGTACCTTTTGGTACCACCCTCACGTCAACAGTGTGGAGCAACTGGGTAAGGGACTGGTGGGATTGTTAATTGTTGAGGAGGCTGACTCCGATCAGTTTTCAGCGGATCAATTTGCTGCCGACATTCCATTGATGATCAAAAATTGGCACCTCAACGACGACGGATCGTTTCGACCGTTGAGTATTCCTCGCTACGCTGCGCGCATGGGAACCCCCGGCAACTATGAGACCATCAATGGCCAACACAAACCGATTATCGAAGTGCCCGAAAACAGCTGGGTGCGTTTGCGTTTCGCCAATGTCGACAACACCTTGGTGTACAAGATTCGCCTGAAAGATTACGACGCGCGCTTACTGAGCATTGACGCCAATCCCTTGCAACCGGCACCAGAATTCAAACAACACGCCATTGGCGCCGGCATGCGCTTTGATCTCGCGGTAAGAACTCCCGCCGCCGGAGAAACCGTCACGGTGCAAAACGGCAAAGGTAAATTGTTCTTCGATTTCTGCACACTCAAATCCATCGCCAGCCCAGCCAGTCAAGATCATCAACAACCGCTGCCAACACCGCCATTGAATCCGCTGTCAGAACCGGATATGGCCAACGCTGAAACCTTGAAGTTCACCTTTGAATGGGAAGGCGCCATCACCCCCGCTGACGATCAAGGCAAGGCCAAACACAAATTCTGGACCATCAACCGTCGCGCCTGGGAAGGCATGAGCAAGGACAGTATTCCGGCCCCTTTGGCGAACTTAGAGTTTAGCAAAACCTACGTGTTCGACCTTAAGAACAACACCCCTCATCACCACCCGATCCACATACACGGCATCATGTTTAAAGTGTTGAAATCGACGAAAAAAAACATCGAGCCTTTCTTCACCGATACCGTATTGATGGAAAAGAACGAGCGCGTAAAAATCGCTTTTGTCGCCGACAATCCCGGCCGCTGGATGTATCACTGCCACGTGATCGAACACATGAAAACGGGATTGATGGGTTACATTGAGATCAGCTAAAAACCACACTGAATTCTATCCACAGAACTCTAAGCCAGCGAAAAATGATCCCGATGAATCACTGGGTTGACCGGATAATCCACACGTATTCGTCACGGAAAAATACATTGCCAGACTCAGTCCTTATTTGGCGACAGCAATGATCGCCGACGCCAAAGGCTTGCAGCTTTCACAATCCTACAGTAGCCTCTGGCTCAGCACTTTTTGGCAAATCAGTGCCATCAACCACGCTCCCCACTGAGAACTCAAAGGAACTTCCCATGAAATGGATTAAACGCATCGGTATGCTTTTTATTGCGCTCGTGGTCATCTCCACAGGCTGGATTGCGACACGGCCGAGCATGGATGAACTGGGAATTCCCTACGCGGCCCCCGCCCCCACCAACAGCCAAGGCGTCACGGTAAAGTGGTACGGTATTTCTACACTGTTGATCGACGATGGTGAAACTCAATTACTGAGTGATGGATTTTTCTCGCGCCCCAGTTTATTAGACATGGCCTTAAAGCGACCCATTGAACCCGATACCCAAGTGATCGAGCAGATGCTGGTATCAGAAAAGATGGAGCGTTTAGCGGCTGTCTTCCCCGTACACTCCCATTACGATCACGCCATGGATAGCGCCGACATTGCGCTACGCAGTGGCGCTCAACTCTTAGGCTCTTCCTCTTCGGCCATGATCGCGCGCAGCTCCGGTTTACCCGACAATCAAATACAAATCGTGGAAACCGGGCGCCCCTACACGCTAGGAAAATTCCAAATCACCTTTTTCCCTTCCCAGCACGCGCCCCTACCCAGTAATCAAGGGATTGATGGCACGGTGAATGAAACCTTCGAGCTGCCTGCCCCCTACACGGCTTGGCAATTGGGCGAGGCTTACGCCATTCTCATCGAACACCCGCAAGCCAGTTTTATTATTCAAGGCAGTGCCGGTTTTATTCCCAACACACTTAAGGGTGTCGAAGTCGATGCCGTGTTCTTAGGCACGGGCGGCTTGCAGACCTTGTCACACGAGTATGTGCAGTCTTATGTCTATGAAACCGTCACACTTACCAATCCGTCGACGGTATACACCGTTCATCACGACAACTTGTTTGGTGAACTGGGCAATGTCGAACAGAGTCCGATACTGCCCACGTTTGATAAAACCAGTGCCTTTGAGTTATCGCAGTTGGTCTTGCCGGCTCGATTGGAACAACTGCGCTTTGCGCAAGCGATCGAAATAAAGAATACAGCCAAGAAAAAACCACCCAACAACAGCCAAGCGACACAGAGTAATTCGAGGCACGCTGACTGAAAATGGGGTTCACTACCTACTGAACAGCGGGCAGGCTGCTATGGGAAAGTATGACCAAGAAAGACGCGCCCTGCCCACCTATGCGATGCGCATTATCTCGGTCAATTGAGAACTTACGCTAACGACAAGAGTGCGTCTAAGTCCCGTTGTCCAAGTCGTCTAACTTTTGCAACTAATGCGGTAACTACACCATGACTAAGAATGATCTATGTGGATATCATTGGGAAATGGTCTACCTGTTCCCGTTTCTAGTGCTGCCTTGAGGCTCATTAAAAACGTACCCCACTTAGTACTGCAATGCGCCATGAAGTCCGTGGTTTGTCGCCATTGCGAGTGAGTAAACCGTACAAAGGTCTGACCGTCTTGTCGGCGTAACTGAAATCTGATTTCTGTTTGCATCCACTCACTGGGCATATCACCCGAGTGCTGCCAACACACCAGTTGATTGGGCTGTAATTCTGAGACGACAAAATCGGGGCCTTGACCATTAAAGCGGAAAGCAATGGTCGAGCCCACACCCGCGGCTCCGCTCACATCATTCGTCCACCACTGCGACAAGCCCTCATTGGTCGTGAGAAGTTTGTACACTTGCTCAATTGGTGCCTTGATTCCCACTTGATGATTGATACTGAACATAGCACTCTCTCCTTGCGCCATTTTTACATCGCTATCGTTGGATTAGAGATAAGGCTACCCAATTGAGATCTTTAATGGGTGCCAGAACCTAGCTTTAGTGCTCTTTTTTCTTCTGACACCAACCACCTCGTATCTTTCGAAAGCTAATGATAACGGGTTTCGTATCAACTTGTTGGTCACCGTTTTCTGCTTTAATGAACTCCAAATTTCTGCGTTATCGAGACGATAAGAAGATTCATGATCTTCTCTATAGCCACTATCGCCACCATTCTTTCATCAGCGGATGGCTGATTCAGTCCAGACTGCCAAGCTTCTCTCGGTACGATTGACGCCCGACAAAATAACGAAAAAAATCAAATTATGGTTCGTGGCACGCTGAGCTCCTTAGGAGCCTTTACCGTTGATACACACATACACAGAATTAGTGGATTCACAATTCTGAAACGGGTTGTAGAACGAGACCACGTGAGACTCAACGCGGGTAAACACCGACTCTAGCAATGCGACGAAATTCTGTTCGGGTAGGTTCTGCGACCACATGGCAAACACGCCTTCAGGCTTTAGCTGTTCGGCCATCAGAGAGAGATTGTCGGTGGTGTAGAAACTGGCGTTGGCTGGATTCAAGAACTCCGTGGGCGAATGATCAATATCCAATAAAATCGCATCAAACTTTTTGGCGGGTGCCTGCGGATCAAATCCCAACGCTGGTGCCGTTGCCAAATCAAAGAAGCTACCCAGTACATAACGATTGCGCGAGTCAGCATTGAGAATCTTGCCCAAGGGCACCATTTCATCTTTGTGCCAATTAATCACTGTGTCCAAGGCATCAACCACCAGTAATTCGGAAATTCGTTCATCTTCAAGCGCCGCCACCGCGGTATAACCCAAGCCTAAGCCACCCACGACCACATCCAACTGATCACCTTTTACCGCCGCCAAGCCCAGGGTGGAGAGCGCCTCTTCGGCATCGACAAACATGCTCGACATGAGGAATTCATCACCAAGCTTCACCTCGTAAATGTCGCGGTCACCGAACACGGGAATTCGACGCCGGCGCAGGCTGATCTCTCCGAGTGCTGAGCTTTGGCTATCAATGACTTCGAACATTTGTGACATCTTGGTTTTCCTAACGGGTCTGTGGAGCCGCCATAGTAATTTCTAGCGCGTCACAATGTAAGCGACTTTTCTCTTCGCTGAGAATCTGCGCTATAATCGCGGCTTACCTAGCGCTCGCTGAATATCGACCTGCGCTGACGCCCGAGCCTTCTCCCACGCCTTACAAGTCATCTATCTATGCTCAATTCGACCTCTATCCGCCTGAATAAATACATCAGTGAAAGCGGTATTTGCTCGCGCCGGGATGCCGACCGTTTCATCGAGCAAGGCAATGTCTACCTAAACGGTAAACGCGCAGCGGTGGGTGATCGAGTCGCGGTGGGCGACGAAGTCAGAGTCAATGGACAGATGATTGAGCCGCGGGAGGCGGAAGATTTGATCTTTATCGCGCTCAACAAGCCCGTGGGCATCGTCAGTACCACCGAGAGCAGCGAGCGCGACAATATCGTCAATTTCGTGCGCCACAGCACCCGTATTTTTCCCATTGGGCGCTTGGATAAGGATTCGCAAGGCTTGATTTTTCTCACCAATAACGGCGATCTGGTGAACAAAATCTTGCGCGCCGGTAATGAGCATGAAAAGGAATACCTCGTCACCGTCAACAAAACCATTCGCGATGACTTTATCGAAGGCATGGCCAACGGGGTGCCCATTCTCGGCACCAAAACCAAGAAGTGCAAGGTCAGCAAAGAAACCCCCAACATCTTTAGAATTACCCTAGTTCAAGGGCTAAACCGCCAGATTCGACGCATGTGCGAATACTTTGGCTACGACGTAGTGCGTCTTGAACGAGTCAGAATCATGAACATCGGCCTCAAGGGGCTGCCCGTGGGTGAATGGCGCGACCTGACCGAGAAAGAACTCAAAGTCATGCTTGAGGCCGTCGAGAACTCATCCTCTGACGCCCCCACGAGAGGCAAGAGTTCACAGAATCGGCGCTCTAAAAGTCGAAACTCGCACCACAGAAGACCTCAATCAGGCACGGCTAAAAACGCCTCCAGCGGGCGTTCAAGCGACGGTTCCAGAGATCGTAAACAAACCTCGGAAGGCAAGCGTGGAGCCTCGGCTGGGGGGAAGCAGAAAGCCTCAACAGGCCGGAAAACCACAAGTGGCAAGAAAGCCTCTGGGGGTCGCTCATCCTCTCGCAACAGCCAAGCCGAACAGTCCAGAGGCGGCGCCAAAGGCAAACCCAGCGCACGCCCGAACAAGAATACTTCCAAGCGTGGAGCGCAAAAATCTAAGCCTGCAGGAGGCGGTAAACGCCGACGCTAGTTGTCCGATTCCCTGGGGAGAGTAGTAATAGAGCCATCGATACCGGCCACCGCGATCAAGGCCGACTAGGCGGTGTTTCTCAACTATTGAGCGATTTAGCCCTTAAATCCCTTGGCGACAAAATACACCTCGCGGGAGCGGGCTCGTGACGCATCGGGCTTGCGAATCATGACCTTATCAAAGGATGAACGCACATCCTTCAGGTACTCATCGTAACCCTCCCCCTGAAAAACCTTGGCCACGAAACAGCCCTTCCGTTTCAGTACCTGACGCGCCATATCCAATGCCAACTCAACCAAATACATCGACGAGGCTTGATCGGCTGCATTCACACCACTGATGTTGGGCGCCATATCCGAAATCACCAGATCTACCGGCGCGTCCCCCACCACCGCCATGATTTGCTCAAACACGGAATCTTCAGTGAAATCCCCTTGAATGAAATCCACATCAGCCAAGGAATCCATCGGCAGAATATCGGAAGCCACCACTCGCCCCTTGTCCCCTACCATCGGCGCCACCACCTGACACCAACCACCAGGCGCACTACCCAGATCCATCACCATCATGCCTGGGCGCACTAATTTGTCCTTGTTGATCAGTTCAATCAACTTATAACTGGCGCGAGAGCGGTAGCCATCGACCTGTGCACGCTTTACGTAAGGATCGTTAACGTGCTCACTGAGCCATTGATTGCTGCTTTTGGATCTTGCCATAGTGCTATTCTGCCCACATACATCTGGAGGAAAATCTAGCCGGCATTATACGCATTCCCTCTACCCGCTGTAACCGCCCACCCAGCATCTCCAATTTTCGACACAAAGTCCCTCGTATTTATACCCGCAACCCTTTATGCCCGTTGTTTGGATAGCGGCCCTCAATGCCCGTTGTTTGGGTAGCAGCTCGTAGCCCGCAGCTCGTAGCCCGTAACCCGTAGCCCGCAGCTCGTAACCCGTAGCCCGCAGCCCTTTATGCCCGCTGTTTGGGTAGTAGCCAACTATTCCGAACTCCCACCATCACAGGTACAATAGCCAGCCTACACGCTCAGCGCTCTAACCCCCTCTGCCGGAGTCACCGGCCAGGCCAACACTATGATTCGTATTACAGAACTCGCCCTCCCTCTGGAACACTCGGCTGAGGCACTCCCCAAAGCCGTGGCCAAACGCCTTGGCGTTGCTCAGTCCGAGCTGCAAGAGGTGAACGTTTTCAAACGCAGTTACGATGCACGTAAAAAGAACAGCGAAATCAAGTTTATCTATATCGTCGATGTGAGCCTGAGCAATGAGAGCAAAGTGCTCGAACGTCTTCAGGGCGACCGCCACATTCGCCCTTCACCAGACACTCACTACTACCCAGTGGGACAAGCGCCAGCAACCCTGAGAGAGCGACCCGTGGTGATCGGCTTTGGCCCCTGTGGTTTATTTGCCGCATTGATCTTGGCACAAATGGGCTTTAAACCGATTGTGCTCGAGCGCGGTCGCAATGTGCGCACTCGCACCAAAGATACCTGGGCACTGTGGCGTAACAAGGTACTCACCGAAGAGTCCAATGTGCAATTTGGCGAAGGCGGTGCGGGCCTGTTTTCCGATGGCAAACTCTACAGCCAGATCAAAGACCCGAAGTTCTACGGCCGCAAAGTCATGGCCGAATTTGTGAAGGCCGGTGCCCCCGAAGAGATCATGTACGTAAGCAAGCCTCACATTGGCACCTTCCGCCTGACGGGAGTGGTGGCGGCCATGCGCGAAGAGATTATTGCACTCGGTGGTGAGGTTCGCTTTGAGAGTAAAGTCTCGTCATTGGATATCGAAGAGGGCCGCGTTCAAGGTGTCACTCTCGATAACGGCGACCAAATTAAAAGCCGTTACGTGGTTCTCGCCGTCGGCCACAGCGCCCGAGATACCTTCCGCATGTTGCACGATGTAGGCGTCTACGTAGAAGCCAAACCTTTTGCCATCGGCTTTCGTATCGAGCATCCGCAGTCTTTGATTGATCGAGCACGTCTCGGCAAATACGCCGGCCATCCAGATTTGGGCGCCGCGGACTACAAGCTGATCCATCACGCCAAAAACGGCCGAGCGGTTTACAGTTTTTGTATGTGCCCCGGTGGCACGGTGGTGGCGGCCACGTCCGAAGAAGGCCGAGTCGTGACCAACGGTATGAGCCAATACTCACGCAATGAACGCAATGCCAACGCCGGCATAGTTGTAAACGTGACCCCTGAAGAAGATTTTCCCGGTCATCCACTGGCGGGTATCGAGCTGCAAGAAACACTCGAATCTCACGCCTTTGTCGCCGGTGGAGAAGATTACTGCGCCCCAGGGCAGTTGGTCGGGGACTTCCTTAAAGACCAAGCCTCCACCGAATTGGGCGAAGTACAACCGTCGTATAAACCTGGTATCGCTTTGGGCAACCTATCCAGCACTTTACCCAGTTTTGCCATCGAAGCCATTCGCGAAGCTCTGCCCGCCTTTGGTAAAAAAATTCGCGGCTTTGATCGCGCCGATGCGGTACTCACGGGTATAGAAACACGAACGTCCTCGCCGGTACGCATCAGTCGTGACCGAGAGAACCTACAAAGCATCAATACCCAAGGCCTCTACCCGGCGGGAGAAGGCGCGGGTTACGCCGGCGGCATCTTGTCTGCCGGTGTCGACGGCATCAAAATCGCTGAATCTCTCGCCAAGGCAATGCTCGACGATTTTACCCAAGAGACTCAAGCCGGCTCAGCGAGTAACTCTTAATGAAACTCGACGACATCAAAAAGCTTCACCAAAAAAAATACCGCAACGAATACGGCCATTTTTTGGTGGAGGGAGAGCATCTGATTTTGGAGCTAGATAAGGCAGCTAAAGCCAACCCCTTATTAGCTGAGGCAACCGTTTACGCCAGTGACGGCTTTGGCGAAATCGCCACAAGCTTCGAGCCAGTGCGTATATCCAATAAACGCATGCAGGCCATTTCAGATACTAAATCGCCGCAAGGTATTGTGGCTGTCGTGCCACTCGAAGCCGTATTAACCTCAGACAAAAAACCTGAGAAAGAACGCACCGTGTTTTTACACGAGGTGCAGGACCCAGGGAATCTCGGCACCATCTTGCGAACACTGGCTTGGTTTGGAAATTTCAGATGCGTACTCAGCCCCAACAGCGTCGACCCTTTTAATCCAAAGGTCGTGCGCGCCAGCATGGGAGCGATCTTTCATCTTCCCATCGAAATCGACCTATCACTCGAAGACCTCAGCAACCGCTTCGAAAAGTTCGCCTGTTTGGATATTGAAGGCGAAGCACTGTCATCAACGTCTTTTACTGAACATCAGTGTTTTGTGTTTGGCAATGAAGCTCGCGGTGTACCTCACGAGCAACTGGCGGACCTCAACACTCAGGCGTATTCAATCCAAGGGAATGGGGTTTTGGAATCTCTCAATTTGGCCACAGCGGTCAACATGTGCGCCTACGAGCTCAATCGATAAGGCGCAGAACGCGCCTTACAGGGTAACTAGCGATCACCACAAGTGATCTCAAGCTTTTTTCACAAACTTCGCGGTCACCATCATTTCACCGGCACCAGAGACCTTACAATCCAGCTCGTGGTCTTTACCGTCAACTATGCGTCGGACCAGCGCCTTGGTACCTATCTTCAATACCTGAGAGCTGCCCTTCACTTTTAGATCTTTAATCAAGGTGACTTTGTCACCGGCGTTCAGCTGTGTGCCATTGGCATCCTTGGCCGTTGGGCTGTCATCTTCTGCTGCTTCAGAAGGATTCCATTCATGTGCACATTCAGGGCAAATCAACAGATCCTGATCTTGATAGACAAATTCAGAGTTACATTTTGGGCAAGGAGGAAAAGACATAGTAATTACTTCGTTTCAATAACTGCGCTAGGGAACAACTATCGGCTTGTGCAGCTTCTAATGGCTGCTCGCCAATGGCTCAATAGGATAATGGCGGTATGATACATCAAAGTGGCACATCACGTGAACTTGGCAAGACCCCTAGGCGGTGAGAAAACATATGGCCCACAGACGACACCTAAACGGCGCCACTTCCACTAAGCAGGACACTGTACCTAAGTACCGCTGAGCATTGTTTCAGTGTCGCCCTTGGCCTCAATTTGACCTACCACTCTAGGCCCTATGGATAGATAACTTGACCGCTTCCAGCTGAACGCACCTATCGACCAACTTGCTAAATGCGTTGCTTTCCTAGCCAATCACTATACTCTGTAGACTCTTCGTTTTGTCATTTATCTAGGATACCTGGCTGAGCGCTCAATTATTGAGGCAGCCAAATGACCCCCCTGCGTTTAAGCTACCAAACCATTGAGTTTGGAAAAACCGATATCCACTTGTGCACGCTCCGCAATAGACAAGAGTTTCACGACCCAGAAGGTGTTGCCGAAGACTTAGGGATTTCTTCTGCGGCTTGGCCGATCTTTGGAGTGGTGTGGCCGTCAAGCATGGTTCTAGCACACTTCCTTTGGAACTATGACATCGGCTCCAAGCGAGTTCTAGAGATTGGCTGTGGCACTGCGCTCAGCAGTCTACTGCTAAACAAACAGAACGTAGATATTACCGCGACAGATCATCACCCTGAGGTAGAGACCTTTCTAAATAGAAACTCTAAGCTCAACGGAGACTCGGACATTCCTTTTGAAAGAACCGGCTGGGCGGACAGCAATGACAGCCTCGGACGTTTTGATCTAATCATTGGCAGCGATCTTCTGTATGAAGACGAACATATAGAATTGCTATCAGACTTTATTCTCGAGCACTCCAACCCAGATAGTGAAGTGATCATCGTAGACCCCGGCCGAGGAAGAAAAACAAAACTGGCAAAAAAAATGATCAAATCCAATTTTGTTTCCTCGGTTTTCAAGCCTGAGAATACAGAATATCTAGACAGTGAATTTAAAGGTCACATTCTAAAATTTGTGCGTAAAAGTTAATTAAAGCAGTATGCATCAAAGGCGCAAGAACCCTTTATTGCCTCGGGGTTCACGCTTCACAGATCAAGTCAGAGAAAATCAAGGGCTAGACTTCCTGGCGAAAATCACGAAACGTGAGTGATAGGCTCGAATCAAAAAATCTCTGACTCATTTAACGCCAACGTTTTCACTATTTCTCTAGCCTACCGATTTCATCGGGTGGCGCAACCTCTGCCAATAATCTGATCTATCTACCATGTGTTATCTACCATGGACACCCAGATTGTTATCTACCATGGACACCCAGATTAGTACTTTTGCCCTATTGTTAGACCTCCTAATTAACGATACAACTCATATCTCATCTGACAATTAGCGGCTAAAACTCTCAGACAATAGCATCGAACGGATTCGATTATGCCAAAGCCTCGTAA
>CERE01030365.1_pt1 | contig 40500 bp, 35 predicted proteins | sample 530911 | NCBI WGS metagenome assembly CERE01 (sample SAMEA2621092, study PRJEB7988) | marine metagenome | biome: marine biome (ENVO:00000447); feature: mesopelagic zone (ENVO:00000213); material: "saline water (ENVO:00002010), including plankton (ENVO:xxxxxxxx)" | depth 800 m
GCCCGACCGAAGGAGTCAGCCACCTTGCGTTTATCCACAGAATGCTGACTGTCTTCGACAGACTTTTCGATAAATTGGGTTATTTCAGCAACCACTCTCTGCGGCCGACTCCAATGTAAGGCGTGCGAACTGTCGCTGATGGTTTTAACCGTTTGAGACGAGTTGAGTTCACTGAGAGATGGTGCAATTGTCGAAGGTACCAAGGCATCGTTGTCCGCAAACAGATGCAATCCCGGCACCGTTAGCCGAGAAAAGGCCTCGCTATTGTTTAACTGCGCCAACCACTGCAGCGTCTCTGACCATTGATGTTGTACCAACATTTCGGCCCCGTTTTGCAAGCTTTGATGCCAAGAGTCGGCGCAGCTTTGACGAAGGCTTTTTAACAGCTGGCGTTCGCACTCATCGCCTTTACTCATCAAACCCGCAAAGCGTTTCAGCGTTATTTCTGGCGAGGTATCAAACCCGTGCGCAAACGCCGAGAAGTCGTCACGACTCATCGCCAACGGCCACCCCTCACTTTCCACAAACTGAAGATTGCTGGCCAAGGTCACCAGCCCGTGCACACGCTGAGGGATTCGCGCCGCTAAACGTGTCGCCAGCATTCCACCTAAAGACCACCCCATGAGAGTGAAACGTTCAGGCAATTGCTCGGCACAGGCTGTTAAAAATTCATCACTGCTCATGCGCTCAACTAGAGAATTGGAATATCCTGGCAGCGATACCGTAATGATCTCGTAGCGCTCGCTCAACAGATCCAAGACCGGTGACCAACTGCGATTGTCACAGCCCCAACCGTGAATTAGCACCAGTGTTTCTAACGTCTGCTCTGTTACTTTTGCCGGGCGTACTTTTACCTCAATCACCGACTCGCCTCTTGATCGTGCATCACTTGCTGCAGAGCTTTTAACAAACCGTCGACCTGCTCAGCGCTGTGGGCTGCAGACAAGGTAATACGCAAGCGGGAAGTATTGGCAGGCACGGTGGGTGGACGAATCGCTCCTACCCAATAACCCAATTTTTTCAGCTCCGCGGCAACACGCAAGGTCACTTCAGCAGAACCGAAAACAAGCGGCTGGATTGCCGTTGGCGACGGCATCAACGCCAAACCCAACGTCTCTGCTCCAGATCGAAACTGCTCGATACGCTCAGTTAAGTGCTGTCTGCGCCAAGCTTCGCGCTCAAACAATCGCAAACTGGCGCGACTGGCGGCCGCCACCGCGGGCGGCATGGCGGTGGTATAGATGTAGGGCCGCGCCTCTTGAATCAAGGTTTCGATGAGGGTTTCACTCCCAGCGACAAACGCACCAAATGAACCGACACCTTTACCTAAGGTTCCCATCACGATGGGCAACTCATCTTGGTTCAAACCAAAATGTTCAGCGGTACCGGCACCACCGGTTCCCAAACAACCAAAACCGTGGGCATCATCCATCATCAGCCAGGCATCATACTGTCGAGCCAGTGCGGACAATTCTGGCAGCGGCGCCAAATCACCATCCATACTGAACACCCCATCCACCACAATCAATTTACGTCGAGCATCGCTGCGCGCTAATTTTTGTTCGAGGTCGGAGAGATCATTGTGGAGGAAGCGCTGAAAACGAGCCCCAGAGAGTAAACCGCCGTCTAACAAGGAGGCGTGATTGAGCTTATCCTCAAACACCGCGTCGCCTTTGCCGACTAACGCGTTAATGGTGCCGACATTAGCCATGTATCCGGTTGAGAACAGCAGTGCTCGCTCGCGCCCTAATAGCGCAGCAATTTCTTGTTCGAGTGCGTGATGCTCACTGCTGTGACCGCAGACTAAATGAGAAGCGCCACTGCCCACACCAAATTGATCAGCCGCCTGTTTAAAGGCTTCTATCAGCGCCGGATGATTGGCGAGGCCAAGGTAATCGTTGCTGCAGAAATTGATCAGCGAACGTCCCTCAACCTTTACCTGAGTGGTTTGTGCCGTCTCTAAGGTAGATCGCTGGCGATACAGCTGTTGCTGTTGGCGGGCCAATAGCGCGGGGGCGAGTACATCATCTATCGACATGGATCGATCCGCGCAAAGGAATGAGACGCTACTTGGCAGCGTCGTAGAAAAACTGGTCGTTTTTGGACGCTTGCAAAGATTCCATCACACTGGCTTCTTGCTCGGCATCGTCTTGTTCGACTTCGTATTTTTCGGTATTGATGCCCAGACGCTTCAACAGCATCATGTCTTTGTTGGCTTCGGGGTTTGGAGTGGTCAGTAACTTCTCGCCATAGAAGATGGAGTTTGCACCGGCCATGAACGCCATGGACTGCATTTGCTCGTTCATCTCTTCACGACCGGCCGACAAACGCACGTGAGATTTCGGCATGATGACACGAGCCACGGCGATGGTGCGGATAAAATCGAATGGATCGAGATCAGCTTGATCCGCCAAAGGGGTGCCTTCAACGCGGACCAACATATTCACCGGCACGGATTCAGGATGTTTATCCATAGTGGCCAATTGATGTAGCAAACCCACACGATCGGATTGACCTTCGCCCATACCAACAATGCCGCCACTGCACACTTTCATGCCCGCCGCTCGAACATTACCCAGCGTGTTCAAACGATCTTGATAGGTACGAGTGGTAATAATGTCGCCGTAAAATTCCGGTGAAGTATCCAGATTGTGGTTGTAGTAATCCAAACCGGCATCGGCCAGTTCTGTGGCTTGATCTTCGCTGACCATACCTAAGGTCATGCAGGTCTCAAGCCCTAGGGATTTAACGTCTTTCACCATTTGAGTGACGTATGGCATGTCTTTTTTCTTCGGCGAGCGCCAAGCGGCCCCCATACAGAAACGAGTCGCGCCACTGGCCTTTGCTGCACGAGCCTCTTCTAACACCGCCTCAACTTTCATCAAGCGCTCTTTTTCCAAGCCGGTATCATAGCGCGCGCTCTGCGGGCAGTACTTACAGTCCTCTGGACAGGCACCCGTCTTAATCGAGCACAAGGTACTGATTTGTACTTCATTGGGATCAAAGAACTGACGGTGAACCACCTGCGCCTGAAACATCAAATCATTGAACGGCAAATCAAACAGTGCCGCGATCTCATCGCGAGTCCAGTCGTTACGTACAGTATTGGTGGTGGCGCCCATAGTTATTATTACCCTGATAATCTTCGCTAGTGTTCATCATTTGGCCTCGCTGCCTACGCAAGCCTTACACAAGTCGGCAGACCATGATTCATCGCCAGCAATTGCTGTCGAATGAGTCAGACGATAGATGACGTTCAATCTGTCACCGGACCTCTCCATGGATAGGAGATTTCCCAGTAAATTTAGAAGCTAGATGATAGTCAGCGCCAGTCCGCTGTCAACCAAAAACAGCCTCGAAGGTTAACTAATCGTGTCCAAGCACTCAGGCTTGGTCACAAAAAACGTAATAATGAGCCGCAAGGATCGCTGCTAATGCCCCATGACACTCCCTCCTACTTAAGGACAATACTCAATAAATCACGACTGTTGGGCGCGAATCTATTGCAGCGGCAATCTTGCCGCTACTGCCAACTACACCCACCTGAAACTGACTTGGAAGACCAAATCCCGCTCTGTCGCCAATGCCGCGAACTGGTGTTTCCGCGCAGAAATCGCTGCTATCGATGTGCCTTACCGCTGCCAGAATCGAGCGGAGGTTCTATTCGTGAACTCACTCAAGAGCTAGATAGCACGCTGCTTTGCGGCGAATGTCAGCACAAAGCCCCCGCCTTTACTCGCACCGTCTGTGCCGGTGACTATCGCACCCCAATTAGTCACTGGATAAACAATTTCAAATTGAGGCGCGATGTGCGCGACGGTTATCTGCTGACTCAGCTGCTCAATGAGGAAGTAGCGAGGCAATACACTGGGGACGCACTACCGCACATTGCCATTGCTGTGCCCCTGCACTGGAGCAAGCGGCTATATAGAGGTTTTAATCAATCGGCTTGGATCGCCCAGCAATTGGCGCCTTCGGTACACTTTGAGTTGCTCGATTGTTTTCGCAAAGACTACAGTCGACGCGATCAGAAACAACTGAATCGCCAACAACGACAGCGCAACTTGCGGGGCAAATTTCATTTGAAAGCCAACATCCGAAGTCAAATCCAAGGCAAACATCTGGTCTTAGTGGATGATGTCATCACCACATCAGCAACCGCTCGCGTGCTCAGTCAGCAACTAATGTCCGCAGGCGCAGCTAGAGTAGACCTCTGGGCATTAGCCCGAACCGACAAAACTGACTTTCAGCATTAGACCTGCTCGGTCATTTGCGGCACAATCTATCCTCAGAAATACGCTGGGCTCAGCCCTTCGCTCATCCTCGCAGTGAATTCGGAATTATCATGTCTGAGAAGAATATTGTTATTAGTGGTGTTGGCATCTGGACACCCACAGAATCAGTAACCAACGAAGAGTTGGTAGAGGCGTACAACGGTTATGTTGTGAAATACAACGCTGAGAATGCGGCTGAGATCGAAGCCGGCACCGTTGAGGCCAAGCCTCTGTCCAGCGCTGAATTCATCACCAAGGCATCCGGTATTAAAAGCCGCTATGTCTATCGCAAAGACGGCATCCTCGACATCAATCGCATGCGCCCTAAATGGGAAGAACGCAGCGATGACGAAATTTCCCATCAGGCTGAAGTTGCGCTGATCGCCGCCCGTAAGGCACTGGCCGCCGCCAACAAGAAACCTGAAGACGTTGATGCAGTGATTGTCTCCTGCGCCTACACTCAACGCTCATACCCTGCAGTGGCGATTGAAGTACAAGAACAACTGGGCATCAAAGGCTTTGGTTTTGATATGTTGGTGGCTTGCTCCGCCGCGACCTTTGCCCTGCAGAGAGCCTATGAAATGGTGAAAGCCGGAACCGCTCGCTGTGTTATTGCTATCAACCCCGAGCTGACTTCACCACAAAACAATTGGCGCGATCGCGACAGCCACTTTATTTTTGGTGACGTCGCCACTGCCACCGTGGTTGAGAGTGATGACACTATCAGCCCCGAAGCTCAACACAGCTACGATGTATTGAGTACCAAGGCACAAACCGTTTTCTCCAATAACATTCGCTCCAATTTTGGCTACACCTCTTACGCCGACGATACTGATCCCTACGGGCTGGATAAGTTCTTTATCCAAAATGGCCGCAAGGTCTTTAAAGAGGTTTGCCCGATGGCGGCGGAACACATCTCTTCGCAATTGGAATCGCTGCATATTGAGGTAGCCGATGTTAAACGCTGGTGGCTACACCAGGCCAACATCAACATGAATACCTTGATTGGCAAACGCTTGCTCGGTCGCGAAGCGACTGCAGAAGAAGCACCGATTGTGTTAGATCGCTACGCCAACACGGCATCAGCAGGTTCTTTAATCGCCTTTAACCTGTACCACGAAGATTTACAGGCGGGTGATACCGGAGTCATTTGCTCGTTTGGTGCCGGTTATTCCATCGGCAGCTTGGTTGTCCGCAAGCGTTAATAGCGCGCAACGCAACAACTAAAAGCAGTAAAAAGGCATACGACAAGGGCTCGATCATTCGGGCCCTTGTCGTTTATAGCGCAATGGTTTGTATAGGTAGCCCGCTCCGATGAACGACAACTCACCCCACAGCAAACATCCTTATGATGCGCTCACCCCAGACAGCGTGTTAGATGCAGTGGAGTCGCAAAGCTATTTTAGCGATGGCCGCATATTGGCTCTCAATAGCTATGAAAATCGGGTCTACCAAGTAGGCATTGAAGATCAAGCTCCTATTATTGCCAAGTTCTACCGCCCCCATCGTTGGAGCCGAGAACAAATACAAGAAGAGCACGACTTTTGTTTTGAGCTGGTTGAAAACGATCTTCCGATCGTGCCACCAATATTGGACGAACAGGGCAACAGCATTCGCCAACATCAGGGCTTCATGTACTCGCTGTTTGAGCGTCGTGGTGGACACGCACCTGAGCTGGACAATCTGAACAACCTGGAAATCCTTGGCCGTTTTATGGGGCGAATGCACAACGTCGGTTACTTAAAAGATTTCGAGCACCGACCCAGTATTGATGTACAAAGCTACGCCATCGACAGTGTTGAATTTCTGCTGCAACAACAATTTATTCCCATGGAGCTGGAAACCTCCTACCGCACGCTGACCGATGATTTAATCAAAATAGTACAAATGCGTTTTGCCGAAACTCATTTCGAAACTTTGCGCTTACATGGCGACTGCCACCCGGGCAATATTCTCTGGCGCGACGACGCCCCCAATTTCGTCGACTTCGACGATACCCGCAGCGGCCCTGCGGTGCAGGATTTGTGGATGCTGTTGTCTGGCGAGCGTGACCAACAGCAGGCGCAATGGGAAAGAATCATGGCCGGCTACCGCCAATTTTGTCCATTTAATGGCGCCGAATTAAATTTGGTTGAAGCGCTGCGAACCCTGCGGATTATTCACTATAGCGCCTGGCTCGCAAGACGCTGGGAAGATCCGGCTTTTCCACACAACTTCCCTTGGTTCAACAGTCAGCGCTATTGGTCGGATCATATTCTGACCTTGCGTGAACAATTGGCCGCGCTGCAAGAACCGCCCTTATCCATGCCTTGGTAAGTTGTCTGCGAATTTTTGTAGGCTAGCGCTTTACCAAACTTAGGCGGATAATAGCGGTTAAGACGGAGCCTATTTATGAATACCGACATCTGGCAATTGATTCGCAGTGAAACCGCGCAGCAAGCGCAAGACGAACCTATACTGGCGAGTTTCTTTCACGCGACCATTCTTAATCACAACAGCATTGAAGACGCGCTGAGTTTTCATCTGGCCAATAAGCTGGACAGCCCGGCGGCTTCTGCCATGCAAATTCGCGAAGTTATCCAGCAGGCATTTGAAAAAGATATCTCTGCGGCGGCAGACATGCGTGAAGACTTGATCGCTATCCGCGATCGAGATTCCGCCTGTGAGAGCATCTCCACCGCGTTTCTTTTCTTTAAGGGATTTCACGCCTTGCAAGCCCACCGTGTCGGTCACTGGCTGTGGGGGCACGGTCGCAAAGAGCTTGCGCTATTTTTACAAAACCGTATTTCTGTCGTGTTCGGTGTCGACATTCACCCAGCGGCAAAAATCGGATGCGGCATCATGCTCGATCACGCCACCGGCATCGTCATTGGTGAAACCGCTGTTGTTGAAGACAACGTATCCATCATGCAGTCGGTCACGCTCGGCGGTACCGGCAAAGAAACAGGCGATCGCCATCCAAAAATCCGCGCCGGTGTGATGATTGGCCCCGGCTCAAAAATTCTCGGCAATATTGATGTCGGCACTGGCTCGAAAGTGTGTGCCGGTAGCGTGGTATTGAAAACGGTCGAGCCTCATACTGTGGTCACCGGTGTTCCGGCAAAAGTAGTCGCTACCTTAGGAGAGACTCAACCGGCGATGGAAATGGATCAAGGTATTTAAACTAAACCTAGATCACACTCGCTACAGACAGGAGCCACCTTTTACGGCTCGTGACGAATAAAAACACCTAGGCGCGATCAAACGGGAAAGCCATTAGTTGACGAATATCGCTGATGCCTGAAACCAACATCAGCAGGCGATCCACCCCCAACGCTACGCCGGCACATTCAGGCAACCCGGCTTCGAGCGCCGCAACCAAACACTGATCACTAGGGTATTGAGGTAGATTCAGCTGCGCGCGTTTACTCAGATCGCGCTCTAAACGTGCCGCCTGTTCTTCACTGTCGCACAGCTCCCAATAACCATTGGCCAACTCTACTCCGCCCACATAGGCCTCAAAACGCCGAGCAATCAGCTCGCCCTCGCTATCTTTATGAAGTCGAGCCAGTGCTGCTTGGGAGGCGGGAAAATCATGCACCAGCATCAGCCCCTCACCCATATTGGGCTCAATCACATGCGTCATGAGCAAATCTAGCCAAGTGTCTCGGTCACTATCTGGCCAATCAAATTCGCCGTGTTGATTGGCTAGCGATTTGAGCTGCTCGACACTCGCGCGATGGGGATCAACCCCCAAATGGCGCTGAAATAAGGAGCGGTAACTGATGCGTTCAATGGAGGATAAGCTCAGGCAGTGCTGGAGTAGCTCGGACACTTCGTCCATAAGCTGATGATCGGTCCAGCCCAGGCGATACCATTCCAACATGGTGAACTCTGGGTTGTGCTTGCGTCCGGCTTCACCGTTGCGAAACGCCTTGGCGAGGCTGTAGATATCACCACTGCCACTGGCCAAAAGCCGCTTCATATAAAACTCAGGCGAGGTTTGCAGGTAGAAAGTTTCATCACACACCTGCGCGGCAATACTATCGATATGCGGATCAGTCACCGCAGCTCGCCCCAATGCGGGCACGTCCACCTCAAGCAGGTTTCGCTGCTGTAAGAAGTGACGCAATTGCTGCAACAATGCTGCTCGAGCGGAAAGAGCGGACAAATCCGCAGAAGCCTGCCAGGGGAGCTGAGTCATGATGATCGCAGAAAGCTCAAAAAGACGCGCCGATAACAAGAGCCGCCATGGGGACAGCGGCTCTACAGAGGTACTTAATCGCGAGCGCGACCTTGGTATTCGCCAGTGCGAGTATCCACTCGAACCACTTCACCTTGAGACAGAAACAGAGGTACTTTCACAACCGCGCCGGTAGACAAGGTCGCGGGCTTAGTGCCGCCTTGAGCGGTGTCGCCTTTTAGACCTGGATCGGTTTCAACGATTTCCAAATCAACGTGATTGGGAGGGGTCACTGCCAATGGAGAACCGTTGTACAAAGTCACTACCACCACGTCTTGCTCTTTCAACCATTTGGCATTGTCGCCTACGGCTTTAGCGTCGGCCTGGTGCTGCTCAAAGGTTTTAGGCTCCATGAAATGCCAAAATTCACCATCGGTGTAGAGGTATTCCATGTCATGATCCATGACGTCGGCCGCTTCCAAAGATTCACCGGACTTGAAGGTACGTTCCCATACTCGCCCGCTGTTCAAATTGCGCAGCTTAACTCGGTTAAACGCCTGTCCTTTGCCAGGTTTTACAAATTCGTTGTCGAGGATGGCGCAAGGTTCGCCGTCCAGCATCACTTTCATTCCGCTGCGGAATTCGTTGGTAGAGTATGTACCCATGATAATTCTCGTCTCTATCGATGTCTTTTGAGGAGCGGCAATAGCGCATTCCCGCCCCTATCTAATCATTCTTTGAGCTGACCTATTTGTCCGTGCCAGCTTTGCAGGCGGCATTATAGCGCAGCATCAGCAATAAGATAACCGCATCGCCCGTGGCCTCCAACACACCTATGCACTGCTGCCATAGGCGCCTGTAGGTGGGGTTGATATAATGGCGTCGTTACCCATCCTGAATAAGTCAAAATCACATGTCTACATCGATACCCGCCACGCCACTCAACAGCTGGCAGGAAGAACTTATTCAAGCCATCGACAATCCTCGCGAACTATTGGAAGTTCTGCACTTGCCGATGACACTGCTGCCCGCTGCGGAGGCCGCCAGTAACCTGTTTGGCTTAAAAGTGCCGCGACCATTTGTCGAGCGTATGCGCAAAGGTGACCCGAACGACCCTCTGCTGCGACAGGTTCTACCACTCGGCGATGAACTCAAAGAGAGTGAGGGATATCAAGTTGATCCGTTGCAGGAGCAAAACACCACCGCTGATCCGGGGCTCGTGCACAAATACAAGAGCAGAGTGCTATTGATTGCCGCCCCGAACTGCGCCATCAATTGTCGCTATTGCTTCCGCCGTCACTTTCCCTATCAGGACAACAATCCGGCACGCGCTGAATGGTTGCAAACCTTTGCGACCATTGCCGCTGACGACAACATCAATGAGGTCATCCTCAGCGGCGGCGACCCTCTGGCCAACTCCGATCGCCAACTGCAGTGGATGGTGGATCAACTGGCGCAGATTGCGCATGTGAAACGGCTGCGAATCCACACCCGTCTACCCATTGTAATTCCTCAACGTATCACCGACGCCACTTTGCGCTGGCTCACCAGCTCCCGCCTGCAGACCATTGTGGTGCTGCATTCCAACCACCCTGCTGAACTCGATGATGACGTCGCCAATAGCGTCAAGCGCTTGCGTGCAGCCCACATTACCGTGCTAAATCAGGCGGTACTACTGAAAAGCGTCAACGATGATCTGACAACTCAAGTTAGCCTCAGCGAGCGCCTTTTCGACATAGGCGCACTGCCCTACTACCTGCATTTACCCGACAAGGTTCAAGCGACCGCTCACTTTGACATCCAGCAAAGCGAGGCCATCGCTCTGCACCAACAAATGCAGAGCCAGCTGTCTGGATTTCTAGTTCCTAAGCTGGTTAAAGAAGAACCGGGACAGTCACAAAAAACACTGATTTTCTAAAAACTGGCGGCTAACACTGAAAAAATGTAAAAATGTCAGTTACTTAATACTGGTTTTACAACAATAACCTCACGCTTTCGGAGCAAATATTTTCTATACTTCGAAGACCATGACGTGACGCAGGATCAATAAGCCCCATCATGAATACGGATTCTCCGCTACTCGAGCAAATCAACAAGCTGCGGCTTCCTCCCCAGGAACAGACCAGTTTGAGCTTTTGCGACAGTAATCGTGCCAGCCGCGTGGCGGCTTGGGCGGCGCAATTGCCCGCCACCCAGATCAGTCATACCAGTGTCTTGCTGTACCAAGCGCTTCCGGAAGTGGCGCGCCTAGATAGCGCGCCAGGCAATCGTCTCGAGATCCTTGAGCATTTGCGCCCCTACGTTCAACAGTGCATCCAGGGATTGGCTCAGTCCTTTTTAAATCAACCGCTGATCATGCCTCCCGAGGCAATGAAAACGGCCGTAATCGCCCAAGCTCTGCAAAAACACATGAGCAACGGCTACAGCCAAACCATTGCCGATCTTCTGCACAAGCGCCCAAATGGCGATCTCAAACCCGAAGAACAGCAAATGATGGTTCATGCCCTGCATCGTGCCATTACCGGCATGGGGCTGCAGTATTATCGCAACGCTCAGATCTACACCCAAGTGAGCAGTCAATTGTGGCTCGAGCTCAATACGCTCTACCTCATAGCCGAGCAACTGCAGCTGCTACAAAAGAGCTGGACAGATCCACTGTTAAACAAGCAAACAGCCTGCACCATTGAGCAGTGCTTTCAACGTGTACTGCTGCTGGCCTGCTGTCGCCCCAATCAATTGCGCCAACAAGAGGTCAGCTCTGTCTATGATGCGCTGGAAAGTTGGAGCCAATTCACCTCTTTAACATCATGTAGCGAAAGCCAACGCAACCTGTTCACTTTAAATCTCGATAGTAGTTTTCCGCCTAGCTATAAGAGCCAATGGAAGGAAAAAACCCTGCCTCCACAACTGCGCGAGCTCAATTTTTCACCGCTATTGGATAGTCTAGATAAACAGATTGAACAGGGTGGCGCAGACCAAAACATTATCGATATACCCGCTAGCATCAACCAACGATTGCTCAGCCACTTGACTATTTCTTGGGGCTCAGAACATCAGCGAGAACAACCGCGACGAATCTCCAACGGTATTCTGGAGGTTGCAGTGGGTTTGACCAACGTTCACTTCCACCTTGCCCAACAGCTGCCCTTTGAGCAGTTCATGCGTCAATTTGGGAACCAAAAGCGCGGACTCAGTAGCCATTTCACAGCCGATGAAATGCCCGGTAGTGAAGACCCTTGGGCGGATGCCTTTGACGCCGAAAAAGGCCATGCACCGCTAACGTCTTTCGGTGCCAGTACCCTTGGCCAACAAACCAACAAAGGACCGACAGCCAAGAATGAAAAGTACCCCACCCATCAGGTTCAGATGTGTGATGCTAGCCCCGGTGGTTACTGCCTCGATTGGCGACAGAAAATTCCATCTCAAGCCAAAGCAGGGGAACTGATTGCCTTGCGAGAACCGCGCCGACACCAATGGAGCTTAGGGGTTATTCGTTGGGTCAAACAACATAAAGGCACATCGCAGCTGGGCATCCAACTAATCGCGCAGCAAGCCCGAGCAGTGGCCGCCCAGCAACTTCAGAAGACTGGGGCAGACAATGTCTTTATGCGAGCCTTCCTATCGGATAAAGCTGGAGGCGACTTGGACCGTCAGGCACTGCTTACCGCTGCCGTCCCTTTTCAAGTGCAAAATAAAGTCAATCTCAACGATGCAGGGAACACTTCACTCGCTCAACTGACTCATTTGGAATACAGCACCTCGAGCCTCTGCTTGTTCCGTTATCGCCATCTGGAAGATACCAAATCAGCCACCACACCGCCGGTAGATGCACTCAACAGCCCTCCGCCGGAACTACCAAAAGATGAATTTTCTAGCGACTGGTAGTCCATTTGATGGTGCAATTCTGCAACGACGGTCACAGATTCTTAATTAAGGTATATGCTTGTCGTTGTAGCCATAAATTTTTAGCGTACCCTGTCTTTCGCGGCCTAGAGCCCTTGATTAGAATCAGCAACTCAATAATATGTGGTACATTAGTACTAACTAGAATTAAAAATAGGCGTAGTAGACGCCATTGCAGCATGGCAGAGTCCAGGAACAGGGACTAAACTCGCCGGCAGGAACAGGGAAATACAATCGCGGTATGAATGCCAACGAGACCATTCGTCTATTAATCCTCAATGACTCAAGAGAAGAAGTTGAACGATTAATCAGCATGTTAAACAATGCTGGCCGACCAACTCGTGCACAGCACGTAGAAAGTGAGGAAGCACTCACTAAGCTACTGCAAGAGCAAACTTGGGATCTAATGATCGCAGATGCAGCGACCACCGAACTCCCTCCCGCCAACGCCATTCGACAAATCAAACGACTGAACAAAGATGTGCCGCTGATTCTAATCAGCGATGAAGAAGGCAATCAAGCTTCAGTGGCTGGTCTCAAGATTGGGGCCAGCGATGTGATTCAGCTGGATGAAGACCAGCATCTATTACTTGTCATCCAGCGAGAATTGGAAAATCGCGAACACCGGCAACAACGCCGCCGTGCCGATCAGCGTCTGAAAGAAGCCGAGCGTCGCAGCCAACAACTACTCGACAGCTCGCGCGATGCGATTGCCTATGTGCAAGACGGTATGTACCTCTACGCCAACCAATCTTACGCAGAGAAATTTGGCTATGAAGATCGAGACGATATTGAATGCATGCCCGTCATTGATATGGTCAGTGACGAGCATCAAGGTCAAGTCAAAAAATTCCTCAAAGAGTTCACCCTAAAAGGTGACGACGCCGAAAGCTGTCAATTGGTGTTTACCGGCCTTATGGCCAATGATGCCCTGAGCAGTTTTGCCATAGACGTCGCCAATGCTATCTATGACGAAGAAAGCTGTATCCAGTTTATGATTTCGTCGCAACAAGTCGACAACGAGCAGCTCCAAGCCGAACTGCAAAAAATCAAAGATCAGGATGTGGTCACTGGCTTATTCAATCGCCAGTATTTGGTAGAAAAGCTCGAAGGCGAAGTCGCCAAGGCCATCAACGATAGCTCTACCGCTACCTTACAATACATCGAAATTGATCAGTTCTCTGATCATGTTCAGGCGCACATGGGAGTCTCCGGCACTGATTCTGTGCTTGGCGACCTAGGCAATTTCTTAAAACAATTTGTCCAACCAGGGGAAACACTAGCGCGCTTTGGCGATGATGCCTTTGCCTTGCTAACACCGGATCAAAAAGCCGATCAAACCCTGTCACGGGCGGAAGATATTTGTCAGCAGCTGGAATCTCATATCGTCGATGTGGAAGGCAAGACCCTGCAACTGACCGCTACTGTGGGGGTCTCGATCGTCACCGAGAGCACGTCTAGCGGTGAAGAAGTCATCGAGCAAGCGCTTAAAGCGATTGAAGACTTCCGCAAAGAACATAACAACGCAGGTAATGGCACAAGGCTCTATGAGCCGGAAGTTAGCGAAGAGCAAGCGGCAGAAACCAACCTAGCGAAACAAGTGCAAACGGCTCTCGACAACAATCGTTTCCAACTATTGTTCCAGCCTATTATCAGTTTGCGCGGCGCCGAAGAAGAGCACTATGAAGTGCTGCTGCGCATGCTTGACGACAATGACGAACAAATCTCTCCGTCGAAATTTATGAATGCCGCCGCTGAGATTGGTGTCACCACTAAGATTGATCGCTGGGTTATCCTAGAAACCATCAAGACTTTATCGGAGCATCGGGCCAGCGGTCACAAGACTCGAGTATTGCTAAACCTAAGCCGTCAGTCTCTCTGTGATGAGACTCTGGCACCTTGGCTGGGAGTCGCCTTCAAGGCAGCCAAACTCAGTACCGACGCGATTATTTTCCAGGTGGATGAAGTGGATGTCACCAACCATTTGAACGCCGCAAAAGCCTTTTTTGATGCGCTAGCAGAGATTAAATGCGCGTCTTCGATGAGTAACTTTGGTTGCTCGCTGAATCCCTTTAAAACCCTAGAACACGCCAATACTGACTACGTCAAGATTCACGGCTCCTTCACCCTAGATATACAGAACAACAGCGAAGGGCCTGAGACCTTAACCAATTTGATTAAGCATTTGCTCGAAGCCAACAAGATAACCGTGGTCCCCTTTGTCGAGAACGCCAATGTGCTCTCGACGCTTTGGCAAACTGGGGTGCACTACATCCAAGGTCACTACCTGCAAGAGCCTACAGCTTCCATGAATTACGACTTCAATATGGAAGGCTAACCCTCTCCGGCCTTTCTACTTCCCCCCTTGGCCAGCTCTGTCTGGCACTCATCATTTCAACACCGACGCCGATACGCTCATCTATACTGAATTAATACATTCTGTAAAAGTGAGAGTAATGGCGATTCCTAGCAACAACCCCACAAGAAGCAATAGAACTGACCTAGCTGTGACGATTGTCGGCCTGTGGATCAGTATTGTTGTGGGTGGTTTCTGGTGGTATGAGCTGAGATTAATACGCCCTTTTCTGGACAACCTAGCCCTGTTTGACGGGCAGCAACTCGACGCAAGTTACCGCCCCAACACCAATGCCGTAACACTGATGCACTTTGGCGACCCCAATTGCCCCTGTAATCAATTCAATACCCCCCATCTGGAACAAATCAAAAGCCACTACCAGCCCAAGGGCGTGCAGTTTGTGGCGTGGCAACAAGGCAGTGAAATCCCCCCCGTGCAAGGCTTCGATAAACTCCACAGCACCACTGAATTAGCGTTTGTTCCCGCCACACCAGCGGTGGCTATTTGGTCCAGCGACGGCCAACTCTCCTACTTCGGCCCCTACAGCAGCGGTCTCTTATGTTCTCTGGGAGAGGGCTTTGCCGAGACGATTCTCGATCAACTTCAAGCGGGACTATCCCCGCAGGTCATCAATACCACCGGAGTCGGCTGTTTTTGTCCGACCCAACTTCAAACCATATGAGGCTTTAACATGAACGTTCACGACCCCATGATGCCCTATTACAAACGAGCCGATCAGCTGATGCTGTGGATCTTATACGGGTTGATGGTTTACTCCTTAGCGCTCGCCACCCTCTACGATACTTGGGGGCAATCATTGATCATCGGTGGAGCGACCTGCCTGGCGATGACGGCACTGGTGAAATTAATGCCCGCCGCCGCCCTCACCAGGGGAGCCATTGGCGCGTCCTTTATGATTATGGCGGCGCTGCACATCAATCAAGCTCACGGCATGATCGAAGTCCACTTCGGAATTTTTGTCTTCTTAGCGCTGCTGCTTTACTACCGCGACTGGCTACCCATCGTTACCGCCGCCGCCACCATTGCTGTTCATCACTTGGTTTTTTTTGCTTGGCAAGCAGAAAGCGGTACGGTTTGGGTCATTGATGACCCGGCCAGAGGCTGGGGAATTATCATGCTACATGCCGGTTATGTAGTTGTTGAATCCGGCGTGTTGATCTGGATGGCACGAGATTTAATCGCCCAAGCTCGCGATAGTTTGGGCCTACAAATGACGGCTGAAAGCTTAACCGACGGCGAGCAGGTGGATTTATCCGCGCGCTGCCAACAAGACAGTGGAGCGCTCGGGCAAAACTTCAATCGCCTGCTCGACAATATGGAAATGTTGGTGGGCCAAGCATCGACCACCAGTCACAGCTTGCAAGACAGTTGTGGCAGCCTGTCTCAATCCACACAATCTATCGACTCTCGCATCCACCAACAGCAGAGCGAAACCGAACTAATTGCCTCTGCGGTGGTAGAAATGAGTGCCGCTATCCAGGAGGTCGCCAGCCACGCCAGCGGTGCCGCCGAAGCGGCAACTTTGGCTGACAATAATGCTAAGCAGGGACGGGATTTCAGTATTCAAACACGTCAAGAAGTTCGCCAACTGGCCGAGCAAATGAGCGAAGCCGCGGGTGCGATTTCACAACAAGCCACTGAGACCACAAATATTGGCTCGGTACTGGATGTCATCCGCGGTATTGCCGAACAAACCAATCTGCTGGCCTTGAACGCCGCAATCGAAGCCGCGCGCGCCGGTGAACAAGGTCGAGGCTTTGCTGTGGTCGCCGATGAAGTTCGCACACTGGCCTCGCGCACCCAGAACTCGACTCAAGAAATCCAAAGTATGATTGAGCGCTTGCAACAGGGCAGCGACAAGACCGTTTCGGCCATGAATGCCAGCGAACATACGGTTGCTCAGTGTGTTGAAAACACCGAGCGCACCTCTCAGCTCCTCGACGATATCGTCTCCGCTATTAGTACCATTGCCGGTACCAGCCAGCTAATCGCCAGTGCCACCAGCGAGCAATCGGGCGCAATCGAAGAAGTGAGCCAAAACACCAATCAAATCAAAAGGATTTGTGATGACAATGTCGAAGAGCTCAAACACATCAAAGCCAATGTTGATGAACTCAGCAACAACGCCCAAGAGCTAAAATCTCAATTGGGGCGCTTTAATGTCAGTGACTAGCAGCGAATAGAGATTAAACAATAAGCACTCGGTGACTCAAAACAATGCGCCACCGAGCGGCCGAACAGATTATCAATGGTGATCGCGATCGCGAAAGCCGATTAAATACAAAATACCATCCAGTCCCAAATTCGATATGGACTGCTTAGCTGAGGCTTTCACCAACGGTTTGGCGCGAAAAGCGATACCTAGACCGGCAATACTCAACATCGGCAAATCATTCGCACCATCTCCCACGGCGATCACTTGCTCCAATGAGAGGTTTTCACGCTCCGCCAGCTCGCGCAGCAACTGCGCTTTGCGGGCGCCATCGACGACCACGCCGGAAACTTCACCGGTCACCTTACCGTTTTCGACTTCCAGCTCATTGGCATAGACATAGTCGATTCCCAGTTTTTTCTGTAGATAGCGACCAAAATAGTTAAAACCACCCGATAAAATGGCCGTCTTGTAACCAAACTTACTTAGGGTACTGATCAATCGCTCAGCCCCCTCAGTGACCGGTAGCTGTTCGGCGATTTTTTCAAGCACCGACTCATCTAGACCTTTCAGAAGAGCCATTCGGCGAGCAAAACTCTCGGTAAAATCCAATTCGCCACGCATGGCGGCCTCAGTGATCTCAGACACCTGATCGCCGACGCCTGCCGCTTTGGCTAGCTCATCGATGACTTCCGCTTCAATTAAGGTGGAATCCATGTCGAAGCACACCAAACGGCGATTGCGGCGATAGGCATTATCCTCTTGGATGGCGATATCGACATCCAAACGCACCGACAACTCCATAAAGGCGGAGCGCAACTCGGCGAGATTTTCCGGTGTCCCGCGCGCGGAGAATTCGACACAGGCCTTGCTTTGATCGTTTGGCTCGTCCAGCTCTACCCGACCAGATAAACGACTGATATCGTCAATGTTCAAGCCGTATTTACTCGCCACGGTAGTCACTTCGGCAATTTGCTCAGCGGTAATACGACGGGCCAATAGAGTCACGATATGCCGATCTTTACCTTGCTGGGATACCCAAGTACCGTAGCTTTCTTCGGTGATCGGCTGGAAGCGAACCTGCAAATTGAGTTCATGAGCTTTGAACAGCACCTCTTTCAATACCGGCGAGGCTTCAAATTCTTCGGGGATTTCGACCAGCAACCCCATGGTCAAATGATCGTGAATAACCGCTTGACCAATATCGAGAATATTGGCCTGATACTGAGCCAAAATAGCCGTTATCGCGGACGTAACACCGGGCTTATCCGCACCGGAAATGTTGATTAACAGAATTTCTTTCACACCGAGACTCGTCTAACAGAGAGATTAGCTGGGCATTATAGCTTTACTCAGTCCCCATACTAAAATAATCTCTGTATTTGCTGCCCAGTCGAGAACAAAATCACCGTCGACAGCACTGGTAGATTCAGTGGGACAAGCCCAACTTGTCGCGCCCTGGGCCATAACCATAACAAGCACCGCCAACCCCGTGAGGTCTTACTGCACGATCATGCCGTTTTCGACTGTGCAAGCGCTACTGCGCTCCCCTTTGTTTATTATCAGCATAACCACGTTGATTTGCCTGCTACTCAGTACCAGTCTGCTGCAACAACAGCACCACCAACGCCTAGATTTGCGCACCGATCACTATGGTGACGCGCTGGCCAGTCTCGCCGCCAAACAAGCCACCGATGCCACTCTCAATCACGACCTAGTCAGCCTTCAAGTCACCGTAAGTGATGTCGCCCGCAATCCTCACGTACTCAGCACCACCATTCACGATGTGGAAAACAATCTGTTAGTACAGGCGGGCGACTCTCCCAATACGGGCGACTACCAACAAACCGAACACCACTCTTACACCGCAGCCATCACCTTGCACGACAGTGTCGCAGGCTATGTCACCGTCACCATTGATTCTCGAGCACTCTACCAACAGCAGGACGACACTTGGCTATTGGCGCTATTAGGCATGGCAGCAGCGCTGTTGGTATTGAGCGTTCTGAACGCTCGCCAGCAAAACGATCAACCCGTCTCCGACAAACAGGAGTCGGCACCCAGCGCTCCCTCCGAGGCGGATACAGAGATCCGTCACAGCGGTCAAAAGCCAATAATCATTCATCTCAGCTATCGCTGCCTCAACTGGCCAACCCTCACCAGACAGCTCAGCCGCACACTGAAACAACAGCTATTTGAAGAATTAGAGGGTCATCTGAGCGGTATCAATGCGCTCTATTCGGGTAAAATCAGCTTGGCTCAGGAGGACTCTATTGAGCTCCAATTTACCGGCGACGATATTGGCAATACCACCTTCCGCGCCATTTGCGCCTCTCAGTTGTTTTTTAATTTGCTGCAAAAGGGCTGCGCCAGCATCGAGCTACAATACAGCGCCGCAATCTATCGCAGCGATCGAGCTCAATCACTCAAACAGCACATCCACAATCACCGACGCTTGCAACAGCTGCAAATGACGTTGGATAAACAGGCCAACCACAGTCTGTTACTAGACGGTCAAGACTGCGCCACCTCTCAATTATTGCAACGAGTCCAAGTCAAAACCGACTTGGTGGATGAACACTGGTTCGCTGTTGAGGGCTTGCAACCTAGCTATCAGACGCTGCTGGACAAGCAGGCGCAGCAACTCAACAGCCAGCGCGAAGAAACTGAACTCACGCCATGATTCGCTCAATCCAAAGCACTATACGGCTCTTTTTCCACCCGCTACCTTAAGGTATGATGCGCGCGTTTCAAGTCTAACGACTTCCGCTCATTCCCCTTTAGGATTGTTCCCTTGACGCCATCCCCATCACCAGAAGCCAATGGCTATCTGGAGGACTATCGTTTTCGCTCTGAATTTCTCAAACCGAGATTCTGGCCCCTGTGGCTATGGTTCGGTTTTATGTGGTTGGTGAGCCGACTGCCCTATCGCCTGTTCTGCGCCATCAGTCGCCGCGCTGGCATCCTGTTTATGCATCTAGGTAAAGATCGCCGCTATATTACTGAGCGCAATATCGAGCTGTGTTTCCCCGACAAGAGCCCGCAACAAAGGGCCGCCATTGTACGAGAGTCTTTTGCCGGTGCCGGCATGGCGTTATTTGAATCCGGGTTTGTGTGGTGGCCGCAAAATCGAATCAATAAAATGACCCGCCTTATCGGCTTGGAGCACCTCCAAAAGGCTCGTTCCGAAGGTAAGAATGTACTGTTTTTTACCCCACACAACACCAGCCTCGAACCCTGTATGTCTCAGCTGTCGACACACGAACATCTCAACATCTTATTTCGAGTGCATGACAATCCATTTTGGGAATACATGTCTGGTCGTGGACGCCGAAATTTTGATTTGCGGCTCATCCCCCGTAAACAAGTGAAGAACTTTTTGCATTTTTTATCGGATGGGCAAACCGGCATGGTTGCGGCGGATCAAGATCTCAGTAAAAAGCGCAGTGTATTTGTCCCGTTTTTTGGAATTCCCGCCTCCACGGTCACCTCTGTCAGCGACTACTGCCGGCAAACGGGCGCCGTTGCCATGCGAGTAACCGGCTACCGTCGACCAGGGCAGGGCTACGCGGTTGAAATCTCGCCACCACTGGAAAACTTCCCCAGCGATGATGCAACAGCAGATACCGCGCGAGTGAGTCTGCTCACAGAAGAAGCCATTCGCCAGCACCCCGGCGACTACCTCTGGCATCACCGCCGCTTTAAGACTCGCCCCGAGGGTGAGGCTCCTCTTTACGAACGGCAGAAAAAGCGTAAATCAAAAAAACGCAGAGCGCGGAAAAGCGCAGAAAGAGCCCTCAAAACTCAGTAGCCTTAAGACGCAGCACTGAAGAAGAGCAGTGAACCCGATATGATTATTTGGTGTCGCGCTCAGCCTGTGGGACACCGAACAAGCGCGTGAAACCGCCTTTTTCCAAACCGCGCTCGAGGCAACGATTAACTGACTCGCTGTCCTCTTGGGACATCACCTCATCCAACAGTTCTTCCGCCTGCTCGAGGGTAATATTGCGGATAACTTTCTTTACTTTGGGAAGGTTGGTGGCGTTCATCGACAGTACGTCGTAACCCATGGCCATGAGCAATACTGCCGCCGCTGGGTCACCGGCTAGTTCGCCGCAAATACCCACACTGGCACCCTGACTATGGCCGTCGCGCACCACCTGATGCAACGCTCGTAACACGGCAGGGTGAAAAGCCTGATAGAGATCCGCCACCTGTGGATTATTGCGGTCCACCGCCAACAGATATTGGGTTAAATCGTTGCTACCCACCGATAGAAAATCTGAGCGCGCGGCCAACTCACGGGCTTGATAAACCGCCGCCGGCACTTCAATCATGACGCCAATTGGCGGCAGCTCAAGGTGAAAGCCCTCCTCCAATAACTCATGGAAGGCGCGATAAATAAGTGTTTTTGCCGACTCTAGCTCGGTCACGCTGGCCACCATCGGCAGCATAATACGCATGTTGTTCAGGCCTTCACTGGCCTTCAACATCGCGCGCACCTGAGCCAGGAAAATCTCAGGATGATCGAGGGTGACTCGTATGCCGCGCCAACCGAGAAACGGGTTTTCCTCTTCGATGGGGAAGTAGCTGAGAGATTTATCCCCACCGACATCGAGCGTGCGCATAGTCACTGTGTGAGGCGCAAAAGCTTCTAACTGTTCGCGATAGATGATGCGCTGCTCCTCTTCACTGGGAAAGCGGTCGCGCAACAGGAAAGGGATTTCAGTTCGATAGAGGCCCACGCCCTCCGCACCACGTTCTAACGAGCGCACCACATCGGCCATCAAGCCCGTATTTACCCACAGCGGTACTCGATGTTTATCGAGAGTTTCACAGGGTAAATCACGCAGAGCCTCCAGCCCTTTAACAAGCTCCAGTTCCTCCTCACAAATACTCTCATAGTGTTTGCGCAAGGTCGGACCGGGATCGGTGTAGATACTGCCGCGATAACCATCGACGATCACTTCACGACCTTCGATTTGTGTGTAGGGTAAATCCACCGCCCCCATCACCGTGGGCACACCCATGGCGCGTGCAAGAATTGCCACATGGGAGTTGCTCGAACCCTGCACGGAAACCAACCCGGCAAGTTTTTCTTTGGGCACTTCGCCCAGCATGGAAGCGGTTAGCTCCTCACCAACCAACACCGCGTTGGCCGGAAACACCCGACACTGTTGCGCCGACTCCTGCAAATAAGACAGCACTCGGCGCCCCAGATCTCGAACATCAGCGGCTCGCTCACGCAAATAAGCATCGTTCATGCTACTGAAATTGCGCTCGTGCTCAAGAATGACCTCACTCCAAGCGTAAGCCGCACTCACGCCTTTGCGAATGCGCTCAGTCACTTCGCCACCCAATGAAGCATCATCGAGCATGGAGATATAGGCATCAAACAAGGCCCGCTCTTGACGATTCAAACGAGCTTCTAACTGCTTGCCGAGGTTTTTCACATCTTGTCGCGCCGACGCTAGGCACTGATGGAAAAAGTCCAACTCAATGTCGACATTGTCGCAGGTTTGAAAGGGTACGCCGCGCAGATCTGCAGCGGGAGACATGACCACAGCATTGCCAATGGCAACGCCGGGCGAACCTGCAACGCCCTTAAATTTGGCTTCATGGGCCGCTTTGCCCATAGTTTCCAGCGCACCGGTGGCTTTGGCGTGAGCAATAACACCGGCCAGCTGCGCCGACATGGTCACCAGAAAAGCTTCTTCCCCCTCATCAAAGCGACGGCGCTCGACCTGCTGTAACACCAACACCCCCAGCACTTCGCGCTGGTGAATAATCGGCACCCCGAGAAAAGACGCGTAGCGCTCTTCGCCGGTGGCTTCAAAGTACTGATACTTGGGGTGCGCGGTGGCCAGCTCTAGATTAAGTGGCTCGGCACGGGCCGCCACATGGCCCACAAGCCCTTCCCCAACAGCGAGACTGACCTTACCAATGGCGTTTTCATTGAGGCCTTCTGTGGCCATCAGCAGGTACTGATCGCCGCCATCGCTCAGATAGGCCGAACACACCTCAGTCTCCATCACCGCCCGAACCCGCTGAACAATAATATTCAGTGCCGAGCGCAGGTCGCGAGCGGCATTGACTTCCTGAACGATACTGCGCAGAGAATTCAACATAGGTAAGGCTATCCTCCCGCCGCACGCGCTTCTAGCGCAGCGTGTACAGGAGACAACTCCTTCATGGCACGTCGGTAAACGTCCCGTTTAAATGCCACAACTTGATCGAGTGGATACCAGTAACTGACCCAGCGCCAATCGTCAAACTCTGCCGGACCGTCATTTTCGAAAGAGACCTTGCTGTCGTCACACTGCATTTCCAGTAAAAACCATTTCTGCTTCTGTCCGATGCACAGCGGGCTGGAGCCGTGGCGCAGGAGGCGACGAGGAAGGCGGTAACGCAACCAGCCACGGGTGCGAGCGATAATTTTGACGTCTTTACGTCTGAGCCCAACTTCTTCATAGAGCTCACGATAGAGAGCCTGTTCAGGCTCTTCATTGTCGTTAATCCCGCCTTGAGGGAACTGCCAAGCGTCCTGACCGCCCACACGACGCGCCCACAGCACCTGACCCTGCCTGTTGGTCAGGATAATGCCTACGTTGGGTCGAAATCCATCGGCGTCTATCACGGTCTTTTCTCCTGCTTCACATGGCTACATCATTCATGGCGAACGGCTATTGTTCCACATACCGAGCACTTTCATCAATGCAGCCAAACACTTAGCGAGACTTCCGCGTAACCACATCACCTTTAGTAACACTCCAAAGAGACGCTTTTTCACTCCACTCCAGCGTCTGCCTGCGGTATCCTTACGACCTTTGCTCCCTGTAACAAACTCACCGAGGTAACATCGTGCGACTGGCGATTTTTGATTTAGACAATACTCTCATTGCCGGCGACAGCGATCATGCTTGGGGCGAATTTATGGTGGCCGAAGGTATGGTCGACAGCGACGTCTACAAACAGGCCAACGACCAGTTCTACCAAGACTACGAGCGCGGCGAGCTCGATCTCACGGCCTACCTGAATTTTTCACTAGAGCCCTTAACCCGCTACAGTCTCGAGCAACTGGCCAAACTGCACGACAAATTCCTGAGCCAAGTCATTGAGCCAATGATGCTGCCCAAGGCAAAAGCGCTACTGGAACAACATCGACGCGACGGCGACTACCTGCTGATCATCACCTCAACCAACGGCTTTATTACCGAGCCTATTGCCCGTGCATTGCACGTTGACGACATTCTCGCCACTGACGCGGAAATTGTTAACGATCGCTACACCGGCAAAATGACCGGCACCCCCTGCTTCCAGGAGGGAAAAATCACCCGTTTGCACCAATGGCTTGAAAACGCCACCAGCAAAGGCTTCGACGGCAACCTCGAGCACTGCTACTTTTACAGCGACTCTATCAATGATTTGCCGCTGATGCTCGAGGTCGCCCATCCAATAGCAGTCGATCCCGATGACGCACTGCGCGCCCATGCCCAAGAAGCGGGCTGGGATATCATTAGCTTGCGCAATTGAGCGCTCGCGGCGCGTCAACCAAACAGGGAAGAATCTATGATCACCGCCGAGCCTATCGCCAACCATGAGGGCAGCCTAAGCCTTTTAGCACAAGCCGTTGCGATCCTGCTTGTCAGTGCTGTGATTGTCGGCTGTACCCCCAAAGAGCAGTCAACTGAGCCGAAACACAGCTCAACCGAGCTCATCACGGTTCCCGCTGAAGCCCTGCAAAAGGCCACCAGCAACAGCTGGTACCAAGCGGCTCAAAGCACTACTGGGGCAGAAGAAAGGCTTCTGATTCTGCAAACTGCGGTGCAGCAACTGCTGCAGACCCCCTCCGACGCAACCCTCGCTGAAGCGCGTATCCAGTGGCAGCAATCCCATGACGCCCTCCTGCAATTGCAACCGCTCTTTACCCTCGGCAACATCAATCCGGGCCTTTTCCAGCAGCTACAACAGTCACACTGGCAACTCGATGCTTGGCCCATTGAGCCGGGCTATCTAGACTACTTCGACGTTTACACCCACAGTGGCATCGTCAACGACATCGCACTTCCTATCAATGCACAAGCTATTCGTCAGCAGCATGGGTTCAGTAGTGACGCCGATGTCGCACTGGGCATGCACGCCATGGCGTACCTCCTGTGGGGGGAAGATCAACAGCGTCCGGCCAGCGACTTCCTATCTCGTCCCGCCAATGCGTCCGAACGTAAAAATGGGCTAGAGGCCTCAGACCTGCCAGCGCAAAGACGCAGCGCCTTACTCAGCCTGCAAACCGCTCTCTTACAAGACGACTTAAAGTCCCTGAGCTATCGCCTGCACCACAACGCCAGCGGCATCAACGTCAGCTACTTTAGCCTACCACCGCAGAGCCAGCTGCAGCTGTGGCAAGGTGTCCTCGAAGACATACTCACTCGACAAATTCAGACAGAATTAACCGCACAACTGAAATCGCTGAAAGAGAAAAGTGGTCAGAACACTAAACTATCACAAGAACCGACATCGCAGACACACCAACAATTTGCCGACCGCCCATTGAGTACGATATCCACACTAGTGAGTGCAATAGAACCCTTAGTGATGCCGAATGCTGGACAAGCGAGCCACGAAAGCTTGGCCTACTGGCTCAACCCCGAGCTTGATCTCCAGCAACTGCAGCTGCAGTTCAAACAGATCAGCGACAGCGTGACGGCCTGGCAGAATACAAGTGAGCCCACGCTAGAGCAGGCTGAACAACTCGATCAACAGCTACAAGCACTAACTCTCGCACTCATTCCCGCTCGCTAACAACTCCTGAGCCGCGTACCGCACGGCCAAGAGCCACTCTTCGATGGCCTGTTGCCAGACAACGATCAACACAGCTTTTGAAATTTGGACCGGTAGTTTAAGGCAAATAAACCCGTGCAAAGACCGCCTTTAAGTAGTCAGTTTCAGGAATAGCGGGATGAATCGGGTGATCCGCCCCCTGACCACCTTGATGAATAATTTGTGCGTGACGATCGAGATGGCGAGCCGCACCACGAACGATCTCCAACAGGGTATTTTTCTCAAGATGCATGGAGCAAGAGGCCGATACCAAAATGCCGTCCCTTGCCAACAGGCGAATCGCCAGCTCGTTCATGTGTCGGTAGGCGGCTTCGCCTGACTTTTGATCTTTCTTACGCTTGATAAAAGCCGGCGGATCTAACACCACAATATCAAACTGCTCCCCCTGAGCAATCAGCTCTTTCAACACCTGCACCGCCTTGCCGCGCAAGCCCTTCATGGTTTCATCGACGCCGTTAAGATGGGCGTTTTCGCCTACCCACTCCAACGCCTGCTCGGAGACATCCACACACATGACTTCACTGGCGCCGGCAGCGGCTGCCTGCACGCCCCAACCACCGACGTAAGAAAATACATCCAGCACACGTTTACCTGGCGCCAAACGCTGCAACATGGCGCGATTCTCTCGATGATCATAGAACCATCCGGTTTTCTGGCCTTCGGCAATGGGGGCGAGGAAACGCACCCCATTTTCCACCAACTCCACCGCCTCGGGTACATCGCCAATCGCTTCGACGTACTCCTCCAATCCTTCCAGGCTGCGGGCAGAGTGATCATTGCGCAACAAGATCGCCGCGGGCTTAATCACCTTCTGCAGCGCCTCAACAATCGCGTCCTTTTGCACATCCATGCCGGCAGACGCCATCTGCACCACCAGATAATCACCAAATCGATCCACCACCAACCCCGGAAGGAGATCACTGTCACCGTAAATCAAGCGATAGTAAGGCTCACTAAAGCAGGCCTCTCGCAGCGCCAACGCCTGCTTAAAACGATGCACTAACAGCGATTTATTGAGAGGATGCTTGATGTCACGATTGACAATACGCCCGCAGATGAGGGCCGTCGGATTGATAATGGCAATGGCCAAAGGCTTGCCGGCACTGCTGCAAACGACCGCTTGATCACCGGGATTAAAGGCCTTTAATGGCGTTTTTTTAACATCCACTTCATTGGAGTAAATCCATAGATGACCGCGTTTAAGGCGACGATCAGCCTGACTATTAAGAATCAGCTGCGGCAACTGGGATTGTGTTTCGCTCGCATCGACAGGGGTCGTCATATAGCCTCCAATAGAATAGTGTTCCAGAGAAATCGCCCCTGGAGCAACAAAAGGGCGCGCATTATAGGTGAAAAAACTGAGCGAAGCCCGTGCCTTTATTTAAACGGATGTCTAAACTGATAGAGCTCCCCGCCGACAACAACTGCGTCTCACTGAATACTAGTGCAAGGAATCATGACAGACCTCACTCAGGAACAAATTCAAAAAGTCCTCCAAGGCATCGCCATACCGCCCCAACCCCAGATTATGGTGGATCTGCAGATGGAACAAATGTCGCCAGACTGCTCCATCAACGCGATTGCCGACCTGATCGGTCAAGACATCGGCTTAGCGGGCAGCATCCTTAAAACGGTCAATTCTCCCTTTTACGGCCTCAGCAATAAAATCACCTCCATCAATCAAGCCGTCAACCTGCTCGGAGTGAAATCAGTCATCAACCTGGTCAATGGTCTCTCCATCAAAGGAGAGCTGGGTGACGATCAAATTATCGCACTGGGCAAGTTTTGGGACAGCTCTATGGAAGTGGCCTTGGCGGCCTCAGTGATCGCCAAGCAAATTGGCTTCGCCGCTCCAGACGAGGCCTACACCTTAGGACTATTTCACAACTGTGGCATTCCACTGCTAATGATGCGCTTTGAGAATTATCCACAGGTGCTGGCAGAAGCCTACGCCAGAGACAATGCTCGCATGATAGATACGGAAAACGAACAACTGAAAACCAATCATGCGGTGGTGGGTTACTATGTTGCTAAGTCGTGGAATTTGCCGGCCTACATCTGTGAAGCTATCCACGAGCATCACACCATCGAAAAATCCTTTGCCCGCGAACAAACCAACCCCACCAAAAAAACGCTACTAGCGATCATCAAAATGGCGGAACACATTTGCGGCACGCATCGTATACTGGGCAACTGTGACCTAGATCTGGAATGGCAACGGATTGAAGAGCAGGTTTTACTGTACGTTGGCATGAGCCAATATGACTTCGCTTCACTAGAGCAACAGATCCACGAAATGGGGTTAGGCGGTGGCGACTATTATTGCTGAGGTGATCGCAATCTATTCATCAGCCACCGCCACACTCAGCTCAATAAAGTCAGCTCAGTTCAAGATAGTCAGCTCAAATCTCACCGGCAAAATACTCGGCCTCGAGCGCAATTGCTGCTAAGCTGTGCGCCACTAGGGATTGCCCTCTCCACCATGTAGAACAATAGGATTGCCTACACTATGCGTCTTTTTATCTCTCTTTTACTTGTCCTCGGACTCAGCGCCTGCAGCCAAACTCAGTACCGTGAAATGCAAACGGCAACAGATGATCTGGCACAGCTGAAAACCTTTAGCTGGGAAACAACCGCTACCACCGGTGATACAGCGATGGATGCCTTCGATTCCGCATTCCGCGACAGCATGTCTGCTCATCTGCAAAACAAAGGCTATCAAGAAGTCGCTGCCAAGGCCGACATGAAAGTCGACTACCGCATCAGCATCATGCCCGCTAGCGCCGTTCCTGCAGGCGACACTGGCAACGGTATAGGCTGGCACCTTGATGATGCCGGACAGCCCATCTACGATGGCTGGAACAACAACTCTGGCGTTAGCGATTTTTATCAACGCGGGCTGGTCATTCTAACCCTATCACGCGTCAGCGATAAAAAGATTGTTTGGCAGGCAGCGGTTGCTCGCGTGGTTGATGGCGAAGGTGAAGTCAATCAAGTTGAACAACACGCGAGTCGCATGTCTCGCCGCTTGGGCCGCAGCATCCCCAGCGCCAAATAATTTCTAGCCCGCTCGGTACAGACTCCTGTGCCGAGCGTTTTTGACTCGCCCACCTCACACGGCCTTTATCCCGGCAATCAAAAGTCGTTTTTTCTCCGCACTCTTTTGCGCCTCTGACAAGAACATCAACAACAGAATCGATAACTCGTCATAGTGACGACCAATCTCATCTCCGACTTCACTCAAGTTACTGTCGAAACGAATTCGCTGATCAATTCGCACTAACACTTGCTCAAATACCTGCCAACGTCCATAGCCAGCAAACAAATGATGCTCCGACGCTGCACGCATAAATCCCTCAGCGCGTCGCGGTAGCGCGGCTGATCGTTCACGACAGAAATCATAGAACTGGTGACTAAAGTGATCGAGCGAGTGGTGGTGGAATTCGGACCAATGACGAGCGAGAAGATGGTCGAGAAAAACGTCCAACGCGATAGACGCAAAACGCCGATGCCGAGTCCCAAGCATCGCCACGCACTGCTTGTAAATCGGATGTGAGTCGGTAAACACATCCAGTTGACGATGCAGCATCACTCCTTGCAAAACAGGTTTAGCCCACGGGCTGCCTTGTGCGTCTAACACCGACTGAGAGAGGGACTCCGACGGATAGCTCTCATCTAGGGCCGGCAAAGGCCCTTTGATAAAATCGCCCAAAAACCCGCCCAGCTGCCATTGAGGGTCGGCACCCGACAAAAGCACATGAGCGAGATAGTTCACCGCCTACTGGCAACAGGTATATTGCGCGTAATAGCTGCGCAAGTACTCGTCAAAGTCACCTTGTGGCTCTGCATCCAGCTCACGCTGACGCTCCAGCGATTGTTCCGCCTGCCGCTGCATCGCCTGCCACTGAGTTTCTGTGAGCGGACGTTTTGCATAGTACTCACTGTGAGCGAGTGCCTGCTTCATAGACACCTGAAAGAAAGTATCGCCACTGGTTTTCATGTCCGCCAGTATTTTTGCCGAGGGCGTCAACTCTGGTTTTTTGAGTTTTTTACGCTGCGCCTTGACGGCCTTGCTATACACCTTGGTGCCGTAACTTTCGTCAAGAATTTTGGCTACCAATTTCATCTCATCGATGAGGCTCGCTCCCCAACGCGATAACGACTGCTCGCCAGCGGCACTGAGTAAACGCATATCAGGATCACGCCCCTGATTCACCACGCGGCGCTGATTCTCTAACACCCGCAGGTATTTTTCGTCATCCGTTTCGGGGCTATCACTGAGTAAACAGTAAAGTAAAAATACATCGAGGAAATAAATTTGCTCTTCCGTCAAGCCGAGCGGCTCGTAGGGATTTAAGTCTATACAGCGAACTTCGACATACTCAACCCCGCGCTCATTCAAAGCCCCTAGCGCCGTCTCTCCAGAATGCGCCGTACGCTTCGGACGAATGGTGCTGTAAAACTCATTTTCAATTTGCAGCAGACTGGCATTGAGCTGCTTGTAGTTGCCCTGCTCGTCTTTCACACCTTTGTTCACGTACTCATCATGTGGGAGTGTAATCGCGCCACAGAGCGTCTCTAAATAACTATCAAGATTGTTGTAGCAGACCACCAGTGAATCTTGCGCACTGCTTTGATAGCCCAGATCCCCCATCCGCAACGAGGTAGCAAATGGTTGATGCAATGTGTGCTCATCTTTTCCAAATGGCTGCAAATTGTGTTCGCGACCTTTGACAAAACTACGGCACACCGCCGGCGATGCACCAAACAAGTACAACAGAACCCAGAAGTTCCGGCGGAAGTTGCGAATCAAATCAAAGTAGCGACGATTTTTATAATTTTGCAGGGATTCTTTTCCGCCCTCTCGCTTGTGCCAAAAGCCCCAGAATTCATCACTGAGTGAGAAGTTATAATGAATACCCGCGATGGTCTGCATGGAACGCCCATAGCGCTCCCCCAAACCTAATCGATAAATGCTTTTCATGCGGCCAGCATTTGAACTGCCGTACTGCCCGACCGGAATATCCTCATCCGCGGTGAGCATACAGGGCATGCTCGATCCCCACAGAAACTCGCCATCGAGTGATTGATAGGTGTAGCGCTGCACCTTATCCAAATCATCGAGTAACTTTTTCGTGCTTTCCGTAGGCGGAGTGATAAATTCCAACAGCGCTTCGCTGTAGTCGGTGGTAATAGAGGGATGGGTCATGGCGGAGCCCAGCGCTCGCGGATGAGGGGCTTGCGACAGCACGCCCTTATCGGTAACACGCAGACTCTCTTTTTCTAACCCTTTGAAGACTCGGGTTAATTGATGGTTGGCGGATTCATTCAGCACCGCCAGGCGTTGACTCAGTAAAGACAAACCAGTTCCCTCTAAAGCCTCAAATCACTATTCGTGCGAGACGGGATGGGTTTCATTCCAAACTTAAAAGAGAGGAGCAGTCTCGGAGACTTCTGTCGACGGAATTTCGGTCGAGAGAGTTTCGGGCGACGCACTTTCTGATTCAAGCTCCGCTTGAGCGGCCACTGGAGTGGACAGTTCAACATCCGTTTGCATTGATGCCTCATCAACATCAGCCGACGCATCAGCAACGTCCGCCTCCAGAGTGGTTCCTGTTTCTCCTAATGGGGGCAAATCTTCGTCCTTCAAGAGGGGAAGTCCGCGATCATTAGTTTCACATTCGAGAATTTTAAGCCGCAGGGTGTAGTCGCGCGAGTTCACCTCAATCATTTGATTGAGCGCTTCATCGCGATGCACAGTGCGATACAAACTTGCAGCTTCACGGCCGCTGCACCACTCCCCCTGCTTGTTGAGAAAAGACTTGTGCTGGTTTTGTAGCAAGAAAATGGTGGCCATGGATGACTCTCGAACTCTAACATCTAACGCGGAGGAAACGAGTGTACCGCCAAATTTGCAGTGATTCTAGCCAGTGATTTGAGTCACGGATTGTCGGATTCGGCTAGGTCGCAGATTGCATCGCCTTGGCGCCATCAACTCTGCGTCGACAACTGCCGAAGCATTCGATAAAGGAAGCTTCTGCAGCTACATGGAAAGTCTTTAGCTAGGAAGAGAGCCAGCAGAAGCACTCAAAGCTAATGTAAGAGCTGTCAGCAGGTATTAGAGCCCTTGACGGGGATATGCACCCGAGCCAAAACAAAAGCCACCAGAGAGGAGAGAAGCGCTTGCGAAAGAAAAGCCTCTGGCTGGGCAAGAACCCTATAGCCCGGAGGACGCTCTCGCCCGCTAAGACAGCTCTTGATGGCAGAGAAAAACCGTCAACTGAAACCACCCCTTTAACACACAAGCCGCAACCCACTGAGAAGTCACAGCCCAATCTTTTTATAGAGCCCTGAAAACGCAAAAAGGAGGCCTAAGCCTCCTTTTTGTTGGTCACTCACCGACGTGCGATGAGCTGATCATTGTCTGTAATAATTACAGAGCAACGATATCCTCAGCTTGAGGACCTTTTTGACCTTGAGTTACGGTGAACTCAACTTTTTGGCCTTCAGCCAAGGTTTTGAAACCAGAACCTTGAATGGCGCTGAAGTGAGCGAATACGTCTGGACCAGACTCTTGCTCAATGAAACCGAAGCCTTTAGATTCGTTGAACCACTTAACGGTACCAGTAGTTTTTGACATGTTTTAAATCCTATCTATTTCAAGAGTAATAATGTGCTTCAAATGAAGCGGCTGTGCTGAAGTGTGTTGCTATTTACTTATGAAATCAGGACGAGGTTCTCAAAACGGACTTCGAAATGTTGGGCATAAATATTCAGGCGCACTTTCAAGCGACCACTAGCTTATAAATAAGGGCTTTGCATAGTCAACTGTTATTTGTGCAAAAGGTAAGTTAATTGGACAAAAAACTGAGATCGCGTGAAATAATGCGCCACCCACGTAACAAAACTGACATTTTGTCCGTTCTGGGAGTACGGACTCCTAGTCGTCCCCCCAAAACTGCCACCACTTCCTACTGCGTTCCTCGCGGCTTTGCTGACCCTTGTCGCTGCCTTTGCCGGCCTCTTTTCGCTCTCTCTCCCCCTTGCCAGACATATCCTCACTGCCATCATCAGGTCTTAGCTTCGCGCGCTGCTCGGCATCCAATTTGTCTTTGTGCTTCTTCATTTTCTCTTTTTTGGCTTTTTCTGGCTTAACGCCCTCTTCATCAGAGTCGCCTCGATCCTTTAACTCTTCCTCAGATTGCTTAGCGTTCATCGCGGCTTTATGTGCCGCCTTTTGCTCGGCAGTTGGTTTGCCCTTACCCGCCCATTCAGGCTTTTCTGCCCAAGCGGCTGACATCAACATCCCCAGTGAAACTGACACTATAACGATCAACTTCATGAACTTACTCCTCCAGATTACGAGACGAATACGAACCTTCACAGAAAGGTATGGCACACAAGCTCCCATTGCGCGACATTCCACCCTGAACTTTTGAAGCTAGGACGAGAAACACGCATTGGTCTAGCAGATTAGGTGACTCAAGAAAAACCACTTGCTTTAGCTCCATGGTTACCCCGTACACGGGGTAGGAAGCCACTACACCTAGCGATAGCTCTCAACAAACGACGCTCTAGCTCATCTACAGTGGGTCAGAACGCAGCCAGAAAGACACTCACAACAATCAAACAATCGCTGCTGAGCATCGCAAGAAGGGGAAGAAGAAAAGAGTGGCAAGGGCCAATTGCACAAAAAGACAACCGGCCCTAACGAAAGCGATGGGATAAACGGACTATTTATTCAGGCGGTTTTCAATCAATTGATCCACCACCGAAGGATCAGCCAAGGTCGAGGTATCACCCAAGGCGTCAATCTCATTGGCCGCCACCTTGCGCAGGATACGACGCATGATTTTACCCGAGCGAGTTTTGGGCAATCCCGGTGCCCACTGAATCCAATCGGGCTTGGCGATAGGTCCTATCTCTTGAGAGCACAGGCCTACCAGTGCTTTTTTCAGCTCATCGCTCGGCTCAACCCCCACCATGGGTGTGACGTAGCAGTAGATGCCCTGCCCTTTGATATCGTGAGGTGCACCCACCACGGCAGCCTCTGAAATATCGGGATGCAGAGCCAACGAACTTTCGATTTCGGCAGTTCCCATGCGGTGACCAGAGACGTTCAATACGTCATCCACTCGACCGGTAATCCAGTAGTAGCCATCCTCATCACGGCGCGCCCCGTCTCCAGTGAAGTAGTAACCCGGATAGGTGGTGTAGTAGGTATCCACACAGCGCTTGTGATCACCATAGACACTGCGGATCTGGCTCGGCCAAGAAGCCTTAATCGCCAGACTGCCCTCACAGGCGCCCTCAATCTCTTTACCGTCGCCGTCTAGGATCACAGGCTGTACGCCAAAGAAGGGCAGAGTAGCCGAGCCCGGCTTCAGTGCGGTTGCGCCAGGCAAGGGCGTGAGCATATGAGCGCCGGTTTCGGTCTGCCACCAAGTATCGACAATCGGGCAGCGACCTTCGCCCACAATGCGGTGATACCACTCCCAAGCTTCAGGGTTAATAGGCTCACCCACAGTGCCCAACAGACGCAAAGAAGTGCGATCGGTGTTTTTAACAAAGCTATCACCGGCCCCCATCAAGGCGCGAATAGCGGTCGGTGCGGTATAGAAAATATTGACTTGATGTTTGTCAACAATGTCCCAGCAACGCGAGGCCGAAGGATAAGTAGGAACACCCTCAAACATCAAAGTGATGGCACCATTGGCCAATGGGCCATAAACGATATAGCTGTGGCCGGTCACCCAACCTACGTCCGCAGTACACCAGTAGACATCACCATCTTTGTAGTCAAAGGTGTATTTGTGGGTCATGGCCGCCTGCAGCAAATAACCCGCGGTAGTGTGCAACACGCCTTTGGGTTTGCCGGTCGAGCCAGAGGTATACAGGATAAACAAAGGGTCTTCAGAGGCCATTGGCTCTGGCTCGCACTCGCTAGCGGCAGCGGCGACCGCCTCCTCGTACCAAACATCGCGACCTTCAGTCCAATTCACGTCGCCGCCGGTGCGCTTCACCACCAAACAGGTGTGAACATTCGGGCAACCGTCGAGCGCCTTATCGGCATTGACCTTAAGAGGAACACTTTTACCACCGCGCACCCCCTCATCGGCGGTAATCACCACCTGACAATCGGAATCGAGAATACGGCCTTGCAGTGCATCGGGCGAGAAGCCACCAAAAACGATGGAGTGGATGGCGCCTAATCGGGCGCAAGCCAGCATGGCGTAGGCAGCTTCCACCACCATCGGCATGTAGATACAGACGCGATCACCTTTCTTAACGCCGCGCGCTTTGAGCACGTTGGCGAGCTTGCACACTTCATCGTGCAGCATTTGATAGGTGATTTTTTTGTCGTCAGTAGGGTCATCACCTTCCCAGATGATGGCCACTTGATCGGCGCGCTCTGGCAAATGCCGATCAATACAGTTAACGCTAACGTTCAGCTCGCCACCGTCAAACCAGTCAGCGGTGCCAGCGTGGAAGTCAAACGATTGCACGGTCGAAAAAGGCTTGCTCCAAGTCAAGAACTCATTGGCTTGAGCAGCCCAGAATTGATCGGGGCTTTCCACCGACTGCTTGTACATGGCATCGTATTTCTCGCGATCAATCCAAGCACTGCTCGCAGTCGATTCCGGGACCGGATAAACATGAACCTCTGACATAATGACTCCCTAAACTGTTGTATTTTTTCTCTGGGAGTCATCATAGACGAGACGAAGGAATTGCAGAACCCTACTTTAGTAGTGACTGGACCCAACGGTCACAGCAGCGAGACCGGCTCACACGCATCACGCCAAAGAAATGGAGACATTGTCGATAAGACGGGCAGCCGCCGTGTACATGGCGCCCAGCACGGTGATTTCGGTATCATCCACAGCCGCAGCATCGAGAGTGCGGCTCTCAGAGATAGTGAAATAATCCACTTTAAAGCCCGCACCTTCAATCTGTTGCCGCGCCTCTAGCTCGAGCTGATCGAAATCTTTTCGACCGCCCTGTATCTCACTGACCACCCAATTCAAGCTTTTGTTGAGTTGACAGACACGTGGGCGCTCATCTTCGGTGATGAAGCCATTGCGAGAGCTCATGGCCAAGCCATCAGCTTCCCGATGAATCTCACCCGCAGTGATTTGGACCGGCATGCACAAATCTTCAACCATGCGCCGAATAACCGCTAGCTGCTGATAGTCTTTCAGACCGAATACCGCCTCGTCGGGCTGAACAATATTAAACAGTTTGGTCACCACCGTAGTGACCCCTTCAAAGTGTCCAGGACGACTGGCACCACACAGGACATCGATCATGGTCGGGCAGATCACGCGCGTCTGCGTATCCATGCCGTTGGGGTACATTTCACGATCATCAGGGTGAAACAAATAATCACACTCGGCTTCTCGCAGACGATTACAATCGCCTTCAAAGGTGCGCGGATACTTATCCCAATCCTCGTTCAAACCAAATTGCAGACCGTTGACAAAGATCGAGCAGACAACAATATCATTGGCCTCTCTCGCCTTTTTCACCAATTCAATATGGGCATCGTGGAGATTGCCCATGGTGGGCACGAAACCAATACGCTTGCCGGCCAAACGCTCTTTCTTGAGCGCCGTGCGCAAAGAAGAAATGTGATGAAAAATCTGCATGCAAAAACTCTCTCAGGGTTTAGTTGAACCGTCTGGCGCGGTTTTCACGATAGGATAATCTTAGATAGGCTAAAGCAATCAAGCCTGCGTTCGCTAGAAGTCGTCAGCTTGATCAAAGTATTCAGGGGCCAAGTTCTCGAAGCGGGTGAACTTGCCCACGAAGGCGGCCTTAGACGTGCCCACCTCACCGTTACGCTGCTTACCCACAATCAACTCCGCCACGCCCTTGTCGGGACTGTCTTCATTGTAGTAGTCATCGCGATAGATAAACAAAATCACATCGGCATCCTGCTCGATCGCTCCAGATTCACGCAGATCCGAGTTCATTGGGCGCTTGTTGGGGCGCTGCTCTACCCCCCGATTGAGCTGCGACAGCGCAATAACCGGGCATTCATACTCTTTGGCCAAGGCCTTCAAGGAGCGGGAGATTTCTGAAATTTCTTGGGTTCGGCCTTCACTTTTCCCCGCCACCTGCATCAGCTGCAAGTAATCGAGCATAATCATGCCCGGCTTACTTTTTTGCTCCAGCTCTTCCAGTGGCATATTGGGGAATTTCTTCTGCAACTCTAATTGATGAGTACGAGTCACACGCTTGGTGCGCGCCCGAACTTCCTGCGGCGTCAGCCCCGGGGTATCGTCAATATAGAGCGGCTTATCCTTCATCTTCGCCACCGCCGCCGACAGTTTGGGCCAATCCTCTTCGGTCAGAGAACCGTCGCGGAGCTTACCCGCATCAATGCGCCCGACCGATGACAGCATCCGCATCACCAGTGAATCCGCCGGCATTTCCATACTGAACACCAGTGAGGGCTTGTCTTGAGTCATCAAGGCCGCTTCAACAAAATTCAACGCCAAAGCGGTTTTCCCCATGGACGGACGAGCCGCCAAGATAATCATCTCGCCCGGCTGCCAGCCAGAGGTGCGCTGATCGAGATCGGTAAGTCCCGTCGACAAACCAGTAATATCACTGTCGGAGCGGAAGCGCTCATCAATCTTCTCGACAGATATTTTCAGCAGCGTATTAACATCGAGAAAGCCGCCTTCTTTAGGGCGGTCTTCGGCAATTTCTGCCACCCGCTTTTCCGCCATCTGCAACAGATCATCAGAATCGAGACCGGCGGGGTTTTGACTGGAACGGCTAATTTCATTGGCGGCGTGAATCAACTGCCGCAGGGTCGCACGCTCGCGCACAATCTGAGCGTAAGAGGCGATATTGGCCGCACTGGGCGTGTGGGTCGCCATTTCCGACAGATACCCCAAACCGCCTACCGCATTGAGCAGGTCGTGGCGATTGAGTTCTTCTGAGAGGGTAATCACATCCAGAGGCTGTCCGGCCTCGTTGAGCTTTGCCATCATCTGGTAGATTTGGCGATGGCTCTCTCGGTAAAAATCGTCTTCCCCCATGGCCTCAGCCACCGAGTCAAAGCGCATATTGTCGAGCATCAACCCACCCAACACGGCCTGTTCTGCCTCGATCGAATGCGGCATAGGATCTCTCGGCGCGGCGCTGGCGGTGCTGCCTTCATCAAAGAAATCAGACTCACCAAAGTCGGGGCGATAATCGGGGTCGTAGGAGTGAGGATCAGTCATGGTCGTCGACAATTTTTCAGGGGCAGTTAGTGTGCATGAGAGGCGCTCAAAATGGCAAGAGGTATAACCCTCTGTGGGGGACATTTAACGGAGCGGCATCTACAGTCAAACCACTCACATCCTCGCCATTTTACGCTCGGCAGATACAACTCGGGCGCTAGTCCCACTCCCCCTTGAGGTCATGGCAATAGCGCCCGAGTAACACGAACCGTACCTGCAACCCCCTAAGGGACAACCACAGATCCGATTCGCAACTGCAATAGAGCCACCAACGGCAGCTCTATAAAGCAGTCTTATTCAGCGACAACAACAACCTTAACGGTCTGAGTCACTTCAGCGTGCAGCTGAACGTCAACGTCGTATTCGCCAACTTCACGCAAAGTGCCTTCAGGCAGCTTCACTTCAGACTTGGCAACTTCAACGCCGGCAGCAGTAATCGCTTCAGCTAGGTCGCGAGTACCCAAAGAACCGAACAGCTTACCTTCATCACCAGCGTTAGCAGTGATGGTGACAGTCACATCAGCCAACTGTTCGGCGCGAGCGTCTGCAGTAGCTTTCTTCTCAGCAGCAGCAGCTTCAAGCTCAGCACGGCGAGCTTCGAAGTCAGCAACGTTAGTTGAGGTTGCAGGAATTGCTTTACCTTGAGGGATCAGGAAGTTACGGCCAAAACCAGATTTCACAGAAACCTGATCGCCGATGTTGCCCAGCTTACCCACTTTTTCGAGCAGAATAACGTTCATTTCGTTAATCCTCTAAGTTAAATTTTTGTTCACGCATCGCGCTTATTGGTCCGAGGTGTCGTCATCTCGATCTCGAGAATTTGACCCCTTGGCACTGATGCGCGAACGAAAGTCTGTCCACGTATCCACTAATGCAAGCACCATCAATACTGGGCCTGCGAACACGAAAAGCACATAAAATAAGATCAGCCATTGCCCGCTCATTTGACGAGCTTTCACTACTCCGTGAGCCAATGCCGCCGCTGCAACCATCAACGGGAAACCGAACAAGCCGGCCCAATGCTGATAGTCGATGCCTTGCTTCCAGCCGTACAACGCTGCTAGAAAACAAACCACCCCCACTACAGGGCTTAAACGCAGCTGGTGAAACTCTGTCTGCAACCCACCGGGGTTGTAGAGCATCGATTGCCACCATCTGGCCAGCAATAAGCTCATAAATGAACTCACCGCTATCACGTAGGCTATCAACCCCACCACAAACGTCTCGCTCGGCACAGCCAAAGCTTGTTGTTGCGGGGCTTGAGCCTGCATTTGCTCAAACATTTCTCCCAGTGCTTGGGTTACACCCTGCACGGGGTCGGGGATTGCCTGTGCCATGACCAGTCCAGCTAAAGCGCTGAACCCCACCAAACCCATTAGAGTTTGGGGCCAAGAGCTGCTACTTCTCAACAGCAACGCTGCCAATAAGGTCGCTAACAATCCCACCAGAGTGACCACTGGCATTAGTGGTCCCATATCACTGATCCACAAAGCAACCAGTGCTGGTAGTAGTGCCCACAACAGAATCATGATTCCGTCTAGGCTACCGCGGCGCAAAGTCACCAATGCTACCGCCGCAGGGCTAATCAGTGGAAACCAGCTCCCAATGAGAGCAACCACTGAGGCCTGAACGCGACCCCGCATAATAAATTCTGCAAGTGCGCGCACAATATCAAATCTTATTCGTGGCTGTCCGTGTATGGCAGCAGAGCTAGGTAGCGAGCGCGCTTAACAGCGGTAGCCAGCTGACGCTGATACTTAGCTTTGGTGCCTGTGATACGGCTAGGTACGATCTTGCCAGTTTCTGAAACGTAGGCTTTCAGAGTGTCCAGATCTTTATAATCGATCTGCTTTACACCTTCAGCGGTGAAACGGCAAAACTTACGACGACGGAAAAAACGTGCCATGGTGTTGACTCCTTACTCTTTGTCAGCTTCTTTAGCGGCAGATTCTTCTGCAGGAGCAGCTGCTTCAGCAGGCTTACCGGCAGACTCTTCGCGACGCTCTTGACGATCCTGACGGTTCGCCTTGCGCTCGCGGCTCTCTTTTTCCGCTTTCATGATAGGTGACTCTTCAGTTACAGCCTCATCAGTGCGAATCACAAGATTACGCAATACTGCATCGTTGTAACGGAAGTTAGTGGTCAACTCTTCCAGCACTTCTTCAGTACATTCGACATTCATCAAAATGTAGTGAGCTTTGTGGATTTTGTTGATGGAGTAAGCCAATTGACGGCGACCCCAGTCTTCCAGACGGTGAACAGCACCACCAGCATCTTTAATAGATGCAGAGTAACGCTCGATCATGCCTGATACTTGCTCGCTCTGGTCCGGGTGAACCAAGAACACAATTTCGTAATGACGCATTTTAGCTCCTTACGGGTTAAAGCCTCCCGAGAGTCATCTCAGTAAGGCAAGGAGAGCTGAAGAACAATCCTTCAGCCGTATTTCGGGTCGCGTATTCTAAGAGGCACCGCTGTGGATTGCAAGGAATTGGTGAAAAAGTAATCGGCGAGATGGCGAGATGGCGAGATGGCGAGATGGCGAGATGGCGAGA
>CERE01014141.1_pt1 | contig 40400 bp, 37 predicted proteins | sample 530911 | NCBI WGS metagenome assembly CERE01 (sample SAMEA2621092, study PRJEB7988) | marine metagenome | biome: marine biome (ENVO:00000447); feature: mesopelagic zone (ENVO:00000213); material: "saline water (ENVO:00002010), including plankton (ENVO:xxxxxxxx)" | depth 800 m
TGCATAAAAAACCCCATGAACCGAGAGTATTTGTAAGTCTCCGTTCATGGGAGCTTCGATAGATAGAACTAAAATCAGTCCTACCGATGACTAAGTTGCTGGTTTAATCAGAATGACAGTCGCACACCGGCTGTGAAACTGCGGCCAGCTTCCGGCGCCACTTCTCTGAGAAATGAGGTCGAGTGTCGAATTTCTTCATCCAGCAAGTTGTCGGCGCGCAGAAACAGTAGCCCACTATTGTCACCGATCTGCAGCGGCACATTGATCTGCGCATCTAGACGGGTGTAGCCATCGGTGGATTCTTCGCCGTCACCGGCTCGATCCTGCTCACTGACTTCGATCACTTGCAACGAACCAAACCATAGGCTTTGCTCAATGGTGAACTCGGCGCCAAGCCGATCTGGAGAAATGCGTGGCACATCGCCGCCTTGATCGAACTCTGCGCGTACTGCATCGCCAAACAGGCGCAATCCAAACTGGTCATTGAAGGCGAGATTCAACTCTGCTTCCACACCTTCAAAGACGACATCTTCTTGTTCGTAGGCAAAAATAATCAACTCGGATTCGTGATCCTCTTCTCCGGTGTTGCGCTGGAAGATGAAGTCGTCAATCTGGTTGTAGAAGACGTTGATCTTCAGGTCGCGAACCAAGCCAGTTTCCGCCGGCTGCCACTGATAGCCTAGATCGATATTCTGACTGGTTTCTATATCGAGGTCCTGATCGCCGAGGTCATAGCTTTGGTTGGCAATATGCGCGCCGTCTGAGAAGAGCTCTTCCAGGCTCGGTGCGCGTTCTGAGCGACTGGCGCTGATGCTGAATTGATGCACATCTTCCAGGCTCCAGTGGTAACCGGCGGAGATACTGGTGGCGTCGTGATCAATGCTGGAGGCGGAATCAGGGTCTATGGATTGATGCTCATAGCGCAGACCGAATTCGATCCATTGATGCTGCCAATGTTTCTCCTCGATCCAAAACAGTCCACTGCTGCGGATTTCACTGTCATTGGGAATAAACGCCTCTTCACCTTCTGCGCCATAGTCGCGATCCAGTAATTGTACGCCAATGGCGCCTTGCCAGCCGCCGACAGGGTTGTGGACCATTTCGACACGACCTTCAGTGGCCTGGCTTTCAAACACAGTGCCCACTTCCGCGCCTTCAAGCTCACGGTGTTCATAATCATTGTGACCAATGCGCAGGGTGAGTTTTTCGAAACCACTGAACGGCTCCAGCAGTTGAGCTTTCAGATCGTAGCGGGTTTGTTCCATGTCGACGCGGATAACTTCTTCCTCATCTTCGTGTTCGTCATGATCGTCATCGTCATCGTGATGGTCATCGTCGTCTTCTTCCTCATGATGCACATGAGCCCCTGCGGGGATGCCATAGAGGTTTTCTTGTTGGTTGAAAGAGAGACCGATGTAGCCACGTTCACCAATCCAGCTACCGCCAACACTGTAGGCGTTGGCACGGGATTCACTGTTGGCAATATAGCCGTCACTGGAGTCCTCGGGATCTTCTGGATTACTGAGGCCGGGAATGTCGACATCACTGCTGTCTCGGTACAAACCATCGGCGTGCCAGGCGAATTGTCCCAGCCCACCATCTAAGCGAAAAACACTGGCACTTTCATGGTTGCTGCTGGTATAGCGGCTCTCAATGGCACCACTGATGCTCTCTTTGAGCATTTTGGTGGGAATACGACCATCGATCACATTGACCACGCCGCCAATGGCGCCACTGCCAAAGCGCAAGGTCGAAGGCCCACGCAGAATTTCAATTTGATCGGCCAACAGGGGTTCAGTGGTATTGGCGTGATCGGCACTGGTGTTGGAAGCATCAAGCGTATCGAGATTGTCTTGCATTACCTTCACACGATTGGAGCTCTGTCCGCGAATCACTGGGTTGCCCACGCCGGGGCCAAACGACGCACTGGCAACGCCCACTTGACCGCTGAGGGTTTGCGCCAAGGTGGCACTGGCCTTGTTGCGTAACTCGTCGCCCTTTAAAACGGCAATAGGCCGAGCGTTATCACTGTGTTGGGCGTGCACGGGGGAGGCGCTGACGATGACCTCTTCTAGATCATGGCGTGGATTATTGGCGTGTACGGCGTGGCTCGCCATGACCATGGCGGCCAGTGGCATCAATCGAAATTTCATGGGTGCTCCATCAACAAACCGCTTCCGCAATCAGTGTGCGGCGGCAAAACATACAGCGGTTCGAGTATCGTTAATTATTAAGGTGAAATGGTTTTAACGATGGAGGCAGCAGGGGGGGCGCGAATAGCCGCTGATAGACTCAGACGCGTGGGTTGTTGGCTGATGATTGTCTGCGGGGCTGAGACGCGATGGCGTCCATCTTCATAGGTAGACTGGGGCGCGCTGTGGTTATCGTCAGCAGCTGAAGACTGCAGGCACAAGCTACAATCTATCCACGGTTCTTCATCCTGATGCCAGTGAGCCGCAGAGGCCAACTGAGCCAGAATCATCAGCAGCACGACAACCGGCAGCCAACGTTTCCAGTGATGGATGGAGAAGTGGGACATCATATAACTCAATATCATTTAATTGGAGCAGTGGTGCTGGGCACCTCTAACGCTCTAGACGAGCGGCTAACAATTGACCGCAAGCGTTATATTGTTACATTTTCAAGTAATGAGAATCAATGCTTTTTATATGGCTCAAATTTGGACGTAAGGGACTAAGCGTGGTGAGCTGGTCGATAGCTTAGCTGTTTGGCGATTGATCTCGACTGTGACAACGCCAGATGGACAGGTATAATCCGCAGCCTCTAGTTTTGTGCCCAAACTTCATCGTCGGAGATCAATATGGCGGAACGTACCGCATCCGTGAGCCGTGACACGCTCGAAACACAAATTTCAGTGACCGCTAATCTCGATGGCACTGGTAAAGGCGTTTTTGATACTGGCGTGCCCTTTTTGGAGCACATGATGGATCAGATATCACGCCATGGGCTGATTGATCTCGACATTACCTGTAAAGGTGACACCCATATCGATGACCACCACACCGTGGAAGATATCGGCATCACCCTCGGTCAGGCCGTCGCGCAAGCGCTGGGTAATAAAAAGGGCATTCGTCGTTATGGGCATGCCTATGTGCCTTTGGATGAGGCCTTGTCTCGTGTGGTCATCGATTTTTCTGGCCGCCCAGAGCTGATTATGGATATTCCCTTTACCCAAAAGCGAGTGGGGCAATTTGATACCGAGTTGTTCTGGGAGTTTTTCCAGGGTTTTGTGAATCACGCACAAGTCACTCTGCACATTGATTGCCTGCGTGGCCACAATGCCCACCACCAGATTGAAACGGTGTTCAAAGCCTTCGGCCGCGCTTTGCGCATGGCGTTGGAATTAGACCCTCGTATGGAAGGCATGATGCCTTCCACCAAAGGCACACTGTGATCCATCACTGCTGTTAAGAGGCTTAGCCAGACTTGCAGCAGTGGCTTTTTTTGATTGGGTGAGTAAGTTCTTACTCGCTGCCTTTCCCGTTTATTAAGAGAGTTAATATGTCTGACAACCGCATTGCCGTGATTGATTATGGAATGGGTAATCTACATTCGGTTGCCAGTGCGTTGGAGCACGTGGGGCCTAACGCTGAAGTTGTGATTACCTCCGACGCTGAGGTCATCAAAGCGGCCGATCGCGTCATTTTCCCCGGTGTGGGGGCTATCCGCGATTGCATGGCGGAGATACGGCGCTTGAACTTCGATCAGTTGATGCCTGAGGTTATCGCCAGTGGCAAGCCTGTTCTGGGGATATGCGTGGGCATGCAGGCTCTGATGAATCGCAGTGCGGAAAATGGTGGCGTGGATTGTATTGGTCAGCTCGACGGAGAGGTTAAGTTCTTTGGCAATGAACTGCGAGGTACCGATGGCGAACTATTAAAAGTACCCCACATGGGCTGGAATCAAGTGGTACAAACTTCAGATCATCCGCTGTGGAAAGGTATCGAAGACGGCAGTCGCTTCTATTTTGTTCACAGTTACTACGTCAGTGCCGCCAACCCGAAGGAAGTGGTTGGGCGCTGTGATTATGGTCTGCCTTTTGATGTCGCACTAAGCCACAACAATCTATTTGCCGTGCAATTCCACCCAGAGAAAAGCCATACCTCAGGTTTGCAGCTGCTGAAAAACTTCGTTGAGTGGGATGGTAAAGCCTAGCGCGCCACCCCTCTGAAGGTTCGCCATCCTTGATAGTCACCTCATTGGGTGAGATTGTCGTTTTACGCCTGTCGTGAGCTCGTTTCTGCGTTTGTGTTCAAGGTGCTGTTTGGGCCTCAACTGAGCTACTCGCTTTACCTCAATAGGGAGCGTCTACTCGCTCGCCAAAATGTCGCAGATAATCTTCCAAATCCGCGTCACAATGATGTTCGAACTTCTTGAATTGCGCGCCTATGAGGTAGCGATTCTGCGCTACTCGCCGGGTGTAGACGATCAAGCATTCCAAATCGATATCGGCGCGGCTCTGTTGGCTAGTGGGCACTTGAAAATGCACTTGGATGCATATGGGGTTGCCGGCGTCTTGCTGTGAGACTCGGGGAATTAAGTTGGACATGACCTCGTGATCACATTCCAGCTGCAAGCCCGAGAGCGATAGGTTGGTGACTGTCGCATTGGCTTGAGTGTTTTCGGTGTCGGTATGACTGCCGCTCAGTGCTGCGCTAAACTGAGCTTTATATCGAATCTGTCCCCGTTGTTCCATGGCTATGATCTCTTCCATCGAGAAAATCCCTGTCATATCAGTGTAGTCTGTCCAAATTTCATACAGTAGTGCTGATTCTAGCGCCATTATGGTGCAATGGCACGAGTTATAGTTGGTACTATCGTCCATACTAAGAAGTATGAAGACGGTATTTTGTACCGGTGTCATCCATTTCCAGGGAGGAACGACGATGACTGATGAACATGACTCTATTCAGGCTCAGGCGTTACTTGATGTCGCCAATCGCATCCATACCCATCTTTCCATCGTCGGGCGGGACTGTCGTTATCAGATGGTCAACGACGCTTATTTACGTGCGACTTTGCGATCGAGAGAGGAGCTGATTGGTAGTCACGTTGGAGAGGTGTTGGGAGAGGTCACTTTTCACGATCGAGTCAAGCCACATCTAGAGCGCTGTTTCCTGGGGTGTCCAGTACGCTATCAAGCTGAATTTGATTTTCCCGGTTATGAGCAATCGAAAGTCATGGAGGTGCGCTATGACCCCATTACCAATGAGAGCAATCAAGTGATCTCAGTAATGGTGTCGGCCCACGATGTTACTGAGCACCAGCAGCGTCTGCAGCAGTTGGATCAGCTTGCTAACTTAGATCCATTAACCCGTTTGCCAAATCGCCGAGCTATTCGCGATATTTTGGCAAAAACGCTGGCGAGAGCCATGCGCGATGACAGTCAGTGCCACGTGATTTTCTGTGATCTCAATGATTTTAAGCGGGTCAATGATGAGGGCGGGCACGATCATGGTGATGCGGTGTTGCGGGAGGTGTCTTCTCGTTTGCGTTCCACCTTGCGCCGCCATGAAGAGGTAGGGCGCTGGGGTGGGGATGAGTTTCTGGTGGTCGTGGGAGAAACACTGCTGCGTGACCAGCGTGAGAGTCTGTTAAACCGTCTTCGCGACAGTTTTCGAGAGCCCATTGTGATCGCTGGAGGGAGCTATCATCTAGGTATCAGTCTTGGCAGTGCGCACTACCCCGATGATGGCGCCGACATCGCGACGCTGTTGCGTTTAGGCGATCAGCGTATGTACCACAACAAGACGCGCTAGCGTGGTTTATGGTGATTTGGTGAAGTAGCCATATGCGTGAACAACGGATTCAGATGATGGATAAGGCGGCCAAAAGCGAGGTATTTAAGGTACAATTGCGCCCCTAATTTTTTCAGAATCTCCGAGCAGGTACATATGGGTCTCGCAAAACGAATTATTCCCTGTCTAGATGTCGACAATGGTCGCGTGGTGAAAGGCGTTAACTTTGTTGGTATTCGCGATGCCGGTGATCCGGTAGAAGTGGCCAAGCGCTATAACGAACAAGGTGCTGATGAAATCACTTTCTTGGATATCACAGCCACTCACGAGGGGCGTGATACCACGGTGCATACCGTTGAACAGATCGCTTCTGAGGTGTTTATTCCGCTGACAGTGGGTGGTGGAATTCGCACCATTGAGGATATCCGCATCATGCTCAATGCCGGCGCCGATAAAGTCAGTATCAACTCTGCGGCGGTTCACAATCCCGACTTTGTGCGCGAAGCCTCTGAGCGTTTTGGGGCGCAGTGTATTGTCGTGGCCATTGATGCCAAACGGGTGAGCGAAGAGGGCGAGGAGCCGCGCTGGGAGATCTTTACCCACGGCGGGCGCAAGCCCACCGGTATTGATGCCGTTGCTTGGGCGAAGAAGATGGCCGACTACGGTGCGGGAGAAATCTTGCTCACCAGTATGGATCGCGACGGCACCAAAAATGGTTTTGATCTCGGTGTGACGCGGGCGATTAGCGATGCGGTGCCGGTCCCAGTGATTGCTTCAGGTGGTGTAGGCAATTTGCAGCACTTGGTGGATGGGGTGAAAGCTGGTCGAGCCGATGCGGTGTTGGCCGCCAGTATTTTTCACTTTGGTGAACACTCAGTGCCGCAAGCCAAGCAGTTTATGCAGGATCAAGGCGTAGAGGTCAGACTTTAGAGCTGGGTATACCAGATCTTGTCGGCTGTTCTAGCGTGCAGCAGAAAACGGGACAACGCGAAGGCCATGTCCCGAATATCAATGCCCGAATATCAGAGGCGAGCGTGTAAGCCAATCAGGCGCAGCGCGCGTACTGCTGTAGGGTATTTGAGAACGAAGGGTCTGCGGCACCAATGAAATCGATAAAATCGGTGCAGCCTTCGATGGCATCTGTGCGATTATCGAAAGGCCCTATATCCACGCCTTCACGAGTGGTGTAATACCAGTAGGCATCCTGTTCGAAAAAGCGTTCTTTGCGAGTTGGTGGCTGTCCTTGCTCACCATGACGAATATTCATCATAGAGTCACCTATTACCTTAGTTAAGGTTAATGTCATTGTCTGAGGCTAGTTTGGGTTTATACCCCATCGCCTCATTCCGTTTGTCCACATCCTGTGTTCGGTAGTGCGAGCGCAAACTTTAGAAATTTCCGTGTCGCGCATAGACTAAATAAGGATGGCGAAACTTTAGCGGGAATTCTCGCCACGTCAAGATAAATGATCAAAAAAGCGACTAATCTGCCAGCTATTGTGACTTATATAGCCTTTCAGCGCATCAACATACGCTTTATACGCGCCTTCGACGATTTCAGCTCTAGATGATTTAGAACTCAGCCGTTACTTGTTTAGAGCTCTTGTCCTGTGCTGAAGGGCACTATTTTTGCCTTCTAGCAAGACGGGTTTACTACTGAGTGCCGGCTTAGGAATGAGCTGGGTAACGGGCACCAGCTCGACACCCAATTCAGCCAGTCCAGGCAATACCTCGGTGAGAAATGCCACGGTTTCTGGATAAGGGTGCCCTATGGCAATGGCGTTGCCGCGACGTTTGGCGATACGCAGTAATTGGTCAAATTGAGTGCCAATGGCCTCGGCGGTGCGTTCATTGTCGAGGAAAATATCGCGCTTTTGTGTGGGCAGGGCTAGATCCCGTGCGGTTTCCCAGGCAATGCTGTCAGGGCTGGTGCGGCTGTCGACAAAGAACAGCTGTTCACGCGCTAGCGTATCCATCAGCCAGCTCATAGGTTCGGGCAGTTGGGTCAGATAACTGCCCATGTGGTTGTTGACGCCTTGGATATGCGGGATGGAATCCAGACCACTGTAGAGGGTGTCGACAAATTCCTGCTGGGTCATTTGATCGGTGAGTCCGCCTGCATCCAAAGGCAGTTGCTGCAGATTACTCATGGGAGTGTGCAGCATAATCAGCTTGCCCTGTTGGTGGCCTAACTCGGCCAGAGCAATGCCATTGGGGCTGTGGGGGAGAACCGCCAATGTGAGAGCTCCCGGAAGCCTTGCTACCTCGACTCCTCGACGTAAGTTGTAGCCCAAATCATCGATGATAATGGCAATTCTAACGATTTCTGTTGGCGGGCGAAGCGTTGAATGCGATGGCAGCGCCGTCGACGATGATGGAGATTCTTGTCCGCTTAGCTCTGGGTTGAGCTGGGGGCTCAGTGGGATTTCGGTAGTTGCTGTCGTGCTGGCAGGAGCGGGTTCAGCCGCGAGCTGAAATGGCGCGAACATAACGCTGAGCAGGAGCAGTATGAGTGAGCGGGAGACAAATTTCTTCAAGAGCGGCCATCCTGTGCGAATTGGCCGCAATATAGCATATTCGCCGGTTTATCGCCGTTTGAAGCGATAGATCAGATTGGGTTCGCTAACAATATAGAGGTTCTTTTGCCCATCTAGCGTAACTCCTTCGGCCTGAGGAATATCCGCTTGTAAACCGTTAAAGCCCTTCTCTAAATCCATGTGACTGATTTTCTCGCCATCGAGTGTAAGGGTGCTGAGCAATTTAGCTTCGTGGCTGAGCAGTAGGACATTACCGCTATCGGCGTCAAAGTGCAGACCGGACAGATCCGTCCAGTAGAGTTTGTTCAGTGGTGAGCCAGGCTTTTTGTCCACTCGAATATTATTGGACTGAGTCAGTAGGCCGTGTACTTCGAGAAACGCCATGGGGTCGCGCTCGCGCACAGCATAGATACTTTGCTCTTCAAGGTTGATGGCCACCCCTTCCAGGCCTTTGTTGTCTTCACCTTCGGTGTTTAGAGTCAGCTGCGCTAAATCATCTTTATTCAAACTTTGGGTGCTGTCATTAATGGTCGCGATGACCAATGATTGGATGCGCTCATCGGCGATCACGAAGCGATTGTTGCCGGCATAGGCGACTGCCTCAGTGTCTTGAAAGTTCTCCAGAGTGATAGTGCGCTTGGGTTGCAGCTCTTGGTCGAGTTCGATCAGTTTTGCGGGCTGATTGATGATAACCCACAAGCTGTCACTGTCTGGGTTGTAGGTAATTCCTGAGAGATTGTAGTTGACGCCTTTAAGTGCTACCGCGTCGCGATCAACGACATAGTCTGGAAGCCAAACTGACGCGCGTTGCACGCTTTCCGGTACGCTTTTTTCCTGATAGGCATAGAGCAGCTTATCGTCGATATCAAAATAGTGATTGATGAATACCACAGCAGCGATCAGGCTGGCCGCTAAGAGGCTTTTTTTCAGAAAAGGCATAGGTAAGGTCCGCGTGTCGATCCGCCGCTAGCTTAGCGCAGCGATTCGAGCGTTATAGTGAGCGGGATTAGAGAGACCTCTGGGGAGAAAGTTCCCGCTCACGGGTGAATGCCTCGAATCGATTGAGGCTATTCTTCAAGTACCGCTACAGACTTGGTGGGTTGCTGTGGCCGGTGATTGCCAAACAGATTGATGCCTTTGAGTAAGTTAAGCGCCTCAAACATCTGATTGTCACGCTTGAATAGGTCGTCCCGATCTCTATCTTCACGGCTTTTGCTGTCCACTGCGTTGCCACCGTTACCGTTGTCCAAGCGGCCTTTTAGGTCGGCCTCGGTGGTGCGGCCACGACTGCGCAGAGCGGTAACTTTGGCGCGCTCTACTTCAATGTCGGGCTCAATCCCTTGGGCTTGAATAGAGCGACCGTTGGGGGTGAAATAGAGGGCGGTGGTGAGTTTAATGGCAATGTCTTCATTGAGTGGGATTACCGTCTGAACGGAGCCTTTGCCAAAGCTCTGAGTGCCCAGAATCACTGCTCGACGGTGATCTTGCAGGGCGCCCGCGACAATCTCTGAGGCAGAGGCAGAACCGTCATTGATCAGCACCACAATCGGCAGGCCTTCGGTGAGATCGCCGGGTTCAGCTTCGTAGCGGTGGTCGGTGTTATTGATACGACCCTCGGTATAGACAATTAGGCCTTCATCCAGAAAGGCGTCGGCCACTTCCACTGAGGCTTGCAGGACGCCTCCGGGGTTGTTGCGCAGGTCGAGAATAAGCCCTTTCAGATCAGGGCTCTCGTCGAAGAGCTTGCGAATCGCATCTTGTGTATCTTCACCGGTTCGAACTTGGAACTGAGCGATACGAATGTAACCAAAGTCGTCTTCGAGAATGCGCGAGCGCACGCTCTGCACCTTGATGATGTCGCGAGTAATGACCAGGTCGAAGGGTTGATCCACGCCTTCGCGGACAATGGTCAAGGTAATGTCACTGCCTTTGGCGCCGCGCATCATCTCAACCGCACCATTGAGACCCATGCCTTTGACCGGTGTGTCATCGAGCTTGATGATGAGGTCGCCGGCTTCGACACCGGCCTTGGCAGCTGGGGTATCGTCGATGGGAGAGACGACCTTTACGAAGCCGTTTTCCATGCCAACTTCGATACCCAACCCGCCAAATTCACCGGTGGTATTGACTTGCAGATCATCAAACGAGTTGGCGTTTAGGTAGGAGGAATGGGGGTCGAGTTCTGACAGCATACCTTTGATGGCATACTCCAGTAGAGTGCTGTCGTCGATTTCTTCGACGTAGCCTTTGCGGATGTGCTCGTAGACCTTAGTGAAGGTACGCAGATCATCCAGCGGCAGGATGCCGTTGTCTTTGGGGGCTTCTGCCTCGATTGCTGCGTCTATTGGTTTGTCCACTGCAGCTGCCGGTTCTTCGGCTGCCAAGGGCAGGCTGGCTAACAATCCTGCTGCGAGTATGAAAGATGGCAGACGAAATGGGGAAAACAGCGACATGTTGTACTCCGACAATGGCTTCAGTGCCAAATTAAGGCAGGATCTAGAGTTATTGTAGACCCTTGTGGTTGGATGTTGGAAGTCGAATGAAGTTCCCAGTCAGAACTGTGAAGGGCGTTCCTCGCCAGTGTGTCTTCCATTCGCGACAGAAGTCTAGGTACCTAGGGCTCCTGTCACCGCTGATATAGGCGACCACTCAGTAAGCGTTATGAGTCAGTGACCGATTCATCTTCTTGATTGCGGCTCAATATTCGTCCGAATATAACCCCGATTTCAAACAGCAGCCACATAGGAATGGCCAGCAAGGATTGTGAAATCACATCGGGTGGGGTGAGCAGCATGCCTAAGACAAAACAGAAGACGATAATGTAGGGGCGTTTTTTGGCCAGTCCGTCGGCGGAAATAACGCCGGCAACAATCAGAATAATTGCCACTACGGGAATTTCAAACGCCATACCAAAGGCAAAAAACAGCTTTAATACAAAGTCCAAATAGCTGCTGATGTCGGTCATAACGGTGACATCCGCGGGGCCAATGCTGGTAAAAAAACCAAAAATAATGGGAAAGACGACAAAGTAGGCGAACGCCATGCCGGCGTAAAACAGTAGGATGCTAGAAATGAGCAGCGGTACGGCTAAGCGTTTTTCTCTTTGGTAGAGTGCGGGTGAGATAAACGACCAAATCTGGAACAGCACAAATGGCATGGCCAAAAATAGGGCCAAGAAGAACGTCAGCTTAAACGGCGTTAGAAATGGCGAGGCCACCTCTGTGGCGATCATGGTGCTGTTTTCGGGCAGGTAGCGCTGTAGAGGCTCAGACACAAAGCTGTATATGTCATTGGCAAAATAAAACAGCCCTGAAAATATAATCAAGACAAACAGTACGATGCGCATGAGCCGATCTCTCAGCTCCACCAAATGTTGAATCAGCGGCATTTCTTGGTCGTTGGGAGCGCTCATACTATTTAGGCTTGTCTTCGGCAGTCGCGATGTCGTTGGCATCGGTGTTAGAGGCAATGGGATCGGTGTTCAGGGTGGATGCAATATTCTTTTCGATGTCAGAGACGCTCTCGTTGACGGTGCGTTCGACATCTTGTTTGCTGGCATTGAGTCGCTGCATGACTTCTTCGTTATGCAGTTGACGACGAATGTCATCCGCGCCGATCTGTTGTTCGAGCTCGCTGCGAGTACTCTGCAGACCGCGTTTAAAGCGGCCCCACCAGAGTGCCGCCGTGCGCAAGGCACCGGGTAGCTGCTCGGGCCCGATCACCAACAAGCCAACCACGCCGATCACCAGTAACTCAAAAAAGCCGATGTCAAACACCGCTATTTCTTACTGTCGACTTTTTCAGATTCACCTTCGATAACCTTCTCCACAGTTTGCGTGTCGTCGGTGTCAGATTTGTCTTCGACTTTTTCCGCTGGCTCTTCGCTCACCGCTTTTTTGAAGCCCTTAATCGCGCTACCTAGGTCACCGCCCAGCCCGCGCAAACGCTTAGTGCCAAACAGCATGAAAACGATGACCAAAATGATCAACAGTTGCCAAATACCAATTCCGCCAATACCCATTGTGATTCTCCCAGTGTCATTCAGTTATTTGGTGCGCGAAGCTTTTTCTTCCAAGCCAGACATGTCAAAACGACGCGCCAGTTCATTGATGACCGCGCTCGAGTCTTCTCCCAAGTGCGACAACATCACCAGCGAGTGGAACCACAGATCGGCGGTTTCATAAATCACCTCGCTGTTGTCCTTGCTGGCTTTTGCATCTTTGGCGGCGATGATCGCTTCGACTGATTCTTCGCCGACTTTCTCTAAAATCTTGTTCAAACCTTTTTGGTGCAAACTGGCAACGTAGGAGCTTTCGCCGTCGTTACTTTGCTTGCGTCGTTCCAGTATCTGATCCAATTGAGTCAATACGTCGCTCATGAATAAATCTCTTTAGGGTCTTTGATCACCGGGTCGACACTGACCCATTGGCCATCTTTTAGCACTCGGTAAAAGCAGGATTCACGCCCGGTATGGCAGGCCATGCCGCCCAGTTGTTCCACTTGCAGAACAATCACATCTTCGTCGCAGTCGAGACGAATTTCACTGACCCGCTGAACGTGACCGGAACTCTCACCTTTGCGCCACAGTTGTTGGCGCGAGCGCGACCAATAGACCGCGCGGCCTTCATCGGCGGTCAGTTGTAGGGATTCACGGTTCATCCAAGCCATCATCAAAATGCGACCGCTGGTGGCGTCCTGTGCAATAGCAGGCACCAAACCATCATCGGTCCAGCGAATGGCGTCTAAAAAAGTGGAATCTACCACGGTGACCTCGATTCTATGAATAATGGCACAATTTTAACCCATCCCCGAGCGTTTAGATAATACCCTGATAAGTGGGTCATCGATTGAACCAAGCCCAGCCACCAATGGCCACCAGTGCCCAGCTGTGGAGGGGAACCTCATTAAGGGCTATCCCCGTCGCTGGCAGAGCCGTAATCGCCGCCGCGGCTATGGCCAGAGTGGTGATTAGGAGTCGGCGTCGGGTCTTACTAGCGCCAGCCTTTTGCTCGTTGATCATCTCAGCGGCTTGCTGCAATTGTGGGGCGAGGTCACCCAGTTGCTGCAGTTGATCGAGAGCGCCAGCGATCTTGTGAGGCATTTGTGGGGCTTGCTCCATCAATTCGGGGCCATAACGCTTCATTTGTTGCCACAGATTGCGCGGGTGAAAGCGGTCTTTGATCCAGCGCTCGAGAAAGGGGTGCGCTGTCTGCCACAAGTCCAGATCCGGATAGAGTTGTCGCCCCAGCCCTTCAATGTTCAGTAGTGTCTTTTGCAGCAGCACCAATTGTGGTTGCACTTCCATATTAAAGCGGCGAGCGGTCTGAAACAGAGTAATGACGATTTGCCCAAACGAGATCTCTTTCAAGGGTTTCTCAAAAATGGGTTCACACACCGTGCGAATGGCGGCTTCGAAATCGTGAATGGGAGTATCTTCGGGTACCCAACCACTCTGTACATGAAGCTCGGCCACTAAGCGATAATCGCGTCGAAAGATCGCTAGCAGGTTGCGCGCCATATAGTACTGATCGGCTTGAGTGAGCGAGCCAACGATGGCCATGTCGACAGCAATGTATTGCGGGCTCTGCGGATGCTCATGGCTGACAAAGATGTTGCCTGGATGCATGTCGGCATGGAAAAAGTTGTGATCAAACACTTGTTGGAAAAAGATCTCAACGCCGCGCTCTGCCAACAGTTTCATGTTGGTGTCTTGTTCTGCGAGGGCGTCCATATCTGTGACCGGTACGCCGTAGATACGTTCCATCACCATGACGTTACTGCGGGTGTAGTCCCAGTGAACTTCCGGTACATAGAGCAGCGGCGAGTTGGCGAAATTACGGCGCAACTGTGACGCGTTGGCGGCCTCACGCTGTAAATTCAATTCGTCGAAAATGGTGTGTTCATACTCTTCGACAACTTCGACGGGACGCAGGCGCTGACCATCCAAGGCGAAGCGCTGCACTAGGCGAGCCAGTACCATCAAGAGTGCAATGTCTTTTTCGATGGTGTGTTCGATACCCGGGCGAATCACCTTCACCACCACGGCTTTGCCATCTTTGAGAGTGGCCGCGTGAACCTGTGCCACCGAAGCGGACGCCAGAGGGGTGGTTTCAAAGTCGGCGAATAACTCCTCGACGCTGCTGCCTAAGGCCTGTTCGATCAGTTGTCGGCTTTGGGTTTCGTCAAAGGGTGCGACGTTGTCTTGCAGGTGGTCCAATTCCTCGATGATGTCGGGCGGAATCAGGTCGGGGCGCGTTGACAGCAGCTGACCAAATTTAATGAATACTGGTCCCAAGTCTTCGAAGAAATGACGCAGGCGCTCGCCGCGGCTTTGCGTATTATTGGGCAGCAAAGCACAGAGCTTCAGTAAAACCGACAATCCCCACGGTAATTTGTGATGGGGGAGCAGTGCGTCTAGCCGGTAGCGCAGAGCGGCTGTCAAAATGCGCAAAAATCTAAACAGGGCAACCACGTGGCAGACGATCCTTATAGGGTAGGTTTTTGAGGTGAGAGTTTTTGTTTGAGACGCAGCAAGCGCGCCGCAGCTCGATCAGCGGCGAGACGCAAGTGATCGACGTCGGCACTGAAATGCTTGAGTTCAGATGCACTGGGAACAGCACGCAATTCTTCAGTAATAAACTCGCTGATAAGACGTTTCCCAGATTGGCTGCGCTGTTTTAGCCAACCGACTTGTAGACGTATTTTCTCCGCCAGTTGATGCCCCACGACATCGCCCATCCAATCGTTAATGGCTTCTTCCCAGTCGATGTCGAGATCACTGGCAATGGTCTTGATGTCACTGAGTAAGGCTGTGTTGCCCCAAGCCTGGACATCGCTATCGGCGAGATTCACGCGCTCGCTGATAGCGAGATTGATCAGTCCAGGGAGTGAGCCGACTAAGCGAGTGGTGGGGTTCTCCGCATCGCGATTGCAGCGAATCTGGTGTTCATCGAAATGGATGCACAGGATTTGTCCAAGCTCAGTAATTTCAATGGCCAAACTCTTGCCCGCTAGCGCTTGCAGTCTCAATCGCGTGGCCGGATCGTATTGCAGAGCCGTGTTGATTGAGGCTTCTAGGCCCGCGGTGGCGGCCGCGATCAAGGTGGGATCAGTCATGGTGGCGATTCCTGTGCGACCTGTGTGAGGCGTTGGCAGAGCATTAGACTAAGGCTAGGGTTTTACACCTTTGTGTAGCGCCACAATACCGCCCGTCAAATTGTGATAGTCACAGTTGGCAAAACCGGCGTTTTCCATCATCTCTTTGAGCGTTGCCTGATCGGGATGCATGCGAATGGATTCGGCCAAGTAGTTGTAGCTGTCGGCGTCGTTGGTGACCACCTTGCCGATGATCGGTAGCAGTCGGAACGAATAGGTGTCGTAGACTTTGCTGAGCAGTTGGCTCTTAGGCTTGGAAAACTCCAATACCAGCAAGCGCCCGCCGGGTTTTAGTACTCGAAGCATCGAGCGCAACGCCATGTCTTTATCGGTCACATTGCGCAGGCCAAAGGCAATGGTGATGCAATCGAAGGTGTTGTCGGGGTAGGGCAGGTATTGAGCATCCGCTTGACTGACCACGAGATTGCCGCTGACACCGCGATCGATCAAGCGATCACGCCCCACACGCAACATAGATTCGTTGATGTCAGCCAGCACCACCAGCCCATCAGGGCCGACGATACGAGAAAATTTGTAGCTTAAATCACCGGTGCCACCGGCAATATCCAACACCTTGTGACCGGCGCGCACTCCGGACAATTCGATGGTGAAGCGCTTCCACAGTCGGTGTACACCACCGGACAGGATATCGTTCATTAAGTCATAGCGACCGGCCACGGAATGGAAGACATCGGCGACGCGTTCAGCCTTTTCGTCAACGGGAACTTCCTGATAGCCAAAATGGGTCGTATTTTTATCACTCATGACGGGATCACTTCGAATTAAATAGGCGGCTATTGTACCCGTGTGGCTGGGAATTTGGCCAGCATGGACTCGAGGGATCCGTGTTGATTCCTCGAGTCATTCAGATGGCTGGGTCTAATCAGCGCTTTTCAGGATCAAATCGCTCACGCATGGTTTGAATGCACAGATAAAACAGCGGCACCAAAAGGGTGGCAAAGACGGTGGCGGCGGTCATGCCGCCCAATACCGTAAAGCCGATGGAGACACGACTGGCCGCACCGGGGCCAGTAGAGAGTACCAGCGGCAAAACCCCCAACACAAAAGACAGGGCGGTCATCAAAACGGCGCGAAAGCGCAGATTGGCAGCACCTGAGGCCGCTTCAAAAATACTCTTACCGGCTCGCCGCTCGCTCATGGCAAATTCCACAATTAAGATGGCGGTTTTCGTGGAGAGCCCGATCAGGAGGATCAAGCCCACTTGAGCGTAGAGGTTATTGTCCATGCCCACGGCGGTTAAGGTGGCAAATGAGCCAAATAGGGCGAGAGGCACCGAGCCAATCACCGCGAAGGGGATGGTCCAGCTTTCATATTGCGCCACCAAAAATAGATAAACGAAGACAATGGCCAGCGAAAACAGGATGGGAGCGAGATTGCCCGCCTCAATCTCCTGCGCCGATTGCCCCGCCCACTCGAACAAATAGCCTTCGGGCAGTTGATTGGCCAGCTCAGAAATTGCCGCAATGGCGTCACCCGAACTGTAGCCCTCACCGGTCTGGCCACTCACTGTCGTGGAACGATAGAGGTTGAAATGATTGAGGCTGGTGGCGCCGAGAATCGGCTTGAGTCGTCCCAATGTTGCCAACGGCACCATCTCATCTTGATTGTTGCGCACGTAAAAGTGAGCCAAGTCTGAGGGCTTGGCTCGATAGTCACCTTCGGCCTGTAAAATTACCTGATAGGTGCGGCCAAAACGGTTGAAGTCGTTGATGTAGAGCGACCCCAATTGCGCTTGTAGGGTCAGGAAGACTTCCGTCAAAGGCACGCCCACGGCCTTGGCTTTGTCGCGATCAATGTCCAAGAAGTACTGGGGCACATTGGCCCGATAAGTACTGAAAACTCGAGTGAGCCTAGGGTCATTGTTGGCGCTAAAGATCAGGCCATTGGTGACTTGCGCCAGCTCTTCTGGCGAGCGTCCGAGCGAATCTTGAATACGTAAGTCAAAGCCTGCGGTGGTACCCAAGCCCGGGATGGGTGGAATGGGGAAAATCATGGCCTGAGCATCGAGCAGGCTCCATAACTGGCCCAGTAGGCGCTGATAGATGGCGCCCAGTTGCAATTCAGGCGTGGTGCGCTCGTCCCAGTCTTTCAGAACCACGATACCCAGCGCGCGATTGGAGCCAGCGCCGGCCAACATAGAGAAGCCTGATACGGCAACGACATCATCCACGCCCGGATCTTTGAGAATGAGATCGGTGATCTTTTCCATCACCCCTTCAGTGCGGTTTAGAGAGGCGGCATCGGGCAGCTGGATGTCCATCATCAAGATGCCTTGATCTTCGTCGGGTATGAAGCCTGTTGGGGTATTGGCGGCTAAATAAGCCGTAGCGGCGATGATGCCTGCCGTGACACTGAGCATGAGTGCGCTGCGTTTGAGGATCTCTTTAACGCGTCTGTCATAACCCCGAGTGAGTTTCGCAAGCCCTTTCTCGATCGGGCGAAACAGTGCGATCTTCTCGGTGGCGCCGGCTTTGAGTACCGTTGCGCAGAGCGCGGGGCTCAAGGTCAAGGCGTTGATGGAGGAGATGCACACCGCCACGGCAATGGTGATGGCAAACTGGTTGTAAATCTCACCGGTAATGCCGGGCATAAAGGCGACGGGGACAAATACGGCCAACAACACCAAAGTGGTTGCGACAATGGGGCCGGCGACCTCTTTCATTGCCTCGCGAGTGGCCTCTGGTGGTGACATGCCCTCTTCGGTCATTAGTCGTTCAACGTTTTCAATCACCACAATCGCATCGTCCACCACAATACCAATGGCGAGCACTAGGGCGAATAAGGTAATGGTGTTGATGGTGAAACCAAACACCAATAAGAACGCGAAGGTACCTACCAGCGATACCGGAATGGCGATGGCGGGAATCAGGGTCGCGCGCCAGTTTTGTAAAAAGGCAAATACCACCAAAATCACCAATAGTACCGCCTGATAAAGCGTGACTTTAACTTCTTCAATGGAGCGATTAATAAAACGTGTGGTGTCATAGATGATGTTAAATGAAACCCCGTCGGGCATGCGCGCGCCGAGTTTTTCCATCTCCGCATAGACGGCACGGGCGACTTCTGTGGCGTTGGCATCAGAGAGCTGATAAATAACGATAAAAGAGGTGTCTTGGTTGTTCAGCTTGGCGGCGGCGCCGTAGGATTGAGAGCCCATCTCGATACGAGCGACGTCTCTCAGACGGACAAAAGAGCCGTCATTTTTAGCGCGAATAATCGTCTGACCAAACTCTTTTTCGTCCAAGAGCCTGCCCTTGGTTTGCACCGTGTATTCAAATTGCTGCACTTTGCTGGTGGGGGCCGCACCAATCTTGCCAGCCGCAACGATCAGGTTTTGCTCTTGCAGCGATTGTTGGATATCGGCGACGGTGATTTGTAGCGCTGACATACGCTTGGGATCCATCCATACGCGCATGGAATAGCTCATCTCTCCCATGACTTCCACGCCACCGACGCCATTGAGTCGCGCCAGAGGCTCGGTTAAGTAATTGGTGGCGTAGTTGGAGAGAAAAATACGATCCAGCGACGGATCGTTGGAGGTCAGGTTGATACCCAGCAGCATGTTGCTCGATTGTTTGCTGACCTTGACGCCCTGACGAGTAACCTCCGATGGCAAACCGGGCTCCGCAATGGCGACTCGGTTTTGCACATTCACCTGAGCGATGTCGCTATCAATGCCTTGCTTAAAGGTAATAGTGATCTCGGCGGAGCCGTCATTGGATGCCGAGGACTCAATATAGAGCATGTCTTCGACGCCATTGATTTGTTCCTCAATGGGTCGAATCACCGATTCCTCCACCACCTGTGCACTGGCTCCCGGGTAAACGGCATTGACCTTAACTTGTGGTGGTGCGATTTCTGGGTAGAGATTCACCGGTAGCATACCGAGACTGATCAAACCGGCTAGGGTCACCAGAATGGAAATGACAAAGGCGAATTTCGGGCGTGAAATAAAAAACTGGCTGAACATTGCCGTACCCCTCTGGCTTAAGCGTCGGTCGATTCTGGGTTGGCGACTGTTTCACTGCTCTCGGCGGCTGGGGGCGGCGCCGTTGGGATGGGCGCATCTTTCACGGCACCCGTTTTTGTGTCGAGATATTTGAGAATCGGCGTGACTTCTTTGCCTGAGCGTACTTTCTGCAAACCTTCGACGATAATCTTATCGCCGGCGGTGAGGCCAGCTGTGACTACCCATAAGGCTTCCAACCGACGCCCGGTTTGAATGTTGCGTGATTTGACGCGATTGTTTTCGTCGATGATCAATACAAATTTGCCCTGTTGACCTTCTTGTACCGCGTACTGAGGAACAATCGGCAGGCTGGTCTTTTCACGGCTTTCGATGATCATGGTGCCATACAAACCCGGGCGAACTAGGCCCGTGGGGTTGGGGAATTCGGCCCGTAAATTCACTGTGCCGGTGGAAGGATCCACTTCAATACCGGCGTAGTTGATCTTGCCTTGGTGATCGTGAAGGGTGCCATTGGGGAGCACCAAGGTAATGGTCACCGCATCTTCGGGTGGGCTGGAATGCACGCGTGTTTGACCGTCACTGTCACCGAACTCTTGTAAGTGACTGATGTAAGTTCCTTCGTTGATCTGGATGTTGGCGTATATAGGGTTATCTTGAATCAGTGTGACCAAAGGATCACTGCTGGGCCCAACGAGGTTGCCCACGTTATAGCGAACGGTGCCAACCTCGCCGGTGAAAGGCGCGTAAATACGGGTGTAACCGAGGTTTACTTTGGCGTTTTGCAAAGACGCTTCTGCAGCTTTAACCGACGCGCGGGCCTTGGTGGCATTGCTGGCGAGGGTATCCAAATCTGATTGGCTGATGTAGCCATTTGGGCGCAATTCTAGTCCGCGTTTGTAGTCTCGATCCGTGCGTATTTCTTCAGCTTGTGCACTCTTAAGATTGGCGTCAGCTTCTTCATAAGTCGCTTTGTAGTTTTCGCGATCGATTTCAAACAGTAGCTGATCTTTTTCGACAACGCTGCCTTCTTTAAACAGTCGCTTGGTGATACTGCCTTCCACCCGAGCTCGCAGTTCCACAGTCTTGAAGGCGTCGGTACGAGCGACGAATTCACCGTATTCGCCCACTTCTTGTGTGCCCACCTCAATGATCGTTACTGCTGGCGGAGGCGCTTTTTGTTGGCTGGTGTCTTCCGAGCACGCGACGAGCAGCAGCATTCCTGCAGCCATCAGAAGGCGGCTAATAGTGGAACGGCTGATTGAATCAGAAGACAAAAACAGAGGCATACCGAGATCCTTTTCGAAAGCGAGAAGAGTGCTTATAACACACAAATAAAAAAGAGAGTGTTCTAGTAACGAAGAAGTATAGCGCTCTGGGAATCAATCGTGGGGTAAAAAGAGTAAATCGCTGTTAAGGAATGTCAGAGGAGTTGATTTGGATCAGGATATTCTGAGATGCGAGATGCGAGATGCGAGATGCGAGATGCGAGATGCGAGAGCAAGCTACTGTTCTAGGACTGTGTTCGATCGAGGTAAGCCATCACCTTAAACCCATCGATGCAACTTGGATGCGCATTAGTGGAGTTCGAATGTGCGGGTATGAACTCCGTGAGCCCCTGTGGCTTCGCAAATGCTACGGAGGGCTGTTGGGCATGATGTTGATGACTTGAGCGTTGGGTTCTCGTGACAGCTTCGCTTGGTGTAGTTTTTGTTCGTATTCTTGTTGAAGCTGCTGTTGTTGCTTACCCAATTGGTCGAGCAGTGCCCAAGTGAAAATGCCGGAATTGTGGCCGTCGTCAAAATGGATACGCAAACCATAGTTGCCGGCCGCTTCGAGTTTATTGATGGCGACAAACTTTTTTCCGTGTTGCAGGGTTTCCTGTCCAGGGCCATGCCCTTGCACTTCGGCGGAGGGTGAGTGAACTCGCAAAAACTCTGCACTAAACGAATAGTGTTGTTCACCAAAGTGCACGTCGAGCAGTTTGGTTTTTTTGTGCAATTGAATTTTATCGGGCGTTTTCATGGGGTTGTTGCCATGGTTAAAGTGTGGAGAAGACCATTCTAGAGCGCGTCTTTCTCTAAGGCGATCTCCAGAAAATTGCTGCGAATGCGGCCAGCTGGTGATGAAGCAAAGTTGTTGGACAAGCTCTCTAGGCCTAGCGATTTACTCGCAGTGACGAAATCTGAATGTTGTCTGCGAGCTAGCATAACCGCCCATTCACAGGCGGCTATCTAGTCAAACTTTTGCGGCGTGCTGGTATTACAAAATAAAACGGCTGAGATCTTCGTTTTGTGCCAATTCACCTAAGTGTTCATCGACGTAGCTGGCGTTGATGACAATTTCACCTTGGCCGTCACCGGCGTCAAAGGAAATGTCTTCCAGTAGACGTTCGATGATGGTGTGCAGACGACGAGCGCCGATGTTCTCGGTACGCTCATTCACCTCGTAAGCGGTTTCGGCAATGCGACGAATACCATCTTCGGTGAAGGTTAGCTTAGCGCCTTCGGTTTCTAGCAGGGCAATCTGTTGCTCGGTTAATGACGCATCGGGCTCTGTCAGAATGCGTTCAAAATCATCCGGTGATAGAGCTTCCAGTTCCACCCGAATGGGCAAACGACCCTGCAGTTCAGGAATTAAATCTGACGGTTTGGCCAGATGGAAGGCACCCGAGGCGATGAAAAGAATATGATCGGTCTTGATCATGCCGTGTTTGGTGCTTACCGTGCAGCCTTCGATCAAGGGCAGTAGATCGCGCTGTACACCTTCGCGGGAAACATCGGCACCGGCACCTTCGTTGCGTTTGGCGACTTTATCGATCTCGTCGATAAAGACGATGCCATTCTGCTCGGCGGCCTCGATGGCTTTGCTCTTCATTTCTTCTTCATTGACGAGCTTGGCGGCCTCTTCGTCGCGAATTTGTTTGAAAGCTTGTTTGACGGTCAGCTTGGTGGTTTTTGTCTTGTTCGACGACATGGACGAAAACATGTTTTGCAGCTGACTGGTCATGTCTTCCATACCGGGAGGAGACATGATTTCAACCCCGACCGGGGTGCTGGCGACGTCGATTTCGATCTCTTTGTCATCCAGCTCGCCTTCGCGCAGCTTTTTGCGAAACAATTGGCGAGTTGCAGAGTCTTTTTCTGGGGATGCGTTGTCATCACCGCCGCGAGCGGGAGGTAGCAGCGCGTCGAGGATGCGATCTTCGGCGGCGTCCTCGGCGCGGTGCTCGACTTTTTTCATTTCCTGTTCGCGGTGCAGTTTGATGGAGCCATCGACGAGGTCGCGAATAATCGATTCTACGTCGCGTCCGACATAACCCACTTCCGTGAATTTTGTCGCCTCGACTTTGATGAAGGGCGCATTGGCGAGTTTTGCCAAACGACGTGCAATTTCGGTTTTACCGACACCGGTAGGGCCAATCATCAGGATGTTCTTGGGAGTGATCTCGTTGCGCAAGTCTTCGTTGAGTTGCATGCGACGCCAGCGATTACGCAGGGCAATCGCCACCGCACGTTTGGCGGCGCTCTGGCCGACAATGTGTTTGTCGAGTTCGTGAACAATTTCGCGAGGAGTCATATCGGACATAGTGTTTCTTCTTCAATTCTCGGTGATTAGGACGCCAGTGAGTGATCAGGCGTCGTAGCTGAGTTCTTCGATGGTGTGGTTATGGTTAGTGTAGACACACACGTCACCAGCAATGCCGAGGCTTTTTTCAACCACGTCGCGGGCTTCCATCTCGGTGTTTTCAAACAGGGCGCGGGCGGCGGATTGGGCAAAGGGGCCACCGGAGCCGATAGCGATGATGTCCTGTTCTGGCTGAATCACGTCGCCATTGCCGGTAATGATCAGAGAGGCCTCTTTATCAGCGACGGCTAATAACGCTTCAAGACGGCGCAGGGCACGGTCGGTGCGCCAGTCTTTGGCCAGTTCCACCGCAGCGCGAACCAATTGACCATTGTGGGCTTCGAGCTTGGCTTCAAAGCGCTCAAATAGCGTGAAGGCGTCGGCGGTACCACCGGCAAATCCCGCCAGTACTTGATCGTTGTACAAGCGGCGGACCTTACGGGCGTTGCCTTTCATGACGGTATTGCCCATAGAAACTTGGCCATCGCCGCCAATGACAACTTTGCCGTTGCGACGGACCGATAAAATAGTGGTGCCTCGATACTGTTCCACAGAGGTTCCTTAATAAATTGGATAACGGGGATGTAGCTTAAGTGGGGGTGATTTGTGGGACTTCAAGGGGAGCAAGGAGCAAGCTTTCATGTGCGGTTTTATGGCTGTTTCTCATTGAGGCTGGGATTGGGCTTGAAGCACAGGATTGAAAATAGACCACACCCCATCTAAGGGGTGCGGTGGAGGGGAGGTTAGTCTATTGGGCGCTAGGGGCTACAGGGGTTAAGCCCTTATCTCTTGATTTGATGGCATCTTTCAAGTCAAACCCTGCTTTGCGCCAAGTTTTGGCCTGATCGGGGTTAAATGCCTCTGAATCCCATTCTTTTGCCTCGTCAGCGGTAAATCCGCCGTCTCGCCAAGCTTGAGCTTCATTAACTGCGTAACCTAGGGACTTCCAGCGTTGGGCTTCTTCTGCTTGGAAATCTTGTTGCATCCAACCGCTGATCTCGGTTTCAGACATGCTGCTCCAATCGGTGGGAATTGAGCTGCAAGCCGTCAGAGTGAGTGCGGCACAGGTTGCGACAATTGAGATCATCTTCTTCATGGTGTCATCCTTTTACATGGGTGTTCGCGCGCTTAAGTCTAGTTGGTTAAAGAGAGGTTTGCCCCGCAACGAGTGGAGCTATGTCTCAACCATCAAGAGGTAAGCAGTCAGTGACGTCACTATAGCGAGGGGCTTAAGCAAAGAATGTGTAGTTTTGTTCGCCACAAGTGACATTCGGACGGGGTAGCTTGGCTGGCGGCCCTTCCTGAGCCGCTCATCGAAACAATATTGTTGCGGATAACTCGACGGGTATGAAGCCTATCCCGCCTTGCGTTTTAGCAACAGCGGATTGATGTCATTGGAGACCAGCACGCTGCGTGCTTTGGCCACTTTGGAGCGCGACTGGAAGGGGCCGACCAGGACGCGATGCCAGGTCTCGCCATTGCGCACGGTCACGGTTTCCACCTGAGCATCAAGGTTCATCAATATGAGTTCGGCGCGCAAACGATCGGCATCGGCGTTTTTCTTAAAGGAGCCCACTTGCAAGATGAACTCTTGAGTTTCAATGGCGGCGGCTTCTTTGGGCGTGTGCGAAGGCACCTCTTTGACCACCACTTCGGTTTCTTTTAACAGCTGATAGAAGTCGAATCGCGGCTTGGGGATGTCGTGGCTGGGTTCTTCGTGTTTGGCGGCTGTCGCTGGTGTCGGGGTCTGCTGCGGCGTGACACCGGACAGATACGCCAGAAACATGATGAATGCGCCCAATATGGTGCCCGTGAACAGCCAGACCCATCCTGGAACCTGAGACTTGGGCTTGGGAGCGGCTCGTTTGCTGCTGGCAGGCTTGCGTTTCGCTGGTGGGCGTTTTTTCTTGGCGAAGTCTTGGGTCATTTATTTGTTCGGGTAGGTTGTCCAATGGCTGGGTGATTGTACTAGAGCCGAGCGCAACCGCAAATCAACTCATGTCTTGTGGGTCCACATCAATAGACCAGCGCGTGCGTCGACTCAGCGGATGTTGCTCCAATTGAGCAATTAAAACTTGCAATAGTTGGTGCAAGCGACCGCGATGGCCGCTGTGCAGTTGCAGTTGGTAGCGAAAGCGATCATTGCGTTTTTCCATAGGCGCGGGCAGCGGCCCCAAATATTGCAACTCATTGTCGCTGGGACTGATTTGCTGGGCCAGTGTGCGAGCCTGCTGCAGCAGCTCAAGAGCATTTTCGGGGCGCGTCGATTCCGCCCGCAGCAGTGCCATGTGGCGCATTGGGGGGAGCTGTGACAGTTGCCGCTCTTGCAACAGAAAGTCGGCAAAAGCGCTATAGCCCTGTCGCAGCAGCGTCTGCAGTAAGGGGTGATCGCAGAGATGGCTCTGGATTAGCACCTTGCCTGGCTTTTCGGCGCGCCCGGCGCGGCCAGCCACTTGTAGCATCAGTTGTCCCATGCGTTCGGCGCCGCGAAAGTCCGTGCTGAATAGACCACCGTCGGCATCGATGATGGCAACTAGGGTGACGTTGGGGAAGTGATGACCCTTGGCCAGCATTTGGGTGCCCACCAACAGGCAAGGCTCGCCGCGATTGACCTCGTCGACGATGTTTTGCATGGCATTCTTACGGCGGGTGGAGTCGCGATCGACTCGAATTACAGGGAAATCAGGAAAGCGATTTTGCAGTAGGGTTTCGGTGCGTTCTGTTCCTTGGCCAACACAATGCAGTTCACGGCTATTGCAGGTGGGGCATTGATGAATCAGGGGTCGTTGATAGTCACAGTGATGGCAGTGCAGGTGGCTCGGGTTCTGGTGTACGGTTAAGCGGGCATCACAGTTGGGGCACTGGGAGAGCCAGCCGCAGTCGTGGCACAGCAACGTGGGCGCGAAACCTCGACGATTGATGAAGACTAGCACCTGCCCGCTGGCCAGTAGATGTTGTTCCATGGCCTCGATTAAGGCTTGCGAGAGGCCTTCTTTCAAACTCTGACGCTTTAGATCAATCAGCTCGATCGCAGGAGGTTTGGCGTTGCCGGCTCGCTGAGTCAGCGGCAGTAGCTTGTAGCGACCTTGACGGGCGTTGTAGTAGCTTTCGAGAGAAGGTGTGGCGCTGCCGAGAATGAGAGGAATATTTAGCCGTTGACTGCGCAGCGTGGCGAGATCGCGGGCGGAGTAGCGGAAGCCATCCTGCTGCTTAAAGGAGGTGTCGTGCTCCTCGTCCAAGATGATGATGCCGGACTGTTTTAATGGCGTAAAAATGGCCGAGCGAGTGCCTATGATGATGTCCGCACGGCCTTGGCTGGCCAGCAGCCAGGCTTGCTTTCGTTCTGAATCGTTGAGGGCTGAATGCAGAACCGCCATGGGGCGGTTGAAGCGACGCTGGAAGCGACCCAGTGTTTGCGGGGTCAAACCAATTTCGGGGATCAGCACCAAGGCTTGTTTGCCCTGTTCCAGCACGCGATCAATGGCTTGCAAATAGACTTCGGTCTTGCCACTGCCAGTGGTGCCATAGAGCAGATGGCAGGCATAGTGTCCAAGTTCTATTTGCTCGAAAGCGGCCTGTTGTTCTGGATTGAGCGTTTGGGCCGCCTCTTTTAAGATCGGTAGCGTTCGATCGGCGTCGGGGACGATGCTCGTGGCTTCAATCAGTTTTTTGTCGGATAAGGCCTTTAGCGCGCTGCGATTGGGGTTGGTAAGTAAGAGGTCCTTATTCAGCACTCGTGGAGAGCCTGTCGTCGCTATTTCTTGGCGCAGCTGGGCCAGCATTTGTTGTTGTTTGGGCGCGCGTTTGAGGCTCTCAAGTTCAGTGTCTTGTCCTTGCTCCGTCAGTTGCCAGGCCTTTTCTTGCTGTAAAGCGGCCGGTTCACCTTGCCGCAAGGCCACTGGAATGGCCGCGGCTAAGACTTCACCGATGGGATGATGGTAGTAATTGGCCGCCCATTGGCACAGCGACAGCAGTTCCTTATCCAGCAAGGGCTCTGCGTCGAGTAGCTTGTCGACCGCTTTGAGTTGGTGTGGCTCGAAATCACTGTGATCTTTGATTTCGATAATGACGCCCACCAGGACTTGATGGCGGAAGGATACTCGAACCCTCATGCCGACTTGTGCTGGAATGTCTGGCTTCTGACTGAGTAGGTCTTGCGGGTCGTATGCCAGGTAGTCAAAGCTGCGGCGCAAAGGCGTGGGCAGAGCAACGGCGTAAATCTCGGGCGCAGCCATAGTTTTGTTGGTCTTCCTTAGATCGAAAATTTCATCGGGTTGCCGAAAAAATGCGCAATGCTCTTGCGCTGGCGAATGTTTCTGGTAGTATGCGCCGTCTTATTTTTACCCCGCTAGACTAACCGGTGTGCGGTGCTCGGCACAAGATCGAGTGGCGGCATACAACGAACTAAGGCGAATAACATGAAAGCTGATATCCATCCTAAGTACGGCGAAATGACTGCAACGTGTAGCTGCGGCAACGTCATCAAAACCGGCTCTACCAAAGCCACTGAAATGCATTTGGACGTATGTTCAAACTGCCACCCTTTCTACACGGGTAAGCAGAAGCAAGCCAGCACCGGTGGCCGTGTTGACAAATTCAAGAAACGTTTTGGTAGCCGTATCGCCGCTAAGTAATTTAGCGCGAGCCAGCACCAAGGCTTTAAAGAAGCGCTCGGGGAATCCCGCAGCGCTTTTTTTGTGCCCTCAATTTGGTGGCGATGAAATCTTCTCGTTACCGCACCAATGCCTATCTACGCTTAGTAGAACAGGGATAACACTTGCTTATTCAGTGGCTTACGTAAACTACGTCAAGCCTTGAACCGCTCGATTCTGAGAGAATTACCATATTAGCCTTGCAAATGACTATTTTGGATGGGTAAAACGGTAGCACTCCCACTTGAGTCACTACGGGTGGTTCGGTATCCTTCACGCCCCCTAAAAAAACGCCCTCGAGCGAACGGACGAGAAAATGTCAGATACACTAAGAAAAGCGGCCTTGGATTACCACGCGTTTCCAAAGCCTGGTAAGCTCGCTTTGGAGTTGACCACTCCGGCCGAAACTCAAGAAGATCTCTCTTTGGCGTACAGCCCAGGTGTGGCAGAGCCCGTTCGCGAGATCGCCAAAGATCCTGAAAATGCCTTCAAATATACCGCCAAAGGTAACACCGTTGCGGTTATTACCGATGGTAGCGCCATTTTGGGGCTGGGGAATCTAGGGCCATTGGCCAGTAAGCCGGTCATGGAAGGCAAGAGCCTTCTGTTTAAGCGCTTCGCCGGTATCGACTCGGTCGATATTGAAGTCGAATCCGACAGCCCTGAAGCCTTTATTGAAGTTGCTGCCAGTATTGCCAACACTTGGGGTGGCATTAACCTTGAAGACATTAAAGCGCCAGAGTGTTTCCAGGTTGAGAAAGCACTGATCGAGCGCTGCAATGTTCCGGTTTTTCACGATGACCAGCACGGCACGGCGATTGTAACCGTTGCGGGACTGCTGAACGCGTTGGAGATCCAAGGTAAGTCTATTGAGACAGCTAAAATTGTTTGCTTGGGCGCAGGTGCAGCCGCTCACGCTTGCTGCTCCCTGATGATTACCGCCGGTGCTGAGCGTGAGAACATCACCATGCTCGACAGTAAGGGCGTTATATACGCTGGCCGTGACAACCTCAATGAATATAAAGAAGAGTTTGCTAACGATACTGACGCTCGGACCTTGGATGATGCTATCAAAGGCGCGGATGCGTTCCTCGGCGTGTCTGGACCCAACCTGATGTCGGCAGACCAGTTGGCGGCTATGGCACCGAATCCTGTGGTTTTTGCCTGCTCTAACCCCGATCCGGAAATTAGCCCTAATTTGGCTCACACCGTGCGGGATGATTTGATCATGGCCACCGGTCGTTCTGATTTCCCGAATCAGGTCAATAACGTACTGTGTTTCCCATTCCTGTTCCGCGGTACTTTAGATGTTCGAGCCACCGCGATTAACAGTGAGATGAAATTGGCAGCGGTTCACGCCATTAAAGACCTGGCCAAAGAACCGGTACCGGCTGATGTGGTGAAGGCGTACGGCGGTGTTGAATTGACTTTTGGTCGCGAATACATCCTGCCTAAACCGACCGATGAGCGTTTGCTGGGGGCAGTTGCCGCGGCGGTTGCTCAGGCGGCAATTGATAGTGACGTGGCACGCTTGCCATATCCTTCCCACTATCCGTTGAAAACTACCGCTGATTGTTAAGGTAGCTTTGACGGTAGTGAAAGCAGCTAGTGAGCTTTCATAAAAAAGGCCTCGAAGAGATTCGAGGCCTTTTTCGTTTTAGCGGCTGTTTTTCATTGTGATTTTGAATCACTGGGTTGTTGATGAGCTCGCAACGAACCCCTTAGAACAGTTCTTCCGGCAGTGTTTCGGTTCGTGTCTGTGATGACTCTCTGTCGAGTATAGGTTCAGCCTCGTCGGCGTAGTCGGGTAGGTTTTCCTGGCGAAAGATCTCAAAAATACCGTTGTTCTGATCACTGCGTGCGCGTTTGCCGGTCTCTGGGTCGATACGCACTGACGTCAAGCCGTCGGGCAGCGCACGAGGTTGTTCCGGTACGCCGTCGAGTGCGGTGCCCATGAAATCAATCCAAATTGGCAGCGCAGACGTGCCGCCGTATTCTCGTCGACCTAAGGCGTAATTCTGATCAAAGCCGAGCCAGGTGGTGGCGACAATGTGCGAGTTGTAGCCGGAAAACCAAGCGTCTTTGGGGCCGTTGGTGGTACCGGTTTTACCCGCCAGATCCGTCCTGCCCAAGGCCTTGGCTTTGCGCCCAGTGCCTTTCTGGATAACGTCGCGCAGCATATCGTCAATCAAGTAGGCGACTTGCTCGCTCATGACTCGAGGCGCTCGAGGTAGTGCGGGAGAGTCCTTCAGATCGGTATTGGCTGCGCTGTCCTGCCCTGCTAGCGATAAATCGGTGTCTTCAGGCGCAGCTTCCGTTGAGTTGGGCTGGGTCTCCATGTGCAGCGCTAACTCAGCGGCCATTGCTGACTCGAGAGCGGCTAGGTCGCTAGGGTTCGGTTCAGCAGCATTCTTGTCACTGTCAACATTCATATCTTCCTGCAGTGCTTTTTCCTCGGCTAATTCGCAAGGCCTGCAGACCGTGGCGGGCATGGCTTGGGAGATGATTTCGCCTTCGACATTCTCAATGCGGTCAACCAAATACGGGTCGACTTTATAACCACCGTTGGCGAAAACGGTATAGCCGGTGGCCACTTGCAAGGGGGTTAGGGCGTAGCTACCTAGCGCCAAGGATAGGTCGTGCGGCAGGCTATCTTCATCGAGCCCATATCGGGCCATACCGTTGATGGCTTGATTGGGGCCGATGCTTCGCAGGATACGAATGGAAACGAGATTGCGTGATTTGTACAGGGCTTGTCTCAGGCGAGTGGGACCGAAAAATTTGCCGCTGGCATTTTCCGGGCGCCAAGTGCCTTCCAGTGAGGCGTCGTCAAAGACGATGGGGGCATCGTTAATGATCGATGCCGGCGTCATGCCATTTTCAAGCGCCGCCGTGTAAACAAAGGGCTTGAAATTAGAGCCGGGCTGTCGCTCGGCTTGTATGGCGCGATTGAAATTACTCTGGCTAAAATCAAAGCCCCCGACCAATGCTTGGATGGCCCCATTGTTGGGGTTTAGCGCGACCAGCGCCGCTTGTGCTGCGGGAATCTGAGTCAGTGACCAGCCGTCATCACTTTGGCTAACACGGATAACATCACCGACAGCAACAATATCGGCTGCGCGATTCGGGCTGGGGCCACGCCGATTTTCTGTGATATAGGGGCGTGCGTTTGAAAGTCCGTCTTGCCATCGCAAATGTACCGAGGTGCCATCCGATGTCAGAGCATCGATGCTGTCGGGGTTTACTTGGGTAACGACTGCAGCCGTTAGGCCGCCGATGGTGTTGTAGTTTTTCAGCGCCGCTTGCCACTGCTCTAGCGGCAGATCTTGGGTGGTCAAAGTGACTAGCGTTTGACCTTCATCGTCTTCTGCAGCCTGTGCGGTAGAGGCGGGCAGATCGAGTTGAGCTTCTGGGCCGCGATAGCCATGGCGCAGATCATAGGTGAGTAGACCATCGATTACCGCTCGTTGAGCTCGATCCTGAAGTTTGGCGTTGACGGTGGTGTAAATACGAAAGCCATCGGTATAGGCAGCGAGTCCCAATTGATCGACGGCTTCTTTTCGGGCCATCTCTGCAATATAAGGTGCATGAAGTTCTAATCTTGAACCGTGATAGGCGGCGGTAACGGGCTCTTTGACAGCGTCATTGTGCTGGCTCGCATCGATACGACCCAAGTGCAGCATGCGCCCCAGAATCCAATTGCGTCGGATCAGTGCTCGGTCGGGATTGATGATGGGATTAAATGCCGAGGGTGCCTTTGGCAGTCCAGCGATCATTGCTAGTTGAGCCAACGACAGCTCATTGATGGATTTCCCATAATAGACCCGAGCTGCAGATTCAATGCCGTAGGCGCGGTTGCCCAAGTAGATTTTGTTGGTGTAGAGCTCCAAAATTTCGTCCTTGGTAAGCTCTTGCTCTATTTGCAGTGCCAGTAAAATCTCATTGAACTTGCGGCTGAACACCTGTTCTCGAGTTAAGAAGAAGTTGCGGGCCACCTGCATGGTAATGGTACTGCCACCGGTCTGAATTTTACCCGATTGCAATAATTGTGAGACGGCTCTCAAAAGTCCTTTAATGTCCACGCCTGGATGGGAGTAAAATCGATCGTCCTCAGCGGCAAGAATGGCATCAATAAAGGCCTGCGGCACTTGTTCAATGGTAATTGGGTTGCGTCGCTTCTCTCCAAACTCCCCGATCAAAAGACCGTCGCTAGAGTAGATTCGAAGCGGTGTTTGCAATTTTACCTGCCGAAGAGTCTCTACTTCTGGCAATTTGGGGCTAAGGTATAAGGTAATCCCGGCAAATAACGCCATGGTGCCGCTGGTAGCAGCGAGGGAGAGCCAAAAAGTCCAAGCCAGGTATTTTAGTCGTTTAGTCATTTTTTCTATGAGAATTAAAGGCTTAGAGCGCCGGAGAATGTGAGCTGTGCATTATAAGCGGTTTTTAAGGGTTTACATATGGTCTGCCTTGTTGCAGGCTTAAGTTAAAGTGCTATAACATGAAATGCACCTAAGTTACGGAAATTGATAGAAAAATGGGAATTCTGGATTTCTTAGAGCGAAAGGCTAAGCCCGTTTTGGGGCTCGACATCAGCTCGACATCGATTAAATTACTCGAGCTGAGCCGCCAAGGCGACCGTTATCGCGTAGAAAGTTATGCTGTCAAAGCATTGCCGCCTAATGCCGTGGTTGAGAAAAACATCAACGAAGTGGAAGCCGTCGCCGACGTCTTAAAAGGCTTGGTGCAGCAGTCTAAGTCAAAGGTCAAAGAGAGTGCGGTCGCGGTAGCCGGTTCCGCGGTGATTACCAAGCTGATCGAAATGCCCGCGGGCATGAGCGAAGACGTTCTCGAGACGCAAATTTCTCTCGAGGCCGATCAGTACATCCCCTATCCCCTTGAAGAAGTGGCTATCGATTTTGAAGTTCAAGGTGAATCCGATTCTAATCCTGAGCAGCTCGATGTGCTATTGGCAGCCTGCCGACGGGAAAACGTCGATCTTCGAGTGGCTGCACTCGAAGCTGCTGACCTAAAGCCTAAAGTTGTCGATGTTGAAGCTTACACTATGGAGCGCGCGTTCGGTCTAATTGCCGAGCAATTAGAGGATCAAGATGATCAAGTGGTGGCGGTGCTCGATATTGGCGCCACCATGACGACCTTAAGCGTTCTTGTAAACAGCAAAACGGTCTACACCCGAGAGCAGCTCTTCGGTGGCAAGCAGTTAACTGAAGAGATTCAGCGCCGTTACGGATTGTCTGTGGAAGAGGCCGGCCTCGCCAAAAAGCAAGGCGGCCTGCCAGACGATTACGATGAGGAAGTGTTAGAGCCGTTTAAAGATGCAGTGGTTCAGCAGGTAACGCGTTCACTGCAGTTCTTTTTTTCCTCCAGCCAATACAATGACGTCGATCATATTATCTTGGCTGGCGGTGTTGCCTCCCTTGAAGGGTTGTGTGATTTGATCAGTGAAAAATTGGGTACGGAAGTGAGCGTCGCCAATCCATTTGCGAATATGAGTGTGGCTCCCCGAGTTAACGCTGTCGCGCTAAAAAATGACGCCCCAGCGCTGATGATTGCTGCAGGACTAGCGATGAGGAGTTTTGATTAATGGCAAAGATTAACCTCCTACCCTGGCGGGACGAATATCGCCGAGAGAAGCAGCAGGAGTTTCTTTCGGTGTTGGGTTTTGTGGCGTTGGTTGCAGTGCTGGTTTCGTACTTGTGGGTTAGCTCTATTGGTGGGGCTATCGAGTCGCAGCAAACTCGTAATCAAATGCTAGAAAGGGAAATTGCGGCACTGGAGCAAAAGGTTTCAGAAATTCGAGAACTCAAAAAGCGCAGGGCTGAACTGTTAGATCGAATGAAAGTAATTCAGGCGTTGCAGGGTGAACGGCCGGTTATTGTGCGGTATTTCGATGAGCTGGTAAGGTCAATTCCAGAAGGCATTTACTTGACTTCGTTAGAGCGCTCTGGAAATGCAATTGTGTTGGAAGGTATTACCGAATCAAATGTTCGAGTGTCGGCTCTAATGAGAAATATCGATGAGTCTGAGTGGTTTTCAACGCCAAACCTGAAGGCGGTTAATGCCAATCCTGAAGCAGGGCCTCAAGCGAGCGAGTTCTCTATGAGCTTTACGACTTCTAAGCCCAAGGATGCGGATGCGAAAGAGGGGGAGGGTTAACTCATGGCACTAGACGATGTAATGGAGCAAATAAACAGTTTCGATATCAACGATATCGACTGGACCCGCATGGGGGTTTGGCCGCTCGCCGGAAAAGTAGTTTTTACTTTAATAATAGTGATTGCAATAGTTACGGCTAGCTATTTTTTGTTTGTAAAAGATTTGAATGTGCAGCTTGGGCAGGTCAGCGCTAAAGAGGAGTCTTTAAAAGCGTCTTTTAAAGGTAAGGCTTTTCAGGCTGCAAATCTTGATGCCTATCGAGAGCAAATGAAAGAAATGGAGGCATCTTTCGGAGCGCTGGTTGCGCAGCTGCCGAGTGATACAGAAGTGCCTGGATTACTTGAAGATATTGATGAAAAAGGTGCAGATAGTGGTTTGTCTATAGCGAGTATTAATTTACAAGCCGAAAAGACTGAAGAGTTCTATGTCGAGCTCCCCATTTTAATTAATGTCAGTGGTCCCTATCACGATTTTGGAGCATTTGTGAGTGGTGTTGCGGGAATGCCGAGGATTGTAACTTTGCACGATTACTCGATCGAGAAACAGGCCTCTAATGGGTTGTTAGATATGACTATTCTTGCCAAAACATATCGATACAAGGGGCAGGGTGAGTAACTATGCAAAACAAATTCATTTTAATCTTGTCGCTGGGTTGTCTAGTGAGTTTGAGTGGTTGTGGTGGTTACGTTGAAAATCAGGATTTACTAGATTATATCGAGGAAACCAAGAGGCGCCCTTCCGGTCAAATAGATCCTCTTCCTCCTTTCGTTCCTTACCAGAGCTTTACTTATAGCGCTATGACCTTGCGCAGTCCGTTTGATCCACCTGTCGATGAAGTTCAACAGATGGTTGTGGGTAAGCGAACTGGTGTGAAGCCAGACTTGAATCGTGAAAAAGAGTATTTAGAAGAGTTCAATATCGCTAGTCTGTCTATGGTGGGAACTCTGGAGCGTGGCGGAGTTATGTGGGCGCTAATTGATGATGGTAGTGGCGGTATTCATAGAGTGTCTGAAGGCAATTTTTTAGGCAAAAATCATGGTCGCATAATCGCGGCTACATCTCGTCAGGTTGATGTGGTTGAGATTGTACCCGATGGTATTGGTGGCTGGGCCGAGCGCCCACAAGTGTTGCAAATTGTAGAGAAGGATTAATGAAATGTTGATAATGCCGATGAGACCGTTGGTCAGTAGGGTTGCTGCCTTTGTCGCGGTTGTGTTTTTTATCTTTTTCTCAAAAGTGCACGCTCAAACTTTGGGTGATGTTCGTTTTTCGGAGTTGCCTGGTGATCGCTTCGAAGTGCGTATGAAATTTGATGCTCTCCCTCAGGATCCGGTTGGATACACTATCGAGCAGCCTGCGAGAATTGTCTTGGATTTTGCTGGTGTAGAAAATCAATTGAAGGGGAAGAAGTTTCCTCTCTCGTTTGAAAATGCTAAATCTGCCGTTGTTTTAAGTAGTGGTGATCGCACTCGATTGATCTTAAATCTGTCTCAGTTGACTGCGTATTCGACCCGAACCGATGGTGACTCTTTCATCATTGAGGTCGGCAGTAAGCAAGAAAAGAGCTATTTGGCGGGAGCTTCTAGCGCAACTAAAAAACTGGCAGCGGAAATTAACGAGCATCAATCTTCGGTTTCAGGAATTGATTTCCGTCGAGGGGAGTCTGGGGAAGGTAAAGTCATTGTGGATTTAAGTGACCCTTCTGTGGATATCAATGTTGAGCAAACAGGGGCCAAGATAGCGATAGAATTTATAGGTGCTCAGCTTCCAGCAGCACTGCGTCGTAGCTTAGATGTAACGGATTTTGCGACACCGGTGAAAATGATTGATGCTGACTACGATGGTCGAAAAACAACGCTTGAAATTAGCGCTTTGGGAGAATACGACTACTTGGCCTATCAGGCCGATAATACCTACGTGATTAGTGTAAAGCCTTTATCTGAAGCAGAAGTGGAGGAGAAGAACGCTCGTTTCTCGTTCGTAGGTGAAAAGTTATCACTTAACTTCCAGAGTATTGAAGTGAGATCGGTGTTGCAGCTGATTGCAGACTTTACTGAATTAAATTTGGTGGCTAGCGATACGGTTGGCGGGAGTATTACCCTGCGTTTGGATAATGTTCCCTGGGATCAAGCTCTTGACTTGGTTCTGAAAACTAAGGGCCTTGATAAACGCCAAATTGGTAATGTACTAATGGTTGCTCCAGCTGCCGAAATCGCAGAGAGAGAGCGCCAAGAGTTAGAGACGAAGAAACAGCTTCAAGAATTGGCGCCACTAATCACTGAGTATGTGCGTGTTCGCTATGCTAGTGCCAAAGAGCTTTTTAAGCTCTTTGATGACGAAGGCAGCAGTGGGGGAGACTCGGGAGATTCTGGTGGTGCGGGAGGTGGCAGTACTACAAGTATTCTCTCCGCTCGTGGTTCAGCCATTGTGGACGAAAGAACCAACTCTATTATCTTGACTGATACTGCGGAGAAAGTTGCCGAGTTTAAAAAACTGGTAGAGAAAATTGATATTCCTATTCGTCAAGTGATGATTGAAGCTCGGATTGTAATCGCGAGAGATGACTTCCTAAAAGAATTGGGTGTTCGTTGGGCTGGAGAGTTTTTAACTGGCGGTAAACATAAATATGAAGGTAGTGGAAGGTTAGAAGGGTTAGTCAATGGTGATGGTCAGGGCCCTGAGGGCGTCTTTATCGATTCAGATGAAGATGGCATTACGGATGATGAGAGAAACTTACTCGATTCTCGTTTGGTTGATTTGGGTGTTGATAATCCCGCAGGTTCAATAGCATTGAACTTTTTGTCCGACAATGTTCTCTTAGGTATGGAGCTTAGCGCCTTACAGGATAGTGGTCATGCCGAAATTGTTTCTCAACCGAAGGTTATTACTGGTGACAAACAACAGGCGCACATCGAGTCGGGAACGGAGATTCCCTATCAAGAGGCATCCTCTAGCGGTGCGACAACTACCTCGTTTAAAGAGGCAGTGCTCAAATTAGATGTCACTCCGCAGATTACACCTGATGATCAAATTATTATGGATTTGAAAGTCAATCAGGATGCTATTGGAGAGATTGATTTGGCCAGTGGTATTCCCACGATTGATGTCACTGAGCTTCAAACGCAAGTATTGGTTGCTAATGGCGAGACTGTTGTTTTGGGAGGGATTTTCCAAAATGAAAGAACAGAGGGCGAAACCAAGGTTCCTTTCTTAGGCGATTTACCCTATGTTGGACGTTTGTTCAGGCAAGATGTGTCGCGAGAAAATAAGCGAGAGTTGCTGATTTTCATTACGCCCAAGATTCTTCATGACGATTTGGTTAAGTAGTCCATGCCCCAAAGTTTGATTCTTGTCGGCCCTATGGGGGCCGGCAAGTCTACTATCGGCAAGTTGCTTGCTAGCATCCTAGGCCTCCCCTTTTCTGACAGTGATCGTGTGATTGAGCAAAAAACCGGAGCGGATATTCCGTGGATTTTTGATGTCGAGGGTGAGTCGGGTTTTCGTCAACGAGAAACCTCTGTGCTCGACGAATTGCTTCAGGCAGACCCAATGGTGGTCGCTACCGGTGGTGGTATTGTGATGAAGGATGAGAATAGGAATCTGCTGAAAGGCGATGGGGTTGTTGTCTATCTCACTGCATCGGTCGACCAGCTAGTCGAGCGAACTTATAAGGACAAAAAGCGTCCTCTGTTACAGGTAGATGATCCAGAGGCCAAGATTCGTGAGTTGATTGCTCTGCGCGATCCTCTCTATCGCGAGGTGGCGGACATCATCGTGCAAACCGATCGCCGCAGCCCCAGAGCCGTGGCTCAGGAAATCGCTGATCGCTACCAATCGCAGTGATAGAGATGCTGGTGGTTTGCCCACCCGTTTCGTGCATATGGTAAACTAGCGCGCTCTTTTATTGTTCAAATTTAGGCAGTTGTATCATGCGCACGTTACAGGTCGATCTAGGCGATCGAAGCTATCCCATCTATATTGGTCAGAATCTACTGAACGACCCTCAATGGTTGCGACCCTTTGTGAAGGGCAGTCAAGTGTGCGTGGTTACCAATGAAACCATTGCACTTTTGTATTTAGATCGCGTGCTGGCTTTGCTCGACGGTTTGCAGGTGTCTACGGTGGTTTTGCCGGATGGCGAAGCGCATAAAACTCTAGATGTCCTGTCGACCATTTATGATCGATTGCTAGAGGATCGCCATAATCGCACCACCACTTTGATTGCGCTAGGGGGGGGAGTGGTTGGCGATATGACCGGATACGCCGCTGCCAGCTATCAGCGCGGTGTCGACTTTATTCAAATTCCTACCACGTTGCTGTCTCAGGTTGATTCCTCGGTGGGTGGGAAGACGGGCGTGAATCACCCGCTAGGTAAAAATATGATTGGCGCTTTTCATCAGCCCAACGCAGTGGTGATTGATACCGACGTATTAAGCACTTTGCCGCCTCGCGAGCTGTCTGCCGGCATCGCAGAGGTGATCAAGTATGGCTTGATTGCCGATGTGGATTTCTATCAGTGGCTTGAACAAAATGTAGAGCGATTGATGGTCTGCGATACCGATGCCTTAGAAGAAGCGATCGAGCGCTCTTGTCAGAATAAAGCGGATGTTGTCGCCCAGGACGAGCGGGAGGGTGGTATAAGAGCTATTCTCAATCTTGGTCACACCTTTGGGCATGCAATTGAAACGGCGCAGGGCTATGGCAATTGGTTGCATGGCGAAGCGGTGGCAACAGGTATGCTGATGGCGCTGGATCTATCGGCCCGAGAGGGCGCAATTACTGCGCAGGAAGTTGAGCGTCTGCGAACGTTGCTGCAGCGCGCAAAACTACCGGTGGTGTCGCCTGAAGATATGACCGAGCAGCAGTTTATGGATTTAATGGCGGTCGACAAAAAAGTTCTCGATGGCCAGTTGCGTTTGGTGTTGTTAGATCAAGTGGGGGCCGCATCAGTTACCAATCAATTCGATGTTGAGAATCTAAAGCAAACGCTCGCGAGTATATAGGCAGTAAATCACTAGCCCCTAGGTCTTTGGCAGAGGTCGAAAAGTGTGTTCATGTCAGTCGCAGTAGTCTGATACACCGCCTATGATCTACCGAGCATTCAGTTGCGAGAAGTTATCGCCCAACCATCTATAGGGAGAGGCACTCGTCATGGATTATAAAAGTGAAGACAGCGACCATTCAGCCAGTGAGGTGGTCTCCAGTGATGGTGATTTTCAAACCTCTGATGATGGGGCGGGCTCATTGGTGAATGCTTATGATATTCCTCGCGGCCAGGGGCTAGTGCCTGACTATATCGAAGCCATGCAGTTGCATGCCGATCCGTTTTCCTCTGGACTGCATTCGCCCGACGAAGATTACCTAGGTGCGGGCCGTCAAGAAGTCTTAGATCAAGTCGATCATCTGTCAGAGTTTAGCGCCAGTGTGCTGGTCATCTCTGGTGCAGCAGGCTCCGGTAAGACCACTTTATTCGAAAATCTGTGTCAGAGCTTGGCTGCTCAGTGGAACCTCTGCTCAATCAGTGCGCAAGTATTGTCGTCAACCGAACTTATCTTTGAGCATCTTGCCATCGCTTTGCAGGTGGAAGTCGCATCGAGTGCGAGCGCTGGCGAACTGATGGTGGCCATACGGCATCGACTGATGCAGGACGAGCTTGAGCCGTTTATGTTGCTGGTAGATGACGCCCATCTTCTTGATGATACGGTGCTGGGCGCCTTGATGAGTTTGTTGCAATCCAATGGATTGGAAGGGGAGTTACCTTTCAATGTCATTCTGTTGGGGGATGAAGCGCTGATTCATCGCTTGGACGGCTTCTCATTGGTGGATGTGTTACTACACGACCTCTGCCTGCTGCCGTTCACTCTCACAGAGACTCGCGAATATCTCCTGCATCGCCTCAAGTGGGGAGGTTGGACCGATGAGCTGCCCTTTGATGAAGTAGAGCTGTCACAGCTGCAAGTTGAATCTGAAGGTATGCCCTCGCGTTTGAACGATGCTGCTCGACGTCTATTGATTGATCGTGTGACGATTAATTATGAGCAGTTGGAAGAAGGCACTGGGCTGCCTATCGCTCACTTGTTTAGCTTAGTGGTGTTGCTCGGCGTATTGATCATGGCGTACTTCTATAAAGACAGTTGGTTCGCAGAGCAAGATCAGGCACTCGAGACCGCGCACATGGAGTTGTTGCGAGAGAATTCACCATCGCAAGGAGCGGGTGCTGCCCTCCCAGCGGATGAGGTGTCTCCTTTTAAATCTGATGTGATCGCTCAATCGGAGTCGGCTGCGCGATTAGCTGAGCTACAGAATGGACTGCCGATGGCGGAAGCCGCGAATCCTGATGGGCTAGACTCGGCCCCGTCTAAGTCCGCAGTCAAACAAGAGTCTGTGGTGTTAGGCATGCAAGAGCCTCCGAAGTTTGCGTTGCCGGAACCCGTTTTACCCCAAGCGCTCGAGCAAGATAAACCAGAAGTTGAGGATATGTCACGCGAGCTAGCCCGATTTACTGCCCC
>CERE01036212.1_pt1 | contig 40364 bp, 34 predicted proteins | sample 530911 | NCBI WGS metagenome assembly CERE01 (sample SAMEA2621092, study PRJEB7988) | marine metagenome | biome: marine biome (ENVO:00000447); feature: mesopelagic zone (ENVO:00000213); material: "saline water (ENVO:00002010), including plankton (ENVO:xxxxxxxx)" | depth 800 m
ATCGAACAGCTAGGTGTTAAAGAAGAAGAAGTTAAAAACGAAGCTTCATTCGTTGATGACCTAGGTGCAGACTCTCTTGATACTGTTGAATTAGTAATGGCTCTTGAAGAAGAGTTCGACACTGAGATCCCAGATGAAGAAGCTGAAAAGATCACTACAGTACAATCTGCAATCGATTACGTTACAGCTCACGCTGAGTAATTAATCGCAAATTAAGGGCAGCATCCGCTGCCTTTAATCTTTATATCCAAACCACCTCAAAGTACATGATTCAATTCCAAACCCTCACCTATCATCAGCAATTAAGTTGTTATTGCTCAGCGTTGGTTATTGGTTTGAGACTCGCACTTTGAGGTAGCTTGGGTATGATCATCCCCAATACTAATAACATAACTAGCAACAGCGTTAACGCTGAAATAAACTGAGCTAAGTTAATTGGTATAATAATAATTCCTTATTGGAGGCAAACCGTGGCTAAACGTCGTGTCGTCGTAACTGGCTTAGGAATGTTGACGCCGCTAGGCAATGATGTGCAATCAACCTGGCAAGGCTTATTAGATGGTAAAAGTGGTATTCAAAATATTACCCACTTTGATACATCAAAATTTGGTACTCACTTCGCTGGTTTAATCAATGATTTTGATGCATCGGCTTATATGTCGCCAAAAGATGCTAAAAAAATGGATTTATTTATCCAGTATGGCATTGCAGCGGGTGTTCAAGCTTTTCAAGATTCAGGCCTCGAAGTAACAGAGCAAAACGCAACCCGTATTGGTGTAGCGGTAGGTTCAGGCATTGGTGGCTTAACCCTAATCGAAGAAAACCACATTAAATTACTAAACAGCGGTCCACGAAAGTTATCGCCGTTTTATGTACCGTCTACCATTATTAATATGATCTCGGGTCACTTATCAATAATGCACGGTTTGCGTGGTCCTAATATTTCAATTGTAACCGCATGTACCACAGGCCTGCACAACATTGGCCATGCAGCACGTATGATTGCCTACGGCGATGCCGATGCAATGGTTGCCGGTGGCGCAGAAAAAGCGTGTACGCCAATTGGTATGGGTGGCTTTAATGCCGCACGTGCGCTTTCAACGCGTAACGACGACCCACAAGCAGCGTCTCGTCCGTGGGATAAAGACCGTGATGGCTTTGTGCTTTCTGATGGCGCTGGTGTAGTAGTTGTTGAAGAATACGAACACGCTAAAGCTCGTGGTGCTAAAATTTATGCAGAGCTTGTTGGCTTTGGCATGAGTGGCGATGCCTACCACATGACCTCGCCACCAGAAGACGGCGCAGGTGCAGCACTGGCTATGGAAAACGCATTAAACGATGCGCAAGTAAATGCAGAGCAAGTTGGCTACATTAACGCACACGGTACGTCTACTCACGCGGGTGACAAAGCCGAAACCTCAGCGGTTAAAACCATTTTTGGTGATTCAGCGAAAGATGTGATGGTAAGCTCATCTAAATCGATGATGGGTCATTTACTAGGTGCAGCGGGCTCTGTTGAGTCGATAGTGTCTATCTTATCGTTGACCGAGCAAAAAGTAACACCCACGATTAACCTAGACAACCCAGATGAAGGGTGTGATTTAGATTACGTACCGCACACAGCGCGAGACGCCAAACTTGATTACGCTTTATGTAACTCATTTGGTTTTGGTGGTACTAATGGCTCGTTACTGTTTAAAAAGGTATAATCTTTTTTAACAACGAACGACAATAAGAACCCAGTTGTTTAACTGGGTTTTTTTATGTGTAAAAAAATATGCAAACAATAATAACAGCAAGTGAAACCAGTAGCATAAGTACCCGCGATAGGGGCTTAAACTATGGCGATGGTTTTTTTACAACCGCAATTATTACTGATGGACAGGTTGAGCATTGGGTTTATCATAAAGCGCGTTTAATTGAATGTGCGCAGCGTTTAGGGTTTCCGGCGCTTGAGTTTAGCGCACTTGAGTCGCACATTACTCAGCAAATAGCATCACAGGTTCAAGCGGTTCTTAAAATAGTGGTAACACGTGGCGAGGGCGGGCGAGGCTATGCGCCGCCAAGCGAATGTAATTTAAACATTATTGTGAGTGTTTTACCTTATCCAGCGCATTATCACAGCTTACACGAGACAGGAATTAGTTTAGCCATCAGTCCAATTAAACTGGCTTTACAACCGCACTTAGCAGGGCTTAAAACCTTAAATAGGCTTGAGCAAGTATTGATTAAAAATGCCCTACAAGCCGAGCAAAGTGATGATGCACTTGTACTTGACTACAACAACAATGTAATTGAAACCTCAGCGGCTAATATTTTTGCAATAAAAAATAATAAAGTAATTAGTCCCAGGCTTGATGAGTGCGGCATTAAAGGTGTTTTTCTGCAATCTTTATGTGATAAATTAGCAATTGAATTTAAAACTATCAGCGTTGATGAGCTTACCCAAGCAGACGCGGTATTTGTATGTAATAGTTTAATGAAAATTGTGCCTGTAAAAAGCATAGGCGAGCACTATTTTGATATTGCTCACAGTCAGTCATTACTAACAGTAGCCAAGGAGGCTTAATGTTAAAAGTTATAATATCAGTATTATTACTGGCTTTTTTTAGCTCAGTGATTGGCTACCAGCAATTACAGGCAACAATTCAAACGCCATTACAGATAGCCGATAACACCCAATTTGAAGTTAAAAAAGGCACCGGCTTTAATAAGTTGTGCCGTCAATGGCAGCAGCAACAGTGGGTAGAAGACTGTTGGCGTTTTCAAATATTAGCCAAGCTCGACCCAACCTTGACCGATTTAAAAGCAGGTTTGTACGAATTAAGCTCAGATAGCGTGCTTAATAACATCAAAAAAATTAACCAAGGTCAGCAAATTAGCTTTAGCTTTACCATTATTGAAGGCCAAGCACTTAGAGATGTTTTAAATACTCTGAGTACTTCTACACACTTACAAAACGATTTAAAACTTGAGCAACTTGGCGAGCAAATAATAGGTAAGCAAACCCATCTAGAAGGTTGGTTATTCCCCGATACCTATCATTACCATAGCAATGATACTGCCAGCAGTTTACTAAAACGTGCTGCGCAAAAAATGCAGCAAACGTTGGCTGATGCTTGGCAGCAACGGACAAGTGATTTACCTTACGATACCGCCTATGAAGCACTGATCATGGCCTCTATTATTGAAAAAGAAACCGCGCTTGCCAGCGAGCGTCCGTTAATTGCATCGGCATTTATAAATAGATTAAATACCAATATGCGCTTACAAACCGATCCAACCGTAATATATGGGCTAGGCGAAGATTTTGACGGTGATATTAAACGTAAAGACTTGAGAAATTACACACCGTATAATACTTATCGTATTAACGGATTACCGCCCACGCCAATTGCCATGCCATCCAAAGAAGCGATTTTAGCCGCGGTAAACCCGCCTAAAAGCGAGTATGTTTACTTTGTAGCAAAAGGCGATGGCAGCCATCAGTTTTCAACCACATTAAAGCAACATAATGCGGCGGTTAACCGGTATATTTTAAATAAAAAGAATTAGTGTTTATGAAACCAAAATTTATAGTGATAGAAGGCCTAGAGGGCGCAGGTAAATCAACCGCTATTGCCTTGTGCCAAGACTTTTTAAACCATCATCATATTGATTTTATTAATGTTCGTGAACCCGGTGGTACACCACTGGCTGAATCCTTACGTACTTTAGTAAAAGCAGAGCATCAAGAAGAAATCGCCTTTGAAACTGAGCTACTTATTATGTACGCAGCTCGCTCACAGCTAATGCACAATGTAATAAACCCGGCACTTGAGCAAGGGCAATGGGTATTGGCTGATCGTCACGATTTATCGTCACAGGCGTATCAAGGCGGTGGACGCGGAATTAGTGCAAACACGTTAGCGTCGTTATCCTCTATGGTGTTAAAAGGATTAAAACCCGATTTAACCATTTACCTTGATATTGACCCTGTTATTGGTCTTGAACGGGCAAAAGGGCGTGGTGAACTCGATAGAATTGAACAAGAAGCCATTGAGTTTTTTCAGCGCACCCGTATGCGTTACATAGAACTGGCAAACGATGATGAAAGCATTAAAACCGTTGATGCTAACCAAAGTATTGATAAAGTACACCGTGATATTACCAATGTACTGCGCACATTTTTTTCAGGATTAAAATAATATGGCATTGCCATGGCTTAACGATGTAGAGCAACGCTTAGCTCAAAGCTATAAAGCGCAGCGCTTTCATCACGCGCAGCTATTTTGCGGGCCTATTGGGGTAGGCAAGTTTGAGCTAAGCGATCAATTAGCTAACAGTTTGTTATGTCACAATACACAATCGCAGTTGAGTGCACCTAATAGCGTGTTAACGCCGTGTGGGCAGTGTAAAAGCTGCTCGTTAAATATAGCTGGGACGCACCCAGATAAACGCGTTACCCAAGTAGAAGGGCAAAGCATAGGTGTAGACGACATACGCGGCATAAGCGATTTTATGCACCAGTCGGCGGCGCAAAATGGCAACAAAGTGGCGATTATTGAAAACTGCGAAAAAATGACAACGGCGGCAGCAAATGCATTATTAAAAACCTTAGAAGAGCCAAGTAACAGCCGGTTTTTAATTCTTACAACCAGCCAAGTGGCACAATTACCAGCGACTATTTTAAGCCGCTGTGCTAAAACTGAGGTCAAAGTAACCAATAGCCAGCTAGCACAGCAGTGGCTAAGCTCTTTAGATGTGCCTAACTACCCATGGTTATCATTGTTTTACAGTCAACCCCTGCAAGTAAAGCAGTGGCAACAGCAAAATCAGCTAGAAAATATTGATACACTCTATAAATTTGCAACTGAGTTTAAACAAAGCCATAATTTCAATGCGTTAGTCGATATAATAAATAAACAGCCTGAGCTTGTTCGTATTTTTACCTTATTTTTAAGTGAGCAGCTAAAACAGCAGCTTTTAAACGGCATGAGTTTTGAAGCCTACCAAGTTGCACAGCAAGCCTTGAATGATTTTTTACAAAATAACATACAAATTCTTGGGCTAAACTTACCGCTTGCGGTATCAAGACTAGCGTATACATTACGCAACCAATAAAAAGGATTAGATATGCAAGAGCTATTAGTTGATATAGATGACCTTGACGAACTATATCGCTGCTACATGCCTTTTTTAAAAAAAGGGGGGCTATTTGTACGCACCAATATGCGTTATGAGCCTGGGTATTCACTCGCTTTACGAGTAACCTTACCTGATGCCTTAGAAGACGATGTGGTCACCGGCAAAGTCACGTGGATCACTCCGCAAGGTGCACAAAGCTCAAACCCTCCGGGGATCGGCATTAGCTTTTTAGATGATAAAACAAACCTAAACGCGAAGATCGAAAAACTGCTGGGGACTATGTTAAACTCCGGCAATCCAACTTATACCATGTAGTAAAAACAGGCCTTATTTTGATTGTAGATTCTCATTGCCATTTAGACCGTCTTGATTTTGATAAACTCGATTTAAACCTAGACCAAGTACTTGATAACGCCCGCGCAAAAAAAGTAGAACACTTTTTATGTGTGAGCGTCACACTTGATCAGTTCCCTAACATGCTAGAGCAAATTAAGCATTACGACGACGTATCAGCGTCCTGTGGTGTACATCCGCTTGATCAAAAAGACGCGCTAAACAAACAGCAATTAATTGATTTAGCCTCGCACCACAAAGTAGTGGCCATTGGCGAAACCGGGCTTGACTACTATTATGCAAAAGACACTCACGCAGTGCAGCAAGCAAGCTTTGTTGGCCATATTGAAGTAGCCAACGAATTACAAAAGCCACTTATTATTCATACCCGCGACGCACGTGCCGACACCATTAATTTAATGCGTGAACACAAAGCAGAAAACTGCGGTGGGGTATTACATTGCTTTACTGAAGATTGGGATATGGCTAAAAAAGCCATTGATATGGGTTTTTATATTTCTATTTCAGGCATTGTAACCTTTAAAAACGCGATAGAGCTTAAAGAAGTGGTAAAACAAATCCCACTTGATCGGCTGCTTATTGAAACCGACTCGCCGTATTTAGCGCCAGTACCTTACCGTGGCAAAACTAATCAGCCAGCGTATGTGGAAGATGTTGCTTATTATATTAGTGAACTAAAAGGCATTAGCTTTAGCGAATTGGCAAAGGCCACCACCGATAATTTTTATTCTTTATTTAAATTAGCAGCTAAAGGCTAACCTCATGACGACTCTCTCGGTGCAACACCCGCTGTTACTTATGGGGCCTATGGTGCGCCGAGCAGAAAAAACCACAGTTTGTATTCAGTTTGCTACCTCAAAGCAGGTAAACGGCCGTATAGAGCTAATGGGCTACGAATGCTATAGCGAACAAAACAGCGTTAGACTGGGTGAACATTTATTTTTACAGTTCATAGTTATTAAACCCATAAACAGCCAGTTCCCGCGCGACATATTACTACAATATCAGTTATTTTTTGATGACAGCCCCGTTGATTTATCAGCGTTTAGTTTTAATGATGGCGCGTTACCTGCGTTTGTGATCCCCAAAAGACTGACGCAAATATTGCATGGCTCGTGTCGTAATGCACATCATCCCGCAAAAGACAGCCTAGTTAGTTCAAGTCAGTGGCAAGCTACTCAACGCAGTCATAATCAACAAGGGGCGCAGTTGCTATTGCTCTCGGGCGATCAGGTATATGCTGACGATGTAGCAGGGCCTATGTTATTAGCTATCCATCAACTCATTGAGCAATTAGGCATTTACAAAGAGCAAGCGCTTGCGCTGGATTTACCCGACGATATTAGCCAACAGCTTTATGGCCGCCATCATTTACTCCCTACCACCTCATGGAAAAAGCGCTCTAAATTAGGCATAGGTTACTGGTTAAAAAAAGACGAGCCGCATTTTTCTAGCGTAAAAGCGTATAACCACCTTATTCATTTTGAAGAATTTGTGGCACTGTATTTACTTAATTTTAGTAGTACCGCATGGCAATATGTTGACTTATCAAAGCTAAATTACTCAGGCGGTAACGAAAAAAGCCAAGCATTGTTTAGCACAGAAAAAGCCACACTCATTGATTACGCTAAAGGCTTAGCTGAGGTAGAGCGATTATGTGCCAATGTGTCTACCTTAATGATGTTTGACGATCACGATGTCACTGATGATTGGAACCTCACCGCCGGATGGGAGCAAGCCATTAATCAAAACCCCAGTAGCAAGCGTATTGTAAATAATGGCTTAGCAAGCTATTGGCTGTTTCAGGGAATGGGTAACGACGCACTACAAAAAACCGGTGCGCTACTTACTCCATTTACAACAAGTCTAGCTGGGGATAAGCAATGGCAATTCAAAGCATTTGATAAACATCTAAACGATTTTAACCATTGGCATTATGAGCTAACGACTATTCCTAAAGTGGTGGTGCTTGATACCCGAACACATCGCTGGCGTAACGAGCAGAACTTTAATGAACCCTCAGGCTTGTTAGATTGGGAGCGTCTCACTGAGCTTGAGGAAAGCCTACTCAGCCATGACCAAGTCATTATTGTATCGCCCGCACCGGTGTTTGGAGTCAAATCAATAGAGGCGATTCAAGCGGTGTTTAACATGTGTGGGCAACCGCTTATGGTTGATGTAGAAAACTGGATGGCGCACGAAGGCTCAGCTAAAAAATTGCTCGACACATTTAGACGTACCGACACCCCAAATGAAACGCTGATTTTATCAGGCGACGTGCATTATTCGTTTTGTTTTTCAGTGCAAAAGCGTTTTGGCGATCACCCCAACAGAATTTGGCAGCTCACAGCCAGTGGCATTAAAAACGAGTTCCCGCGTAAGCTAATAAATGTGCTTGATAAGCTCGACTCCATTTTATATGGCCCTAAAAGTCCGCTTAACTTTTTTACCAAACGCTGGCACATGGAAGTCGACAAACACCAAACTAAAGGCAAAGGGCAAAAGTACCTAGTAAGTGATTCGGCTATTAGTTTGGTTACCCTTAAAGGCGGTAATTTAGACCGTTACCAGCTCATACACGGCGACGGCCACACCACCGAATTTGATTTAGAAGAGCAGTAAATTGGAACAGGCGATAGGTTTTAGATTGATATTATTGCTGATTTGTAGCAGCGACTTCATGTCGCGTCATTTTTTAATGTCGTGAGCGACGAGCGACGAGCTTCGAGTTGCGGGCTAAATAACTAAAAGCGCAGCGTCTCTTAGCTCTCTTTGTGCATCATTCACTTAGGTCTAATTGAACTGAGAGAAGAGAATAAGAAGTAAATGAGAAAATAAAGCCACTAACCCAAGTGATTAATTGTTTTGTTACTGCCTCTAAAAGCGCAGCGTCTCTTAACCCTCTTTCTGCATACTTTTCTTAAAGATCTAATTGAACTAAGAGAAGGGAATGAGGAACAAATGAGAAGGCCAAACAGATGTAGAGTACAGCTCGTAACCCGCCCCCCGCAGCCCGATAATTTGAACCTTTAACCTCTAGAAGCGCAGCGTCTCTTAGCCCTCTTTGTGCATACTTTTCTTAAAGATCTTATTGAACTAAGAGAAGTGAATGAGGAACAAATGAGAAGGCCAAAAAGATGTTAGGATACAGCTCGTGACTCGCTCCCCGCAGCCAGGTAACTTTCGACTTTAACCTCTAAAAGCGCAGCGTCTCATAGCCCTCTTTGTGCATAATTTTCTTAAGATCTTATTGTAATGATATAACTGGATGAAGTGTTAGGTGTTAGAGCTTGCTCACGGCGGGTTGCGAACTACGGGTTTCGGGATTAGGCTCGTAACCCGCTCCCCGCAGCCCGTTAACTTTCACTTCGCCGTTTTTTAATCCGCTTTGGTGTTGGTAACTTATTGGTTAATAAAGCTAAACATAACACCACTATAAACAACATCGAATTAGCCCCCGCCTGCAGCGAATAATCAACCGACGAATGCAGCATCATTGCCACAATAGCTGTAGCACAACCAAACGCCACACCCTGATAAAGGGCCGTTTTGCGCGTTCGCATAGTATTAATACATAGCCATAAACAATAAACCACTAACAGCCCCAATAACGCCGTTGCAGGAATACCCAGCTCAACTGCAAATTGCACATAATCGTTGTGCGCATTGTCGTAATAACCAGAGTAGGGCTCAGACTGATACGCGGGAAACGCAGTGTAAAAAGTACCGCCGCCAGAGCCTAATAACGGGTTATCTAAAATCAGTGGAATTGAGTCACGTACAACTTCATCTCGTGTTTCCGATTGCAAGCTGGTTTCGCTAATACGTTGTTTTACCTTTTCTACATCGAAAATGGCACCAATGATGATTAAATCGATAATGAAAAAGCTCACAATCAGCAATTTAAATGCTTTAGGCTTTTGCTTATAAACAAACAGCGCCAGTAAGCTCACTATAATTAAGGCGATAAAAAAAGCCGAATTACCCATGCGACTACGGGTTAAAATAAGCGCCACAATTATAATAATTAGCGATATACGCAAAATTATTTTAGAGCTTAATATAATCTCAGCCCAAGCACGTAAGGTTTGTTTTAAAGTAGGCTTGTAGCCGTTGTTAGTGCGTTTTAGTTCGCTAATTAACACACCAATGCCTAAGCATAAGCACAGCGCTAAATAGTTAGCTAAAAAGTTAGAATAGGTAAAAGTACCAATAGCTCTGTCGGTGTGTTTGTAGCCAAATAAAGGGCTAACAATATCGGGCGATAAGTTTAAGTAACTAGCATACAAAGCCTGAAAAACACCGGCGCAAATGACGGCGTAAATTAATTTTTTAATACGATTTACATTATTACAGTAATTAAATATTAACCAGCTCAACATTATTAAAAAACTGGTTTTTAATAACATTTGTTTTGTTTGAAAAGCATCAACACTTACGCCAAATAACTGAACCGCGCACACCAAAGCAACAATGCCTAAGGCAGTAAATAACGGCCAAGTATATCGAGGAGGTAAGAGTGCTTGCTGGTTATTTAAAACACTGTTTGCCAAGTGAGTAATAAAGGTAAAGCTAGTTAAAATACCAATAGCTAAAATTGCCCAAGGCCTGTAACTACCTAAAGGAAGGGGAAGCAAAAAAAGGATCAGACAAATAAGAAAAAATATAAAACGATTCAAAATAAACTCAAACAAAGTAAAAACGCAGCCAATTGGCTGCGTTTGAATATACTAATAGTAAAAACTAGTTACCGACTTCAGATATACCGTTATCACCGCCTGTACCACCAGAACCTGGAGGTGTTGGTAATGTTGGTAAGCTGCCTACTGGCGGAGCAGGCTGACCCGCACCCGGGCCTGCAGCAGTTGCTTCAGAAGCGGTTGTTGCATCAACACCTGCGGTAATTGCTGCTAGGGTAATTGCATCAGTATCTAAACCAGCATCCGAAAGAGCAGCTAAAAAGTCAGAAATTAATGGATTGTCTGCACCAAAACGTGCCACAACAGCAGCAACCATTGCATCTATATCAGCAGCGCCACAAGCGCCATTAAGCAGTTTTTCGTCTAGCTTGATTTTTTCTTTATTTTTACAAATACGTTTAATCGCTTCTACTAAATCTTCGCGTAATTGCTCTGGCGTAGTATCTGCTGTTACGTTATTAAGAATATCAATAATGCTATTTATGCTCACTTCTTGAACCACAGCATTATTATCCGTTTGTGCATAGGTTGGCAAAGCAGTTAGAGCAGACGCACTAGCTACTAAGCCAGCTAAAATTAATTTTTTCATTTCTCGTCCCTTGGTTGAGTACTAATTGCAAAATTTTAGCGCATCGGTGCAAAAAGTAAACTCTTTATTTACGCCATTTTCATTAGATTTAATAATTTTTGATGGTGGCAGTATTAAATTACCTTGTACCCCATCACATCCTAGGTATTCAAGTATTTCTAAAGTCTCGGTTTTTTCAATTAAACAGGCTAAAACTTTAATACCAAAGCCATGACAAATATTATTAACTGTTTGAATATAAAATTGACTTTGCGGGTTAGTTACCAAATCTTGAATGTAACTACCATCAATTTTAACGTACTCAATATCAAGACCTTGTAAATACCTAAACGACGTTAAGCTAGTACCAAAGTGTTCAATACACACATTAATACCCAGCTCTTTAATTGCATCTATATGTAAAGACGCAACATGCACGTTATAAAGCAAACCAATTTCATGTAGTTCAAACACTAAGTTTGTTTTAATTACCGGTTTAGTGTGCGAGTAAAGGGTAAGCCATTGTATAAAGTCGGCTGAATACAATGAGGCCTTACTAATATTTAACGCAAACACATCATTAGGGTAGTGCTCTTTTACATCTACAAAGCTACGTATAATTTTTTTATCGAGTTCTTCGGTTAAATTTAACTTTTCAGCCATCGCAAATAAGTGACCATTATTTACCTTTTCGCCTTCATGAATAAAGTGTGCAAATACCTCAAAGTAACACTGAGAATCAGTTTTATTAGCTTGTTTAACAGGTTGCACCGAAAAACTCACTTCGCCAGCATTTATAATCGACTTAATTAAGGTACGCCATTGGTTAACACTAAATAATGACTCTTTATCGTTTTTATCAAACGTAGTGTCTTCACCTATAGTGCAACCAGTATCAAGTAGCGATAACACTTCACCTAAACTCGCTCCTTGCTCAACGCCAACAATGGCTAAATTAGCGTAACCGTTTATATGTAAGCTGTTTTCTTTTTGACTTAAATTATCAATGAGGTCTAGGCGGGCTTTACTTAAAAATAAAACGTCATATGGGGCCAGTAATACAAACGTACCCCCATTAAGCCTAAATATAGTTGAATTTGGTAACTCATCGGCAACATGCTTAAGTATTTTAGCAGCATCAAGCACATGCTGATCACCATCTTGGTAGCTTACCACTTGGTTAATATTATTTAACGAGGGTAGGGTAAGCATCATTGCAGTAATTGGCGTATCGTCAGTAATATTATTTACAACAGAATTGAAGTGGTTTTCAAACGACTTACGGTTACCCAACCCCGTTAACGAATCTATATAAACTTCTTCAGTAAGCGCTTGTGTTTGTTTGGTCAGCGAATCGAACGTACTTTGTAAGTTTATAACCATGTTATTTATGGCTTGGGTTACAGTGCGAAGCTCCCGTGCTACTGGTATTTCTTTATTTAAGGTAAAGCGTTTTCGAGTCACTAAAGTGGCTTGGTCTTCTACTGCTTTTAACGGCTTAAATACTGCGCGTAAAATTAAAAATGCAATAGCCAGCGATGCTGCTAATAGCAAAAATGAGCTATATAAGCTGCGGAGTGTGTGTTGCCATAAGGTAAGGTAAGATTGCCCAGTATGGCTGGTTACATCAAGTGTACCTGCCATCATCCAACCATTGTTTATTTCAGAATGCATAGTGGGCGCACTCAGTTCAACAGCACTAATAAACCAACCAGGAACAGATTCAACGCGTTTAGGGTTTTGTAACTCAAATATTATATTATTTTGCACATCGGTAAATTTAATTTGGCTATAATAACCAGAGTCAAAAATAGCGGTTGCCATCGTTTCGGCAATTACTAGGCTGTCGTCTTCTAAATATGGAGATATCGAAAGCCCTAAACTGGTAGCGGTGTCTTGCGCATGGCTGGCCATTTGCGTTTGTAAATAATTACGGGTTGTATCCACATCGGTAATAACGCGTACACAAAATGAAATAACCGAAATTAATATGATCAAGCCATATACTTGAGTTTTTAAACTCAATCCATATTTAAATATTCGAGACATAACTACTAGTTCCTTTATTGTTACTGGCGGCGGGGGCAAGCTCACCTTGTTCAATTCGTTCAAGCATAGTGTTCCAAGCAGAAACGCCACGACTATTTTTAACCTTATTACCTAACCCTTTCGATTTGGCTAACCATAAACCTTGGCCATTAAAACTGTATATAGGTTTTAAATCGCCCCGATTGCTTGCAGGCACTAATTTTGTATTAAAATTGTCAAGCACCAACGGTATTTGGTTTGGTTGTTCAAAGTATATAAGCACCATGTGTGGTTGATTAACCGTACGCTGGCGTACATACATAAAGCGTATTTTATCTTCGGGGATACCTAAAGCGATTAAAGTAAAATATTTAGCAATAACATAATCTTCACAGTCACCCATGCCAACACCTAGGCTTTCTAGAGGGGTGGCCCAGTAATCTTTTTTCTGCCAAAGTTCGTCATCGGTTTTGTACTTTATATGCTTATTAAAAAAATCATTAACTAAATGAATTTTTTGCCATTCGCTCTTATCGGCGGAGTCATCTATAAAACTCAGCCACGTTTTTATTCGTTGGTGGCCTGCATCGCCGTAAAACTGTTTGGCACGGGTAATTATATCGCTATTACGCAAATGCAAAAGCATGTCTTGTGCACAAGCAAAAAAAGACACTAATATAATGATGCAAATTCCAACGCGCACAAAGCCCATCCCTAAAATGTTAACAAAACCATTATATTCCCATTGAAAGTAAAATGATAGATTACAAAAAAGGCGAAAATAAACAGTTAACAAAAATTTAACCTAAAACAATCAAAAAGGCTGCTTTTTATATTGAGCGATTATTTGTGTTGTGTATAATACCCGCCCATATGGTTAGTAGTGCTTAAAACTCGCTATTCGCAGCGACATTTATAAACAGCTACGCTATAACGAAAAGTAACTATAAAAGGAATTGAAGTGAAAGTATTAAAAGCAGTCTTGCCTGTTGCAGGCTTGGGTACCCGTATGTTGCCAGCTACAAAAGCAACGCCCAAGGAAATGCTTCCATTAGTCGATAAGCCCCTCATTCAATACGTTGTAAACGAAGCCGTAAAAGCCGGTATTAAAGAAATTGTACTAGTTACCCATGCTTCTAAAAACGCAATAGAAAATCATTTTGATACTAGCTTTGAGCTAGAAGCTACTCTAGAAGCGCGCGTAAAACGCAGCCTATTAGAAGAGGTGCGTTCAATAATCCCGCGTGATGTAAGCATTATATCGGTTCGTCAATCGGCGCCATTAGGCTTAGGTCATGCAATACTTGAAACACGCCCAATCATAGGCAACAACCCTTTTGCTATTTTATTGCCCGATGTAATTATCGATCAATATAAGTCAAATCTTAAGGTTGATAACCTAGCGCAAATGATCGACCGATTTGAGCGCACTCAACATAATCAAATTATGGTTGAACCAGTCCCTCATGAGGAAGTGCACAACTATGGTGTGGTTGATTTGGCAGGTAAAAATATTGCGCCTGGCGAAAATGCAACCATAACCAACATGGTTGAAAAGCCAAACAATGACGAAGCACCCAGTAATTTAGCCATAACAGGGCGCTATGTTGTATCACCCGCTATTTGGGATTTACTCGAGTTTACACCTCCAGGGGCTGGCGGCGAAATACAATTAACAGATGCATTACTGCAGTTACGTCATCTTGAAACAATTGAAGCGTACCATCTAAAGGGTAAGTCACACGACTGCGGCTCAAAATTAGGTTACATGCTTGCAAACGTAGAATACGCAATGCAATCAAGCCTAATGGGTGAAGAATTTACAAAGCGCGTTAAGCAATTAATGGCAAATGCATAAAGTTATGCAAAACCGGTTAGTAAAAAATTAAGGGAAATCATGGCTATTAAAGTATTAAGTATTTTTGGTACGCGACCTGAAGCAATAAAAATGGCACCGCTTGTTAAAGCGCTAAATGAAGCAGACGGTATTGATGCAAAAGTATGTGTTACTGCTCAGCATCGTGAAATGCTTGACCAAGTTTTAGACCTTTTTGAAATTGTACCAGATTACGATTTAAATATTATGAAGCCGGGTCAAAGTTTGTACGATGTAACAACAAATATTTTGTTAGGCTTAAAACCTATTCTTGAAGAGTTTAAACCAGATTTAGTGCTTGTTCATGGCGATACAAGCACGACTTTATCTGCAAGCTTAGCGGCGTTTTATCAGCAAATTCCAGTGGGGCACGTAGAAGCAGGTTTACGAACAGGCAACTTAAGTTCACCATGGCCAGAAGAGGGTAACCGCAAGCTTACTGGTGCTATTACAAAGCTGCATTTTGCACCAACGCAAACATCGCAGCAAAACTTACTCAATGAAGCGGTAAGTGCTGACGATATCGTAATTACTGGTAACACCGTTATTGACGCATTATTACAAGTGGTTGATAAAGTAAAAACCGACACCGCTTTAATTTCAACTCTAAAAGCTAAATTCCCAGAACTCGATGAAACTAAAAAGCTTATTTTAGTTACAGGGCACCGCCGTGAGAGCTTTGGTGGCGGTTTTGAGCGAATTTGTGAGGCATTGGTCGAAATTGCAACTGCCCACCCAGATACACAAATTTTATACCCAATGCATTTAAACCCTAATGTACGCGAACCAGTAAATCGCATATTAAAAAATGTTGATAATGTGCATTTAATCGAGCCGCAAGACTACCTACCATTTGTGTACTTAATGAATCAAGCTCACATAATCGTAACCGACTCAGGTGGTGTTCAAGAAGAAGCGCCAAGCCTAGGTAAACCTGTACTTGTTATGCGTGACACCACAGAACGCCCAGAAGCGGTAGAAGCAGGTACAGTTAAACTAGTAGGTACAGATAAAGCTCGAATAGTGAATGAAGTTAATAACTTACTCACTAACGCTCAAGAATATCAGTCAATGAGCCGTGCACATAACCCTTATGGTGATGGTAAAGCGTGTGAACGCATTGTGGCTAAAATTAAACAACACTTTAAAGATTAAAATAAAGTTTAAAACTTTTTCAAGGATTTAGTAATGACAATTAAAACAGTTTCAGTTGTTGGTTTAGGCTACATAGGTTTACCCACTGCGGCGGTTATTGCATCGCGCGGTATGAAAGTAATTGGTTTAGACGTAAGCGAAAAAGCAGTTAATACCATTAATGCCGGTGAAATACATATAGTAGAGCCTGATCTCGACATAATAGTACGTGGTGTAGTATCTACTGGTAACTTAAGAGCGACTACAACGCCAGAAAAAGCCGATGCGTTTATGGTAGCTGTACCTACACCATTTATTCACAGCGAAAGTGGTAACCACAGTGCAGACTTAAGCTATATTGAATCGGCTGCAAAAATGATTGCCCCAGTGCTTGAAAAAGGTAACTTAGTTATTTTAGAAAGCACCTCACCTGTAGGTGCAACGGAGCAACTAGCCGCTTGGTTAAGTGAAGCGCGCCCTGATTTAACGTTCCCACAAGATAAAGGTGATGCTGCCGACATCAATGTTGCTCATTGCCCTGAGCGTGTATTACCTGGCTATGTATTACAAGAGTTAGTGTCAAACGACCGTGTAATAGGCGGTATGAGTAAAGCATGTAGCGAAAAAGCCGTTAAGTTATACGAAACTTTCGTGCGCGGCGAGTGTATTATTACCAATGCTCGTACTGCTGAAATGGCTAAGTTAACCGAAAACTCATTTCGCGATGTAAACATTGCCTTTGCCAATGAATTGTCGGTCATTTGTGACAAATTAAAAATTAATGTATGGGAGCTTATTAAGCTTGCTAACCGTCATCCGCGTGTAAATATTTTAAACCCAGGCCCAGGTGTTGGTGGCCATTGTATTGCGGTTGACCCTTGGTTTATTGTTGCAAGCTGCCCAGACGAAGCAAAAATAATTAAACAAGCGCGCTTAACTAACGACGCAAAACCATTTTACGTAATTGAAAAAGTAGCAAAAGCCGCTGATGAATTTAAACGTCCAGTTATTGCATGTTTAGGCCTTGCGTTTAAAGCCGATATTGACGATCTTCGTGAAAGTCCGGCATTAAATATTGTTGAAGAATTAGCAGCAAAAAATATAGGTGAAATACTTGCGGTAGAGCCGAATATTGCAGAGCTACCAGCCAACCTTGCAGATAAAAATGTTAGTTTAGTGTCGTTAGAAAGTGCACTAGAGCAAGCAAATATCGTTGTAGTATTGGTCGATCATAAACAATTTAAAGCAGCAGATAAAACAGTGTTTGCTTCAAAAGTTGTTATTGATACCCGCGGGATTTTGTAAAATGGAAAAATATAGTGAATATGATGGCGTAATATGCTTTGCTGGCGAGGATTGGTGGTATCACAATCATGGCCACTTTGATATGAAGGTTATGGAATGCCTATCAAAAGATAAAAAAATATTATTTGTGAATTCGGTTGGCATGAGGGTGCCAACAATAGGAAAATCTTCGAAGATTTTAAATAAAATAATTCGTAAACTAAAAAGCATTGCAAAAGGGGCTGTTAAAGTTAGCGATAATTTTTTTGTTTATTCACCATTTTACTTACCAGGTAAAAGTTCTGAAAAATTATCAGCGTTTTTATTGAAGATTCAAATAAAATGGCACGCAAAACAACTAGGTATGACCAATCCGCTTATTTGGGTAGTTACACCAACTGTTTCTAAAACAGCACTTGAATTATCCAAAGATGTTATTTATCAGAGAACTGATAAGAATGAAGAGTTAAGTGATGGTGATTTTGAATACATAAAGCATCACGTTAAATTATTGCAAAAAAATGCGATGCTAACTATATACTCCTCAAATGAATTAAAAATTAGCGAAGAGCTTAGCTGTAAAAAAGCTTTACATATTTCGCATGGTATTGCAGATGTGTTTTTTGATAAACGAAGTTACAATTTAAAAAATGAATTGAATAATGATAATGCGAAAAAAGTACTGTTTGTAGGAGCAATTGACTCACATACATTCGATATTAAATTGTTATTAAAAGCTGCAGCACAACATTCAGATGTTAACTTTTACCTTGTTGGTGATGTGAGCTTAGATAATGATATAAATTTACCATCAAACGTGATTTTTTTAGGTAAAAAGGAACAGGAAGAAATACCTTCGTATCTTAATAAAGCAGATGTGCTTGCAATGTATTGGTTGCAAAACGATTGGATAAAATATTGCAGCCCAATTAAATTTAAAGAGTACCTATCAGCAGGCAAACCGATTGTTTCTACTCAATTTAGTGGTTGTTATGAATTTGAAAGCAAAGCTGTTTATATTTCTAATTGTCATGAAACATTTCTGGTTAATTTGTCATTAGCTTTAAACACAAACATTATTGATAAGCAAAATATGACAGTCCATACTTGGTCAAATAAAACTAATGACATTATAAAGGCCATTAATGAAATATAAGTTATTAGTTGCACTGGTTGATCAATTTGCCTTTTCAATTTCTAGTTTCTTATTTTTTCTGTATATGGCTAAATTTTCCACTATTGAAAGTCTTGGAATATTCTCTATATGCATTGCTTTAGCTGTTTTTTTTCAAGGTGTACAAAGAAATCTGATAATCATACCAATGATGACATCAAAGTTTTCATATTCACTTAATAAAAGTAGCTACTTTTACTCACTATCATTTATATCGAGCCTAATAGCTTCTTTGTTTGCTTTATTAGTGTTTTATGTATATTCATTGTTTTCAGAAGTGAAATTAATTATTAATTCCGGGTTTATATTTTTATATGTAATATTTTCTTGGTATTACGAATATAAAAAAAGAACGGCTTGGTTGTTACTCAATTACAATAAAATATTATGGAGCGTTTTTTTTCTAATTAGTAGCTTAGTGACCTTAAGTTGGCTACTTATTGAAAGTGAGTTCATCAGTTATAGTTACCCACTATCACTTTTATTTGCTTCACTGCCCTTTGGTAAAAAAGAAAAGCTATACAATATTTCTTATTTAAAAATTATAAAGCGTTTTAAATCAAAACAATATGAAGTGTGTGGGGGCTTTTTGTATGGTTTCTATAATAATTTCTTAATAATATTTGCAGGTGCTTTACTGGGGCCTGTAGCTGCAGGTGTTTATGCTGTTGCTAGAAACTTATTACAACCAGTGCAAGTCTTGATAAGTGCAATTGACTCATTTGATAAAAAAGATTTAGCAAAGAGATATTACAGTAAAGGTTTAAAAGCTTTAAGGGTATCAATATTTAAAGCAACTTTGATTTGTATTTTACTTTCCTTAACTTACTATTTACTGCTTATTTATAATTATAGCATGATCAATTCTATTATTTTTCAGGGTAAATTTGATGATTTAGAATATCTGATCACATTGTGCTTACTTGCTTATATAGCCATGATATTTGGCCACTTTTTAGAGAACGGTTTATATATTTGTAGTCTTGGAAAAAACATGTTCATTAACCGTTTTTTTGCAAGTGTACTTGCTTTAATAACTCTTTTTTTCACAAATAACTATATGGGATATTTTGCTGTACCATTTGCAATGTTGATAGGCTGGCTAGTGATTATTGTACTTACTTTGCGACTTTTAATACTTAAAGACAATCATGAAAATTAAATTATCACCTAAATTTGCATTTTATTTATACGCAATCTTGATTTTTATAACATTGTCATCTTTTCGTAATAGAGGTGTTGAGTCTACAGGATTTGATATACAAATATTAATAAAAGTAATTGTTTGGTCATTTTGTGGTTTGATGGGCTTTGTCTATTGGAAGGCGTTGGGATATAAAAATAAGTGCAACTATCAGTTGCTTATAATTATGTTTTCGTTATACATATTTGCAACTTCCCCATTTTCGCCAGCAGGTTTATATTCCGTTGTGACGTCATTTGTATTTGTTTGTTGTGCTGTTTTTTATATATATTTATTTACAGTGCTAGACAAAGAACATGTGCTTAAGGCGTTTGTCATTGGAACATCATCTTTAGTATTTTTGTCATTAGTAGCAACTGTAGTAAGTCCGGATCTTGTATACCAAGAATATTGGAATGACTTAGGTTACATAGAAGGTGTTCGTTTTAAAGGGCTTACAACTAATGCTAATTCGTTGGGACAGCTTGCCGCAGTATCTTTATTTATTGTTATAGTGATGGGTAAAAGTATATTTAGAAAAAAAAATATCACAAGAGGTCTACTTATATTCACATTGTTTTGTATTTTAATATTTAGTCAAAGTAGAACATCTTTGCTGGCATTGTTGTTGGCTTTATCTTATGTTTTTTTCTATCGTCGTTTTGCTTTTTTTTATACAGCAACATATTTTACATTTTGTTTTATAACCGTTATTTACTTTACGGAGTTGTATAAATATCTTTTGCCTAGCTTCTCACGTAGTGGCAGTGTTGAGGAACTATTTACCTTTACCGGACGAACCTTAATTTGGGAAGTTGTTTGGGAACTAATTAAAGAAAGCCCATACTTTGGCTATGGCTACGCTTCTTCTAAGGTAATTATACCGCTTAATTTTGAAACAAGCTGGGGCTGGACAACTGTAAATAGTCATTCATTTATGCTGCAGCTTTTACTTTCTACTGGCTTTATTGGATCACTACCAATATTCCTGTTAGTTAGTTTCCAATTCTACCGTTTACTTACTTTTAAAGGTCGCTTATCGTCTGCGCTTTTTGTTTTTGTACTTGTTACAGGTATTTTAGAAAGCGGTGCAATAGGTCCTATACCAAACTTTATGACACTAGTCTGGTTATTATCAATATTCTTAATATATTATGAAAAAACTTAAAGGAATTCTAAATGAAGCAAGTTACACAAACTCTAAGAACTGGGATCGTTCAAGTTAATGAGGTGCCAGTACCAACGCTAACGGACTCATTTGTACTTGTAAAAAATACTGTTTCAGTTATTAGTGCCGGTACTGAAAAAACTAAAATTGACATGGGCAAAAAGAATTTATTACAAAAAGCTAAAGCGCGGCCCGATTTAGTCAAACAAGTACTACAAAAAATACAAACTGAAGGATTAAAGAAAACCCTGCAAACGGTAAAGTCGCGTTTAGAATCACCATCTCCATTGGGTTATAGTTGCGCCGGCGAGGTTGTAGCTGCCGGTGGACTAGTTGAAGGCATTCAGCCGGGTGACCGTGTAGCATGTGGTGGCGCCGATTATGCCAATCATGCTGAATTTGTCACTATTCCTAAAAACCTTGTTGTTAAAATACCTGATTCGGTCACCGATGAAGAAGCAGCCTTTACCACAGTTGGCTCTATTGCGATGCAAGGAGTACGTTTAGCTGAACCAAAATTAGGGGAAACCTTTTTAGTATTAGGTTTAGGATTACTTGGACAAATTGCAGTGCAATTGTTACGTGCTAATGGCTGTAATGTAATTGCTACCGATTTAGATGCTAGTTTAGTAAAACAAGCTGAAGATTTTGGTGCTGTTGGTGCAGGTCCCGGCTCTAATGTCGAGTCGCTTTGTAAAGAATTAACCGCAGGTCATGGTGTAGACGGTGTATTAGTATGTGCGGGCACATCAAGTAATCAGCCAATTGAATTATGTGGTGCTGTAACACGTGAAAAAGGCCGCGTTGTGGTAGTAGGTGCTGTGCGTATGGATATTCCTCGTGAAGATTACTTCAAAAAAGAAATTAGTGTGGTGATTTCGCGCTCGTATGGCCCTGGCCGTTATGATCCGTTTTATGAAGAAAATGGTAATGATTACCCACTTGGTTATGTGCGTTTTACAGAGCAGCGTAATATGCAAACCTTTTTAGAGTTAGTGGGTCAAGGTAAAGTTGATGTTAAGTCATTAATTACGCATCGTTTTATGGTTGATCAGGCGGCAGATGCGTATCAGTTAATTGAAGGCGCCAAAACTGAACCTTATTTAGGCATAGTAATGCAGTATGCTGCCGGTACTGATGTATTAAATAAAGCGTCTCGTATTACGACTAGCACCAAGGCAATCAGTAAAAACAAACTGGGTATTTCATTTTTTGGTGCAGGGAATTACGCTACCGCGAGTTTATTACCGCCGTTGGCTGATAAAAATAATGTTGAGTTTATAGGTTTAGTAACAGCTAGTGGCCGCACGGCGCAAGGCGTGGCAAAACAATTTAGTTTTGCATTTTGTGCTGCTGAATTTAATGAGATTTTAACTCAAGATACCGATGCAATTATGGTGACAACACGCCATGATACGCACGCATCATCAGTTGTTGCTGCCATTAATGCTAACAAACACGTGTATGTTGAAAAACCGATTGCGCTTACTGTTGAAGAGCTTATGCAAATTCAACATGCAAAATTAGCTACTAATATAGAAAGTAATACTAGCCAGGTGATGGTTGGTTTTAACCGCCGTTTTGCGCCATCTACCCAAGACGTAATTGCGCATTTTAGTGGTGTAAAAACGCCTTTAGTGGTCAATATTCGTGTTAACTCTGGTAATATTCCTGCTGATCATTGGATTCAAGATGTAAAAACCGGTGGTGGCCGCGTGATTGGAGAAGGCTGCCATTTTGTTGATTTAGCTTCTGCACTTGTTGGCAGTAACCCTAAAACTGTGACGGCAATTGGTACTGCAAAAGCTAATAAATCGGCGGTACTGAACGATAACGTAGTGATTAGTTTAACGTTTGAAAATGGTAGTGTTGCAACCATTGTTTATACCGCAGATGGCTCAAAAGCCATGCAAAAAGAACATGTTGAAGTGTTTGGTGGTGGCCGTAGTGCAGTAATCAATGACTTTAAAGAAGCGGTTTTATATTCGGGCGATTCAAAGCAAGAAATCAAAAAGCAAATGGCACAAGATAAAGGCCAAAAAGCGATGTTAAACGCTTGGTTAGCGGGTTTAATATCAGGTGTGCCATGTGTTAGCTATGACTGTTTAATGAGTAATAGTTTAGCAACTATTTTGGCGGTTGAATCATTAGCTTTGGGCACGACACTAAACGTCGATTTATCCATTCTTGAACAACAATAGCGGGTAATCACCTTATTATTATGAACATAGAGCAAATTACCCCAGTACTGTTAAAAGATGCGCAAAAAAATGATTATGCAGGTCAAGACCCGTTTGATGGCTTAAATAGTTCGCTATTTAAGTTAGCACCGAGTTTAAAAAACGGCCTGTTTGGTTTGGTGTGGATACAACTTCATAAACGTTTAGCCATTAATATAAGGCCATTGTTAGGCGTACCTAAAATGCGCAATCCTAAAGGGATTGGTCTATTTATTTTAGGTTTGCTTGAAGATTATAAATCTACAGGCCAAAACGATCATTTGAAAGAGGCAATAAAATTGGCCGATTGGTTATTAACCCAACAAAGTGATAAATCACTATGGCAACACAGTTGTTGGGGCTACCACTTTGACTGGAATGCTCGTGCGTTTTTTGTACCAAAAGGCAAGCCAAATGTAATTACCACTATATACGTAGCACAGGCGTTATATGCACTAAGCGAAGTTACTAATGAAAGTAAATACTTAGACCCTGCAATTGATAGTGCCCATTTTATTGTAAAAACATTATACAAAGAATGTGATGGCAGGCATTTTTTTGGCTACATACCAGGTGAATCTGCCTTTGTACATAATGCCAGCCTTTGGGGCGCTGCATGGGTGGCAAAAGTAGCGGTACTTACTAATAACCAACATTACAAACAGCTTGCTTTAAATGCGGCAAGGCAGTCGGTAAGCGAACAGGGGGCTGATGGATCATGGGTATATGGTGCTCGTCATCATCATCAGTTTATTGATGGCTTTCATACTGGTTATAACCTAGAAGCGTTGCGTTTATTGAGCGATGAATTGCAAATTGGTGAGTTTGAATCTGCAATTGCAAAAGGACTTACTTATTATAAAACGCATTTATTTGAGCAAGATGGTACCGCAAGATATTACAATAATAATCGCTACCCACTCGATATGCACAGTGTATCGCAAGCTGTTTTTACATTATTAAAAGTAGGTAAAACGCCAGATGACTTTACGATGGCCGAAAAAGTAATAAACCGCGCTATTCAAACCCTATATATGCCTAAAAAGCAGCGTTTTATTTATCAAAAAAATAAGTACTTTACCAATAAGGTTGACTATGTGCGTTGGACACAAGCATGGGTATATTATTCGTTTGCTTATTTTAATCGACAAAAAATGAACAGCGCTAAAAGTGCAGTTATTGAACAACTTTAAAAAACGGACTCAACAATGAAACGTATTGAATTTTTAAAAGCACCAATGGATATTGCCACCATGCAAGAGACGGTGTCTTTTATTGAAAGTAGAATTGAGCAAAAGCAGTTTTTACAGCATGTTGTGGTTAATGTAGCCAAAATAGTTAACATGCAAAAAGATCCTGTCTTAGCTGAGTCGGTTAAAGCGTGTGAAGTAATTAATATTGATGGTATGGGCGTAGTGTTCGGTGCGCGCTTTTTAGGGCACGATGTGCCAGAGCGTGTAGCTGGGGTTGACCTTTTTCATGAACTGTTAGCAATGAGTGCCAAACGCGAATTCCCCGTATTTTTACTTGGCGCTACCAAAGAGGTAGTAAGCAAAACAGTGGAAGTAGTTAAAGCACAAAATCCAAATTTAAATATTGCTGGTTATCATGATGGTTATTTCTTTGGAAATAAAGAGGGGGATGATGAAGAGGCTGTGGTTAATAAAATACGTGAATCAGGCGCTAAGTTATTATTTGTCGCGATTACCTCGCCTAAAAAAGAAAACTTCATTAATAAATGGCAAGACAAGCTTGGTGTTGACTTTGTAATGGGTGTTGGCGGTACGTTTGATGTTGTATCAGGTAAAGTAAAACGTGCACCACAGTGGATGCAAAAAGCTGGCCTTGAATGGCTTTACAGGGTATTACAAGAGCCAGGAAGAATGTGGAAACGATATTTAGTTACGAACTCTAAGTTTGCATTGTTATTACTAAAAAGTAAATTTTTAACTCGCTAGAAATAGGTAATTTAAGGATGAAATGTGAATTGTTTAAAGCGTTATGTATATAGGCTTTCAGATAAGGCCAGAGCAAGACGGGCAGAGCTGTTTAATAAACACTTTGATATTAGCGAAGATACAAAGATTTTGGATCTGGGTTCAGAGTCAGGAGATAATATAGTTAAAGTTTTAGAAGGCTGTAACTATTCTGCAAACAATATTTATGTTGCTGACATTGTAAAAGACCAAGTTTTAAAAGCTCACAAAGTATATGGCTTCAATCCAGTAGTTATCAATGCAGAAGGGGAGTTACCGTTTCCAGATGGATATTTTGATATCGTTTATTGTTCCTCAGTTTTAGAGCATGTAACAGTTGATAAAAAATTTGTATGGAGTATTGTTTCGGGTAAAGAATTTAAACGCAAAGCAAGCAAAAACCAGCTAATATTTTCTAATGAAATAAAGCGTATTGGTAAGCAATATTTTGTGCAAACACCAAACAAAAATTTTCTAATTGAAAGCCATAGTTGGTTACCCTTGGCTTCTCATCTACCAAGATTTATATTGATCCGCCTACTAAAGTTTACAAATTCATTTTGGATAAAAAAAACAACTCCAGATTGGCATTTATTGACACCTCAAGAATTACAGTCTCTTTTTGAAGATTCAAGAATTGAATGCGAAAAATATTTGGCTATCACTAAATCCATAATTGCAATAAAATCAGCTAAAAATAAAAACTAAATTAGGGTGTTTAATATAAAATCAATCACATCTTAAACCTCATTTTACAGATAGATAAATTGTTTTGCATAAAAAACTTGTGTCAGTTGGGCTTCCAGTATTGAAATTTGTTTAATTTAAGTGCGATTTAATCGCGGCGTTTGCTTTGTAACTTAGTTGACTAAGTAAAAATCAAGCCACAAAGAGTAAAACTCACAAAAACCTTCTGTGTTGAATAATGCTTCATATTTAAACCATTAACATAATGGTTTAAATTATGCATTTCAACTAGTCTAGCAGAGAGGGTAATCAAATCTAATAAGATTTTTTAGGTTTATCATAAGATAATTTTTACTATTTTATTCAACTTTATAATGTAAAAGGAAATGAACACAGATATAACTATAGCTAATATTGTCATTACTGTACCTTTAAGGTCTGTAATGAATCTTAATAAAGACAACACAAAGGAGTGTATAAAGTATATAGCTGATGAATATAAGGCTATATTTTTTGTTTTACCTTCCGTATATTTTTTTTGAAAATAAATAAAAATTAGAGGACAAACAAATATAAGAGTCAGATAGTTATCAAAAGCTCCATCTCTACCAGGGGCATGAAGATTAATAAAGGACTCTATAATCAAAAATATAATGCTAAAAACAATACCAATAATAATATGCGTATTTGAAAAAAGGTTGTTTAGAGAATGTTTTTTTATTAAGAAACCAGTACAGAAAAAAGGAAATGATAGAAAAATGAAATTCCGGTGAACCCAAGTTGTGTTTAATATGTTATCAATTTCTGGATCTTTGAATATGTGATAATTACCACTGTATTGAATTATTACACCAATGAGAAAGGTTAATATAATTAATGATGTCATGGCCAGGGTATTAATATTTTTTAAAAGCATCAACAGTAAAGCCGCACCGATAAGGCCCGATACATACCAAAGGTGGTGGTAGCCTATGATTGAAGTTATCAAAATATTGGCTATTGGCTCTGATTCTAAATAAGGTACTACAAACCAGATAGGCGCATAAAAAGCCATCCATATAAAATAAAGGGTAGCAATTTTTTTTAACCAAGTTGCCTGCGTGTTATTGTCTAATGAAGAATAAAAATAATAACCGTTTATAATAAAAAAATAGGTACAGCAATTCTAAATATACCATTTACAAATAAAAATTCCCCTGACTTACTGTAGTCACTTAAAAAACCAGCGTGTAAGCCTAAAACCATAAAGGCCATTGTCAGTTTAAGAACGTCAAGAGATATATTTCTTGTCAAGTTACTACTCCTTGTAAAATCTAGAATTATTCTCATTTTAAAATTAATAGTTAGTAAATGCTACTTAATAAATGAAAATATAAAACAATACTTTTGGTTAACTTTATATTAACATTGGGTAGTTATTTAAGGTTGTTTTTTTCTTTTTGTATTTTTTTTTTTAATGCAAGTTATTGATTTTAAGTTTTATCCCTTTTTAAATTTATAATAATTGGTACTTTCGTAGTGTTTTTTGTTCCTTTTAGTTTCGTTTGTATATATAATGTTCTTCATAGATTTAGTGGAACCTGATTTTCATTAAGCAAATGACTTTAACTTGGTGCCTATAATGCACTTTTTCATTTTCGAGGGATAAAATGACTAACTCATTACTTAAATTTAAAAAGATAAGTGCAGTGATCGCACTTTCTTTAGCCAGCTCTACAACACTGGCTGCAGACTTAGGCGTAGCCAATAATTTTTCAGCATTTGTTTTTAATGATTTTAAATCGAACTTTGGTCGTGCTGACGGCGCAATTGCCGCCGGTGAAATAGACCTTAAAGGTTACAGCGTGGGTTACACTCGCCCATACAACCCAGAAGAATATTACTTAATTAGTGAATCTACCATCGATTTTAAATATGGTCGTCAATATGTAGGTAGCATGGTAGCCGGTGGCGGTACTGATGTTCACTGGAGTGTTCGTTGGGGTATGGAGTGGGGCTCTAAAATACTTTCTAACCAAGATGAATCGGCTTTACCATTTAACTTTGATGAGCAAGAGCAATATTACAAAGATTTAAGTGCACAATTAAGTGAACTAGATGAAACAGGCACTGTATACCGTAAGTGGGGTGGCCTTTATTTACAAGGTGATGGAAGCTCTGATAGACAAGTATTTAATTTAGATGCTCGTGACTTTGCTAAAGCTCATACTTTTAAAGTGTGGGGCATTCCTGCTGATGCCACTGTAATTTTTAATATTACAGGTGATGACAACGTAGTTGTAAAAGGTAAAAGTTTTGCACGTTTACGCCACCATGCAAGTAAAACAGTATTCAATTTTACTAATGCGCAAAAACTCGATATTAAAGGTAATCGTTGGCAGGGTGTAATATTAGCTCCTTATGCTGATATTAGAGGTGTATACGGTACAGCAAAAATGCCCATTATTGGCCAAAGCTTTTATGGTTCAATGGCATTGTTAGGTGGTGAGTTTGACGGCGATTTACCAAGTTTGGTGCAACCAATAGCTCCATTTACAATGCAGCAAAAATGGCATTGGAACTCAAGTGACTTTTTGCCCGAGTCAAATCAAGTTATAACTATGCCAGTTACTGCGCAGTTAAATGATGACAATGGAGACGGTGTCATTGATAACAAAGATGTTGCAGATGTTTTGATATCTTCTTTTATAACAAATACTGAGTCTGGTATCCTTAGAGCCTTGAATGGTACAAATGGCAGCGAGCTATGGTCATATTCAACAGGGGCAATTTCTGTAGATGCAGGTTATACAAGTGCCGTTGCAGATGTTGATAACGACGGGATTGTTGAAATTATAGCTACCGATTCATTATCAAACTCAATTAAAATAGTTAATCATAAAGGAGAATTAATTAAATCAATTGAAAAGAAAACAGCTGGTTTGATTAAAAGTAATGTTGCTTTATCTGATGTTAATAATGATGGAAAAATTGATATTTTAGCTGGTGATGGTGTTTACAGCATCGATGGAGAGTTTCTATATTCTTATCTATGGACTCCTAGCCCTATAGCGGTTGATATTAATGATGATGGTTATCAGGAAGTTGTTGCTGATAGAAGTGTTTTTGATGTAAATGGAGTGCCTCTGTGGTCATTTGGAACCTATTCTAGATCTTGGTTCTCATCAGTGGGTAATTTTGATGAAGACGATGATCCAGAGATTCTTGTTTCCATACCAAATTATAATACTTCTCGAAATAGCCTGACATTATTTGAAGCTGACGGAAACATTAAGTGGGAGTTGGCTAACCTAGATAATATCGGTGGAGGCGTTCAATCTATTTCATCTTTCTTTGAAAATGGCGAAACAGGAATCGTTTATTCAGGTTATCTTTCAGTTGACATGTATAATACCAACGGTGAGCTTGTTTGGTCGGTAGCTAATGATGATGAGTTTAGCGGTAAAATCGGAGTTAATGCATATGACTTCAATGGTGATGGTATTGATGAGGTAATAGTTCAAGATCATTACAAAGTTAGAGTTTTAAATAGTATCAACGGTGAAATATTATCAAGTATCCCTAATTCATCAGCAACACTTTGGGAGTACCCAATTGTGGTTGACCTCGAGGGTGATAATAATGCTGAGCTGATTACTGTATCGAATAATTACGATAGTCGTTATAGTATTAACAATGGTGTAACAGTATATGGCGCGGCTGATAGTAATAAGCCATGGAAAAATGCTACACGCATTTGGAATCAGCACTCGTACCACCAAACAAATATTAACCAAGATGGCACTGTACCAACAGTAGAGTTACCAAGCTGGTTAAATAATAATACTTACCGCTCTAGTACACTTAAATAAAAGTACTTTTAGCGAATGAAAGCCAATTAAGTTTTAATTGGCTTTTTATTATTAAATAGTTGTTTAAAATAATTGGCAATTAATAATCACGTTGAATTTGAGGTTTTTTTGTCGAACTTACAGCAAGATCCAGCTATTAGAAGTTTGTTAGAGCGAATGCCCAAAAACATTCAAACTACTTTTACTGATGAACAGTTAGCACATTTAAAAATAGCCATAGGTGCAAGGCAGTGGGGTAACCATGCTGTTGATTGCAGAGGCGTAGTTAAGTTTTTTAAATACCGTTATTACTATGTTTTTTTAGCAGGGCGAAACAGGCGTGAATTAAGCTTAAAAGAGCAAAAAATAGCAAGACTTAGTCAAGCATTAATTTTAAGCATCGCAGCTACTTTTATTATTTTACTTACATTGCTGATTTTATATTTGATTAAGTCGGCATTGGGAATTGATATTTTTGAAGGGTATTCTTTTGGGGTTTGGAGTTGGTTTAAGGAGTTATTTAATTAAACTTAAATAAAATGTGAGTATTTATTTTAATACTTAATGAACAAAGCAAGAGTTAGCTAAAAGATTTAAACATGAATTTTAGTACTTTTGTCGGAATCAGTAATTGAACAAAATTGGCTAATACTATATTATCCCTGTGGATTTTTTGGGGCTTTACTCAAACTGAATTAGCTATAAGGAATTAAGCAAAATGACATCCCCAAGGACTTTTAAACCTTCAGGTTCCTCTGATGCCAACTTTTACCGATTATTTGATATATTTGCGTTGTTTTTAGCGTTTCAGTGTGCAGCTCTTCTTTATGATTTTAAACTCACTCCTATATATGCTGTTTCTGCATTAACTGTTGCACTTAGCTACTTGTACAGTGCTGAGCTGTTTTCTACTTATCGCTCTTGGCGAGCTGGCAAATTTAGAACAATGGTAATTTGTGCATGGGGTAGTGTTTTAATTGCCTTTGCGTTTTTACTGGTTGTGTCTTTTTTATTTAAGTTTACCGAGTCGCTTTCTCGCGTGGGAATAGCTATTTGGTTTTTACTAAGTGTAGCTTATTTGTATATTTGGCGTTTGGGTGCTTATTTGTATAAACGCAACCGCCGTAAACTAGGGCTATCACAACGCAATGTGGCCATTATTGGTGCTACAGAGTCTGCTGCTTATTTACATGCTGAAATTGTAAAACACGACGAGTTAGGGTTTAATTTCAAAGGCTTTTATGATGACAGAAGCCCTGAACGTTTATTTGAACAACTTGAACAGCAAGGTGTTGAGGGCGGTATACAAAGTGCGGTAGACGCAGCACGCAATGGTGAAATAGATATACTTTACATTGCGCTCCCCATGAAAGCACAAAAACGCATAGCTGATATTTTATTACAGCTAGGTGATACCACCGTTGACGTGCACATAGTGCCTGACTTTTTACTCTCAAATTTAATACATGCTCGCATTGAGCACGTGGGTGATGTTGATACGTTAAGCGTGTTTGAAGCACCGTGTATTGGTGCTCACGAATTTATAAAGCGTACAGAAGATATAGTAGTATCAGCTATTATTGTTACCTTAATAACCCCACTATTATTGACTATTGCTGCCGCCATAAAGCTGACATCTAAGGGGCCTATTATATTTAAGCAAGATCGCTATGGCTTAGATGGCCGCAAAATAAAAGTGTGGAAGTTCCGTTCGATGACGGTGACCGAAAACAGCGATGTGGTGACTCAGGCAACTAAAAACGATGCCCGAATAACTCCGTTAGGTGGCTTTTTGCGCCGCACTAGCCTTGACGAACTGCCGCAGTTTATAAATGTTTTAAAAGGCGATATGTCGATTGTTGGCCCAAGGCCACATGCGGTTGCGCATAACGAAGAGTACCGAAAAAAAGTAGAATTTTACATGTTTAGGCATAAAACCAAACCGGGTATTACCGGTTGGGCACAAATTAACGGCTGGCGCGGCGAAACCGATACTTTAGATAAAATGGCCAAGCGAGTTGAATACGACCTACATTACATTAAACATTGGTCTTTATGGTTTGATGTAAAAATAATTTTTATGACAATTTTTAAGGGATTTAAAAGTGAAAATGCGTACTAATACAATTACCACTTTACTTGTCGCGTTGGGCTTAAGTGCACCTGCATTGGCAGTAGAATTAAAGCCAGGCAGTGTAATGACTAAAGACGGCGCCGAGATTACACCTACGCTACAGTTAGGTGTGAGCAGCAACGACAACTTTTTTATGACGCCGTCTGCCACTCAGTCACGTTTAATATGGAACATAGCGCCGAGTTTAAATGCCTTAATTGAAGATGGCCCTGATAGCTATAAATTTGATATTGCATCAAGCACGTCGTTCCACAACAAAGATACTACCGATAATTTCACTCAAGTAAATGTGGGCGCAGGTGTACATAAAGAGTTTACTAGTCAACACCGCCTAGATGTTACTGGTGATGCCGACTGGTTGTACGAGCCACGTGGTGGCGGATTAACTGAAGGCCAGGGCAGCGCTCTAGATGAGCTTGTAAATTATCAGCAACAAAACCTAACTGCTCGTTACGAATATGGCGCACAAAGCTCTAAAGCTCAGGTTGCTTTTACAGCAGGTTACTATAACAAAAATTATCAAAATTTTACGGCAATATCGCAGTTTCGTGATTACGACAAGCCTATGCTAGGTATTACAGGTTATTATAATACCCAAGCTGGTACGCGTGCCTTTTTAGAAGTTAAGCAAGAAAACTATCAATACGATGTAATTGACTCAAACGGTATTACCCGCGATTCAGACGACGTAAAAGTATTATTAGGTATGGAGTGGGAAGCTACAGCCGTTACTACTGGCTCATTTAAAGTGGGTTATCAAAATAAAGATTTTGAATCGAACTTACGCGATAACTTTAGTGGTTTAAGCTGGGAGGCTGCTGCAGTTTGGAAGCCGTTAAGCTATTCAACTTTACAACTAGTTACTAGCCGTGCAGCCAAAGATCCGTTATTAGAAGGCGATTACATTCGTGAAAGTGTTTACGGTGCAACGTGGCAGCATGATTGGAGCGACTTTTTGAGCTCGGTAGTAAGCGCGAATTATGTTGATCAACAGTACTCTGGTAGTTTTAACCGTAAAGACAAAGTTAAAAATGCGCGCCTTGGCTTAAATTATTTAGCCACCAACTTTGGTATGGTAACCGGCTATGTTGATTTTATTGACCGTAATTCAACCCAAACTAATATTGAATTTGACCGCGTAATTGTTGGCCTTAACTTTACATTTGCATTAAAGGGAAATGAATGAAGGTTAAAATTTTAACGGGCTTAATATTGTTACTAACTTTTGCTAGTTTTGCGAACGATTCGCAAAACTACATTTTAGGCGCCGGTGACAAAATAGAAATTAAAGTATTTGGTCAGCCTGATTTAGATGTAACCTCATTGCTTGGTAATAGTGGTGAGATAAACTACCCATTTTTAGGTAAGGTGAAACTAGTTGGTTTAAGTGTTGCTCAAGTTGAGCAAACAATAAGCGAAGGCTTACAGCCTGACTATTTAGTTAACCCTAATGTGTATGCGCAAGTTATAGAATACCGGCCTTTTTATATACATGGTGAAGTTAAAGAGCCAGGCGCTTACCCTTACCAACCAGCTATGACGGTAAATCAAGCAATAGCATTAGCCGGTGGGTTAACCGAGCGCGCCTCGGTTGATAAAATATTTATTTTTAAAGAGCAAACCAAACAGCAGCAACAAAAAGGTAGTTTAAACAGCCAAATTGCAGCGGGTGACACCATAAAAATAGAACAGCGCTTGTTTTAAGCAGTTTAAGGCAGTAATTAAAAAATGAATACACACTCTGAAAAGCCTAACAACAACGAGGAAGTTATTGATTTAGGTGCTTATCTTAATGTTATTAAGCAAAGCAAATGGAAGATTTTAGGTTTTGCTATTGTAGTTACATTGCTCACTATAATGGTTGCTTTAACTTTAGTGCCTAAATATGTAGCTACAGCCACTTTATTGATTGAGTCGGAGCAAACCAAAGCGGTCAGCTTTGATGAAATTTATGGCTTAGATTCCACCAAAAAAGAGTACTATTTAACCCAGTTTGAAGTGATTAAGTCAAATAGCATTGCCCGTGAGGTAATTACTAAACTTAATTTAAAAGATCATGCCGATTTTATTGCTAAACCTTCACTTACAGGTGAGTTAAAAGGCATGGTTAAGCAGTTACTGCCCTTTTTAAATAAAAAAGAAAGTTCTGATCTTAGTGAAGAGGAGCAAGCAGAGCGCGAGATGTTAGGTTTGCTTGCTGCGTTTAAGTCTCGTTTAACGGTGTCTCCAATTCGTAATACCCAATTAGTGCGTGTAAGTTTTGAGTCGAGCGACCCTAAGCTGGCAGCTTTAGTAGCTAATACAGTAGGCGAGGTTTACATAGAAAGCCAAATGCGCGCTAAAATGGGTATTACTCAGCAGGCATCGAGCTGGTTAAATACGCGTTTATCAGAACTACGTATACAACTAGATAGCTCTGAAGTACGTTTACAAGCTTACCGAGAAGAACAAAAGCTGGTTGATATAGAAGGTATAGCAGGCCTTGTTACCCAAGAGCTTGAGCAAACCTCAAAACAGTTAGTTGATGCGCGTGCGACTAAAAATAACCTTGAAAGCATAAATCGTGTTATTAACGAATATGGTAACGATAACATAGAGTTACTTGGAAGCATGCCTGAAATTACTTCGCACCGTGTAGTACAAGATGTTAAACGCGAGGTTGTACTTGTTGAGCGTAAGGTGAGTGAGCTTAGTGAAGTTTACGGCCCTAAACACCCTAAAATGATCTCAGCTAAAGCTGAGCTTGCAACCGTAAAAACTAACCTTAATAAGCAAATTAAAGGGTTAATTACCGGTATAGAAAAAGAGCTTAACAGAACAACGCGAACTGTAAATGCGCTTGAGCGCGACTTGGCTAAAATTCGTGCTGAATATCAAGATATTACCCGCAAAGAAACCCAATATAACCAACTTAAACGTGAAGTTGAGACAAACCGTAATATTTTTAATACCTTTTTGTCACGTTCTAAAGAAACCGAAGTAACCAGTGACTTTAGCTCAGCTGCAGCGCGCTTTACAGACCGTGCTTATGCACCAAAAGACCCAAGTAAGCCTAACAAGAAGCTGATTGTTATATTAGCCTTTGTTGCCAGTTTTGGTTTTGCTGTAGTAATGACCTTTGTTTTTGATGCCTTAAACGACACAGTTAAAAATAAAAATGATGTCGAAAATAAACTCGCGCAGCGCATGCTTGGCTTGTTGCCTCATGTTGTAGTGCCTAAAAAGAGCTATTTTCCGATCCATGCTTATTTAGAAGATACCTATCGCCGCTTTGCTGAGTCGGTACGTACCTTACGCACTAGTTTATTGCTAACTCAATTAGATAGAGCGCATCAAGTTATTGCGGTTACATCTACTTCTCCTGGAGAGGGTAAAACCACCACCTCTGCCAATTTAGCGATGTCGTTGGCACAAATGGGTAAGGTATTACTGATTGATGCCGATTTACGTAAACCAGCCTTAGCTAAACGTTTTGATATACCTGTATTTCATCCTGGCTTAAGTAATTTAATGATAGGTACTGAGCAATTAGCTGAGTGTGTTCATGTTGACACGCAATCGGGTGTCACTATTATGCCAAGCGGGCAAATACCGTCGAATCCACTTGAGTTGTTGTCAAGCCCACGCTTTGCTGAGCTACTTAGCGAGTTAAAAGCGCAGTACGATCATATTATTGTTGATACACCGCCTACACAAGCAGTAAGTGATGCATTGGTAATTGCACAAAGTGTTGATTCAGTTGTTTATGTTGTTAAATCAGATATTACCCGTATTAAACCTATTACAGCCGGCCTTGAGCGTTTATTTGAAGTAAAAGCTCACGTTGCTGGTGTGGTACTGAATAAGGTCGATATGAGTAAATCTAAAGATGAGCATAGCCATGGCTACTATGATTATTACGATTACTCACAGCAACCTGAAAAGCCTCAAGCGTAATTAAGTTAATTTATGATTGATATTCATACGCATATTTTGCCGGGTATTGATGATGGCGCTAAAGATTTAACTGAATCTTTAGCGCTTTTAAAATTGGCCGAAAACGATGGCATTACTCATATGGTGGCAACGCCACATATACATGTGGGGCGCTTTAATAATGCGACGGCTCAAATAAAAAACGATTTAGAGAGTTTAAAGCAAGAGGCAAAAAAAGAAGGTATAAATGTAAAGTTGGCTGCCGCTGCTGAAGTACGTTTGGACATAGAACTGATGGCAATGGTGATGGCTAATAAACTGCCTTTTATTGGTAAAATAGCAGACAAAAGCGTGTTGTTATTAGAGTTACCGCACTCTCACATGCCGCAAGGTTACGATAAGTTTATTCAGTGGCTCGCTAAACAAAATATACGCGTTATTATTCCGCACCCAGAGCGTAATCGCGATATTCAGTCAAATCTTTATTATATTCAACACTTAAACCAATTAGGTTGCGATTTTCAGCTAACGGCATCGAGCATTGAAGGTGAGTGGGGTGAAAACGCACAAACTATAGCGTTACAAATGCTAAAAGATGGTTTAGTAAACTATGTTGCCTCTGATGCTCACTCAGTAAAACGTCGACCGCCTATTTTAAGCCAAACAAGAAATACAGTAGCGCAATTAATAGGCGAAGAGCAGGCTACAGCGCTTTTTGTAACTAACCCGCTGCAGCTAACCGAGTGCTTATTTAATGACTAAATTAAACATGTTCAAGGTAGTTCCTGCTGCTATATTAGCCATGATAGTACTTGTTATCGCTTATATCAGCATGCAAAGTATGCGTGCAAATGCGTGGTACTTTAATGCGCTTAATATTGTGCAAGAGTCAGGTGGTGCTTTATCTGGTTCATCGCTTCAAGCCGCAGAGAATGCGATTATATTGGCTACCAATATGGATCCTGACCATCCTCATTATTGGCACTTTTTAGCCCATATAAAAATGCTAGGTTTAGCCGGTATTGATACAACATCAAGTGAGCAGTCAGATAAAGTAAAGCAAACATACCAACAAGCTGAGCAAGCGTTATTAAAGTCGCTTGAGCTTAGACAAACTTGGGCACTAACCTGGATAAGCTTGGCACAAGTAGTAAGTTATCAAGAGGGGCCAACAGAGCGGGTATACAATTATATTCAGCAAGCCAAAAAAGTAGGCCCATATAAGTTAGATATTCATTTAGGCATTATTCAAATTGCGTTAATGCACTGGAGTGAACTACCACCTACCTACAAAGCCCTTTATGTGAATGAGCTTAAATTAGCCTCTAAATATGGTTATAAATTTTATGATGTGTTTAGTATGGCTGAGCAAATGAATCGTTTGCCAATAGTGTGTTTATCGCTGCAATTTGGTTCTCATTATGAGGCTATTAGAGGCAGTTGGATGTTTAATAAATACTGTGGTTAAAATGCAAGCCACGGGTTACGGGCTTCGAGCTACGAGATATGGGCTGCGAGGTACGTGCTAAGGTCTCAGATCTTAGGGTTGCTTGTAGACGCATAGCTTGCTTGCGTAAGAAGCGCAGCTTCTATTTTTATCTTCTAAATGCTAAGTGTCTATAACTTCTTTTTTTTAAATAATTCACCAAGACCAAATTGCACTGAGAGAAGCGAATGAGAAGTAAATGAGAAAACACTAACGACTAGGTCTAGTTATTAATTAAAATATTCTGTATTTGTCACTATCTCTAAAAGCGCAGCGCCTCTTAACCCTCCTTGTTCATGATTTTCTTAGATTTAATTGCACTGAGAGAAGCGAATGAGAAGTAAATGAGAAACCAAAGCCATTAACCTAAGTACTAATTATTTTGTCACTACCTCTAAAAGCGCAGCGTCTCTTAGCCCTCTTTGTGCATAATTTTCTTAAAGATCTTATTGCACTGAGAGAAGCGAATGAGAAGTAAATGAGAAACCAAAGCCATTAACCTAAGTGACTAATTATTTTGTTACTACCTCTAAAAGCGAAGCGTCTCTTAGCCCTCTTTGTACATGATTTTCTTAAAGATCTTATTGCACTGAGAGAAGCGAATGAGGAACAAATGAGAAACCAAAGCCATTAACCTAAGTGACTAATTATTTTGTCACTACCTCTTAAAGCGAAGCGTCTCATAACCTCTTTGTGCATAATTTCTCTTAAAGATCTAATTGTAATGCTAGGGCAAGTTTCTGGATTAAGCTCGTAACCCGACTCCCGAAGCCCGTTAACTTTTGCCTAGAAAAAAAAAGACCCAGAGCTATAAGAACTCTGGGTTATAGAGGGGCTCGTATTTGAGCCCTGCGCTAACTAAAGACACTTTCAGATTCTTAGGGAGAAGAAGAAAGTTATTTAAGTATAGTCAAAAGTGCTAAAAATACACATTTTTGTTCGTTTTTTATACTGTCGTAATTACAGTAAGTTACATTTGTTATGCACATCTTTATTAGAGTTTACGCCCAGTTTATTAACTGCGTATTTTGTACTAAATCTCTTGGTAAAGAGTTTTTAACTTTATTTTTTTGCCATTTCCCTAAACCAATAGGGCAACCACATAAAGTTAGGATCACCTCACCGCTGGCTTTGGTTACCTCTTCTAGGCGTATATCTTTACCATTAAAGTAATCGTTAGCCTGTTCATTGGTTAATGCCAGTACATTACTTTTACACTGCTTACCAAATACGGTGGCAAATTCGTGCGTTAGGCGTACGCCATTTTTATGAATAACGCCTACTTGTACCCCTAATCGCGCATATTTAATTTTATTTTGTATTGCTTCAAATTCATCAGGAAACAGCCAAAGCTCTTTGTCGCGTTGTTTTAACGTACCTTGCAGACTCGTTAAACCAAATTGCTTTTTAAGGAAGCTCATAAACGCAGCACTTTGTTTACTATCAAAGTCACTAAAGGGGAACGCGCCTTTTTTAACTTTTAATGTTTGGTTTTCGCAGCTGCTGTGCTTTTTAAATTTGGCAATAAAAAAACCTTCGCTGTCGAACGTTTGCGGCCAAACATGTAAGTAGCCCTCTGTGGTGGTGGCTTTATCAGCCCCTGGGAATAAGTCGCTTAATGACTCAGGGCTTATATATTCGCCAAACTCATCTAATAATGCGCTACATACTTGCTGGTTTTCGAGTGGGGTTAACGTACAGGTTGAATACACTAATGTCCCACCTGGTTTAAGTGCATAAAACGCACTTTTAATCAGATCTTTTTGCACTTGGGCAATGGTAATATTTGACTCGATAGACCAATTTTTTAGCGCGTCACTATCTTTACGAACCGTGCCTTCGCCAGAGCAGGGCGCATCAAGTAAAATGCTGTCAAAGCACTCAAACATGTAGTTGCCAAATACCACACCATCAAAATGTGATAGCGCGCAGTTACCTACACCCATACGCTTTAGCGTGGCACTGAGTACTTTTAAACGTGATGACGACAGCTCATTGGCTACTAGCACGCCTTGATTGTTCATTAACGCGGCAAGTTGTGAGGTTTTAGAGCCCGGTGCCGAGGCCATATCGAGCACTGTGTTACTGGTTTGTAGGCTTTGCTTTAGTGCCATTGGCGGCAACATTGAGCTTGCCTCTTGCACGTACATAGCCCCGCTTAAGTGTAAGTCGGTATTACCCAGCGCTAGGTTTTGCTCTTCATCGTTTGGGCGCTCTAACCAAAAACCTTCATCGCACCAAGGAATAGCGGTAAGTTGCCAGTTTTTTTTAGCCGCTTGTTGCTTAAACTCTTCAACACTCATTTTTAATGTATTAACGCGAACAGATTTACGCAGTGGACGACGACATGCACTTAAAAAGTCATCTAAGTTTAGGTGCTTGGGTAAATAGGTTTTTACGTCGTTAATAAATGGCTCAGGGATGTAAGTGTTTGCGTCCACGATTTAGCTCATACAGTCAAAATAAAGCAGGATAATAGCATTTTTAACGATTTTTTTCAGTGTTAAAAGCGAAATAGTAACCCTTATAGGATGTCGACATCTTGTTGGGTTAAATAGCTTAAATACAAATTTTTATTATACTTTAGGCTAATAATGTCGACAATGTGGTGGTTTTTCATTCGGTTTAAGTGGTTTTAGGGTTGACAGGTATAAATAATAAGCACATAGTTAGACCATAAATTGTCGACAATATAAAAAATACTTTATGACACAGCACTTGTTAAATGAAACATCTATCACAACCGCTTCCGATAAAGTGTTTGTAGATATGCGCCGCGAAATTGTAGAGGGCAGCATTGCACAAGGCAGTAAAATATCTGAGCCGGAGCTTGCAAAGCGTTACGGCGTAAGCCGTGCAACGCTTAGAGAGGCATTAAACCGTTTAGAAAGTTGTTATTTAGTTGAGCGCAAAGCCAATATAGGTTGTCGCGTTGTGGCATTAACCGCAGAGCGTTTAATTGAGGTTTACCAAGTGCGCAGTGCCCTTGAGGGACTTGCATGTAGGTTAGCTGCCGACAATATGGAACCAGATGAAGTACAAGGCTTGAAACAATTACTTAATCAGCATTTGCAAACTCAGCGTGTTAAAGAAGGTGAGTCGTACTATCAAGAAGCAGGCGACTTAGATTTTCATTACAGAATAATCAAAGGCAGTAAAAACGCGCACTTAATTCATTTGTTATGCCACGACCTGTACCAGTTAATAAGAATGTACCGTGTACAAATGGGTATGGTAGGGCCGCGGGTATCGAAAGCGTTTGATGAGCATTTAGCCATTATTAACGCCATTGAAAATCATGATGGTGAGCTGGCCGAAATGTTAATGAAGCGCCATATTAGTGCATCACAAGCAAATATCCAAACAAAATTTGATAGATATCAATCAGTACAAGCCACTCAAAATGAAATGGCTAACTAGGGTCTGTTGACCTTTGCGGATTATAATTTGTTCAAACTAGGAGCGGTTTAATCACGGCGCGAGGTTTGTAACCTAGTGGGCTAAGTCAAAACCGAGCAACA
>CERE01015989.1_pt1 | contig 38616 bp, 33 predicted proteins | sample 530911 | NCBI WGS metagenome assembly CERE01 (sample SAMEA2621092, study PRJEB7988) | marine metagenome | biome: marine biome (ENVO:00000447); feature: mesopelagic zone (ENVO:00000213); material: "saline water (ENVO:00002010), including plankton (ENVO:xxxxxxxx)" | depth 800 m
GGCAAAGGCGCGCATAACTCTTGATTTGGGATGGTGCGCGCTGTTTCCTCGAAAGGTTAATAAAGAAAGCGATGAGAGCGGCATCGATAGGCAATCAATTCCCGTACTTAAAGTGGGGCAAGTGCTGCACTGTGAGCACGGTGAGGTGAAAGCCAAACAAACCTCGCCCCCCAAACACTTTACTGAAGCGACGTTGCTCGCCGCAATGACTGGGATCGCACGTTTTGTTCGAGACGATAGTCTGCGTCGGGTTTTAAGAGAAACCGACGGTCTCGGGACTGAGGCAACGCGCGCAGGGATTCTGGAATTATTGTTTAAGCGCCGATTCTTGGTGCGTAAAGGCAAGCAAATTCTAGCAACTGCAGAAGGGAGACAGCTGATTAGAGCCTTGCCTGAAGAGGCTGTGTGGCCTGATATGACTGCCCGCTGGGAGTCTCAACTGTCAGCCATCAAAGAGCAGCAACAAGGGTATGAGGATTTCATGACTCCTCTCACTCAAAGTCTGCACGGTTTAGTTGTAGAATCCCAACAGGTCTCGATGCAAGATCTCAGGGGGTTGGGCAAGCCAGCATTCAAATACCCGAAGAAGTCTAGATCTCGGAAATCCCGTCCAAAAACAGCTGTGAAGGCCTAGATTTGAGCGAACACGCCAGTTTTCACTCGCTGGAGTGACTCTTTGGCAGCAATAGTTTATGGTCTAGCTTTCCAAATTGTTTGTGCCCGCCTTGTAGTTATCTCGTGTAACTGCCTCAAAACGTTTGATTACGATTGATTGAATGCGGTGGCTTTAAATAGTTTTAATCGTTCTCTTTTCGTTGCAGGTAGTGTTATGTGTTTGACTGTGTCGCCTTCCAGTTATTTAACCTTGTCCCGTTTGACCCTTATAGGGTTAGTGTTTGTTGGCGTGAGCAGCTCGTCCCAAGCCAGCACGCCGTCTGAAATGGCTGAAATGAGTCTGCAGGACTTATTCACTTACACCTTGGAGGATGAGGTTTCAACGCGCCACAACGTTCGAGGTTGGGATTTTGGTATTGCCTACAAACGGCAGCGATTTGAAGGCTACCAAAGCGGTACCGACAAGCTCAGTAATAGCGATGTGTTGTTTGCTCCTGGTGATACACGCACCGATGAAAACTATCCCATTCTACCCACGGTGATTTCTCAGGAGGCTGTCGTTGTACAGTTCTCCTATCAGTTTGACGATTTAACCAGTGTGAGTATTGGTATTCCGTATATTAGACAGAGTACCGACCACATTAGTGTGGTTCCCGGATATGACACCTTCGAGATTGAGAGTCAGGGGGTGGGCGATATCTATCTAAACTATCAGCGTACCTTTTATCAGAACGCACAACACCAATGGAGTTGGATGTTAGGCCTGTCAGCGCCCACCGGATCGATTGATGAGAAAGGCGATACGCCTCGTGGACCCGGTAATCAGCAATTGCCCTATACCATGCAGTTGGGCTCTGGGACTTGGGATTTCCCGCTAGCAATTCACTATCAGTACAGCGGTGATACGGCTTTGTGGGGTGCCAATGTGCAGGCAAGATTGCGCATTGGGGAGAATGATCGAGACTACAGTTTAGGTAATCGTTTGACGTTCAACGGTTGGGGCCGTCGTTGTTTAGATCTAGGCGTCTGCGCAACTGCTCGCCTAAGCTATGTCCATTGGCAGGATATTCGGGGTCAAGATGACACGATTGTGCTTCCTACCTCCAATCCATATCCCGCGAATATAACTGATCCAGACAATTACGGCGGTGATAAAGTGAATCTAGCGCTAGGCATAGAAATACCTTGGCAAAACAATCAACTGGTGATGGAGCTTGGGGCGCCGCTTTTCCAGGACCTCAATGGAATTCAGACGCGAGAGGATTTCAGTGTTAGTTTGGGTTGGAACGTAGCGCTGCAGTGATGAAGAGTCTAATACACGGCTGCTGCCGGGTAGGAAGACGCGCTAAAGGAATAGCAATAAGCAGGCATCTCAGTCTTGGGTGGCTAATTTATGCCGTGTTTTTCTGGAATTCGGTGTCGGTCGCTGAGGATATAGCACCGTCCGATAAGGTGAAGGCCGCCTATCTTCTGCATTTCAGCTCCTACGTAAGTTGGCCCGAGCGTGAGCTGTCGAGCGTTAATCTGTGTCTGGTTGGCGATGACCCGTTCGGGGGGTATATCGATGCTATGGTCAAAGCAAAACCATTGAACCGCCATGGGCAAAAGATTGTTGTCCATCGCTTAGAAGCCTCAGATTCCTCCGTTCACTGTCACATCCTCTATGCGCATTTCGAAGGATCTATCGGTCAAAACACGCCGATAGATCCACTTCAAAGGGAGACTCTCTATGTCGGAGATGACGAAGACTTTCTCGCGTCCAGAGGAATGATCCGCTTTTTTATTCGTGACAAACGGGTACGCTTGGAAGTGCATCTTTCACGAGTGCGCGCAGCTGGAATGAGTGTGAGTTCGGAATTACTGAAAATCTCAGATATTGCCAAAGGTGGCGAATAGCCATGCTCAAGACGCTAGCTTCCCTCACCATTCGCTACAAAATCACTTTGTTGATGGTCATTATCAGCGTGCTGGTGTTGAGTGCTTCGGCATTTTTTCTTTATCGCAGTCAGGTTCAAGGCATTGAGTTTGCCGCCGAGGAAAGCGCTCGCTCCAAGGCTACCGTTGTGGCCGCCAGTTTAGTGACCTCTCTCTTATTTCACGATCAAAGTACTGCAACTGACACGTTAAAGCTGTTGGTCGAAAATTCCTCGGTGGTTTGTGCCCTAGTTCAGAATAGAGACGGTAGTGTTTTTGCTCGCTATGGGTCTTGTTCTTCCAATAGTTTTGCTGAGCACAGTGAAGGCCGTCAACAAACCAATGACGCGCCTCTAATCGTTAGGGAGAAAATTTTAGATCGAGGTGATGTGATCGGCCAGTTGATGGTCGAATCGTCTATCGATTTATTGACATTACAGCGGCAGTCCAGCTTAGAAATACTGCTGTTTTCCATCCTTTTTGGTGTGCTGTTATCAGCGGCTTTAGCACAAGTTCTACAGAGTATAATTACTGAGCCATTGATACGGATGGTGCGCTTAGTCAATAACGTTAGCCTGAGTGGCGACTACAATCAAAAAATTCGGGTCGATGCCGAAGATGAAGTTGGCGTGCTCGCTCGAGGTTTTAATCATCTTCTCGACGAAGTGCGGATCCGTGAACAACGCCTTAAAGAGCACGGCGAACATCTGCAACAAATTGTTGATAAACGTACAGAGCAGCTCTATGAAAAGGCGCACTTTGACGAACTGACGAAGTTACCGAATCGTTATCTATTCCAAGACCGATTAGAGCATGCGATTGTTTCCTGTCAGAGGCACGAGGGAAATCTAGCGTTATTGTTTATGGATCTCGATCGGTTCAAAACCATAAACGACAGTCTTGGCCACGACGTGGGTGATGAACTGCTGCGAGCGGTCGCAGAGCGACTGTCAGAGGTGGCGAGAGCGGTAGATACGGTCGCTCGTTTGGGAGGGGATGAGTTTGTGTTTTTACTGGAAGATATCCAGCATCCCGAAGATGCGGCGCGCATTGCGCAACGTATTATCAAGACTTTTGAAACGCCCTTTGATTTGAAGAGCAACAGTCTTCATATGTCGACCAGTATTGGAATCAGCGTCTACCCCGACGACGGTGAAAATGCGCAGGCTCTGTTGAAGAACGCAGATGTCAGTATGTATCACTCGAAGCAAAAGGGGGCTGGATTCTACAGCTTTTACATCGAAGAAATGAACGAATCTTGCTTCGAGAGACTAGCCATTGAAAACCATTTGCATACTGCGCTTGAGCGTGAAGAATTCAGTTTGGTGTTTCAGCCCCAAGTACACTTGCCGGAGCGAGAGGTGGAGCGTGCAGAAGCGTTGTTGCGCTGGAATAACCCAGAGTTGGGCCAAGTATCGCCCTCGGTGTTCATTGCGGTAGCCGAAGAGATTGGCCTGATTAATCGTATCGGCTTGTGGGTGATTACCGAGGCCTGTCGACAGTTGGGAGAATGGGAGCGCGAAGGGATAACGTCGATTTCATTGGCGATCAATATCTCCGCTAGCCAACTGCTCGAAACCGGTTTGATGGCTCATATCGAATCCGAAGCAGCACGGCATGGGGTGCCGCTGGATCGTTTGGAACTCGAAATAACGGAGGATGTATTCCTAGATCACTCTGAGCAGGTGTTGAGTGTCCTTTCACAATTGCAGAGCGTTGGAATTAAGATTGCTATCGATGATTTCGGCACAGGCTATTCGTCATTGCGTTACTTGAACAACCTACCGGTCGACTGCCTTAAACTCGACGGTATGTTTGTCAAAGATCTTCATGAAAACGATGCCAGTCGTGGCATTGTTTCTTCGACAATTATACTGGCTCATAGCCTTAATATGAAGCTGGTGGCCGAGTGTGTGGAAACCCAAGCGCAACTAGATTTCTTGCAGGAACAAGGTTGCGATCTTGTTCAGGGGTATTTTCTGCACAAACCGTTACCCGCCGCTCAGTTTCGAGATCTCTTACTGACGCTGAAGTGAGTTGTTGCGTAGAACTTCCACGCTCTGTTTGAATCTATACCTAAGAAAGTGACAAACTTAATTCCTATCCTATTTTTTGTCGTCTTATTACTTCACGCCTATTGCCCCACCAATCTGGATAACTGCTGCTAAACTAATGGTAGGAGCTAGTGCTTGTCAAAGTCTCTGGGCTGCGCGACGGCCTTCATCGATGATGTGGTTTTGCCTGTGCTGCGGGTTGTATTCTGTCTATCGACGAATTGGCATCTACGCTCAAATGGTTCAGGCTAAGTAGGACGGTGATCTTATGTCGAGACAGTTGCAGCGTCTCAGAGTAGAGTCTTCGGCGTTCAGAAGTCGTGATTTGTACAGATTTACACTCTATCGGCTAGTAGAGAGAGTATCAGACGCTACGGTCTATGTCGGCGTGGTCCTTTGTCGCGATTATCCTATGCAGCTTGTGCGCCACTATACGGATGATTTACGCATGCCGTGGCATCAACACCAATTGCCATCGGGAAGCTATCACGGTCCTCGTCCATCCTGGCCTTATCGGCAAGAGTCCATCGAAGTGCTCAGTGGTTTTACGCATTTCGAGGCCGTTAGTGCGCAGCAGTTTTGGTGGGAGTATTACGGCGGTTTGCGAGGCAATTTATCACTGCAGCCCCAGCCACTGTTGCGCTCTGAGTTTATACTTATGCGCGGTAGCGGATGTTGGGAGGGCTATCTCAAAGGCTTCCCAAATGGTTGGGTGCCGGCGATTTAGCGTTTGTGATCGCTTGGTGTAAATATCCATAACTTTCGAAATTAAGCCCGGCGCTTCTTTACCGGGCTGTGATCGATGATTCTCTTCTGTACAGCTGCTGAGCGGGACAGGAAATCTGGTCTCCCGATCAGGCAGCAGTAGAGGTTTTATTTTTTCTGAGTTTACACGCGTTCAATCATGAGCGCGGTACCTGCGCCGGCAGCGCCGCTAGCGGCAACAATTCCGGTTTTAAGATTGCGCCTTTCCAATTCGTCCAGCAGCGTCCCGGTCATGATGGCGCCGGTTGCGCCTAACGGGTGCCCTAGGGCAATACAACCGCCGTTGACGTTGAGTTTGTCGTCGTCTATTCCCAATTCCTGTTTGCATTTCACCATGGTTGCGGCGAAGGCTTCATGAATTTCAAACAAGTCGATGTCGTCGACAGTCAGCCCTTCCTTAGCCAGCAAGCTTTTCGTTGCGGCAACGCAGCCGGCGATGACGGTGCGAGTATCATCGTTAACGTTAATCATGGCACGGATACGCGCGCGCGGTGTTACGTTCAGTTTCTGACCTGCCGCCTCGGAACCAATTAACAAGGTGGCGGCGCCGTCAGCCATGGCCGGGGAATTGGCGGCGGTGTGAACGTGATTGATCTGCTCGTGCTCGGGGATGGTGCTGAGCAGCGCAGCATCGACTCCCTTTGCACCTAACTCAGCGAAAGATGCCTTCATGGCGGCCAGAGATTCTTTGCTGGTGCTCGGACGAACGATTTCTTCTTTAGATAGGGTAGTGTCTTTAATAGGGTTGTAGACGGGTATCAGTGAAGTGAAATGCCCACTTTCATTCGCCGTAGCGGCGCGTTGTTGGCTCAGCAGTGCGACGGCGTCGGCGTCTTCACGACTGACATCGTGCAAGGTGGCGACTAAGTCTGCACCACTACCCATCATGAACATGCCGAGCTTTCCTGCCAGCTTAATATCCATAAAGGGCGCTGGCTTATCAGAGAGCATGGCAACGCGCGACATCATTTCTACGCCCCCGGCGACCACTAGCTCGTTCATTCCCGTCATCACTTTCATGGCGGCAAAGTTGATGGCATCAATGCCTGATGAGCAGTATCGGTTGACCGTAATGCCGGGGATAGAAGTGGGCCAGCCATGATAAAGCGTGGAGGTTTTGGCAATATTGGCAGCCTGTTCGCCGGATTGGGTGGCACAGCCGAGTACGACATCTTCGATATCTTTGGCATTGAGACCGGTACGAGTCTCAAGTGCGCTATAGAGCGTACTAAGCAGGTCGTAAGGCGTCAGGTCATGGAGTGCACCGTCTGGGCGTGCCTTACCTCTGGGGGTTCTAATTGCATCGTAAATATAGGCGTGATTCAGTGAAGCCATGGTTTTATTTTCCTACTACAAAGGTGGCACAAGTGGTGGCGCTGCCGCCAAGATTGAAGATGCCAAAATCGGTCGCACCTTCTACTTGGGTGTCGCCAGCCTGTTGGGTGACTTGTTTGTAGGCGTCGAGCATCATACGCACGCCGGTTGCACCGACAGGATGACCAAGCCCAATTAAACCGCCGCTGGGGTTAATGGGGAGTTTGCCTCCCATAAAAATACTTCCATCATCGATGGCACGATAGCTTTCGCCAGGCGCGGTGAGGCCAGAGTGGTCGATAATCATATACTCTGTCATGGAGAAGCAATCGTGTACTTCTAGCCCGCTGAGGCTGTGAATGTTTGGCATTTGTGCACGGCGTAACGCATCGTCAAAGGTGTCTTTTACGTGTGGGAAAACCAGCGGTGAGCCTTTGGCCAATTCCAGTTTTTTGTCCATGAGCATTGCCGCTGTTCTGTGTCCCCAGCCTTTAATACGCGGCAGATCCTCTAGGGATAGATTGCGTTGCTTGGCGTATTGCTTGGCGTACTCTTCGTTGGCAAGGAAAACCACGGCAGCGCCATCGGTAATTTGCCCGCAGTCTTGTTTTCTCAGCTGGCCCTCAATGATGGGGTTAGCTTGATCATTGTCAGAGAAACTATCGTCATTGAGTTGCCAGCCGCGAGTTTGGGCATTGGGGTTTTTCTTGGCGTTGGCAAAATTATTCTTGGCAATCTCACGCAAGTATTCGATAGGCGTGTCGTAGCGTTCTTTATAAATGTCATAAAGATTGGCAAACATGTGTGGCCAAGGATAGGTGCAGCCTTCAGTTTCGATACCACGCCAAGCGGCGGCGCCCAAATGATCAGCGCCAGTGGCACCGTCGACGTTACGCATCAACTCGATGCCTAATACACAGGCGACGTTATAATGACCCGCTTCTATGTCGCGCATAGCGGCCAGCAATGCCATAGAGCCTGAGGCGCAGGCAGCCTCGTGGCGGGAGGTCGGGATATTGTGCAGTGCAGGGTGTACGTGACCAAAGAACCCGTTGAGTTGTGCTTGGCCGGTGAACAATGCACTGACAAAGTTGCCCACGTGAGCGACGTCGATGTCTTGCGGATCCAGTGCAGTCTCTTCGAGAGCTTGGTTGAGTGTATCGGCAAATAGATCGTAGATGGCCTTGTCTTCGCGAGTCCAATTGCGAGCGAAATCGGTTTGACTGCCGCCAAGGATGTAGATGTTGCTCATGGTAATCTCCAGTAATCGGTTTCAGTGGCAGATCTATTCATTGTTCTGCGTGGCGGTGGGAAGTTGATTGCGTACGACCTTACCAAGCGGGTTGCGTGGTAGGCTACTCAAATTGATGACATCTTCAGGAAACTTAAAGGGTGCAACGTGTTTGGCTTTGAGATAGCTGACGATGTCGTCGAGTGTCAAAGGCTGTTCATCGTTGCTAACCACGTAAGCGGCTACTCGTTCTCCCATTAATTCGCAGGCATAACCCGCAACGGCGGCTTCGCTGATTCGTGGGTGAGCGTTCAATAAATTATCGAGTTCGGCAGGAGAGATGTTCATGCCTCCTCGAATAATTAGATCTTTGCAGCGGCCTACGAAGCGATAGAACTCGTTGTTTTCTTTGCTGATCTCGAACAGGTCGCCGGTCTTAAAAAATCCGTCATCAGTGAAAGATAGCGCGGTTTTTTCGGCGTCCTTGTAGTAACCGTCAAAGACAGTGGGACCTTGGATTTGTAACTCACCTTGTTGGCCTGCAACGTTGACCAGTTTGTGGGTGTCTGGGTCAACTAAACGCGAGATTAGATTGTCGTGAGCTCGAGGAAAGAGGCGGGCGCGGGTGTCGGGGGCATCGGTTTCGTTCGGTCCACACAATAAGCAAACCCCTTCATTGGAACCAAAGTGGTTGACCACTTCGATATCAAAGCGTTGTTTGTAACCTTCCACCATCCAGCTATCTAACGGTGCCGACCCAGAACCGATGGCTCTTATTCCGCTGAAGTCACATTGTGCGAGCAGGGCTTCATTTTTCAATAGCCCATTAAGCAGCGCCGGGGGGACTAAGGTATAACTCACTTTCTCCTCGACTATTTGTTGCAAGAAAATTGGCAGTTCCAGTGGGTGGTGTAGAACCAGTTTTCCGCCGCTGTACAACCAGCTAAGAAATAATCCACCGATCGAAGCCATGTTAATAAATGGAAAGGGATTGAGTAGCGTTTCACCCTCTTGGATTTGATTGCCTTGGTAGGTGGCCAGACCAACCGTTAACCATTGGTTGTGCGAGCGGGGGATGCCTTTGGGCAAACCTTCTGTGCCTGAGGTCCAGCAGATGGTCAAAATGTCATCGCCACTGCGTTCGAGATTATCTGTGTAATTGTGATAAGCGTCCGTACTCTCCACGGTATTAATCAGTACTTCTAGATTACCGCAACGGGTGTGTTCGCCCCAACATAGAGATTTGGGCAAAGTAGAGAGGGTTGTCTGGTTGTGGTCAATGGCCGTCAGCAAAGTTTGCATGGCATCTTTTTGCTTGAACCAAGCCACACCAATCACCGCTTTCGGCTGTAGAATTTGAATGATGTCCGACAGCTCGTTCTCTAAGTACTGCATGGGCACGGGGCTGATGATTGCTCCTAGCTTTGACGCTGCAAGATAGAGCATGACCAGTTCCACCGTGTTGGGCATTTGCACCAACAGAATGTCATCTTTACCGATACCCTGTTCATAGAGACAGGTGCTGATGTGCTCGATTTTTTCTACGGTTTGCGAGAAGGTCAATCGCTGGGCTTCTTGCCCCGTCAGATCCATCTTATTGAGTGGGTCTACCAATGCGTAGTTGTCTGGTTTCTGTTTGGCGTGCGCAAACAGTAACTCATGCAATTGCTGATCGCCCCAAACTCCTTGTTGGCGATAGTGCTTAGAGGTAGACCTTGGCGTAATAATCATAAGTTGTTGTCACTCTAGTAAACTCGTTAATCAATGCTGCCAATTTGCCTTTGTCACTAATGACAGAAGAGTTTCCCATGGCTCATGGTTGAGCTCTTGTACGCTTCTGCAGGTGACCAAAGCACAGCTGATTACCGGTTTTTGTCGCTATGGTTTCATTGCTGAGTGCGCAGCGACACGATTGTCCGTATCGCTGCAGTGCTTCATTTCCAGATGTCTTCACCTCTGACCCAATTGCTGTGAAAGCCGAAGGGGAGGCGATGTGGTAAAGCAATGGTACAAATGGGGCCTTTCTCTATGTCTTTAGCGTCGAAGATCAAACAACTGGAGGACCAATCGCTGGTGTCGGTAACAAAGGTGATGAGATAACCATCATCTTCCGCGTCTTGACGAGTCGCGCCGAGCTTAGGGCAGTAAGGGGTTTCGCTACCGAATACGCCCGGGCCATAGTCGTAGCGTTGGCGCTCGCCGCTTTCAATGTCATATTTCACAAGAGCGCCGAAGGCTAAAGTACCGCAGTTGTCTTCTTCTTTGGTCATGATGTACTGGTTGTAGCTGTAGCGCGATTTGTAACCCATATACAAGGGGTTAGAACGGCAGAACTCAGTGTTAAGTGTGTCGAGATCCCCCTCAATGACCTCACCGGTTTTCATGTTGAACTTCCACACGTATAGATTGGCTTCGAGCCGCATGTAGGCCAACATGTGGGACAGTTCGCCGTCTTCGGGATCCGCCTTGGGCATGGGGTTAGTTGAGCGACAGCCCACTTGAATCACCCAGTCGCCTTCTTCCCAACAGTTTACGACGTGCAGGATGTAGCAAGGTTCGCAGTCAAACCATTTAACTTCACTGCCTTTGCCGTAACGGGGTTGTACGCCAAAGCGGGTGGGGATGTCACGATGGAATGTCACGACGCGTTTCTTGGTTTTTTCCAGTAATGCCACATCGTGAAAAAATGGACAGTCGTGCAAGATAACAAAGTTCTGGCTGACACCAATGTCGTGCGGCAAGCGCGGGCCTGGGAGCTCTATGTCGGTTTGATGAATAACGTTGCCATCCTTGTCGGCAATGCCGTAACTCATATACGGGAACTCGTCGAAGTAATCGAAGAAGATGAGCTCGTCTTTTTCGGGGTCTACCTTGGAGTGTGCGGACAGTGCTCGTTTGAGTTGGCCATTGAGGTTCTCTCTACCTTTGGTTTCAAGGCTTTCGGTGTCCAGCTTGTAGGGAATGCCAGCGTTGTACCAGAGAGACACGATGTGATCATTGAAATACATGACATCGGTGTTGGAGGTGTCTTTAATGGGGAATCCGTCCATCTTAAAGTCGAACGGACCCATGACTCCCGGCCAGATGGACGACCCTTCGTTGCCTTCTTTAATATGGGCATCGGTTTGAATCCAGCGGTTGCGGTAGTTTGCCTTGCCCTCTTTAAAGTAGATTCCATAGAGCATACCGTCACCGTCGAATGGATGGTGATTAAAACGCGGCTTGAACACAGGGTTAGGGCCGTTGCGCAAATAGGCACCATAGAGATCTTTAGGGATTTCACCGCTGATAACCTTTAGGTTTTCGGCTTCGGTTTCTACGGTTGTTGGAGAGTAGACGCCGTGTAGGTAAGGGTTGTCTATTTCGGCGGCCCAGCTGGGGGCGTCGGTAGCCGTGCTGCCATCTTTGGCTCTTGTAATCACGGTGCGCTCTGTCAGCTCTAAATGGTTCATAGGTTGTTCTCTTATTCGCGTGTTTTCAAATGTTTTCGAAATCGCTGTAACTGTTAGTGAGAGCTATGGAGTCAAGGCCTTCATTCGATCAACTGAGTGTTGGTACTGTTTCGTTAGGGTTTCGACAATGGATTTCACCGGCTGAATATTCTTGCTGGCGCCAACGCCTTGGCCTGCTGCCCAGATATCTTTCCAGCGCTTGTTGTCGGCGCCATTGCTAGCAAAATCAATGCTGCCTTGAGCGGGCATGTTGTCAGGATCGTATCCACCGTTGATGAGCGACTGTTTCATCCAGTTGGCTTTTACGCCGGTAATCGCATCGGAAGTGATGATGTCTTCTGAGTTCGATTCAACCACCATGGCTTTGTATTCTTGTTGGCAAAGGCTCTCTTCGCTGGGAATGAAAGCGGTTCCGAGATAGGCGAGATCGGCGCCTATGGTTTGTGTTGCATGAATCGCGGAGCCGCTGGCTATGCCGCCACCGAGGACGATAAGTCCGTCGAACCATTGGCGTATTTCTTCGACAAAAACGAACGGTGAAAGGTAGCCCGTGTGCCCACCGGCACCGGCGCTAACGATCACCAAACCATCAACCTCGGCGTCTGCCGCTTTGCGAGCAAAACGAGGATTGATGACATCGGCTAGGACGATTCCGCCGTAGCCGTGAATTTTTTCAACCACATCTTTCGGGCTGCCGAGCGCCGTAATAACGATGGGAGGTTTGTGCTTGAGAATCAGTTCAAGATCGGCATCGCGTCTTGGGTAGGAGGGGTGAACAATGAGATTGACGGCCCAAGGGGCAGCGTTGTCATCTGACTCCAAGGCGGTTGTTATCTCTGACATCCATTGATCAAGAATCTCACTGGTGCGTGCATTTTGCGTGGGAAAGCTCCCAATAACACCCGCTTTGCAAGTATTGATGACCATATCAGTGCCCGATATTAAAAACATCGGTGCTTGTATGGCGGGTAGTTTCAATTGAGTGAGCAGTGAGTGTCTTTCTTTCATCATGATTGAGTTCTTAATTGCAGCCAGTGCATATTCTGTTTAGTACATCAAAAAGGGGCTGACACCGAAGTGTCAGCCCAAATGCGCTAAGGATTATCTGTTAGAAATTATAGGTAAATTCCACAGCAACGTTACGTGGGCGCTCGTAAATGCCGTAGTATGCAACCCCCAAATCACTGGTTAGCGTTTCTGATAACGGCAGCGCCGTGGATTGAGTCAAGATACGCTCATCGGTCAAGTTATTTCCGATGACGGCGAGCTGCCAGTTACCTTCAACACTCTCGAGACCAATTCGCGCGCCCCACTTGGTGAAACTGCTCTGTTTGGAGTTGGGGTCTAGAGTGCTACTGGCGTAGTAATCATCGCTGTAATCCATGTTTACGGCGTAGCTCATGAGACCCCAGTCACCGACGCCATGCTCATAGCTCAGGCTTAAGTTACCGGAAATCTCTGGAGTATTAGCCGCTCTCTCGCCTGAGAAGTCACAGAGGTTAGGGTTGCTGCTGCTCGGTGTTTGAGTCGCCGCGACAGCCGGCGCGCACTGCGCTACGTCGTAGTCTTTGTACTCATAGTCAAGATAGGCGATCGAGGCGGTTAGCAGTAAGTTCTCAGCCAGAAGATAGCGGCCATCCAGTTCGATACCCTTAATTTCTGACTCGGCTGCGTTCTGAACATTAAAGCCTACAGCACCATCAAACTGGGTAATTTGCAGGTCTTCGTATTCGGTGTAGAACACGGCCGCATTGATCTCACCGCGATCGAAACCAAATTTGGCACCAATCTCATAGCTGGTTGCCTGTTCGTCTTCAAATTCAAAGGTACCGGCAATGGGGAAGCCGGTTGGAAGACTGTTGGAGCGCATGTCAAAACCACCGGCCTTACTGCCTTCGGTGTAAGAGGCATACACCATGACATCATCATTGACGTTGTATTGCAGGTTCACCAAAGGATCGAAGGTAGTTTCGTTGCGATTGTCACTGACGCTGTGATTGTAGATGCCAAGTTGACTCAGTGTGGCCTCGAAGCCTTGTTGAGGTGTGAGAGCAATGGGAGCCACAACGCCTGCGGGGATACCGCTGGTGTTTGAGCCATCATTGATTAAAGTACGAGCTCCATCTTTATCTTCATCGCTGTAGCGAGCACCTAAGGTCAGAGATAAATCATCGGTAATATGCCAGTTAAACTGTGCAAAGGCAGACCAAACATCCGCATCTTGCTCGAAAGTCTTGCTACTAACTCCATTGACTGCATACCTGAGTGCGCTGGCGCCCAAAGCGCTTCCGAAATACAGATTATCAAACACGTCCATTTCGCTGGTTTGATAGTAAATCCCTGCGACATAGTCGAATGGGCCGTCGGTAGGAGAGGCGATACGGAATTCCTGACTGAATTGTTCGAAATCTTCACCTTGGTTGGTGCCGTTGAAGACGTCCAGAGCCGTGTAATCAACGTCGATCAATTCTCGGGCACTGTATTCCACGCTCGCGGTGGTCGAGGTTAACGTATATTCACCCAATTCATATTCGACGCTCAAAACAATGTTGTTGACCTGATTGTCACTTTCTTGGCCATTGTCTTGGCGACGCTCATCTTCATCGACATCAACATTTAGCACGCCGGCAAGGGGAACGTATGCACCGATTGGAGAGTGATTCTCCATCGAACGACCGGCGGTATCGAACTCAGAGGTTTCCAACTTTAATGAAACGTTGAGATTCTCATCGTTGTCCCACACCAGCGTGCCGCGAGCGTAAGTCTCTTGTACGTTCGGCTCTTCTCTTTTCAGCGTGGTGTTCTCCATCCAACCGTCCATTTCACGGTAGGACAGAACCAAACGGCCAGCCAGTTGCTCGCTTAACGGGCCAGAAACTATGGCCACGGTTTTACTCTCGTCGTGTTCGAATTCGTACAAAGTAGAAATGGAGGCTTCGAATTCATCGGTAGGTTTTTTCGAGGTCAGGCTAATGGCGCCGGCAATGGCGTTTTTACCAAACAGGGTAGGCTGTGGGCCGCGCAGAACTTCAACGCGCTCCAGGTCTACTAGTGGCAGGCGAATCAGTTGCCCGCGGCCGTAGTACACCTCGTCAACGTACATAGCGACGGATTGCTCAAAACCCTTGTTGGATCCTGAGTAAACGCCACGCATACCAATCTGGTTGGTAATGCCAGTTTTGGTGATTTGTAGATTGGGTACGGAACCGGAAAGATCACCGAGCGAGCTGATATTGAAGTCCTGAATCTTTTCACCGCTAATCGCGCTGATGGAAATCGGAACGTCCTGAAGTCCCTGAGCACGTTTTTGAGCCGTTACGATCACTTCTTCAAGCATTAACTCGTCGGCCAACGCTGGAAGTGCGAGGCTGCTTGCGCAAGCGATGGTGACGGCCTGAGCCAGTGCGTGTTTTTTTAGCTTTATCGGCACTTTGTATCTCCTTTATCTCTCAATAGTTTTGGCGTAATGGGGTTATTGTTGTTGTGACTTGCAGACTGATTGACCAGTTGTTCTGAGTTGCGAGCGTTGATAACACCGCTATCTCAGCATCCTTTTGTCATGGAAGTCCTATAGTGCAAGTTCCCTTATCATACGTTATTGGTCTTTTAGTGCAAGTTACGAAGTTGCAGTTGCTCGTTTGGCTTGTTCTCGTCGATCTGAGCAGGGCTTGGGGCAGGGGAGCCCCATGCTGATATTGCTGAAATGGTGAGTTGTTGCTGTCTAGAGCCGGATTGCGGTTGCGATGGCTCGGGCGATGAGTTTACCGTCTTGATTGTGGATAGTGCCTTCGGTGCTCAGCAGGCGGCGACCGGCACTTTCAACGCGGCCGACGATGGTCAGCGATTCGTTGGCGGACATGACGGCTCGTATGAATTTCGTGTTGAGATCCGTCATTGTGTGTTTGTCGCCTACCTCTAGGTGTGTCATGACGGCACATCCCATGGCCGTATCCAGCAGAGACGCGAGAATTCCACCATGCAAGGAGCCAATCAAATTCATGTGTCGCTCCTTTGGTTGGTAATGAAGTGTGACCGTGCCGGTTTCGTACTCGCCGAGGGTATAGCCTAAATTGTCTGCCATACCGTGACGTTGTTGTTGGCGCTCATAGGCTTCTAATCGCTCCATTCCGCTCATGTGCTCGGCTTGCTGATTAAAATTGGTGTCCATAGTCAAACTCTGGTTGGGTGGTCTAAATAGTATTGTCTGCGCTATTTCAAACTAACCGATGGGTTTAAATCGTTTTACTTGCGATTAGCTGCTGAACATCACGACGCACAACTTTGCCGACGGGATTGCGGGGCAATTGCTCCAAACGGTGAAAGACCTTCGGTGTTTTAACGGCGCCTAAACGTTGTTTGAGAAAATCGCTCAGCTGCTGTTCGTCAAGATTATTGTCATGGCTACAAATGGCGGCTTCGACGCGCTCACCCCAGTAGTCGTCGGCCACTCCGAATACTGCACATTCGCAGATTGCAGGGTGTTCACTGAGCACGTTTTCAACTTCGGCTGGGTAGACGTTGAAGCCACCACTGATAATCAGTTCTTTCGAGCGCCCTTTGATGAAAAGATAGCGATTGTCATCGAGTAAACCTAAGTCGCCCGTCAGTAACCATTGCTGATGGAAGGCGCTTTTGGTTTTTTGAGGCGCATTAAAATATCCCGGCATGACGATCTTCCCGCGAACGGCAATTTCTCCGATTTTACCTGCAGTGACTTGCTCCCCCTGTTGATCGAGAATGGCGACTTCAGAGTGTCGACAAGCTTTACCGACAGATTCTTGTAAGTGAGGTCTTGCCAGTTCGTCGGCCGTTAGAGCGGTGATCGTCATAGGAGCTTCAGTTTGTCCGTACACGGTCGACAGGCGCGGACCAATAAGTGCTTGGACCTGCACGATACGTTCTGGCGGCATCGGAGCCGCACTGTAGGTTAGGTGGCGCAAATGGGGGAAGTCACTACGGCATATATTGGGTTGTTCAATGAGCTTGTAGATCAGCGTAGGAGGCATAAAGCTAACGCTGGCTCGCTGGTGCTTAAATGCATCAACGATTTTTTCTGGCGCGGGTTGGCTCACCAGTAGATGGCAGCCACCTTGAGCTAAGATAGGTAGCACGTAGTGAGAGCCACCGTGTGTCAGCGGTGCCACAGCGAGATTTCGATCTTGGTGATTGAAGTCAAACACCTGTTGCATGCTGTCGATTACCGCCGCCACGTTATTGTGAGTTTGAACCACGCCCTTAGGGGTTCCCGTGGTGCCACCGGTGAACTTAATGGCCATGATCTCTTCGCCATCCGCGCGATAGCGGGAGAAGTTTTGGTTGAAGAAGTGTCGACTACGCTGGCTAATGTTGTCCTCGTCGCCATCCAGTGTCCAGTATTGCATAGCCAGAGGAGGGAGGCTGTTTTCACTCTTTTTATCGACCAAAATCAGTGATGGCTCAGCAACCTTGATCAGTTGTCGATTGAGCGTTTCTCCATTTTTCGGGTTGATGGGCACCCAAGTAAACCCGCCTACCAATATGGCCAGAAAGGCGACGAGATGCTCGAGGTTATTCTGCGCGCAAAGACCGATTACGGCGCTCTTCGGGCAGTGTTGTCTCAGTGCTAAGGCGAAGCTTTCAACCTGGTTGGTGAGTTCTTGATAGTTGAGCTGGCGTTGCCCGTCGATTGCGGCGATTGCCTGAGGATCAATCGACAAGCCCTGATACAAACAATCTACCGGCATTAGTGAAAAAGCAGTGGTGTCTCTCATCGTAGTCGCTCCAAGACGGTGACCACGGTAGCGGCTTCCTCTGTTTCGTAAAAACCACCCCCGTTTTCGGCGACGGCAATGCGGGCGTTGGCGACCTGACGCGCGCCGGCTTCGTCTCTTAGTTGAGTGGCAAGCTCGTGTAATTGCATGATGCCGGTGGCTCCCACTGGATGTCCTTTAGAGACGAGTCCGCCGGATGGGTTGACGGGTACGCGTCCGCCAAGTTTGGTGTGCCCTTGGTAGGAAAAAACACCGCCTTCGCCCATGGCGCAAAGACCAAGGTTTTCGATTTGTTGAATTTCTGCATAGGCGGTCGCGTCGTGAACCTCTGCCACATCCACGTCCTTACCTTCTATACCCGCTTCGGCGTAGGCTTTGTCCGCGGCTAGTTTGCCGATGTGTTTGCCGAAGTCGTTATTGGTTCGTGATGTGCCGCTAACTAACGCGATGCCTTTGATCTTAATGGCTCTTTGAGCGTTTAGCTGTTTGAGACCTTGAGCCGAACACACAACGGCAGCGGCAGCACCGTCTGAAATTGGAGCGCACATGGATCGAGTAAAAGGCCAGCTGATAAGACGATCTTGCAGTACCTCTTCGGTGGTTATGTTGTGGCGGTATTGTGCGAGGGGATTCATGGTAGAGTGCCAATGATTTTTCGCGGCAGCAGCAGCAAAGTGTTCTTGAGTCGTGCCGAAAGTTTGCATGTGTAATCGTGCTTGCGCGGCATAGCTGTCCATAAAAAAGCTGCGCTGGCCGGTGTCTATATTTCGCAGATCTTCGGGGATTAGGTCGGTTGCTACCGAGGCGACTTGATGCTGGAATTCCTTGAGCCGATGAATGTCGGTGCCGCCTAAAAAAGCGTTGAACATAGCTTCGCGTTTTTCGGGAAAAAACATCTTTTCTGCACCAACCACCAGGGCGGTGTCGCACATGCCTGCGCGAATATGGGCGATCGCTTGCAGCAGTGCAGTGGAACCCGAAGCGCAGGCATTCTCGATGTTTGCAATTGGGATTTGTTCAAACCCCAACGGTCGCAGTGCACATTGTCCTCGAACGGCGTTTTGACCTTCCAATAGGCCTTGGCGGGTGTTGGAAAACCAAGCCGCCTCAATGTCTGAAATTTTCGCCTCAGCATCTTTGAGGGCAAGTCGAACCGCCTCCTCAGTGAGGTCTTTTACACTGCGCTCGACAAACTTTCCGAGTGCGGTCATGCCGATTCCGGCGAGGTATACATCTGTCATAGGATACTTATCGCCACCTTATTTGATCATGATTTTGCGTTGCACAATTCGAAACCGACTGGCGACAAAGGCCAAGTCAGTCAGGCAGGCATTACCCGCGGGGTTCATTCCGGTGACATGGTAATCACTGTAGGCGGCGGCAAAATTAATCGGCATGCCCGTCAAATTACAGGCGACGGATGCGCCGGCAAGATTGTAGGCGTCCTGGGCTTTTTCTAAGAAGTCCTCATCGATTGAGTAGACGTGAGAGGTAATGGCGCCACGTTCGCGGGCGTCTTTGGTGGCTCCAGCCAAACAATGATCCGCGCTATCGCCTTTGATGATGAATGATACCGGTCCAAATAATTCTTCTCGGTACAAATCGCTCTCGGCTTGAGTGAGCTGAATAATCAGCGGTGTTGCAGTGCGCGCTTTGGGGTAACCTGGGTTGTTGTAGGGCGATGATTCTCTGAGAATCGTGCCTCTTTGTTGTCCCTCCTGATGCAGCCGGTCCAAGGTCTGATAGATGTCGTCTGTGACTAAGGTTCCGCACAAGAAAGCCGCGTTCTTATCGTCAGCCAGATGCTGGTCCACTGCTGCAACGATGGCCGCTGCGACTTGATCGAAGCTCACCGGTTGTCCGCTCACTAGAATACCGCTCTCGGGAATGTGAATGTTCTGTACGCTGGTGCACATTTGCGCCGAAGCTTGGCAAAGCGAATGTGCAATTGCTTTGGCCATGGCCGGAAGATCGTCAGTGGATTCGATCACCACGGAATTACACCCTGCAGTTTCTGTGTACACCAAAGCGTTGCGGCAGTTTTGCTCGATCCAGTTGCCGAAGGTTGGGCTGCCGGTGAAGTCTACGATGGCAGTTTTGGGGTGTTCTAGCAGCGCCATGGTGGCGGGTTCTGAGCGAGTGTCCGCGACCAAGGTCACGAGGTTTGGGTCAAAGCCCGCGTCGCTGAGTACTTCACGACAAACAGAGACCATCAAGGCGACAGGTAAAATGGCACTGGGGTGTGGTTTAAGAACCACGGGATTACCGGTGGCTAAACTTGCCGTGAGTGCGGGGTAGCCGTTCCAGAGCGGGAAGGTGGCGCAGCAGACAGCGACGCTAATCCCCCGAGGCATCAGCTTGTATTGTTTGGACAATTTGGCCTCGCCATCCGCGCCAAATTGGCGCTGCCACTGAGCGGTTTCAGGTACGTCCTTCATGGCTTTGTAAGCGTAAACCAAGGCTTCAAGACCGCGATCCAGTGCGTTAGCGCCACTGCCGGCAAAGGCCATGATGTAGCTTTGTCCCGCGGTGTGCATGGTGGCGTGAGCGTTTTCAAACAGCTGACCTGCGCAGCGATCGAGAATTTCAAGGCAGACACCTACACGTTCTTCAACACGGGTGTCACGCCATTGGGGCATCGCCTTCTCGATGGCAGGGTAGAGTTGTCCCACGTCTACTTTGGGGTAGGTGATGCCCAGTGGTTGTTGCGTATAGGGCGAGATCTCCTCGCCGGTGCGGCCAATCTCACCGGGTTGTTCTAGTAGGTAGTCGGTATTGAGCATGGCCTCAAAACGGGATTTGCCCGCGGCGGGTATTTCTTTGCCGTGTATTTTAGAGCTGGGGCTTTCGGTGTAAGCCGTCCAAGCGTAGCGATGCTCACAGGCGTCAATGGCTTTTTGGAAGGTGTCGGTATGTTGTTGAAACCATCGGCTAGCGTTCATTGAGTTCTCATCTCCAAAGTAGTCTGAACTGTTCTTCTGATTGCACGGACACTGGGAATGGGCTTCCTGTGTCTAAAAACCTCTATTGTCAGCTTCTATGCCAAAAATATGGGTTCTGCTATGAAAGTAACTTGTTTAGCAAGACTAACAAAGGGCTGTTGAATTATCAATCTCAGTTGCGCGAGCTGCGTGTCCGATCGAGAAGTTACGCGTGCACGAATGTATCGTTTGTCGGTGTGAGCACTGTCATTGTCTCGCCTGCTGCAGAGTGACGGCGCGCTGTTTATGCAAGAATAGAAGTAAAATCGTGTTGCCGTAAAAAAAGGAGCGGTTGCTAGCTTGGGGCTGGTCGTTATCGTCATCTGATTTTGTTGAAGGTCACAGGAATTTGATCGTTGTGTTGTAATTTCGGTTCGATGCTGGGCTAGTCGGAGTGCTGCTCTATAAGAGGGCAGTGATTAACCAGTGATATTACCAAGTTGTGGTGTTGGCTCACCTCGCGGTGGAGCGGTGAGCCAATATAGCGAGTCTATTTCTTATGCCCATTTCTTATCTTTCGCTTTTTCTATAGAATCGCCCCATGCAAATAGGCCATCAAATCTTGACCAATCCCGTCGCTCGCGGACTCAATATCCTCGGTGATCGCTGGACCATTCTTATCATGCGCGACGCGTTTCTTGGGCGTCATCGTTTCAGTGAGTTTCGAACCTATACCGGTATCGCACGAGGCACCTTGTCGAATCGACTTGAAGCGCTCGTGGCTGAGGGGTTGTTGGTGAAGAAGCCTTACTCAGAGAGTCCGCCGCGTTTTGATTACAAACTCACTGAAAAAGGGCGTTCACTTTATCCGTGGGCGCTGTTGATTTGGCAGTGGGAGTCTCAGTGGACGGATCAACAAGAGGCCGGTGTTCCTGGTGTTTTGCGTCACAAAGTCGACGGCCATACACATAACCTCATTCCACAATGTGTCTGTCGCCATTGCCGAGAAGTGCTTCGCTACGACGATGTTAAACGAGTGGTCACTGGTGAGCAGTCGGATATATCGGCTCAAGAAATCAGCGAAAAATTTGGAAGCCAGAGAAGAACCCGATCTCAGGTGACAGCGGATGCAGATCATGCGCTTGGTCATATCATCGATATAATCGGCGATCGCTGGACAACACTTATTCTGGCTGCAGCGTTTATAGGTTTGCGCCGCTATGACGACTTTCATCAGCAGCTCGGTATTGCGACCAATATTCTAGCCGATCGTTTAAAAATGCTGTTGCAAATGGAAGTGTTGGAGCGAAAGGAATATCAGAGTAATCCCCCTCGCTACCAGTATGAGTTAACTGAGAAGGGCAAGTCGCTCTATCCTCAAACAATGGCGGTTCGACAGTGGGTGTTGGATTGTTTGCCGGCGGCAGTACACCCGTTCAAGTTAGTTCACAAAAACTGCGGCGAGGATCTTGCCGTCGATGTGATTTGCGGTGAGTGTAAGCAAGTGCCCAAGGTGGGGAATGTAGAATTCGATCGTCATTTATAGCTTTGGTAAGGCTTTGCGACTTTCGAATGCGAGGTCGTGTTTTGATGGTCTGACTTGGAGGCTTTGAGTGTAGAGCTTCTGGCGGTTAGAAAAATTAGCTAGGCGTCATCTTCGCTAGATTAGCCCGTCCTGTTGTGTGCGGCGGTCTAGGTCTGGCGAAGATGATGTGATCAAGCTTTCAGCCGATCGTTTGCGATAAGCCGATAGTTAACTACCGGCTTATCTTTGGGCCTAAACTTAGCTCAAAAACTCAACCGCAGTACTCAGTTCTTCGCGATCTGTGCGGGTTTTGTTAACCTCCGCGGCTTCGTCAGCGTACCCAAATGACATACCAAACAAGATGCCTCGCTCTTCAGGGAGTCCCAGTACTTCGCGTACAGGGTCGGGGAACTGTCCCAGTGCGCCTTGCATACAGCTTGATAGACCGTACTCAGTCAATAGTAGGGATAGGGTTTGAGCATAGATGCCCATGTCTACCGCGCCCATGATGTTCAAGTATTTGTCCATGGTGAAAAATACAGCGTGAGGCGCATCGAAGAAGGTCCAGTTGCGCACCATGGCCATTTGGCGAGCTTGCTTGTCTTCGCGAGGAATACCCATGGAGCTGTAGAGGGCATTGGCGGAGCCAAATTGACGATCGCGGTGAATACCGTCGTAGCGAACCACCCAGTCAAAATCAGGGTTAGGGGTAGCGCCAGTCATTAGGGTGTTGACTAGCTTGTCTTTGAGCTCGTCTTTCTTGGCTCCGGATACAACGTAGGTTTGCCACGGTTGTACGTTGCAGTTAGAGGGAGAGAGCTGCGCGTTGGTGAAAATCTCTTTTAGGGTTTCTTCTGGAACGGCCTTATCTAAAAAGGCGCGAGTGGATACGCGTTGCTTCAGGGCGTCTACTACAGACATACAATATCTCTCTTCTGATCAATTTATGGAGTTTCCAGCGCGGCTAAGTCGGTTGGAGGTGGTAATGGGGCAGACTATAACTGTGATCGTCGTCTAGGGGAAAGCCCTTAGTGCTCAGTTGTGATGACAATTTCGGCCAAATTACAGTGCAGAATGTAGACTTGATCCAAAACCTCGTTGAAAGAAGGGGTGAACTAGTCTTTAGGCAGGGCCTACTGTACAATTCGCGGCTTAATTTTTTGCCTGTAATTCCACCAGATAAAGGGTTTTCATGGAAGTCGCTCCATTAGTAAATGCTTTAAAAGACCTTCAAGAGCGCACCGACGTTCTTAGGGGGTATCTTTGACTACGCTCACAAGAAAGAGCTGTTAACCGAGGTAGAGTTAGAGCTTGCCGAGCCTAGTGTCTGGGACAACCCCGAGCGAGCTCAGCAACTTGGGCGTGAGCGAGCCAGTCTTGAGGCGGTGGTAAAAACCATTGATGAGCTCGATGAAGGCGTGGCTGACAATCGCGAGCTGCTGGAAATGGCCGTTGAGGAAGAGGATCAAGACAGTGTCGCCGAAGTCGAGGGCGAGATTGAAGGCCTCAATCAGCATCTGGCCAAGCTTGAGTTTCGTCGTATGTTCTCAGGTGATATGGATCCCAACAATGCTTTTCTGGATATCCAGTCTGGTTCTGGCGGAACCGAGGCGCAGGATTGGGCCGAAATGGTGTTGCGTATGTACTTACGCTGGGGAGAGGCAAAGGGCTTCAAAACCACACTGGAAGAAGCCTCAGCAGGCGATGTGGCCGGTATCAAAAGCGCCACCATTCGGTTCGAGGGTGAGTACGCCTTCGGTTGGCTGCGTACCGAAACCGGCGTCCATAGATTAGTGCGAAAGTCTCCGTTTGATTCGGGTAATCGCCGACATACGTCTTTTTGTTCGGTATTTGTTTCGCCGGAAATCGATGATGACATTGAAATTGAAATCAATAAGTCAGATGTTCGTGAAGACACTTACCGCGCCTCCGGTGCGGGTGGTCAGCACGTTAACAAAACTGACTCAGCAGTGCGATTAACCCACGAACCTACGGGTATTGTGGCGGAATGTCAGAGTCAGCGCTCGCAACATAAAAACCGCGACCAAGCTTGGAAGATTCTTCGTGCAAAAATTTATGAGCAAGAAATGCTCAAGCGCAATGAAGAAAAACAAGCGCTGGAAGACAACAAAGCCGATATCGGCTGGGGCAGTCAGATTCGCTCCTATGTACTCGACGATCAACGGATCAAAGATTTGCGTACCAATGTTCAAACCAGTAATTGTGGGGCGGTGTTGGATGGCAACTTAGATCAGTTCATCGAGGCGAGTTTAAAAGCTGGGCTGTAACGATATTTTCTAGACTAATGTGATGACCAGAATCTCTGGTTATTTTGATATGGAAGGGTGTGGCCGTTTAGAGCGGGCCGCAACCAGTATTGAGTGGACAAATCATGAGCAACAATCAACAACCTCAAGACGAAAATAAGTTAATTGCGGTTAGGCGCGAAAAACTGAGCAACTTGCGCGAGCAGGAGGGATCAACATTTCCCAACGACTTTCGACCCAGCCACAAAAGCCAGGCGTTGAAAGATGAGTTCGGCGAAGAAAGCAAAGAAGCACTCGAGCAGCTCGGTAAGGTGGTGAGTGTTGCGGGTCGTGTAGTGGCTATGCGTGGCGCTTTCCTTGCGATTCAAGATGTTGCCGGTCGCATGCAGTTGTATGTCTCCAAAGAAGCGCGCCCCTTTGCTAAGAAGCTTGATCTGGGCGATATTGTTGGCGTGAAAGGTCAGCTGCATAAATCGGGTAAAGGTGACCTCTATGTGCAGATGGATGAACCGGTACTGCTGACCAAGTCTTTGCGCCCACTGCCTGATAAGTTTCACGGCTTAGCCGACCAAGAAATGCGTTACCGCCAGCGTTATGTGGATTTGATTGCTAATCCTGAGGTTCGCGACACTTTCCGTCTGCGTTCGCAAATTGTAGCGTTTATTCGCAACTATCTTAACGCGAAGGACTTTTTGGAAGTCGAAACACCCATGTTGCAAGCGATTCCCGGTGGTGCCAGTGCGCGTCCTTTTGTCACTCATCACAATGCCCTAGATATTGATATGTATCTACGCATTGCACCGGAACTGTATTTGAAACGTCTGGTGGTAGGTGGATTTGATCGTGTTTACGAAATCAACCGCAACTTCCGCAATGAAGGTTTGTCGACGCGTCACAATCCTGAGTTCACTATGTTGGAATTCTATCAAGCCTATGCGGATTACAATGATCTGATGGACTTGACTGAAGATATGTTGCGTCAGATGTGCGATCAGGTGATGGGCACCACTCAAATTCGCAACACCGAAAAGAATGCCGACGGTGAAGTCACCGCTGAGACGGTATATGACTTTACCAAACCATTTACTCGAATCAGTGTGTTTGACTCTATCTTGCACTATAACCCAGAGCTGAGCGCAAGCAATATCGATACAATTGAAGCGGCGCGTCAAGTTGCTGAAGGCCTGCACATTCCCATGAAAGACAGTTGGGGCTTGGGCAAAATTCAAATAGAAATCTTCGAGAAAACGGTAGAGCATCGCCTCAGTGACCCAACCTTCATTACCGAATACCCGACGGAAGTGTCTCCGCTGGCGCGACGCAGTGATGACAATCCGTTTGTTACTGATCGTTTTGAGTTTTTTGTCGGCGGTCGCGAAATCGCCAATGGTTTTTCTGAGCTCAATGATGCGGAAGATCAAGCTGAGCGTTTCCAAGCGCAGGTGGCTGAGAAAGATTCCGGCGATGATGAAGCCATGCACTATGATGCCGACTATGTGCGTGCGTTAGAGTACGGTTTACCTCCGACCGCAGGACAAGGTATTGGTATCGATCGATTGGTGATGATGCTGACAGACTCTCCATCGATTCGAGATGTATTGTTGTTCCCGGCGATGAGGCCTGAGTAACAAACAATCCTCGCCAAGGCGGGGATTTTTTTTGTCTCGAATTACAGTGTATCGGATCTGCGCGTGATGGTTTTACTAGGGAGGGATTATGAGGTTAATGGAGCTGGCTTGGGGGGCAATGGTTGTCGTCGCTTTTCTGGTGAGTGGTGTTTATCTGAAAGCAATAACGGATCCAGCCACAGAGTTGGATTTAGCTCGCATGATGTACCGCTCCAACCATATCTATTTGTTGATGTCGGGCTTGGCTGTGATTTTGTGGGCCCAGCGAAAGCGCACAACGTCTATCGGTGTTGTGGTTAGTTTACTTCGATACCTTGCTGGTCTCTCAATTGTCATCGCCCCTCTAATTTTTGTTGTAGCATTTATCGTTGAAGCGGGGGTGATCGATAGTCAGCGATTGTGGACCTTCTATGGCGTAATCGTTTTGTTTGCGGGTGTAATGGCGACCTTGTTGGTCTCTATGGTTGAGGAGTTGATCGCTTATTATCAACGTTAGTGGGCCATTTGTGACGAAATGAGTGTTGGTAAATGACAAACCGCAGTTAATACTTGTGATAGCGGCTTTAGTTGAATAATTATGGCCGGCATGTGCGATCGCTGTTGTTTTCACAAATTGAAGTAGAGAGTCGTTATTCATGGGATTGTTTGATCAAGATACACAGATAGAGCAAATTGCCGAAAATCGTTGGAAGGCAGTGTTGACCGAGAACTGGTGTGTGGGACCTGTACCCAATGGCGGTTATCTATTGGCAATCATCGGGCGCGCCTTTAGTGCGGCGTTGGTGCATGTGGATCCCTCCGTGTTGAATGCATTTTACTTGGCGCCAACAAAAGTGGGCGAATGTGAAATTAGCATAGAAACGTTACGCCAAGGAGGGTCGAACAGTTTTGCTGTAGCGCGCTTGCATCAAGACGGCGAGCTCAAGATTCAGGTAACAGCGGCTTATACTGAACTGGATCGCGCTTCTGGTGAAAACCAGATGCTATTAGCGCTACCTGACATTCCAGCCTTTGAAGACTGTGCCGAGTTACCTATTAACGATTTTATTGCCATTACGAAGCATACTCATCAGCGAGTTATTTCGGGCCAAGAAAAGAGTATGCAGGGCGAACCCCAAGGCGGCGGGGAGTGGTTGGGATGGTTAGATTTTCGCGACGGAAACCCTGTAGACTTGTCCGCATTGCTGTATTTTAGCGACGCCTTTCCGCCACCTGCGTTTACTATTTATGGTCCAGTGGGTTGGGTGCCGACGGTGGATCTATCGGTTCAAGTGAGAGCGAAGCCTTCTCCGGGGCCTATCATGTGCCGGTTCACTTCCAAAGCTCTGACGGATGGCACCATCGAAGAAGATGGAGTCCTGTGGGATAGTACGGGCAAGTTGGTACTGTTAAGTCGGCAAACGGCTAAATTTCGACTGCCAAAGTAGCGGGTGATGACCGTTGATGAAACCGCCGACAATCAGGGTTGTTATGGGGCGCTAGCGCTGATCTAGGATTGGCGTATAATGCTTTGGTGCCACGGACGGACTAGAGCAGGCTAGACAAGAGGATAGGGTATGTGGGGCTATGACCGTTCAGAGGACACTAATCTAGTGCCTTTCAAGACTCACGATGAACATTTTGAGTTGTTTTGTATGGTGCTTGAACGTGGTTTTGCCATTCATACCTGCCAATCCGATCGATTGGTGGTTGAGTTCAAATTGACCGATACCGGCTCTCGGCGCTACCTTCCTCGAGTTAAACCCCAAACGGGGGTCAGTTTTCGCATTCCGGAAGACTGGTTGAAACCTAGTGAGCTGTATCTTCATTACGATCCATCCAGTGATACTGACATTCCAGAGCTCGCCTACTTTAAGCCTGATCGAAATGTCTTCGTTCCCTTCGATTACGACAATGAAGCGGCTTTGGATGTTTCTCAGCAGGGCTTTCATTTACCCGTCGTTAAGCTATCTACCCTGAAGGGGCTGCACTACATTAAAGACATTGCCTGCTTGCAAATGTTTGAGTTGGACTTTGAAAAGTTGTTTAAAGCCGATCCCGCTTTGGCTGATCAAGTCAAAACCATACTGGCCCATAAGATGGCTCGCTTTGTGGAATTCTCTCACCCCTGGTTGCAGGCGAATCATGCTGAGCGTGTAGCTCAGGAATACTTGGATAACTACCCAAGGCGAGGCAAGAGCGCAGATGCAACGACAAAACCAATGCCCGGCGATAACAGCGAAGGTCCGTTCTTAGGTTGGGACTAAGCTGTCTGCGCCCGAGACATCAGTTTCCTCGTTTGAAGTTCACAGTCTCGAGTCTTCAAAATACGATTTTCGATATTCTGCATTATTTTTCTACAAAAGCTCGCTCAATGACGTAGTGCCCTTGATGTCCGTGTCGAGACTCGGAAAATCCTTCCTGATCGAGCCATTCGCAGGTGTCCTTCAGCATGGAAGGGCTTCCGCATACCATAAATCGATCATTTTCTGGTGATATTGCTGGAAGCCCAAGCGCTTTAGCTAACTGTCCGGAAGCCAATTGTTCTGTGATTCGGCCTTGGTTGGTATAGGTTTCTCGAGTGACTGTGGGATAGTAAATCAGCTTTTCTCGGATTGCCTCACCTAGGTATTCGTCACGTGGTAATTGTTCGACAATAGTGTCTTGATAGGCCAGCTCGGATACGGTTCTCACGCCATGTGTAAGGATAACCTTGTCAAAACGTTCATAAATCTCTGGGTCGCGGATGATGCTCATGAACGGCGCTAATCCGGTGCCCGTGCTGATGAGATAAAGGTGCTTGCCAGAAAATAGGTGGTCGGCAACCAAGGTGCCAGTGGGTTTTGTGCTAACAAGAATCGGGTCGCCCACCTGGATGTTCTGTAGGCGTGAGGTGAGTGGTCCGTCGGCCACCTTGATGCTAAAGAACTCCAGTTCAGAGTCGTAATTGGCGCTGGCAATGCTATAGGCGCGCATCAGCGGTTTTCCCTCCACCTCAAGCCCCATCATTACAAAATGACCATTTTCAAACGTCAGGTTTCGGCTGCGGCTAGTTTTAAAGCTGAAAAGTGTGTCATTCCAGTGGTGGATGTCGGTAACAGTTTCGGTGATAACGCTAGCCATGATCGCCTCTTGTGCATAGTTTGGTCGTGATTTGAAGTTGCAAGTAGGTTAGCGGTGAACTAGCATATCTGTAAAACAATTTAATTAAAGAATGCTTATCTAAAATTCCGATTTAGACAGCTTACACAAGAGAGAGATTTATGCGTTATTCCCTGCGTCAGCTAGAGGTATTTCTAGCGGCCGCCCATTTTGAGAACATTACCAGAGCTGCGGAGAGTCTTTCGATGTCTCAATCTGCTGCTAGTAGCTCACTGCGTGATATTGAACAACAGTTTGATATCCAGCTGTTTGATCGGGTCGGTAAGCGATTGCAGCTGAATGAGTTGGGCCGGGTTTTAAGACCTAAAGCTGAAGCATTGTTAGCTCAAGCGCAGTCTTTTGAGCGAGATCTTTCGCAGCACCAAGAGCTTGGACTGCTAAAGCTGGGCGCCACCTTAACCATTGGAAATTATCTGGCCGTAGAGATGATGGCTCAGTTTATGAGCGAAAACGAAGGGGCGGATGTCAATCTTAAGGTCGCCAATACCGAAACCATCGCCAAGATGGTCGAAAACTACGAGTTGGATGTGGGGTTGATTGAAGGGGAGTTGCTGCACTCTGAGTTGGAAGTCATTCCCTGGCGAGAGGATGACCTTGTGGTCTTCTGCGCTCCTGATCATCCATGGGCGGGTCGTCAAGAGTTGACTGACGAAGACCTTTTGGAGGCGCAGTGGGTCGTTAGAGAGTCCGGATCAGGCACGCGACAGGCATTTGATCGAGCCATGCATGGTTTGCTCGGAGAGCTCAGTTTGCGCCATGAGTTACAGCACACAGAAGCTATCAAACGAGCGGTGGAGGCGGGGCTGGGGATTGGTTGTCTGTCTGAAATTGCATTGCGGGATGCATTTAAGCGGGGGAGCTTGGTTCCATTGCGCGTGCCTCATCGACAATGGCACCGTCGCTTCTACATTATCTTGCATCAGCAAAAGTATCGAGGTCCGGGAATAGACGCTTGGTTGGCGCTCTGTAGCGCGTTCAATGTATCTCAAGACTATAATTCAGAGGAATAAGGTCTATAGTGGAAATAGCTACGTTGGGATACTGGATTTGAATTTTACTCGCAGATTGCAGTTGTTTTTGTTGTGCGCGCTTTTGCAGTGCGCCAGCAGCCTGCACTCGGCTGTTATTCTGGTTCCTGAAGACGTCTTGCAGGACTACAAGATGTTTGTCGGAGATGCTCCCCCCGCGTCTGTCACTGATTTTGGAGGCAGCTACGCCCGCCGCCCAGTCGTCGAATTGGTGCTGTTGCTCCAAGCGTTAACGGAGGGGGGTTACAACAAGCAAATTATCCTTCGGACTACTCCTGGCTACGCGCAAACAATGCGCACGCTCGTCGCTGGAGGGGCGCACTTGTCCGGCGTGACTCAGTGGAAGCAAGAATTGGCCAAATTTGCGCCGCGTATCGGGTCAAGCTTTGCGTTGATCCGTAGTGGTGAATATCAGTTGGGCGTTTTTGCGTGTAAGGGGCAGCCGCCAAAGCCTAACATTGTCTTATCGAGCTTAGCGGTGGTTGCCGATGAGCGCAGTTCGGTAGAGTGGAGTGCGCTACAGTGGGTGGGGTTTAAGCGACTTGAGGCATCGGATAATTTGCCTACGCGAGTTCGTCTGGTGTGTTTGGGGAGAGTTGATGCCGCCATAGCAGAATTCCCCTCATCGGCGACCATGGGTATTACTGCGGCCGGCTTTAGTCTGCAGGCAATTCCAAATATCAAATTGGTGATAGAGGCTAGCCGGCATTACCCTGTCAGTAGCGAGGCCATGGGTAGTCAGAGGGTGGCGTTGGCACTTAACCGTGGGTTGAAGCTCATTCGTCGCAGTGGGGTGGTTAAGCGCGCGCTGCTGCAGTCGGGGTTTCATCATCCGCAGGCGCGTCAATGGAAGGCGCTAAAGCTGAGGTCGGACTAAGCCAAGTCGAACTAAGCCAAATCGATCTTGCGCTGATCGTAGAATGTAATCAGATCATCGATGGCATCTTGGTCGTAGGGCTTTAGCCCACTGAGTAGCATTCGTTTCTGTCCTCGACCAATCACTTTGTCTTTTTCGGTAATCTCAATGTCCAATCGCACATTCCCTCGCTTGCCGTTTACTTCAAGAGAGGAGCCGGAGAGTGCAATCGTAGGTGTATCAAAATCCAGTGTTTCCATAGATAGAGTCATGGATTCATAGATGACGAGTGGGCGCGCAGGATTGACCATCACGTTATGTTCTTTCCATAGCGGCACCAGCACATGAGGAAAGGTCTTACCGGAAAAGGCAACGTATTGCTCAGCGAGTTTCAGGTTCTGCTCGCGTTTATCAGATCGATTACCGCTGGCTTCGATGGATAGATATACCTTATCTGCTTCGTCTCGAATGTCATGCTGTCCGGTTTCGGCAGACTTGAAGTGGAGCTCAGTGTTTTCTGTCACCATATCGGCGAAACGAATATTCATACTTTCTTGAAGACCCAACTCAGACAGGGCAACGGTGAATAGCAGGTCACCGGGAACGCAAAAGCGCTTGGCATCAACATCGTGAATGGGATTGAAATCGTCGGCTATTCGTTTGGCGAATAGGCTGGCTTGTTCTCGGCTGAAGTGAAAAGTGTCGCCGTGTTGGGACACGTACTGCTCTAATTGCATGGTTTCTACTACATTGTCTCACTATAATTCGGTGGCGATTCTAGCAGATCCATCCTGAAAACTAAATTGACCGACAGAAGACTGCGAGAGCAGTGGTTTATAGGCGACTGGATTGATGGTAAGTTGGCCGCCTTTGGGCGCTCGCAGGAGATACATTGGGCGAGAATCGGCCGTTTTTTGAGAGTTCAGATATGAGTGATATTGAGATATACATCCGAGAGCCGGTACTCAAGAGAGTGTTGGGGTGGATTAAAAGCAAGTTGGGCCCACTTGAAGAACTCAGCGTCGATAAGTCTCAACAAGGTGTGCGCATGTTTCGCACCACCGAGCATCAGCCGGTGATTCCTATCGTTGTGCAAACGGGTGTCGAATCTGGACCTTACGTCGGGATTTGGTTCGATTCCGCGAATACCCCGTGGAAGACTGATGTCGAATGCGCTAGAGAGGCGTTTGAGGCGTTTGGGTTACCGGTGCAGTGTGACCCTGGCCTCGACTACGATGATCAGGATGATTTTTTTCGTATCGATGACAAAGGTGAGCGTATCGTGCGATTGAAAGATGGCTTGATTGGTACGCTTTGATTTGTCGGTGTTTGTGTATAAAGGCAGTAGATTCAGTCGTATTGATGTTGAAGGCGTCTGTATTTAGAAGGTAGTTAAGAATTGGAGTTAAAGAGACACAAATGCAAGAGTTAATTGATGAGTTGCATCAGGCGGCGGAAGATGTGCCGGTGCCATTGGAGTTGCCAGAGCACGATCAAGTCGTTGATGCGCAGGAACAAATTCTTATGCCGTTACCCGGCGATTTCCGCGAATTTTTGATGGAGGCGACGGATGTAATTTACGGAACATTAGAACCCGTTACCGTGGCAGATTCTTCGTCACACACCTATTTTCCAGAAGTCACTTCTACGGCTTGGTCACAGGGCATGTCTAGAGAGATGTTAGTGCTCTGTGAAGGTCGAGAAGGGTATTACTGCGTTGCGCAAGACGGTGAAGTGCGTCTATGGCGTTTTGGTAGTGCAGAAGACGAATATGATGAAGAAACTTGGGAAAACGTCTGGTACTGGGTTCGAGATGTGTGGCTTGAAAGCTAAGTTCTTAGCTTTATAAAACGCCAATTTATAAGGCGCTACGAATGCTGTCTGTGTAACGCGGATGCTTAGTTGTTTACTGATAAGACCAGTCATTTTATGGCTGGTTTTTTTGTGAGTTCTACGTGGTAAAATCGTCAGACTTACTACTTGAGGGGGATAGGTTTTATTGCTTCACTTGTCACTATTTCGAATGTTAGTGTCTCGAATGTCAGTATCTCGAACTCAAGCGCGCAAGCTGCATTTAAATGCAAAAAATACCGGTCGTACTACAGAAAAGTCTGAGCCACTATCGTTAAGGCCAATCGAAGCCGGGTTTAACAAGTGAGGCTCAGACTTTGCCATTGTTTCCCCCTAAGCTGGGGGAGCAATGGCAGCTGCAACAAGCTTAGCTACTGGTTTTTTTGATTAAATTTCAGCGGCTAATCGTGTGCCTTGGTCAATGGCGCGTTTGGCGTCCAGCTCTGATGCCAAATCAGCACCACCGATCAGGTGGTGAGGTTTGCTCAAACCATCCACTAGTTCGCGCTGTGATTCTTGGCCGGCACATAGAATAATGTTGTCGACATCAAGGGTGCGGGTTTCTTCCCCGACGCGAATGTGTAAACCCTCATCATCAATTTTCAGGTACTCGCAACCAGGAATCATCTTAATGCCCTTGTTGATGAGGCCTGTGCGATGAATCCATCCAGTCGTCTTGCCAAGTCCACCGCCAACTTTAGATTGTTTGCGTTGCAGCAAGAATACTTCGCGGGGTGATTCTGGTACCTGTGCTTCTACGCCTTCGATACCGCCACGAGCTTTCAAACTCATATCCACGCCCCATTCTTTCATGAAGGCTTCAATGTTTTGGCTTGTGGCTTCACCTTCGTGACTGAGGTATTCGGAGACATCAAAACCGATGCCGCCAGCACCGATGACTGCCACTTTTTTACCGACCGGCTTTTTGCCTTTCAATACATCGAGATAACCTAGAACCTTTTCATGCTCGACACCAGGGATTGGTGGGACACGAGGATTAATGCCCGTTGCTAGAATGACTTCATCGTAGTCGCCGTTGTTGAGCTGTTCGACGGAAACTCTAGTGTTGAGTTCGAGCTTAACGCCGGTTTGCTCAATGCGACGACCGAAGTAACGCAGAGTTTCATAGAACTCTTCTTTACCGGGTACCTGCTTGGCAACGTTGAACTGACCGCCAATTTCATCGGCAGCGTCAAAGAGGGTGACCTGGTGTCCACGTTCAGCTGCAGAAGTGGCAAAGGCCAGGCCGGCAGGTCCTGCACCGATGACCGCGAGTTTCTTAACGTTGGTGGTAGGCACAAGGTTGAGTTCAGTTTCGAAGCAGGCGCGTGGGTTTACTAAGCAACTGGTCATTTTTCCGCTGAAGATATGATCCAGACAGGCTTGGTTACAACCGATACAGGTGTTGATGTCGAGGCTGCGATCTTCTTCTGCCTTGTTCATGAAATCGGCGTCGGCCAAGAATGGGCGAGCCATTGATATCATGTCGGCGTGGCCAGCTTCTAGCACTTCTTCGGCTTTTTCGGGCGTGTTGATGCGGTTTGAAGTGACGACAGGGATGTCGAATTGATCGCGGAATTTTTCCGTAACCCAAGTGAAAGCCGCGCGAGGTACTTTGGTGGCGATGGTCGGTATGCGTGCTTCATGCCAACCGATGCCGGTGTTAATGATAGTGGCGCCAGCTTTTTCAACCGCTTTACCTAAGGTAACGATCTCATCATAAGAGCTTCCGCCTTCAACCAAGTCGAGCATGGATAGACGATAGATGATGATGAAGTTCTCGCCGACGGCTTCGCGGACTCTGCGGACAACCTCAACAGGAAGGCGCATACGGTTTTCGTAGCTTCCACCCCAGTCATCGTCACGCTTGTTGGTGCGTTCAGCGAGGAATTGGTTTAAGAAATAACCTTCAGAGCCCATGATTTCAACGCCGTCATAGCCGCTTTTTTGGGCCAGACAGGAAGTGCGAACAAAATCTTCGATTTGTTGTTCGATTTCATCTTCAGTGGCCGCTTTTGGCTTGAAGGGATTGATTGGTGCTTGCAAAGAAGAGGGTGCAATTGGGTTTTCGTTAAATGCGTAGCGACCGGTGTGCAGGATTTGCATGCAAATCTTACCATCGGCTTCATGAACCGCGCTGGTAATTAACTTGTGGTCTTCACAGTCTTCTTCTGACCACAGCATTTTGGTGTGCTCATGGGTGGCGGCACGTTTGTTGGGGCCAAAGCCACCGGTAACAATTAGGCCAACACCGCCGCGTGCACGCTCGGCAAAAAAGGCGGCCATACGTTCGTGGCCATTCGGCGCTTCTTCTAGGCCGGTGTGCATAGAACCCATTAGTACGCGGTTCTTTAGTTTAGTGAAACCTAAATCTAGAGGTTCAAATAACTTGGGATAAGGGTGTGAACTCATGAAAATCTCCAGTTCTAACGAGGCTAATCGTTGGTTGTTTTGATCGTCGTGTCTGCGATCTTAATAATTCTAGTGTTTACTCAGCGGGCAAAAAGCCTGCGTCTCTGAGGTGTTGTGTCATTTTTTCGAACATCAGCTGCAAGCCGTTTATTGGGCGCATCATGACTTCGAAATGAATGATCTGGCCGTCTTCATTCCAGCGAATCAAATCAATGCCTTTGATGCGTTTGTCGCCCACCATGGCCGAAAACTCAAGTGCGAAACTATCGCCGTCGATCCATTCGCGGTGATATTCAAAATCTTGAAAGATCTCGCTCACCATTTTTAGAATGTAGGCGGTGATGTCGCGTCCCTTCTTGGGTGCCCATACGGTGGGCGAGTGGAACTCTACGTTTTCTGCGAGCAAGTCGTTGAGCAGCTCGTAATCTTTTTCGAATATGACTTTGTGCCACTGATCGAGTTTTGCTTGGTTCATGAGGGTTATCCTGATATTTATTGTTGACGCTAACGTCTTGGAATGTGTGGTTGGTTCAGCCTAGTTGCGGTGCCTTATTTGAACATCGGCTCAATCGGGCAGAGATCGTCGAACTTAGGCTCGCGTTTCTCCATCTTGGCGGCAAAGGTTTCCATCATGTCCACTTGTGGTTGATACATACCACTCTGCCATAGAGACATGGCGTTTAGACTGTCTGCCATGTTGTGATCGCGAGTGTAGTTGATCATTTCTTTGGCGCCAGTCACCGCTAGCGGCGACCGAGCTGCGATTTGTCCTGCGATTTCCATAACGCCATCGAGCATCGCTTGTTGGTCGGCATAGACCTTGTTTACCAATCCAAATTCTTTCGCTTCTTCGGCGTACATACGGCGGCCGGTGTAAGCCAGCTCACGGACAAGGCCTTGAGGGATTAGGTAGGGCAGTCGTTGCATGGTGCCGAGGTCAGCGGTCATGCCTAGCTTGGTCTCTTCGATGCTGAAAAACGCTTCTTCTGTGCAGTAGCGGCTGTCACAAGCGCTGATCATGTCTACCGCGCCACCGATACATCCACCCTGTACGGCCGCAAGTACTGGCATACGAGCGTTTTCGAAACGGTTGAAGACGTCCTGCAGCTGCAACACGGTGTTGCGTAAATCTAGGTGGCGGCGTCCGGGCTCCATGTCATTTTTGATGGAGCTGCCTTCGGTGAATACAGACAGATCCATGCCCGCACAAAAATGTTTGCCGGTGGAGGAGAGTACGATGACTCGTGCTGAGGCAGCATCGCTGATTTCCTGCACCACGCCCGGTAGCTCTTTCCAGAAATCAATGTTCATGGAGTTGTAGGCATCGGGGCGGTTGAGCTGGATGTGGGCGATCTTGTCGTCGATATCTACCTTCAGCGCTTGGTAAGTCATGATTCTGGGTCTCTTTGTCAGTCTGTATCGGTTGTTTTGGCGTTTACAGCCATATTAGTGCGGAAGTCTCGGCGGTTTGAGCCCGATATCCCGTTCTTGTTCTACTCGTATCGAGTCAAATTCAATATTCAACTAGACAGTGTCAAGTTTAGTGAACGCTAATTTAACTGCGCATTTTGACAGTGTCAAGATAAGCCGGTAAATTGCCGCCCATGAGCAATGAAATGAATACTGAAGTATCTGCGAGCAACCGCTCTTCCTATCATCATGGAGACCTGCGTCAGGTCCTCGTTGATGAGGCGGCGTTAATGATCAAGGAAGAGGGCGAGAAGTCTCTATCAATGAGAAAACTCGCGGCCCGAGCAGGGGTGTCGAGGACAGCGCCCTACCATCACTTTGCCGACAAACAGGCACTGCTCTGTGCGATCGCCGAGGAGGGGTTTCGCCGCTTTAAGCTCATTGATCGCGAGGAGTCTTTTGATGATGACGGTTTCTTGTCGTTGAATGTGCAAAAGGCGTTTGTTAACAACTACGTTAAGTTTGCTCGTGAGAACGCACAGTACTATGACCTGATGTTTGGGGGGCACCTGTGGGAGTCTCAGAAGTTAACGGATTCTCTCACTCGGGAGGCTCATGCGTCGTTTAGGGTGTATGTGGAGCGATTGCGGAAATGGCATCAAGATGGGCGTATTTTGCCGTCGATTGACCCTTTGCGTTATGCCCAGGTGAGCTGGAGTACGCTCCATGGGATGAGCCGACTTTTGATCGACGGCATTTACATGGATGAATCGGCCATAGAGCCCATCTGCGACAATGCGGCACAGATGCTCTGGCAGCAGTTAACCGGAAAATCTGTTTAATAACCGTACATATTGGCAAGGCAATTGCACTTTCTAATTGAGTCGATTTTGACGTCAATTTTATGAAAGAGTGTTGTTATGTCCACTTTCTTTAACCGTCCGGTGGTTTTTCGTTCTCGACCTTACGGGGTGACCCACCAATTTGCTGTGGCGTCTTTGTCCACTGATCAATGGAGAGCGTTTGCGCTAGAGCAGCAGCGTCTGCGCTGGCTTGAGTGTGGGAGTCGAATCACTCTTCGTATGCAGGCCTGCGGCGCAGAGGCGAGTGTTCGCGAAGAAATAAGTTCATCCGCAGCCGGCTGAAAACTGGCCGCCTTTAGGGGCAGTGTTGGATGCGATTGTTGATCTCGGGTGTGAATATTAACGGTAGTGACTCTCCGCGTGGGGATATGGCGTGTTAATGCCCTAGTCTGTTTTCCAAAATTACGTGGTAAGAGAGGGGCGCGCTAAGCGGTTGGGTTGAAAGTCCCTTTTGGCAAGTTGTATGGGGGTTGCATTTGCGGTTGCAGGAGCCAGTGGTTAGGCTAGCCGCACTTCTAAATTCAGGGACGTCTATCGGTGCAAAATGATAACAAGGCCATGGTTTATGGTTTACTTGCAGTGGCTTGCTGGTCCACCGTAGCTACCGCATTTAAGCTGTCTCTGCAGTATCTGTCCCCCCTTCAATTGCTGTTCTATGCCTGTGCGGCTTCGTTGCTTGTCCTTATTTGCGTCGTAACATGGCGGGCTGAATGGAGGCATTTCAGAGCCATGTCTTTGCGCGACTGGTGCCGTTCGGCGCTGTTCGGCCTACTTAATCCTTTTTTGTACTATTGGGTGTTGTTCAACGCTTACGACCGTCTGCCGGCGCAGCAGGCGCAGGCGATTAATTACAGTTGGGCGCTGACCATGACATTGTTGTCGGTACCTTTGTTGGGGCACTCTCTAACTTGGCGGGATGGTTTGGCGGCTGTTGTTTGCTACCTCGGTGTCGTGGTGGTAGCTACTCAGGGGCAGTGGAGTGTGTTACAGCAAGGGCAAATGACCGGTGTTTTGTTGGCGCTGTTCAGCACCTTGTTGTGGGCCTTGTATTGGATCTATAACACTCGTGACAATCGCTCGCCAGTGGTGGGTTTGATGAGTAATTTTCTGCTGGCCCTGCCAATGATTTGGGGTTTGTGCCATTGGCAGGGCCAAACACTTTGGGTGCCCTGGGAGGGGCTTCTGGGTGCTGCCTATGTCGGCGCATTTGAAATGGGTTTGGCTTTTGTTTTCTGGCTGATGGCGATGAAACTGACGACAAAAACTGCCCGTATAGCCAACTTAATTTATCTTTCGCCGCTGGTGTCCTTACTGCTGATTGCATCGATTCTAGGGGAGACTATTTTACTGTCGACTCTAGTGGGTTTGGCTCTGATTTTGACGGGGCTTTGGATTCAAAAACAATCAGCAGCAACCTCCACAGGCTAGCTGCAGGCTATGATAGTTGTTTGGAAGATTCTTCTTTCTAGTGGATGACGGGGCTAAGTGGAAGAAATAGCTCTATTGTTGAGAGGCTTGGATGTGTATGGCGAGGGAAGTGGCTTCCCCCGCGCAGTCTGAAGAGCGTTTTGTTTCAGTACTGTGATTCCGGCAGGTGAACAGTGAAGCCTTCCATATCA
>CERE01002404.1_pt1 | contig 38250 bp, 30 predicted proteins | sample 530911 | NCBI WGS metagenome assembly CERE01 (sample SAMEA2621092, study PRJEB7988) | marine metagenome | biome: marine biome (ENVO:00000447); feature: mesopelagic zone (ENVO:00000213); material: "saline water (ENVO:00002010), including plankton (ENVO:xxxxxxxx)" | depth 800 m
CTTGGAGCCTGTGTTGGTAATTGTTTTGGGTGTTGACTAATCTACGCAGATTTTGATTTATTCCGATATTTCCATCCTATAAAAATACTAAAAATTGTTTTTTTGTACCACAAAATTCCATTTTTAAGCGTATTTAGCAAAGTATTTTCTGGGGCGTATTGGTAAGATTTTTGGAAAGATTGATGGCGCTAAATGCCAATCTACATCACCCCAGAGGACATTGCTTTGACTGATCAAACGACACAAAACGCGCCAAGTACTCAAAAAATTTCGCTGACCGATCGTCTCACCGTTGAGTCGGGTCGCGTGTTGTTGTCCGGGATTCAGGCGTTGGTTCGCTTGCCTATGGATCAGATGCGCAGAGATCGCGCGCGTGACTTAAACACTGGGGTATTTATTTCTGGTTATCGCGGCTCCCCCCTGGGCGGGTACGATGTGCAGCTGACTCGTAACAAAAAATTGCTTGATGAGTACAACATCAAATTTCAGCCGGGTGTAAACGAAGAGTTGGGGGCAACAGCGGTATGGGGTTCGCAGCAAGTCAATTTATTTGAAGGCGCAACCGTCGATGGCGTGTGCGGTATCTGGTACGGCAAAACTCCAGGTGTCGATCGATCAACGGATGCCTTTCGGCACGGTAACGCCGCGGGATCATCCGAAAAGGGGGGAGTGCTGGTTGTTGCCGGTGACGATCACGGTTGTAAGTCTTCTTCTTACCCTGGTCAGAGTGAGTTTGCCTTTGTGGATATGCACATGCCGGTGCTTAATCCCGCTAGCGTGCAAGAGGTGCTTGATTACGGTCTCTATGGTATTGAGCTGTCTCGTTTTAGCGGCTGCTGGGTGGCGATGATCACTCTGACCGAAAACATGGACAGTGCCGCTACCGTGGATATCGATCCAGAGCGTGTAGAGGTTGCGATACCCGATGACGTGACGCTGCCCGAGGGTGGGCTGAATATTCGCTTAGGCGATACGCCGCTGGCGCAGGAGGAGCGCCTATGGCGTTACAAACGTCCAGCTGCGTTGGCGTTTTGCCGCAAAAACAAACTCAATAAAGTAGTGCTCGATAACCCTGATGCCAAACTGGGATTAGTGACAGCGGGTAAAGCTCATCTGGATCTTATGCAGGCGCTTGATGAACTGGGCCTCGACGAGATCAAGGCCAGAGCTGCAGGGATCCGTATTCTTAAAGTAGGCATGACCTACCCGCTGGATGTCGCTGGTATTCGTGAATTCGCGCGCGGCCTGGATTATTTGTTTGTCGTCGAAGAAAAACGCAGCTTAATGGAAGTTCAACTTAAAGAGGAGTTGTACAACGTTGAGGTGGTGGACCCGCACTTTCCTAAAATCATCGGTAAGCTCGATTCTCAAGATAATCCACTGTTACCCGCGTATGGGGAGCTTTCGCCAGCAATTGTCGCGGATGTGTTAATGCGGGCGCTGCCCACTGAGTATCACGACCAAGCCATGGCCGCGCGACTGCAAACACTAAAAGCCAATCGGGAATTGGCAAATGCGTGTACGCTACACGCTCAGCGTTCACCGTTTTTCTGCTCGGGTTGCCCTCACAACACATCAACTAAAGTACCTGAAGGCTCGCGTGCTCTGGCGGGTATTGGGTGTCATTACTTAGTGCAAACGATGGAGCGCGATACTCATACTTTTACCCAGATGGGAGGCGAGGGCGTTAGCTGGATCGGTCAATCCCACTTTACTAAAACCCCTCATGTGTTTGTTAATCTTGGGGACGGCACCTACTTTCACTCAGGTATTTTGGCCATTCGTGCTGCAGTAGCCGCTAAGGTCAACATCACCTATAAAATTCTCTATAACGACACCGTCGCCATGACCGGCGGCCAGCCCCACGACGGCGAACTGCGCCCCGATATGATTGCCAATCAGGTATTGGCTGAAGGGGTTCAACGTTTGGTGGTGGTCACTGATGATGTTAATAAATACCACGGAAAATTGACCTTCCCCGCGCAAGCCCAGATTCGTCCGCGCGATGAGCTTGACGCAATTCAGCGTGAGTTGCGCGAGCACAGTGGCGTTACCTGTATTATTTATGATCAGGCTTGTGCGACAGAGCTACGCCGCAAGCGCAAGCGCGGACTATTACCCGATCCGCAGCGCAGAGCCTTTATTAACGATCTGGTGTGTGAAGGCTGTGGCGACTGCTCGGTAAAGTCGAACTGCATTTCTGTTGAGCCTAAGGAAACAGAGTTTGGTACCAAACGACAAATTAATCAGAATTCGTGTAACAAAGACCTTTCTTGTGTCGACGGTTTTTGCCCCTCCTTTGTGACTGTCGAAGGTGGCACGCTACGCAAGCCTGCCACTGTAGATGCTGATTTCGTAGCGTTAGGCGAGTTGTTACCGGCACCCCAAAGAGCCAATTTGGAGACGCCTTGGAATTTATTGGTTACCGGTATCGGTGGCACCGGTGTGGTGACTGTTGGCGCGCTGATAGCGATGGCGGCCTTTATTGAGGGTAAGGCTGCGACCACACTTGATCAAACTGGTCTCGCCCAGAAAGGCGGCTCTGTGTATTCCCACATTCGCTTAGCCAATCGCAACGAGCAGCTGCACGCTGTACGTATCTCTGAGGCCAGCGCCGATGCGTTGATTGCCTGTGATTTAGTGGCTGCCAGTGTCGAAGCCACCTGCCTATCGAAGTTAAATACCGATAAAACCATCGCGCTGATTAACGCCGATATCGCGCCGACGTCGGACTTTGTGTTAGGCAAAAATCTTGGCGACGAAAACCAAAAAATGATGGATTTGATCGACTCGCGCACCGCCCAATTAAAACGTGTGAATGGCTCCGGCCTGACTCAGCGAGCACTGGGTTCTACTACGACCGCCAATATATTTATGCTGGGCTACGCATACCAAATGGGGGTGGTGCCTTTACAGTTGTCGTCGTTGTACGAGGCTGTTGAGCTTAATGGTGTCGCCATTGATGAGAATAAACGCGCGTTTAATGCCGGCCGTTTAGCCTGTGCCAATCCAGCGGACTTGCAACAGCTTTTACAAAAAGGTGTGGGCACCGAAGAAAGCGTCGATCAGACGTTGGCGGCCATGGTTGAGCGGCGGGCGTCGTTCTTGTGTGATTATCAGGATCAGGCTTATGCCAATCAATACTTAGCGTTGATGACAAAGGTACAACGTGCCGAGGGACAGCAAGCGCCTGGCTCGGAGTTATTGTCGCGCGCAGTCGCTCAGTACGCCTTTAAGCTGATGGCTTATAAAGACGAATATGAAGTGGCTCGCTTATACAGTGATGCGACGTTTAGTCGCCGTGTTGCTGAGACATTCACCGGAGACTACCGCCTTAAATATCATCTGGCACCGCCGTTACTGGCGACCAAAGATAAGCGCACCGGTCTGCCGCGAAAACGTCTTTTCGGCAGCTGGATGGGGCCTGCTTTTAAACTACTCGCTCGCTTGAAGGGGCTGCGTGGTACGCCTTTTGATATCTTTGGCTATCATCCCGAACGAAAACAAGAACGGGGTTTAGTGACACGCTATTTCGCAACTGTTGACACGTTGTTGTCTGGATTAAGTCCACAGAATCAAAAGTTCGCCACGCAAATAGCCAGCCTGCCCGATGGCATTCGTGGCTATGGGCATGTGAAGCATGCCAGTATCCACGAGGTAGACAGTAAGTGGTGCGTGATGCTGGAGCGCTATAAGCAAGGTGATGCGGATTACCGCGAGGCTACGGGTGTCTACAATGCTAATATTGCCGTTAAACAACTGCCCGGCTAGGTTTGCTTTTTACGCCTGTAGGTCTTTCTTAGATCGCCACAGCCGACGGCGAGAGGTCCATAATTTGTTGAATGATTCAGGCGCTAGGTGTGGGGCACAGGAGTGTTATTGTTGCCGCGACGGTGTTAAAGCTCGTAGCGGCAAGAAAAGTTCGCTAAAATTGTCGGCTGGTAACTAGACATTGGACAGGTGCTCATGGCGGCAACACGCAAGAAATCCACACGACAGTCTCGCGAGGTCCGTACCCAAGCGATTTTAGAGGCCGCGCGCAACGTTTTTGAAGAGCAGGGATACGAGAATGCCAAGGTCTCTGATATTGCAGAGTCTGTTGGCGTTGTTGAGGGTACTGTCTTTAGTTATTTTAGCTCCAAGCGGATGTTGGTCTTGAAGGTCATGGAGCAGTTCTACGACGAAATCACCGAGGTGATTGAAGGCGGCATTAAGGCGGTTGAAGGAACTCGCAACAGGCTTCACTATGTGATTTGGAATCACTTAACCATAGTCTCTCGTAACAGAGCGTTGTGCGGGGTTATTTTACGGGAATCGCGAGGTTTAGATAAGGCATTGTCAAAAGAGGTTCACAACCTTAACCGACGTTATACCAATATTGTGAGTGATGTTCTAAATGAGGGTATTGCGCTTGGTGATGTTCGCGAAGATACCTCACCAACGCTGGTTCGCAATGCGTTATTTGGTACCATTGAGCATTATCTGTGGGATTTAATTTCCGGTGTTCCAGAGTTTGATATTGATGTGGTCGCTCAGCAATTAACTGATTTAGTGTTCACGGGTATCGCGGTAGGGCATGGCAATAGTTCAGAGCGTGAAGTGGTGCAACTTATCAAAAAACTCAACAAAATGTTGTGATAGTTAAAGACTCAGTGATCAAAGTAGCTGGGCTTTTTGAACGTCCACAATTCACCCCAGTAGCGGCCACCGCCGTCAATAGTTATCACCTCTCCGGTTGTAAAGGTTGACGCCTCGCTCGCGAGATAACCACATGCCTGGGCGATGTCCCATATTGTGCCAGGTCGCTTCATCGGATTTGAGAGATAGAACTGCTCGCGTGCATCATCGGGGTACGCTTTCATGCCCTCGGAATCGATGACGCCCGGCGCGACGCAGTTAATACGAATGTTGTAGGGCGCCCACTCAACCGACACCGTCTTAGAGGCATAAATCACACCGGCTCTGGCAGCGCACGTGTGAGCAATATCGGGCATGCCTTTATCGATGACGGCCACAATATTAATGATATTGCCTGCCTTACCGCTGTCGCGCCAACGCTTAGCTGCCGCCTGCATCATAAACCAAGTCCCGTTTAAATTGGTATCAATGACAGCTTTCCAGCCGTTGGGACTAAAATCTATCGCTGGCTGAGGGAATTGGCCGCCCGCATTATTCACCAAAATATCGAGGTGGCTATGGGTAAAAACCTCGTCCATCACGCGTTCAATAGCGTCTGGATCACGAATGTTGAGGACTTTATAGCTGGCCGAAAGGCCTTTGTCGTTTATTGCGCTGGCAGCGGCTTGGAGTTTTTCTTCGTCCCGCCCACATATAATGACGTGGGCACCGAGTCGTGAGTAAAGCCATGCAATGGCCCTTCCGATTCCGCTGCCGCCGCCACTGATTAAAGCCGTTTTTCCGCGCAGTAGGTCGTTCGCAAATACCGATTGAGTCGTGGCGAGCTGCTCATCGGTCATGCCAAATTGAAAAGAGTGGCTACTCATGATTACCTGCGTATGCTTAGTCTGGTTAGAGATCGTTAAAATTTGGTGCGCGTTTCTCAAGAAAGGCGTTAATGGCCTCTTTATGTTCAGGGTTGGCCCAGCAATTTTTCAGCGCATCGGATTCGCGCTTCCAGACCTTATCGGTATCGGTTTCAAGGTAATTTTGGTCGAGCAATTTCTTGGTCATCTTGAGCATAGAAGGCGGTTGCTTTGCGATTTGCTTGGCAATGGCGAGTGATTCATCAAACAGCTTATCGTGATCGAATAAGTAATCGACCAGACCTATGGTTTTGGCTTCGTTGCCATCGATGGTACGAGCCTGAAGCAGTAACTCGGAGGCACGGCCAAAGCCGACACGCGCGGGCAGATATTTGGTGGAGCACATCTCGGCGACAATACCGACTTGCGTAAATACGAAATGAAAACTGGCTTTCGGTGAGGCTACGAGCACGTCGGCGGCGAGAAAAAATGTCATCCCGCCGCCGACTGCGTAGCCGTTAAAAGCCACGACGATAGGCTTGGAATCGCGCATCAGTCGCGTCCAGTCGACGGAGAGTAAACCCAGGCCACCGGTGTAGGGGTCGTCTTGCGCGTAAGGTTCATCGCCGTTCAGTCTTGGGTAAAACAGCTCGGACATATCCCCACCGGCTGAAAACGCCCCCTCTTGACCGGTAATCAGTATCGATCCAACACGATTGTCGTCATTAGCTTGTTTAATGAGATCACCCAACTCTTTTACGAAGGCGACGGTTAAGCTGTTACGCCGGTTGCTCGATTGCATGGTAATAGTGCCAACACGATCTACTATCTCGTAGGCGATTTCTGGCGATTCTGTACTCATTAGCTTGTCTCCGTATTCAGATCTTTAACGCAGTAATTCACCTGCGATAATCATTTTACGCACCTCGGTGGTGCCCGCGCCAATTTCTAAGAGTTTGGTCGACCGAAATAGGCGGTTAATCTCAGATTCCCACATATATCCGTAGCCACCGTGAACTTGCACAGCGTTGTCGAGCACGTTGTTGCACATATCGGCGCAATACATAACGGACGCTGCAGTGCGCGCATGTATATCACCGTACCCGGCTTGAGTTTCGTCGATGTTGGACGCTTCACTGAGTATTTTCCAGCAAAATGTCTTCATCGTTTCTACCCAGACATACATATCTGCCAGTCGAGATTGAACCATTTGAAATTGGGCGATGGGCTTTGAAAATTGCTCGCGGGTTTTCGTGTATTCGATTGACAGTGCCAGCGCTCGCTCAGCGATGCCCACGCTAATGGGCGCGATCATGGCTCGTTCAAAATCTAGTCCACTCATGACCACTTGATGTCCTTGGTGTTCGGGACCGACAATGTTTTCCACCGGAACGCGTAAGTCTTGGAGTACCAGTTCTGCCGTTTGACTACCGCGAAAGCCCATTTTTTCCAATTTTTGTGCAACGTTAAACCCTGCGCTTTTGGTCTCTACCACAAACGCGGTGATGCCCTTAGAGCCTTTATCTGGTTGCGTTTTGGCGTAGAGCAGACAGACATCGGCAATGGGTCCGTTGGTAATAAAGAGTTTAGTGCCATTGATGATGTAATGATCGCCATCAAGTACGGCTTTGGTACGCATTGACCCTAGCGCGTCTGATCCAGCCCCTGGTTCGGTTAAGCCCAAGCAGCCAATCCATTTGCCGCTGCAAAGGTTAGGTAGATACTTTTCACGGATAAATTGGCTGCCGTTATTGTAGATATTATTGACACATAAATTATCGTGAGCAACCCAGCTCAACGCTAACGCGTGATTCCAGCGGGAAAATCCTTGCAGTATAAGGCCGGCATCCAGCAGCGACATGCCGGTACCGCCATAGCTCTCGGGGATAGTTACGCCGAGAAACCCAACTGCCCCGAGCTCGTTAAAAATATCTGCTGGCCACCATTCTTCGTTGTCCATCTTTTGTGCGTGCGGGTACAGCTTTTCACGGCCAAATCGATCGGCGTGATCCAGCAGTGACTCTTGCTCTGTGGTCAACGAAAATTGGTGACTCATCTTCTGCTCCTTGTTGTCAGGGATTGCAACACTGTTGGGGCGTCACTTTACAGTCGCAATACCCCATATTTTGTATCGCCAAACGGAGCATTGAGTGAGGCCGAGATTGAAATGCCCAGCGCATTACGAGTGTCGACTGGGCTGATAATGCCGTCGTCCCAAATTTCGGAGCTGGTATAGTACGCACTGGTTTGGTTCTCATAGTTGGCCAATACCTGCTCGCGGATGGCCTCAAGCTCTTTGGCGTCTGGCTCTATGCCTTCACGTTTTAGTTGCGCTAACTTGATGGTGACCAGTGTATTGGCAGCTTGATCGGAGCCCATCACGGATATTTGGCTTTGCGGCCAGCTGAAGGTGGTACGCGCATCCCATGAACGTCCGCACATACCATAGTTGCCCGCGCCAAACGATCCGTTTGTCATAATGGTGAATTTAGGCACTTCGACACCACCCTGGATCATCAGCATTTTGGCGCCATCTTTTGTAATGCCGCGCTGTTCGTATTCTTTACCGATCATGTAGCCGGTAATGTTTTGTAAAAATACCAACGGAATATTGTTTTGATTACACAGTGCCATAAAGTGAGCAGCTTTTAGGGTACTGTCATTAAATAGCACGCCGTTATTGCCAAGAATACCGACTTTATAGCCCCAGATATTCGCAAAACCACAAATCATCGTTTCGCCATAATTGGGCTGATACTCGCTGAATCGACTGCCGTCTACAATACGCGCAATCACTTCCTTCATGTCGAATTGTTTTTTGATGTCGTCCGGAATAATCCCTAGGAGTTCAGTTGGATCATAATAAGGGTCTTCTGGTGTTTCGCGTTGCAGTGCAAATTTTGATTTTTGCTCCCACTGCATGACGATTTCCCGCCCGATTGCGATGGCTTCTCTTTCGCTACCTGCGTAGTAATCGCAAGTACCTGAGACCGAGGTATGCATGCTGGCCCCACCGAGTTCATCGACGGTAACGTCTTCGCCGGTTGCCGCTTTCACCAGCGGAGGCCCGCCAAGAAAAACCGCACCGGTACCGTTAACAATGACGGAGTAGTCAGACAGCGCAGGGGTGTAGGCGCCTCCAGCGGTACAGTGGCCGAAAACCAGCGATAGTTGTTTGCAACCCATTTTTGACAGCTGTACTTGATTGCGAAATATTCGTCCCGCCATGTATTTATCGCCAAAGAGGTCTGATTGTAATGGCAAAAACCCCCCCGCACTGTCACACAGATGGATAACCGGTAGATGATTCTCGACGGCGATATCTAGGGCACGAACAATTTTCTTGACGGTCAGTGGATACCAAGCGCCACCTTTATTGGAGCTATCGCTGGCGTTAATGACGACTTCGCGTCCGCCAACAATACCGATGCCTGTAATGCAATTGGCAGAGGGGGCAGTTCCATCGTAGGCCATGTTGGCTGCCAACGACGAAAACTCTAAAAAAGGCGTACCAGGATCGAGAAGAAGGTCGAGTCGTTCACGCGGCAGCATTTTGTTTTGTTTGGCCAGCCGGTCAATATCTCGTTGCGGGCGCTTAAAGCGAGCGTCATTTTGTTTGTTGCTAAATTCGGTGATAATGTTCTTGTTGTGTTGGGTGTATTGCTTAAATTCAGCCGAATTGGTGTTGAGCTTAGATTGAATACGACGCATGTTATGATTGCTCCTCGGCGGTGATGCTGACCAGTACCGCACCTTTATTAAAGCTTGCCCCGGCTTCTGAGCCGATGGATGTGACGGTTCCGGTTACACTGGCTTTAATCTCGGTTTGTAACTTCATGCTCTCAATGAGCATGACCGTATCACCTTGATTAACGCTATCTCCTTGATTCACTGCGACTTCAATGACGACGCCTGGCATTGGCGCGGTGACATTGCCGCTACTGTTGCCGTCGTCCTGGGTAGCGCCAAATTCGTCCGCGATATTAACTTCCCATACCTTTCCGTCAATATGGATGTATAGACGGTCTTCATCCTGAGCGGCGTAGAATTGTGATGGCTTTCCGGCAATGGTAATTTCGCCGTAGTGCTCATCGTGCCACTTCAAACGAACGTCCTGAGTGTGACCGTTAATGTCCAGCACGATTGAATCGGTGCGGCGTATGGGGGTTACTAAATACTCTGTATCATCAATGATATATTTAGGTTGCATCGGTTAGATCTCCGCTCAGTTGCGCCAGTTGCCGATTGCCGCATACGGCTCGGGTGTGGCGTCGAGTAATAGTTTTGTATTGCGATCCGTGAGATACGCTGTAGCCAGTACGGATTGCAACTGTTCTTGAGACGTGGAATCTACCTTGAGATCGTCGATGAAGGTGCTGACAAACCCAGTATCAATATTGCCAGTTTTAAAAGCAGGGTGGCTGAGCACGTTGATAAGGTATTGAGTGTTAATTTTAACGCCGAGCAATACCAGTTGTTTCAGTGCTTTAATGGATCCGTGAATAGCTTGATCACGGGTGTCGGCATGCACGATTAGCTTGGCCAGCATGGGGTCAAAAGCGGTTGTGACGTCTTGCCCCTGATAAAGGCCGCTGTCAAAGCGAACTCGCTCACCCGTAGGTTCCTTTAGGTATAAAACTTTGCCAGTCTCGGGTAAAAAACCGTTAAAGGCGTCTTCGGCGCAAAGACGACATTCAATCGCGTGGCCGCTCATGGAGACGTCGGCTTGTTTGATGTCAAGCGATTTTCCTGCAGCAATTTTTATTTGCTCTTGTACAAGGTCAACGTTATATACCATTTCGGTAACGGGGTGTTCGACCTGAATACGCGTATTCATTTCCAGAAAGAAGAACTCTCCCTCGGGGGTATAAAGAAACTCAACCGTGCCCGCACTGCTATAATGAGCGGCTCTGGCAATGCCTGCTGCTGTCTCGCAGATTTGGTCGCGCTTTTCTTGAGTGAATGCGGGTGAGGGTGCTTCTTCAATGATTTTCTGAAACCGACGTTGTATGGAGCATTCTCGCTCACCTAGATGAATGATGTTTTCGCCGTCGCCTAGTATTTGAACTTCAATATGACGTGCGCTGGAAAAATAGCGCTCTACATAAACGCGTTTGTCTCCAAAGTATTTTTCGGCTTCGGACGCGGCGATACGTAGCGTGCTCTGCAGTTCTTCTACCGAGTGGACAATACTCATACCTTTGCCACCACCACCAGCGGACGCTTTGACAACTAATGGAAACTGCATCGCTGCGATTGCGTCGTCAAAGCCGGCATCGTCGGCGTCTAGGCTAACAGACGGCGGTACTGGAAAGCCGTGTTGTTCGACAAACTCCCGAGACGTGATTTTGTCTCCCATGAGTTCAATGACCTCGGCGCTCGGACCGATAAAAGCAATGCTCGCGTCGTTGAGCGCTCTGGCAAATTTGGCGTTTTCGGAAAGGAATCCATAGCAGGGATGTACGGCATCGACTTCAAGCTCATGGCAGATACTAATGATCTGCTCGACATCCAGATGTGCGCTACTGGGGCTGTCGCCGGTAATCTCGACAGCTTCGTCGGCGAGTCGAACGACAGGTGAGTGCCGATCGCTGCTGTGATAGATGGCAACCGAAGGTATCTCCATGGCTTGGAGGGCGCGCAAGATACGTAGTGCAATCTCCCCTCGATTGGCGATCAACACTTTCTTGAATAATGGCTCGGCGGTCATTCTCTGCACCTTATGGCTTTGTTTTGAGTTTGGCTCAATATAATAAGTCACACTCAATTATTCAATATAAAATTAGCGTTAATCAGTGTTTTATCGATTTAAATTAATATTTACGTGTAAAAAATGGTATTGGATGTTTGTTTTAATTGAGTTATCCTCAATTTATAAGATTTTTACCTATTACTTTATGTTGTGGTAGGTAATTATTGAGTCGACTACTTTAAGGGGTATCTATGAAAGCAAGCAAAAAAGTCATTGTCTCGTGCGCAATAACGGGCTCTATCCATACGCCCTCGATGTCTGACAAGCTGCCAATAACGCCAGCAGAGATTGCTGAGCAATCCATAGCGGCTGCTAAGGCTGGAGCGGCGATCCTTCATTTACATGCCCGCAACCCAGTTGACGGCTCTCCGTCCCCAGATCCCGACGTCTTTATGGAGTTCTTACCGGAGATCAAGTCTGAGTGTGATTCGATTATTAATATCACCACGGGGGCTGGGCTGGGGATGACGATGGACCAGCGCTTAGCGGCGGCGGAGTCAGTGGCGCCGGAGTTGGCATCCATGAATATGGGTTCCCTTAATTTCAATATCTCAGGGGCGGTAGGCTCTGTGTCAGAGTTCAAATATCCATGGGAGCGACCTTATCTAGAGGGTACTAAAGACTTCGTACTGACCAATACTTTTGCGCAGATTGAAGAAGGTATAGAGCGCTTGAGCACAAGCGGCACCCGATTTGAGTTTGAATGTTACGACATCGGTCATTTGTACAATCTCGCGCACTTTCGTGATCGCGGCCTTATTGATGGGCCGTTCTTTATTCAGGGTATTTTTGGAATATTGGGCGGTATGGGTGCAGACCCCGAGAACTTAATGCATTTTAAGGCGACGGCAGATCGGCTATTCGGTGACGATTATCATTTATCAACCTTAGCGGCTGGGCGCCATCAAATGAAGTTTGTGACACTTTCAGCGATTTTGGGTGGACATGTGCGCGTGGGCTTAGAAGATAGCTTGTACCTTGGTAAAGGTCAGTTTGCGGACAATAACGCACAACAAGTAACCAAGATTAAAGGTTTGCTTGAGCAGTTGTCGCTTGAGATCGCAACTCCTGAAGAGGCTCGCGAGATGCTAGCACTGAAAGGCGCCAATAAAGACAAGATTTAACACAACACTCATTTTAAAGGTTTAGAGAATTCAATATGCCAGGAATATATTTTGATGATGCTGATGTGGGTCAGGTAATTAAGCATGGGCTTAGTCGAACGGTCACGGAAACAGATAACGTGCTGTTCTCAACCATTACTCATAATCCTCAGCCGTTACACCTCGATGAGGAATATGCTAAAAAGACTGAATTTGGCCAGCGTGTTTTTAACAGCATGTATACGGTTGCATTCGCGTGTGGTGTGTCTGTTGAAGATACCACCATGGGAACACTGGTAGTCAATTTGGGTTTTGGTGAAATGAAGTTTCCCAAGCCGGTGTTTATCAATGATACCTTGCGGGTCGAGACGATCATCTCAGATAAGCGTGAAAGTAAATCACGCCCCGAGGCGGGCATATTGACGTTCGACCATCGAGTGTATAATCAGCATGGCGATTTGGTTTGTACGATTATTCGTATTGCGCTAATGCAAAAACGTCCGGCTCATTAATGGTTTAACGGAGAATGATTTATGTTGGCTAGATCGTTTATGTTTGTACCGGGTGATAGCGAGAAAAAACTGGCAAAGGCGCAAGACCTTGGTGCTGATGCCATTATTTTGTGCCTTGAGGATGCTGTGGCTGAGGCCAACAAGCCGCAGGCGCGCACCATGGTGCACGCCTATCTAGAGAAGCATAAAAATGGCAGCGCATCACAGTTGTGGGTACGGGTGAATCCTCTGCTGAGTAGCCACTTGTTGGACGATTTGGTGGGTGTTATGGGCGGCCGGCCCTACGGGATATTTTTGCCGAAGCCTTCTGGCGCCGAAGATTTTAAAATCATCGATAATTATCTTCGGGCATTGGAGGTTCACCACGGTATTGACGTTGGCAGTACACGAGTGATGAGTGTGGCAGAATCGTGTGTTGGTACATTGAATCAAGCCGAGTTTGCCACGGCTAGTTCGCGTTTATGCGGGCTCACGTGGGGGGCAGAGGATATGTCTGCCGACTTAGGTGCAAGCACGAATGTGGACGAAAACGGTGTGCACTTTTTGGTGCATCGTATGAATCGTGCAAATTGCCTAGTCGTGTGTGGCGCAGGTAACTTGCAGCCAGTTGACGGAATTTGTGCGGACTACCGTAATCACGATCAATTGCGAGATGAGTGCCGGCGAGCTCGCCAAGAAGGGTTTAGCGGGAAAATTGCGATTCACCCAGGGCAGGTTGCGATTATCAATGAGATGTTTACGCCCTCAGACGATGAGCTCGAATACGCGCGTCGTGTTGTACAAGCGTTCGCAGATGCCAATGGCGCAGGAACTATAGGGCTCGATGGAAAAATGCTGGATTTACCTCATTTAAAGCGCGCGCAAAGACTGCTGCAGTAGGTGCTATCGCTCGATAGGTTGTTGTGGGTCGAGCTGCTGTTAGATTGGGCCAGAGGGTATTTTCCGGGTGTATTGCCGGCGAGTTGTGTTGCGGTGTCTTAAGGGTAAGTTATGCGCTATTTAAACCATCAAATTATCTTAAAGCGCCGTACTGATGGGCTGCCATGTGCCGGGGACTTTAGTCTGGGAGAGCAATGGATTGATGGCTGCGGGGCGGGTGAAGTCCTGGTTCGCAATTACTACCTTTCTGTAGATCCTGCGCAAAAAGGGTGGATGGGCTCGGCGGTCAACTACGCAAGCGCGGTTGTTGGTCAGCCAATGCGAGCGCTAGCGGTCGGCGAGGTACTGGTCTCTCAAGCCGAGGGGTTTTCGGTTGGGGATTTTGTCGTGGGCTGGTTGGGTTGGCAAGAGTACGCCTGCGTGACTACCGACAAAATCCAAACAAAAGTTGACCCTACTGTGGCGCCGCTTCGATATGCTTTAGGTGCCTTGGGGTTAAACGGTCTGACGGCATATATCGCCCTCAATGATATTTTGTCGCCCGACCCTGAAGATACGGTACTGGTCTCGACTGCAGCGGGTGGTGTGGGGAGTATTGTGGGTCAGTTGGCTAAGCGACGGGGTTGTCATATTGTCGGCCTCACCAGTAGTGACGCTAAGGCTCGCCTGTGTTGTTGCGAATACGGTTACGATCGGGTCGTCAATTATACTGCTAGTGATTGGTTGCAGCAGTTGAAGGCTGCTTGCCCTAACGGGGTGGATCGCTACTTCGATATGGTCGGTGGGTGGATAACCGATGAGGTCATCGGCTTGATGAATCACTCCGGTGTGCACGCGCAAGTAGGTACTGCCGCTGTTGAGGGTTGGTCACCAGTGCCGCTTGCGCCTCGTCGCGAGCGCGCGGTTCTGGTTAAAGAATTAACCCATAAAGGTTTTATTGCGTTCAATCATGAGCACCGTTTTGATCATGCCCGCAGGCATTTGCTGGATATGATCGATTGTGGGGCTTTAAATTATCGTGAAGATATCCGCGATGGACTGGCGTCGGCCCCGGCCGCATTGGTGTCGCTATATGAAGGTACAAATACTGGTAAGACATTGGTGAGGCTTGTCGATTAGTCATTACGCTGTCGCTTTGGAATGTGTTGTGTATGAGACATAAAACCTGCCCATGAGGGCAGGTTTTATGTTGGGTATTGACTAAAAATTTTCGCCTGCTTCAATAGTTTGTTTGACAATAGCGGGGGCGCTCAAGCGCTCTCCGTACTTCGCACTCAGTTGATCACAGCGATCGATGAAGCGCTGCAGGCCATAAGTATTGACAAACTGCAGGTAGCCACCAGTCCAGGTCGGGGCGCCAATCCCCATGATTGATCCAATGTTGCCATCGGCTGCCGAGCGTAACACGTTATGTTGTAAACAGTTGAGCGCTTCAATGACAGGCCTGAACAATAAACGATCCTTGATGTCGTCGTCGGACATGTCTGCTTTAACATCTCTAAACAAATCGATGAGCGGTGGCCAGATCGTCTTTGGGCTATCGCTTGGGTACTCGTAAAATCCGCCACCATGATGTCGGCCACCGCGATTGTGCTCATCAATGAGTGTGGTGATGACTTCCATGGTAATGCGGGTGTCGCCAATTGGTGATTCAAGTCCGAGGTTGTCCCAAGCCTCAAAGATATTCTTAGTGAGCTGTTGGGAGGTTTCGTCGTGAATGGCTAATGGGCCGACGGGCATGCCAATGGCGCGCCCAAGGTTGTCAATGCGCTCGGCCGCGAGGCCTTCGGTCAGCAAGCGAACGCCCTCGTCGAGATAGGTCATAATCACGCGGGATGTAAAGAATCCTGGCGAGTCGTTGACAACGATTGGGGTTTTCTTAATTTGCCGTGTAAAGTCAAATGCCTTGGCGAGAGTCTCGTCGGAGGTTTCCTTGCCGCAGATAATTTCGACCAGTGGCATTTTGTCGACAGGCGAAAAAAAGTGCATGCCGACAAAATTTTTGGCGTTTTTGCTAGCCTCTGCCAGCATGGAAATAGGTAGTGTTGAGGTGTTCGATGCCCATACTCCGCCGGTAGCGAGTTGGGGTTCACAGGTTTTGGTGATGCTGTGCTTTAGTGCCATGTTTTCAAAGACGGCTTCGATGATCAGGTCGCAATTTATCAGGTCTTGGTCTTGATCTGTTGCGGTAATCAGGGCCAAGGTATCAGATTTTTGTGTGTCGTTGATGCGTCCGCGTTCGACATTTTTTTGCAGGATTTTCTCGCTGTACGCTTTACCTTTTTCGGCGCTGGCTAGCGAGATGTCTTTTAAAACGACTTCGATGCCGACGCTAGCGGCGCTGTAGGCAATCCCTTGCCCCATCATGCCGGCACCGAGAATACCTAGTTTCTTTACGGTGCTCTTTTCGATGTTGCTTGGACGGCTGGCGCCACCGTTGATTTGGTTCATCTGGAAGAAGAATGTGTTGATCATATTCTTCGCTTGTGGCGTGACAACCAGATAGGTTAGGGCGCGTGACTCCGCCAGTAGAGCGGCGTCGAAGCCGATTCTAGCGGCGTCGACAGCGACATCCAAAATTTGCTCAGGCGCAGGCAGAAGGCCCTGTGTTTTTTTTCGCAGTGCTGGTGCGGCAAGCGTGATAAGGCGGTTATTAGCCGGTGTATCTGCGTCGCCAGCGGGGATTTTGTGGCCTTTGCGATCCCAGGGTTGGGTGTAGCTGTGGGCGTCGTGGCGGTTATTGAGAATAAACGCTTTGGCTCTGGGAATTAGGTCGGCGACGTCTTCGGTGACGTCATGAATGAGTCCGTTTTTTAGCCCTTGTGCGGGTGTAAATTTCTTGCCTTCCATTAAGTAGGGTAGTGAGGCTTCAAGCCCGATTAAGTTGACAAGTCGGACTATCCCGCCGGCGCCTGGCAGCAGGCCAAGGCTAACCTCGGGCAGGCCAAGCTGTACCGATTTGTGATGGTAGGCAATGCGGTGGTTGCACGCCAGACAAAGCTCTAGCCCGCCGCCGAGAGCAGCGCCATTAATGGCGGCGACAATAGGTACGGGGAGTTTTTCTAAGCGTCTTAGGTGGTCTTTAATTTGCAGGCTGATATCGAGAAATGCTTGTTCGTCGCCTTTTTCGATAGCGAGTATTTCGTGTAGGTCACCGCCAGCCAGAAAGACTTTTTTAGCGGATGCCAGTACCACACCTGCAAGATTCGGCTCGCTCTCCAGACGGCTGACAGTGTCGCCCATTGCTTGTCGATATTCGCGGTTCATGGCGTTTACACTGCCGCTCATGTCCATGGTGACGGTGACAATATTGTCAGCGTCTTTTTCGTAGTGAAAGATAGTCATACTTATTATTCCAGTGTTCAGTGGTTATAGGCGTTCAATGATGGTGGAAATTCCCATGCCGCCACCCACACACAGTGACAGCATGGCGCGCTTGAGGTTACGTCTCTCTAGTTCGTCGAGCATGATGCTCACCAGCATGCCACCCGTTGCACCTAGGGGGTGCCCCATTGCAATGGAGCCGCCATTGACATTGGTGTGTTCAATATCGAGGTCGAGGTCTTTCATGTAGCGCAGCACAACCGAAGCAAAGGCTTCGTTGATTTCCCATAGGTCGATGTCGTTTGCGCTAAGCCCAGCTTTGGCGAGACACTTTTTTGCCGCTGGGCCTGGGCCGGCCAGCATAATTGTTGGGTCGCTAGCGAGTACCGCGGTGGCAACAATGCGTCCGCGTGGCGTAAGTTGTAGGTCTTTACCAGCCTTTTCACTGCCAATCAAAACGGCACTGGCACCATCTACGATGCCCGATGAATTACCAGGGGTGTGGACGTGATCAATCTGGCTGAGGTGGTTGTATTTTTGGATCAAAATATCGTTGAAGCCAGCTTTGCCCAATGCCGTAAAAGACGGTTTTAGCTGCGCCAGTACTTCTAAGCTGGTGTCGGGTTTGATGAAGTCGTCTTTGGCGATAATCGTCAGCCCGTTTTTATCGGTAACTGGGATAACCGAGCGCTCAAAATAACCATTTTGGTTGGCGTGATGGGCGCGCTGCTGCGAGATGACCGCAATATTGTCTACATCTTCACGGCTGTAGCCATCGAGCATTGCGATGGCATCAGCGCCTAGGCCCTGCGGCACGAAACCGGTGTTTAGGCTGAAGCTGGCGTCTCCTCCCATGACGCCACCATTGGAGCCCATGGCGACACGGGACATGCTTTCTACACCGCCGGCGACGACCAGCTCCTCCCAGCCAGAGGCGATTTTTTGAGCGGCAATGTTGACGGCCTCAAGGCCCGAAGCACAGAAGCGATCGAGTTGAACGCCCGCCACTGACTCGTCCCAGTCTGCGTTTTGAACGATCATTTTAGCGATATCACTACCCTGTTCGCCGATGGGTGTTACGCAGCCCATTACCACGTCATCGACATAGGAGGTGTCGAGTTGATGGCGCTCACTGATTGTGCGAAGCAGTCCGGCACCTAGGTCGATGGGTTTGACTTCATGCAGTTTTCCGTCGGCTTTGCCCTTGCTTCGTGGTGTGCGCACGGCATCGTAGATATAGGCGGTATGGGTCATTGTGGTCTCTTATTGGTAGCAAAAGTGAAAAGGGAGGGCGGTAGCCCTAGGCGGCATATTGCGGTTGGTGAATATGGCTAGTTCTCGATTAATTCGAAATCGTCTTTACCGACACCGCAATCTGGGCACATCCAGTCGTCTGGTATGTCCTCAAATTTTGTGCCCGGTGCGACGCCAGATTCTGGGTCGCCGAGAGCTTCGTCATAGGTCCAGTCACAGATGACACAGTGCCATTGGCTCATTAGATACCTCACTTCAGGATACTGATTACGGTTTAAAACGCCGTTGATTGGCGTGTTAGGCGCTATAAAACAATATATTGATAAATCTGTCAATAATGCCTCGTAATTTATTGACAGATTTGTTAATTGCGGGCTATTATATTATTGAGTATTTTATCAATAGCAGCGTACTTGGTTGCTGTAAGCACTGGAGGTTAGGGTATGAGTGGATCTAAGGTTGATGGTGAGTTGGTCGTGCGCAAGATTGAGGCGGACTTCTCTGAGGCAAAGATAAATTGGTTGCCGTCTGACCCTGAGCTGGCGCAGTTCTGGAATGCCGTAAGCATTGGGTTGCCGATGTTGGAGGGGCACCTTATCCGCGCGCTGGCGCGCGCTAAAAAGCACCTTCCCGCTGAGCGCGAGGATTTATTTGCTGACTGTGAATTATTTTGCCAACAGGAGGCCAACCACACTAAGGCTCATTTAAAGTTTAATGAGAAGGTCGCTGAGTCTGGGTTTTATCCCGAGATCGATACCCATCTAAGCCGTCTCAAAGCCGATTATGTCCGCTACGACAAGGAGATGGACTTGCGCTTCTGTATGCATTACGCCGAAGGCTTTGAGACAGTAGGTCCTATTTTGGCCGAGTATTTTCTAGTTCAGGCTAATCGGCGTCTCACCGAAAAAGATGTAGATTTGGTGACCTTATCGCTATGGCGCTGGCACTTGTCTGAGGAGTACGAACACCGTTGCTGTGCCTTTAACGTTGTTGAAGCACTCTATGGGAGTTATTGGGGCCGAGTGCACGGCATTGTCAAAGCAATGTCGCATTTATTGGGTTTTGCGATTCCTCTGAGTGAGTACATGCTGCGTCAAGATGTTGAAGCCGGTCGTATTGATGGCGGCATAAGGGGCCGCTGGAGAAAATTCCGCTCTTATATGGGGATGACGACATTCATCGTGCCGAGGGTATTGCGTGCATTTAGCCCATGGTACAACCCGATTAACCTAAAGCCGCCAAAAGGGTGTGATGAGGTGTTAGAGATTGCTTCGCAAACGTTGTCGCTCAATAAAATGGCGGAGCGAGCTTACGAGACGGTTTAACGAATATTGATGCTTCCCGTTCTTGCCCGTGCTTCGTGAGGAGTGCGGGTTTTTTTCGTCTATAACTCCGGATTATGTTTGAGTCTAACTCACTTTTAGTCTGATTAATTTCAAAATAGTATATATTTTGCTTCTTTTATTAGATTTTAATTAATGAGTCTGACTTATATTTTTTAATATATTATTGATTATGTTATCAATAATATATTGACAGAGTTTTCAATATGCGAGTTAATACAGTCTCTAGTGACGGATTCGGATGACTCCTTGTTCGTGCTTGAAGCGATAAAAAATATAATGAGGAGAGCTCAGATGATATTCGTACGATCAAAGCTAACGGCAGCCGTAGCCGTTATTTCTGGCGCCGTTAGTGTTGGTTCTAGCGCCGATTTAATGCTCGAAGAGGTGGTTGTTACGGCCACAAAGCGTGCCGAGTCACAACAAACAGTACCGCTGGCGGTTACCGCAATGGACGCCCAGGCAATGGAGAAGCGCGGTATAACTGAAACCTCAGAAATGACCGGTATGGTGCCGTCTCTGGTGGTGACCTCGCCGTTTGGGCGTACGCAGCCAAACTTTGCGTTGCGTGGTGTTAGTGTTGCCAACGAATTTAACCCTAACGCAGCCTCACCAATTGGGTTTTATGTTAATGAAGACTATAAGCAGTTTCGCCCTACCCATGGTATGCAGTTGTTTGATCTAGAGCGTATTGAAGTGATTCGTGGCCCTCAGGGTACGCTGTTTGGTCGCAACACGACCGGCGGTGCAATATCAGTCCACACCGAGAAGCCAGAGTTCAATGGCGTTGGTGAATTTGAAGGCTACATTAAGGGTAAGTACGGTAATTACAATCGTTGGAGTGTTGAGGCGGCTGCCGAGACGACCCTGATTGAAGACAAGCTTGCGGTGAGGTTGGCGCTGACTGAAAACCAGGGCGATGGTTACATCGAAAACAAAACGCCGCAAACAATCCAAAGCCTGCCTGAACTACTCACAGGCGCGCCAGGAACTAAAGCCGTATCGGCATTGACCGATGAGGACTACGGCTCGGTTGATGACCGTGCGTACCGCGCAACGATCGTGTGGGCGCCGAGTTATGAATTTGAGGCGATATTTGTCGCGACCCATGGCGAGGCGGAGCCCATCGGGGCAGCCTCTATTGTTAATGAGTTTGGGCCTGCAAATGCGACGGGGGCTTATGCCAATATCTTTGGTTATAACCGTGAAATGTTTGGCGCTACTGATGAAGATGAAGCAGTAGCGGATCAAACCGGTAAGTACACGTCGAGTGCTGATGATTACGGCTTAACCTTGACATGGCAGTTGTCTGATAGCATTACCCTGACATCAATTACTGGGTATCTTGAAGGTGAGATGGGGGTGCCGCGCGATTGTGATGGCCTTCCTATTCAGGCGTGTTTCGTCGACTTCAATTCGGAGTTTGATCAGTTTAACCAGGATCTTAGAGTTTCGTGGGACTTGGGCGATACTCGTGTGATCGCTGGTATCTACTATGGCGAAGATGAAGTTCGCACGCGCAATGACGAAATATTTTTTGGACCACAAGAAGATTTAGCCGGTATACCAACGGCGACTTTTGCCGCTTTAGGGGTGTCAATTCCGTTGGCGCAAGGTATAGCCGATGCGCTCACAGACGCCGGGTTAAGTGCTTTTCCTGCTTTCAATCCGCCGGTTGATTCATATTTTGAGCTAGGTGCGTTTCAAGGTGATCCGGTTTTGTTAGGAACAGGGTTCAGAGCGGTCTCTCAGTTCACTCAAACGCGCGAGTCGCAGGCGATATACTTTGAAGGCGCGCACGATTTTACAGATCAGCTAACGGTCACGTTTGGTTTGCGTTACACCGAAGACGACTTTGAGCTGAGTAATTTACGCTCCACCTTCTACGATCTGCCAACCAACACCGCGCAATACAACGCAATTCCATTAAACCCAGTGCCCGATCAGGCCCAGACGCTCGCTCCGCTTGAGGGGGCTTCGGATGAGTATACAGGGCGCTTAATTGCCGATTATCAATGGACAGACGACGTAATGACTTTTGCGAGCTACAGTCGCGGGTACCGCGCCGGTACTTTTAACGGCAAGGCATCGCAATCGGAATCGCAGGTGACCTTCGTAGAGCCCGAGTTTGTCGACAATTATGAAGTCGGTATTAAATCCCGCTTCTTGGATGAACGTGTACAGGTCAATGCGACGTTATTTTTAGCAAAGTATGACGATCAGCAGGTTCAGGAAGTCCTGGGTGCTACAAGCTTCTTGAGAAATGCTTCAGGGGAAATGAAAGGCCTTGAGGTCGAAGTTGAAGCTGTGGTTAGTGAAACGGTCTATGTCGGTGTGAGTTTTGGTGTTTTAGATACCGAGTATGAAGATGGTGTTGTCGTGAATGGTTTGGACATTGGTGGAAACGAATTCCCCTTTGCACCTTCAAAATCCGCGAGCCTGTTTACCAACTGGGAAATGATGACGATAGGTGATGGGACGTTGGAGTTATCCGGCGTTGTACGTTATCAGGACAACATTTGGTTTGATCCATTCAATGATTCAAAGACCAGCTTGAATGGCCCTGGTGATTCGAATCAATCACAAGATGCCTATACGTTGCTTGATATGCGTTTGTCGTATCTGTCGGATGATGTGGAGCTATCACTCTGGGGCAAGAACTTAACCGATAAAGTTTATTACGTTTCAGGTTTTGATACGTCGGCGTTTATGGCAGACGACTTAGTGCGCGGCGAGCCCAGAACTTATGGAGTCGAGGCGAGATACAACTTCTAATGGCCGTTCTCTCTGAGGTTAGCTTGACTAACTAAAGGTCATCTTATGGCTGGCCGAAAGGCCGGCCTTTTTTATTTTCGATTAAATTTTTAACCGGTATCGGGTGGGATTGTTATGTTGGTGCATGAGCATTTGGAGTACTTTTCACGGGCGTACAGAGATAGCCCTTGCCTAATCCAAGGGCAGCACAATATTACCTACGGACAGTTGCATCTTTTAATTAGTCAGTACGCGCAAGCATTACAGGCCCGGGGAGTTGTCGCCCATCAACGTGTTGCAGTTTTGTCAGAAAATTCGATAGAGCAGCTAATCGTATTTTACGCTTGCGTAAGGCTTGGTGCGGTGTATTTACCGCTGAACTTCCGTCTTGCCGCCAAAGAGCTGGATTATATCGTCGGCGACGCAGATGCTACGGTGTTGTTGGTCGGTAGTGAGTCACTGATGCCTGCAGTAAGAGCGATGGCGTGCACTAACCAGCTTGATGTTGTGGTTTTAGCAGGTGAGGTGAAGTCTCAAGAGTGCTCAAAATCTGAATTTCTACAAGCGGGCAGCGGTGTTCAATTATTGCCTTTGTCTGTACTTGAAGACGATACGGTATACCAAATGTACACCTCGGGAACGACTGGGCGCCCCAAAGGTGTGATGATTTCGCATCGGCAGTTGGTTTCGTTTCTTTCCGCCTACGCGACAATGCCACCGCACAGAGCGGAGGGCACACCGCATTTGGCTGTTGCGCCTTTATTTCACGCTGCTGCATTTACGTTGGCGTTGGCGGCGCTGTCTATTGGCCGCCCCGTTGTCATTTTGCCGCAATTTGAGCCTTTAAAGGTGCTGCAGTCCATTGAGACCTACCGCGTGAGCGATACATTGTTGGTGCCTGCGATGTTGCATGCCGTTGTTGCTGCTGCAAAACAGTTTACGGGTGACTTGAGCTCGTTGCTGAGCGTTACTTATGGGGGTTCTCCTATTTCGGTGTCTCAGCTGGTCGATGCAGTGGAGACGTTAGGTTGTGATTTTCAGCAAGGCTTTGGCATGACCGAAATGGTGACGGGTGTAATTTGGTTGACGCCTGACGATCATCGCCGAGCATTAGCCACGCAACCGGAATTGTTGCGATCTTGCGGGCGTGTGGCGCCTTTTAATCAGGTTAAGGTTGTGGATCCAGAGACTCGTCAGGACTGCCCCAGCGGTGAGGTTGGTGAGATTCTGTTAAGTGGGGCCCAAATGATGCAGGGCTATTGGCGATTGCCAGAAAAGACCGCAAGCGCTCTAGAGGGGGGGTGGTATCACAGTGGGGATGCCGGTTATCTGGATGATGATGGTTATCTATACATCAAAGATAGGCTCAAAGACATGATCGTCAGTGGTGGTGAAAATGTTTATCCCGCTGAGGTGGAAGCCGCGCTGGTTACTCACGAGGGTATTGCTGATGTTGCCGTTATTGGTGAGCCGGATGAAAAATTCGGTGAGGCCGTGGTTGCTGTATGTGTTGCTACTGAGGGACAGCTGCCTAGTGACAGTGCATTGATCGACTTTTGTCGAGACCATATTGCCGGCTACAAGATACCTCGCAAATACCGCTTCGTAGAGGCCTTGCCTCGCAATGCAGCGGGAAAAGTACTTAAAGATCAGCTGCGTAATGCTTGACGGATGTCACTGTAGGGTACGTTGACGCTACTTAATCACCTTGATGATTGGTGGTATGATCAGCCATCAAATTCAGTCGAGAGTGGTCGGTAATGGTGGTTAAGAAGGGCGATAAGTCTGCAGGTGTCAAAAATGCCGCTAAAGGTGGAGGGCGTCAAAGGGCGTCGCGTATGTCGCCTGAACAGCGCAGGTTGCAGCTCTTAGAGTGTGCTTTGAGCGCGTTTGCTGAGCGAGGTTTAGGTGAGGCGAGCCACAGCGATTTGGCGGAGAGGGCAAATGTTTCGGTGCCGACGACTTTTCATTATTTTCCGACTCGCGAAAGTTTAACGGGTTCGGTGATTGAGGAGGTTGCTCGGTTTCTGATTGAGGACTTTGTGGAGGTTCGAATTGTCAGGCCTGACGGGCCTACGGCGAAATCCGTGGGGGAAATGTTATTGGCCTTCTCCGAGGCGATAGATCTTCACCCAGATTATATCCGCATCTGGTTGCAGTGGAGTGCCAGTGTGCAAAGCCCTGTTTGGACCGAGTATGTTGCGTTTGAAAAAAAGGCATTGCGTGCACTGAAGGTCTTGTTGTTACGCGGGCAAAGGGATGGGTCGTTGCACCCTGAACTTGACTGTGATGTCGCCTGCCGAGTGATTTTAAGTTGTGCGCATATGGTGGCGCACATGAAGTTTGGTAAAAGTACGCGGGAAGATATCGAGCGTGCGGTCGATTCCGTTGTTTATGGGTATTTGGGAGGGTATCGCCACTCGATTTAATGCAGTGTTTTGCAGGCTTTCCGCTTTTTTAGTGATCGATAAACAGGAAAGTCTCATGTCTTTAATTCTTCAAGGTGGCTGTCGTTGCGGCCAGGTTCGTTATACCTCTTCATCTCCGGCGTTGGATGTCCGTGCGTGTCACTGTCGTGATTGTCAGTATGCGTCGGGCAGCGCGTTTTCGACAGTTGCTTATTTTCCGCGGGCGAGTGTCGAGCTGCATGGCAAACTAGCTTCCTACAGCGTTAAAGGCTCCGATGGCCTCACGGTTAATCGTTTATTCTGCCCTGACTGCGGTACACCCATGTGTAGCGAGCTTGTTGAGCTGCCTGATCTCATATTTATCAAGGTTGGGACACTAGATGATCCCAATTCGGTGGAGCTGGGAGGGCACATGTGGTGGCGGTCGAAGGTTGAGTGGTTAAAGATTGCGGACGACTTGGAAAAGTTGCCTGCTAATCCCCCGTTATAAACGCGTATTCACGCAATAGATCGGGACAGTCCCGATATCAATCAATGAACAGAGGTGAGAAACCATGCGGGAAGCTGTGATGGAGGTTCAGGCCGGAAGCAATCTAGCGGATGCAGACGATGTGGCAACCAAGACATCAGAAATGGTACGAGTGCTTGATGCACAGGGCGGGGCGTTTGTTGCTAACGGCTATCCGACACTTGAGCAGCGTCGGGATCGACTGGATCGTGCAATAGCGTTGTTAGAGGAAAATCGTCAGCAATTATGTGACGCGGTTAAGCGCGATTATGGCCATCGACCGGAATTTCAGACGACAGTTGCGGATATTTTTATGGCACTCGATAGTTTGAAATACTGCCGCAAGCATACCAAAAAATGGATGCGACGTGAAAACAGAGGCGCTAAGTTCCCGTTTAATATATTAGGCGCTAAAGCTTATATTCACTATCAGCCTGTGGGTGTTGTGGGTATCGTCGCGCCTTGGAACTTCCCGATTCAGTTAACGTTCTCGCCGTTGGCCAATGCATTATCAGCGGGAAATCGAGTGATGATTAAGCCGTCGGAACTCACGCCGCATACTTCAGAATTACTGCAAAACTTGGTGGCGAAGTATTTCGATGAAACACAAGTGAGTGTTTTTACGGGCGGGGTTGATATCGCCGAGGCGTTTAGTGGCTTGGCGTTTGATCACTTGGTTTTCACCGGCGCACCGTCTGTTGGAAAGCATGTTATGGCGGCGGCAGCCAAAAACTTAGTTCCAGTCACCTTAGAGCTCGGGGGTAAGTGCCCAGTCATCGCGGGTGAAGGTGTTAACGTTAAAGAGTTGGTTGAGCGAGTCATGACGTTCAAAACACTTAACGTTGGTCAAATTTGTTTGGCTCCTGATACTCTGTTTATAAAGAAAGAATTATTGGGAGAGTTTATCGAGTTAGCAAAGGGCTGGGTGCGAGAATGTTTTCCCGATTTTGCCAGCAATCCAGATTATGCGTCGATTATTAATGAGCGTCATTATCAACGTTTGATGTCATACGTCACGCAGGCGCAAGCACTGGATGTGGAAGTGGTAGGTTTGGCCGCAGAGGGAGATATTGGCGACAGCGGTGGTCGTAAGATTCAACCGACATTATTCATTGACCCGCCAGATCATTCGTTGGCAATGCTCAACGAAATTTTTGGGCCGTTGATGCCTGTGAAGACCTACAGTGACATTGGTGAGGTGATTGACTATCTCAATCGCAACGAGCGGCCACTGGGTTTGTATTATTTCGGTCGTTCGCGTACGGAGATTGACCGTTTTCAATATGAGACGGTGTCTGGCGGGATGGTGGTTAACGATGTGGCGTCGCATGTCCTGCAAGATAACATGCCGCTTGGCGGCGTAGGTCACAGTGGCATGGGGTCATATCACGGGTTCGACGGATTTAAGCGGCTAAGTCACGCGCGCGGTACTTACGAGCAAGGTCTCTTCAGTGCAGCAGGTTTATTTAAAGCACCTTACAAGGCTTCGACTCTAAAGTTGATCAGTAAAATTATGGGTTGATTGTTGGACGTAAAAAAACCGGCGAATACGCCGGTTTTTTTTGCTTTGGTTTTTGTTACGCTATCGCAGGTTGGGAGCTTGAGGAGGCCTGCTTCCCAGGGAGTATCGTGCTGACTGCCCACACGCTGTATAGGGCCGCCCCAATACTAATAAGAGTCGCAGCTTGCACCAGTAATGGGTTGGACGTTGGCCAGTGCAGTGCGATAATCATTGGCGAGCCCATGCCAAAGTTGACCATAAAAAATGTGCACGGAAAGATAATAAATAGGCTTAATAGCACCCGTTTAGATTTGGCTTTTTCACGTAATAGGTTTGCGATTAGTGCGTAAAAAATGACTTGAGTTGCCTCCAGTATACCAATCACGAGGGGGTACTCGAGTATACGAAATGCGTGGGGTCCCCAGTATTCGTAAGCACCTCCCTGAATAGCAATGATTTCGAACGCCATCGACATAGCCAGTGCAATGGCAAACCATCGAAATAATCCATCGCGTCCTAGACCATTGCGCAGACGTTCACACAACAGCATGGCAGTGCCTGAGTATAGGATGACGTAACCGCTGTGAGTCCAGTTGGGTTGCGGGATATCGAAGGCGGTGAAGTGACTCCAAATGCCAGGGGTATAAAACCACAGCATCATACCGACATCGTAGAGTGGCTCGGCGTAAGCGCCCACCAAGCCGGCCAGCACCAATAGGCTATAAAATGGCGATTTATCGCGTTTATCTTTAGCAATGGCCATCGCAAGCATAATGGCGGCAATGCTCCAGCTGGCGTAGGTCAAGATGGACTGCATAACAAGATTGAGCTCGTGGTCGACGGGGGCGCCTATCATAAAACTCTCCTTTCGTTGTATTGATGTTTTAAGTATTTTGTTCTGGGTTTAACCAGAATTTTTGTGGGCCAGCGGCGGCTCCCAGCTGGATTGCGACATCGCGGTAATTCCAGTAGGTGAATTCGCGAACAATTTTACGGTCGCGATAGCAGTGAAATGTAATGCCGCGGGTGTGGGTGGTTTTGCCTTTACAGCCAGTGATACCCAAAAAATCGTCCATGTTATGTTGTGCACGCCAGACCCAGTTCATTACCGCCCATTCGTCATAATCATGGTCGATGCCTAATAGCGTATCCTTCGACCACATTCCCCACTCTTCGCTTGAGTAGCCTTCGGGCTTTTGCGGCCGCGCAATAGCTCGCCGATCTGACGCTAATCCACCGTCATAGCGAATAATATCGAACTGATGAACGCCCATCGGAGAGTCGGGGCCGGCATCATTAAATGGAACAAAAGCGCGGTGTAAGGTTTCTTTGTCGTCAATGGCCTGAAAAAAGGTGATGTCTTCAAACACAAAATCGTCGGCGTAATAGTGAATGATCTCATCGGCGCCACCGGTAAAGAAGGTGTCGATCCAATCTTCCCCAGTTGACATGCCCATGCGGCCTTTACCGCGAAATCCGCTGTTGCTGGTGCCGCCGCCGAACGCAACTGATGGTGTTAGCCCCGCCACTAAAATACTGGCGCCCAAGGTTTTTAAGGCTTTACGACGAGAAGTTTTGGGAGGATTCTTGACCTGATCCAGATACGCTAAGTGCATAGTAGTTTATCGCTCTAGTTATGTATTAATTCATATAGCTCAATTAATAATGAGAATAACGTCCCTTATAATTGTAGCCTTTTGTGCGCATCAAAAATAAGCGCTTTTATTATTTGAGTTGAGCTCATTAGTGATCCTAGCCGGTATTGATTTATTTATCAATACTGTCATTGCTCTATTGACACAAAGGTCAATAAGGTTTTAATCTCTATTGATCTTGATGTCAATACGGTGGAGGTGGCGCCTTAGGGGGTGCCAGTTTGATGTTAGGAGGGCTTGGCTTAGGGACTACTCTGTGGGCAGGCAGAACATAAAATAATAAATCCGGAGAAACTATGATTACTTATAAAAATAAATTATCGGCTGCCGTGTTGCTGGCCACAGCGAGCCAATGGGTGGCCGCGGCACCTGCCTTGGAGGAGGTTGTGGTTACGGCCACTAAGGTGGCCGAGTCGCAGCAGACGATACCTCTGGCAATCACCGCACTAGACTCGGTGGCCTTGTCACAAAAGGGGATTGTCGAGACATCGGACATGTCGGGTATGGTGCCTTCTTTGGTTGTGTCGTCGCCTTATGGCCGCTCGCAGCCCAATTTCGCCCTGCGTGGTGTCAGTGTGGCTAATGAGTTTAATGCCAATGCAGCTTCGCCAATCGGTGTTTATGTCAATGAGGACTATAAGCAGTTCAGACCAACACACGGAATGCAGCTGTTCGATCTTGAAAGAATAGAGGTTATTCGTGGCCCGCAGGGTACGTTATTTGGACGCAATACTACAGGTGGTGCTATTTCGGTTCACACCAAAATGCCGGAGATGACGTCAGCGGGTGACTTTCATGGGTATATCAGCGGTCGATACGGTAATTATAATCGCTGGAACCTTGAGGGTGCAGTCGATGCAACCTTGATTGAAGATGTTCTGGCAATCAGAGCGGCGTACACTGAAAATCAAGGTGACGGGTATTTAAAAAATAAAACGCCTTCCACAATTCCAAGCATGGTTGATTTGCTAACAACGGGCGCATCGACGAAGCCGGTTAACGCAGTCACTAATGAGGACATGGCCTCGATTGATGACTCAGCGGGTCGGCTCACCGTTCTGTTTACGCCAACAGATGATTTCGAAGCTCGCTTTGTCGCCACCATCGGCCGTTCAGAGCCTTGGGGAACGGTGCCCATTAGTAATGAGTTTGCCGATATTAACGGCGACGGTCTGACCGAGAATGTGTTTGGTTACAGTCGTGCCATGTTTGGATTGGATGATGACGAGGTTGTAACCGATCAGAATGGAAAGTATATCGCTGAGGCTGATGACTATACGTTAACATTGGAGTGGTCGCTGTCAGACAGCCTGTCACTCACAACAATCACTGGTTACCAAGAGGGTAAGTACGATATTCAAAATGACTGTGACGGTATGCCAATAGCGGCTTGCTACGCACATTTTAAGTCGGACTTTGACCAATTTAATCAAGATCTGCGTCTGACGTGGCAAGGCGATAATACCAAATTAATTGTCGGCGCTTATTATGGTGAAGATGAGGTTGCGACCGACAATGACCAAACGTTTTTTGCGCCGCTTGAAGACCTCGCCGGTATTCCTAAAGCGGCTTTTGACGCGCTGGCCGCGACCACGCCTCTGGCCGCAGGAATATCGGCGGCGATGGATTACGCTGGTATTGCTGAGTTTCCCGCATTTAATCCACCGGTAGCCTCGTACATGGAGTTGGGCTCTTTTGTGGCGGGCTCTGCCGATCCTACGAGTTCTTTATTTGGTATTTTGGCGACTGGCTTTCAAACAAATTCTTCCTTTACCCAGCGCCGCGAATCTAAAGCGGTTTACGCAGAGATTGCACACGAGTTGAGTGAAGACCTTCGTTTAACGGCAGGGCTGCGCTATACCGAAGATGATTTCACTCTGGCGGATGTTCGCTCGACATTTTATAACGTTAACGGTGTCGCACAGTTTAACGCTATTCCACTTGCGGCTGCTGCGAATACCAGCCTGACGATGGATGATCTAGAGGGTTCATCTGATGAGGTAACAGGCAGGGTCATGGTTGATTACCACCTTCACGACAGTGTCATGCTGTACGCGAGTTACAGTCGTGGCTATCGAGCTGGTACATTTAATGGCTTAGCGTCTCAGTCGGTGACGCAGGTGACGTTTGTTGAGCCAGAATTTATTGATGCTTATGAATTCGGCGTCAAGTCACGATTGCTCGACGACAGTTTACAGTTAAATGTGGCCGCCTACTTTAATGATTATGCCGATCAGCAGGTGCAGGAGGTGGTGGGTGCAACGACCTTTCTACGTAATGCCAGTGGTGAGATGCGCGGTCTTGAAATAGAGCTCGAAAGCAACATTACAGATGATGTCTATGCGTCGTTGAGCGCAGGTTACTTAAAATCAGAGTATGACGATGGTGTCGTGATTAATGGCTTTGATATTGGCGGTAATCAATTTCCGTTCGCGCCCGAGGTGACGGCAAATCTGTTTGTGAATTGGCGCATTATGGAGATCGCCGATGGCGATTTAGAGTTGTCTACTACGGTGCGCTATCAAGATGATACGTGGTTTGATCCATTTAACGATGATAAGACATCGCTTAATGGCCCTGGTGAGTCAAAGCAGGGGCAGGAGGCATATACCTTGCTGGATGCGCGTCTGGTTTATACGGCTGAAAATCTGGAGCTTGGCGTGTGGGGCAAGAATTTAACCGATAAATACTACAAGGTTTCTGGTTTTGATACGTCATCTTTTGGCTACGATCACGCCATTCGTGGCGAGCCGCGCACCTATGGTATCGAGGCTCGGTACAAGTTTTAAGGTCTGCTAGAGCCAGCGGTCCAGCTCGGGCGGATAACGCCTATTGCTGGGCTTTTTTTCGCTCTAAATTCATATTGATATGCGGGTCAATACTGGTTATATTGATCTTAATATCAATAAAGGTCTGGGCGCTGCTCGATGATTAGGCAGTTACCAGAGTTATAAATCGTGAGGGATAGTTAAGTGTCTGTAACCCGTAGCAGGGCATCTAAGAAAGCGTCGTCTTTTTCCTATATTAAGCCTGCCAAGCGCAGAGCGACCCAGTATGAAGAGATCACACTGCACACACAGTGGGATCCTAAAAATTTTGCTGCACAGGGCTGGTTTAACTACGACAAAAATGGTCGGCCCATCTGGAATGATGATTCGACGTTGTTACGTGCAACCGACTGGTGGGCGTATCGAGACCCAAGTGCGGAGTGGTTCAAGCCGTTTGTAAAACGCCAAGCCGATACCGGCCGCGCGATTGAGCAGGCCGTTGCCGGTGCAGCTCGCGCGTCTTTATTTGATGGCTTTAATGGCCTGTGGCTGGATTTTCTAAGCAATGATTATTGTGCTTATCGCTACGCCGAATATGGCATGTTTATGGCGTTTTGCCAGGCTCAACGAGAGGCCGGCTCTGACGTGATTGCACAACCTATAGTGTTTCAGGCGGTAGAAAAAGATCGTCACGCACAAGACATCACACTCTATGGTTTGGAATTGGAAAAGCATATTGAAGGCTTTTCGGATGCAGGTTGTAAGCAAGTCTGGCTGGAGGCGAAGCATTGGCAGCCCGCGCGTAGGCTGATTGAGCGTCTACTGGCAGCGCGCGACTGGGGTGAGATTAATATCGTCATTAATTGCTTAGTAGAGCCACTGTTTTCTTCACTGTTTAACCGTGAGTTAGTACTGCGAAATGCCTCAGTGCATGGCGACAGCGTTACCTCCGTGATTGCAGAAGGTGCGGAGGCCGATCGCGAAGTTCGGCGTGTCACTACCGATGCATTCATTGCTTTGTTGTGCGAGCAGGCTCCAGAAAACCGAGATGTTATTAACGCGTGGCTGGTCGAATGGATTGATGACGTGCGGGCCGCCTGTGAAGGCTTGGCGCCTTTGTTTTCTCGTATGCCCAATGCGGCAGTCAGTTTTGAACAAGCTTACAAACGTGTGAATAGGGATTTTGATCGCATTAAAGTCAGCCTTGATCTGGTGTTGGTGTAAGGAGTGATATGAGTAATTTACAACCCAATAATTCGGTATCGGTAAAATTAATCGGCGGCGAAGAAGCAGAGATAATCGCCGATTATATGCTCGATAACATCCCTGAACTAAGCGTCGAGGATCACGAGTCCTATCTGTCTTTAACCGTTGATAATCAAACGTTGCGCTTTGATATGGAAAGTCTTAGCGCCGAAATGGGATACCCCTATTCAACGTCAAAATTCTTGGCTGTTCTAACCACGTATAAAGGCGATATTGAAGTGGGCGACGATTTTGTCGCCGTACATGTATTTTCGCCCAATAATTAACAGATATTGAGAGCTTGATATGAAAATCACAGAAGCGTACGACCGAGTCAAAGACCTCGAGTGGGAACCTACTTATATTACCCCAGAACAAAAATCGGTAGAGACAACGCGGTTTTTTATTAAAGATACCAAGCCTAACGACCCGTTTAAAACATTTGTGCGTGAGTATTGTGAGCAAGAGCTTGAAAAAGATGACCGTCACTATGCGCTGCTAGAAGCATCAACTCGACTCAGTACAGGCGAGCCTGATGCACGCTGGATGGAGGGTATGAAATTCGGATTGTCGAATTTGGTCGGCGTTGAATACGCCGCCGCCCGCGCGATGGGGCGAATGGCGAGAACGGTTGCGCCGGTTGAATTGCGTCAAGGTTATATGATGCAGATGCTCGATGAGATGCGTCACTCGAACCTTGAGATGAATGTGATTCGCCATCATATGCGTAACTGGAAAGATCCTGTTGGGTATGACATTGCCGCAAAAGCCAACGCCAACAGCGTAGGCAGTGCCATATTTCGCTCAATGGTTGAGGATTTGATGACCAGTGACCCTGTTGAGACTTCGATTGGGTTGCAGGTGTTTATCGAAACAGCTTATACCAACTTATTTTTTGTGGGGCTGTCTTCGGCTGCTGCGGCGCACGGTGATGACATGATGGCGTCGACCATGATGACGATCCAGTCTGACGAGGCTCGCCACATGGCTAATGGTTGGTCGACTTTGAGTGCGCTCCTGAGTGATGATCGCAATATACCGATGATCCAAGAGGCGATGGACAAATGGTCGTGGCGGATCCATTGCAGTTTTGGTACGGGCAACATGTTATTTTCCGACTATTTTGTTAACAAGCGTACGGAGTCGGGTAAAGAGATGACTATGCGCTGGGTCATGGACGATTTTTATGGTGGGTTCTATCAAAAACTCGAAAAATTCGGCATAAAGCCGCCAAAGTTTCTCGATCAAATGGTCACCGACCTGGACTGGACCTCTCACACAACGGCTGTGTATTTATTTGGCGCTTGGCCGGTGTTCTTTCATCGTTTCGATGGCTTGAACGAGAACGATTTTGAATGGTTTGAAGAGAAGTACCCCGGTTTTACAGAGAATTTTGGTGCTTTCTGGGAGGCCTATAACGACTGTAAAGACCCCGATAATCGTAAATTGATTCTGAAAGAGCTAGGTGGGTTGCCAAATTTTTGCCAAGTATGTAATCGGCCAACGATCTTTCCGCGACAAGATTTAGCACGCCCACGTTCGGTTCTATTTCGTGGTAAAGACTATTGCTTATGTTCGGATGGTTGTGAACATATTTTCCGCAAAGAAGCCGATCGATACGTCGGCTCAAAGAGCTTTTATGATCTGTACGAAGGGAAAGAGCTATCAGAAGTGATTCAGGCGCTAGGTTATGTCCGCGATGATGGAAAAACCTTAATGGCCCAGCCTGAGCTCAATCCCAAGCGCATGTGGACGCTTGATGATATCAAGGCGTGTGACTACGTGGTTGAGCGCCCGCCGATGCCGCCGAGAAGTGAACCGGAGGTGGTATGAGTTATCTGGTCAGGCTTGAGCCTTTCGCGGTGGAATTCCCGTGCCAAGATGATGAAACCGTTTTGGAGGCCGCCTTTAAGGCGGGTCTTTCAATGCGTCACGGTTGTAAGCATGGTGGGTGCGGTGCCTGTAAGGTTCAGGTGGTCGAGGGCTATGTCGAGCACAATGATCATGCAACGGCCATTTCGGAGGAAGAAATAGACAGCGATATTGCTCTGTTGTGTTGCGCGCTGCCCGAAGAAGATCTGGTGCTGCAGTTAAGTGACGATTATAGCGAACAAGAGCTAACGCCAGAATTTCCAGTGGCTCAATACACCGTAACACTCGAAGCACTTAACTGGGTGACGCACGATATTGCTCACGTTGTTATGCGTTGCAATACGGATCAAAACTTCAAATTTTCATCTGGCCAATATTTGGAGGTAAGTAAAGCTGAAGAGGGCCAGTGGCGTGCATTCTCTATGGCAAATGCGGATGGAGATTCACGCCTTATTGAGTTATTGATTAAACAAATACCGAGCGGTTATTTTAGTCACTACCTTAAGAACGAGGCAAAGCCTGGTGATGCATTAGAGATTCGAGGACCTTATGGCCAATTTGGTGTTGTCGATACACATGCGCCAATCATTATGATTGCCGGTGGCTCGGGTATGGCACCGATTATGTCAATGTTGAGACAGTTAGCCGCCGAAAAATCCCTGCGAGAAATAGTGTTCTTTTACGGGGCTCGTACTCAGCGTGATCTATTCTGGGGCGCGCAAATTCGATCGTTGGCGGCAGACTTAGAGAACTTTAATTATTATCCAGCACTATCGAATCCAGAGGACGACTTGTGGGCTGGCGAAGTCGGTTTAATCACAGATGTTGTGCGGCGGATAACACCGGAGTCGCTACGCAATAGTGAGGGTTATCTTTGTGGTCCTCCGGGCATGATTGATGCCGCCGTTGATGTGCTTAAAGACAAAGGTATGTTTAGCTCACGGATACGCTTTGACAAATTCTTAACGACCGCTGGTTGAGAATAATCAGACGTTAGTGGCGGGGTAAAGAGTGCGGTGAATAGGCCTTTTATGGTATCTTTTCAGGCTTTATTGCTAAATAAGGTACCTGCGCTGTGGTTAAGAAGGCTTCCGTTTCTCGTGTGACCAAAAAAACGACGAATAGCGGTTCGGATGGTAAGCCTCGTGCGCGAGCCGTTCGCATGTCACCCGAGGCACGAAAAGCACAATTACTCGCCAGTGCGTTAAGTATTTGCGCCAAAAAAGGTATTGGCGAAGCCTACCACAGTGATGTCGCTGAAATGTCAGGGGTCTCGGTACCGACCACGTTCCATTACTTTCCTACGAAAGAGAATATGGTGGATTCGGTCATTGCCGAGATTTCTCGTTTCTTAATACACGAGGTTGTCGAAAAGCACTTTGAAGATAGTGCCGCCGCGCCGGACATCATTATCAATATTCTGATGGAGTTTTGCGATACGATCGATCGCCATCCCGACTACATTCAAGTGTGGTTAGAGTGGAGTGTGGCTATTCGTGGGCGCCTGTGGGCTAGCTACCTGGAGTTTTATAAGCATGCAACCGGTGGTGTCAAAGTCGTTTTACTGCGTGGTGCACGCGAGGGAACTATTGCCCAGTCGGTAAATGCTGAGTTAGCTTCGCGAGTGATTGTGGGTGCGGCGCACATGATTGCTCAAATGCGGTTTGCGGGATCATCACGCGACGACGTGTTAGAAACTGTGACGTCATTGGTGGATGGGTATATCGCCGGTGTTTAACAAAAATATCTTGGCGTACTGAGTGTACGCCGAGAGAGTTTATCGATGTACTTAGCGTTTTTGATGATGAGCTTTTAATGCCGAAAAGCATTGGCGGACTTCATTAACAAATAGTTCGGGTTGTTCAAAAGCCGCAAAATGTCCGCCTTTTTCAGTTTCGCTCCAGTAAAAAATATCGCGATAATAGCGTTCGGCCCAGCGCTGTGATGGGCGAAATATTTCTTTGGGAAAGATGCTCACGCCCGTTGGTAAATTAACAGTTTTCCCAGCAATATCAGCGAGACTTTCCCAGTAAAGTCGCCCAGCGGACGCACCTGTTTTGTTGATCCAGTACATCATGATATTGTCGAGTATCCTATCGAGCTCTATGGCGTCTTCCGGTTGACCGTTATTGTCGGTCCAAGCGTAGAACTTTTCGTAAATCCACGCAGCGAGCCCAACAGGGGAGTCGACAAGGCTGTAGCCGATGGTTTGCGGACGTGTTGATTGTTGTTTCGCATAGCCGCTGTCATGATCTTGGTAAAATGCCATATCATCCAGTGCAGCCTTTTCTTGTGGTGTGAGCTGATCCATGGTCGATGTATCGGGCTCTACCATGAGCATATTTACGTGAATGCCTAAACACTCTGGCGGTGCAAGCTTTCCAATGGCGGAGGTAACGACAAAGCCCCAGTCGCCGCCTTGAGCGACAAATTCTCGATAGCCAAGGCGTTTCACTAGAGTTGTCCAAGCCTTCGCAATACGCTCCACGTTCCAGCCGGTCGATGTTGGTTTTTGTGAAAACCCAAAGCCTGGTAAAGACGGAATGATCAGGTGGAATGCGTCGTCTGCAGTACCTCCGTGTTTTTCGGGTTCCGTTAGGGGTTCAATAACATCGGCAAATTCGATGATAGAGCCAGGCCAGCCGTGCGTCATAATCATTGGCGTGGCGTTTTTATGAGGTGAGCGAATGTGTAAAAAGTGGATATCGAGGCCGTCGATTTCGGTTTTGAAGTGTGGCCAACGATTAAGGTTTCTTTCGCAGCGTGACCAATCGTATTGGTCTTCCCAGTAGCTGCAAAGTTGTTTGAGCTTTTCCAGCGGTACGCCTTGGGACCAATCGTTAACGGTTTCTTTTTCTGGCCAGCGAGTGAGCGCTAAGCGCTGCTTAAGATCTTGCAGAGTATCGTTAGAAACTGATATTTCGAATTTGCGCACATCGATGGTCATAAACACGGTCTCCCTTATTATCGAGTTAACAATACACCACAATTGATATATTTATCAATAGCGTTTTGATGGTCTCGAGAAGTGATTTTGTATCATCAGGTCTTGGCTGAAATTTGTGCAGCTGGGGATATCTGCTAATAGTTAGTCATGGCAGCGATGCAGCTACTTGTGGGTGAAAAGAGTTGATAGATGTTATGCGGCAGTCTCTAAATTCGACAAGCGTAAAACTTTTTCTAGCGATGATGCTTTGGCCTATTTGCTGTGCGGCCTCCGCCAATCGAGTTATCGATGTTGCTTGTTATGAACTGCCGCCGTTTTTTATGAATGTGGAAAACGGAATGCTTACAAGTGGAGCCGGTGTTGCGCGGTTATCAGCGGTATTTGATGAGTTATCTAGGGGTCCCAGGGTTTTTGCCTCCAAATATTGCAAAAACCTCTGCAGCCCCCGTCATTCCTGGCCTGTAGAGGACTATTAATTTTAATTTAGCCCAAATTTCGGTATCTTCTTCGACCTTTAGGTCAAAGAATGAGCAGAAACAAACGGCTATCAATTCTCACTGCCGGTGAAATCGAGGATTTATACAGCGCCCCTTCCTTCAACGAGTCTTATCAACGGTTTTACTTCACGCTGAATGATAAAGAACTGGAGGAGCTATCCAGAATACGACAACGCAAGTACCGTTGTATCGCCATTGCATTGTTGGGCTACTTCAAGTGCAAACCTATCTTACTCAACCCGACCTATAAATCCATGCAGGATGACTTGGTATTTATTGCGCAGCATCACTTTGCTGGTCTGAAATTTCGGCGCTTTAGCCTGAAAGCGGACCAAAAATCCCGCATCTATGAACGTATTTTATTCATTATCGGTTTCGAAAACTGGAAAGATAAGGAACATCAACCCCGGCTTGTTGAACACTTACTGGTCTGCGCTGAAAGCTG
>CERE01041690.1_pt1 | contig 36812 bp, 35 predicted proteins | sample 530911 | NCBI WGS metagenome assembly CERE01 (sample SAMEA2621092, study PRJEB7988) | marine metagenome | biome: marine biome (ENVO:00000447); feature: mesopelagic zone (ENVO:00000213); material: "saline water (ENVO:00002010), including plankton (ENVO:xxxxxxxx)" | depth 800 m
ACCGACAGCCAAAAAACCATTCTGGTCGCCGACGACGATCCCGATACGTTGACCCTTCTCTCAGCCCAATTGCAGAATCATTGCAACATTGTCACCGCCGACAATGGTTCAGACTGTATCGAACTGGCCACGAGTATTGCCCCAGACTTAGTCTTACTTGATATTCATATGCCCTCTATCGACGGCTTAGAAGTCTGTCGACAATTGCGACAGCACCCCAACACCGCCACTCTGCCAATCATCTTAATCTCTGCCGAAGATCGCGCCCAACAAATAAAGCTCGGCAAGCAAGTGGGCGCCAATGATTGCCTCGAGAAGCCTCTGGATGAGAACAAAATGCTAGCCAAAATTAACCGCTATCTCACTTAAAATAGCAGAGAGAGCAAGCCGATAGTTTAGGGGACTTCGGCAGGGATATTACAACTGGTTATTGCTACACTCTCTTTTAATACTCTCTAGTTTAAGCTTGGCTCGCTTTTGTGACTGATTAGACGGTAAAGACGTCAAGCACTGGATTACCATCTAGGCTGTAGTCCATTACCGCTAGAGTTTGCTATGTCTATTCCATCGATAACGAAACACCCTGTACTCGCAATCCTTCTAATGTTCGCTGCAAACTCCAGCTGGACCGAAGAATCAACGCCTTGGATTTTGGCAAAATATGATCTCAACGGCGATGAAAAGATTACTCAAGCTGAAGTCAGTCAGAAAAAACAGCTGCTATTTTCGAGAATGGATGCCAATCAAGACGGCGATATCACGTTCGAAGAATACCAAACCACCGATCAAAACCGACGTGCAGCTCTCTTAAAAGCTCGCTTTAGTAAGCTTGATGACAATCACGACGGGCAAGTCAGCGAAAAGGAGTACGCCGCCTTCATGGGCATGTTTAACAGCTTCGACAGCAATGGGGACGGCACTCTGAGTGAGGCGGAAGTTGGCCTTCAAACTGACACAGAAGCTCAAATCACGCGCTGCTTGTTATGGTTCTGCCTGCGCACAGATCTCGATTGATAAGACCAGGGCATGGATCTCTATGCCCGCTTTTAGGGTCGCTCCCTTTATACCTGTGTTTTTACGGTAGTAACCTGTAGCCCGTAGCCCGTAGCCCGTAGCCCGTAGCCCGTAGCCCGTAGCCCGCAAATTCTGTCGTCTAGCGGCCGTTATACCAAGTCACTTCTCGCGAGTACTTATCCACCTGATCGGCGACATTCAAAATCAACGCAAACAAGGCCATCCGCACCAAAACCCCATTGTCAGCCTGACGAAAAATCGCCAGATTGGGATTGAGGTTTAAATCGTTATCAAGCTCATTGGCGTCCTCTCGAGAATCTCGAGGCAATGGATGCATAATGACCGTATTCGGCTCGCAGTACTGAGTATAGATGGCCTGATTGAGACGAAATTGACCCCGGTATTGATTCGCTTCTTCTTTTGACGCGAAGCGCTCTTCCTGAATGCGCGTGGCATAGGCAATATCCACAGCGCCGATACCATTAGCCAGATCTTGAGAAATAACCACATCGATACCCGCCTCTCGCATCGATTCTAGCACCGCTTCGGGCATGGCTAACTCGACGGGTGATACCAACGTTACATGCACGTTCTGATACAAACACAAGAGCTTACACAAGGAGTGGACCGTTCGACCGTGCTTCAGATCGCCAATCATGGCAATGCGCAAACCATCAATACTGCGACCCCGATCGGCCAGCTCTTTGCGAATAGTGTACAGATCCAATAGCGCCTGACTGGGATGCTCATTGGCACCGTCGCCACCGTTAATCACCGGCACCCGACTGGCTTCGGCAAATTCGGCGACAGATCCAGATTCTGGATGGCGCATACAGATCACATCGCTGTAGCCAGACAATACCCGAGCGGTATCGTAGAGCGACTCACCTTTGGCTATCGCAGAACTCTGAAAGCCTGTGGTTTCACGTACTTCACCACCGAGAAGGTTGAATGCTGAGCCAAAACTCACTCGGGTTCGAGTGCTGGGCTCAAAGAACATGTTTCCAAGAATTGCGCCCTCCAAAACTCGCGTCACGCGTCGACGCAAGGCGTAGGGCTCCATGGAGTCTGCAACCTGAAAAATTCGCTCAATATCAGCCCGTTCAAACTGCTTGATGGACAAAATATGCGCGCCAGTGAACTCCATGGTGACTCCCGAATAAGCGTGTCAGATAAGGGCTGCTATTGTAGCTTCGGCAATCCCTTTACACCATCGTAATTTGCCTATTAGACTTGTCTTACGCCTCTCAGAAATGGCCACACTCAAGCCCAACAAAAGAATTGCTGACGGCCGCCGATAAAACCTTCTAAATCGAAGTATTCCGCCCTCAGCAAACGGCGGCGACTGGTGGTAGACTCACAATTAGCGCGACACAATCGAATACCCCAAAGGAGCCCACGTGGCCGCACACAGCCCAGAATATCTCGTTAAGTTTGCCCCCATTGATATCGGCAAACTCATCCTAGAGTCTCGAACTCTGCGATGGAGCGCCCCCCACTTATTCAACGACCCTTTCGAGCTAACTCACGAGAGCCAACTGAATTTTGATCCTCAAATTTTATTGCAGGCGGCCATAAAAATGGCGACAGCAATGATCTTTGCCAAAGACGATCCTCGCGGCAATACCCCACTGGTCAACGCCATTCGTCGCTGGCGCGATGAGGAGCGCTTTGCCTCGCCAGAAGAAGCCTACGATGTACTGAAAGAACTGCTGTCGCAGGTCGTGGATCAACGTCTCCACACTATTGAGCATATGATGACGGAATGGCGTAAGTACGCCCGCAGCCTACGCATTTGTAGCTTTTCAGGAAAACCTAACAACCTTGCTTCATGGCAGCAGTATGCGGATCAACACCAAGGCATTGCCATTCGCTTTCAAGCTGGTGAGTACACCTCTTTGCCACACCCCGAAAAAGTACTCTACAAAGGCCCACGACCTGAGATATCCACCTTGCGCAGTGAAATGTCTGTGATTATGGCCAGCGCACACTATGTCGCTCAGGACCACTTTGAGGAAAAGTTCACCCACAAAGCTCAACATCGTAGCCACGAAGAGGAGTGGCGCTGCTTTCATCGCGTTAAGGAAGAGCCCGGCGGCCCTATCGGTCCTGATAGTGAATGGTACAGCGATATGTCGTTTGAGCGCAGTGAAGTCAGTGCTATTTACCTAGGCGCGAATACGCCCGCCAATAGCAAGCGAGAGTTGATTGAACTCATCAAAGAGCACTATGACCAAGCGAAAATCTTCCAATGCAAAGTGGTACCCGGTAAATTCGAAATTGATTTTGAAAAGGTATCCATAAAATAAGCCCCTTGCTCCGACGCTCACTCCTTTAAAGACAACTGAGCGTCGACAACCTGGTCAACAATATAACCACCAATCGGGAATGCCGAGGTTGCCGCCGGCGACGGGGCGTTACAGACGTGCAGGCTGCGACGAGATCGGGCGAAAAGAAAGTCCTGCACTAAACTACCATCGACAAGGACCGCTTGGGCGCGAATCCCCGCTGGATAAGACTGCAGATGCTGAAGCTCAACCGTCGGGCAGTACTTATTCACCAAAGCCAAATAGCCACGCTTGTGCAAAGAGTTTTTCCATTCCCTCAAACCGGTGGCAAAGTTCTTACCCAGCAAGCGCCAGAATCCCGGAAAACGCAGCAACTCCCAGCCATCGCGCAAACTGACATTAATCTTGCCATAGCCCTCACGCTTCCATCCCTGTACCGCATTGGGCCCCACGGTGATAGAACCATCAATCATACGAGTTAAATGAACCCCTAAGAAAGGCAACCGGGGATCCGGCACAGGATAGATTAGGTGTTTAACCAATCCATTGAGGTGGGCCGGTAACTGGTAGTATTCGCCGCGAAACGGGACGATTTGGAAGTCGATATCAATCCCCATCATGCGCGCCATCCGATCGGCCATAAGACCCGCACACACAATTAAATAGTCCGCCGTAATGCGAGACTTACCGCTTACCTCTACGCGCAGTGACAAATCAATCTGATCGCTACCTTCATTCAGATCAACCACCTCGCCAGCTTATAACAGTTGTCCACCGAGCGATTGAAACTGCTGAGCCATTACCCGTGTAAGACGCGGATAGTCCGTAATGGCTGTATCGGCAACCAAAATCGCCGCAACGCCGACCACATTGGGCTCTTCTCGACGCAATTGAGCGACATCGAGCCATTCGACGTCGACGCTATTTTCTTGGCAGCGCTCATACAGCGCTCGCAGCCGTTGCAGTTCAAGCTCGTCGGTGGCGACAATCAATTTCCCACACTGCTCAAACGGGATCCCATGCTGCCGACAAAATGCTAGAGTATCTTTGAGCCCTTGGCGACAGAACTGCGCTTTTAGACTGTCGGGAGGATAATAGACACCGGCGTGAACCACACCGCTGTTGTGACCCGTTTGATGAGAGGCCAATTCGGATTCTTTCTCGATCACAATAATGCGTTTGTGCGGATACGTCTGCTGTAACTGCAGCGCGGTTGAAACGCCAACAATGCCGCCGCCCACAATCACATAGTCGAAATGAGTCTGGGCTAAGTGATCCAGTGGCGGCTGATCGGCAATCGATGTCGGTGGCGATTGAGTCATAAGCGAAGGAGACGCAATACCGAGCGTCTAGAACAATTTCATCTGCTCAAGCTTGGCCTTAATGGGGCCAAACGAACGCCGATGAATAGGCGTCACCCCTAAACGATCCACCGCCTCCATATGCACCTTGGTGGGATAACCCTTGTGGCCAGCAAAACCATATCCAGGATAGGTTGCGTCAAAGGCGACCATTTCTCTATCCCGCGTGACTTTCGCCAGTATAGACGCCGCACTGATGGCGGCGACGCGGCTATCACCCTTAACAACGGCTTCGGCGGGAAAACGCCAACTGGGAATTTTATTGCCATCGACCCAAACGTGTTCAGGCGCCTTGTGCAAACCTTCTACGGCGCGTTTCATCGCCAACAAGCTGGCCTGCAAAATATTGATACTGTCGATTTCGTCGACCGAGGCTCGCGCAATGCAGTAACTCAGAGCTTTTTCCTGAATTTCTATAAATAGCCGCTCGCGCTTTTTTTCCGAGAGTTTTTTCGAATCATTGAGTTTTTCGATCGGCTGATTAGGATCGAGAATCACTGCCGCAGCAACCACATCGCCCGCCAGCGGACCGCGTCCGACCTCGTCAACTCCCGCGCCTAAAATACCCTGATAACAACTGACAAATGGTTCCATCATCAAATCCTTATTCAACCGAACCGCTGTCGAGTTCATTGTTTTCGATCAATTGCACCACCGCCTCAGCGGCTTTCTCACTGGCGTTGCAGCGAATGCTTTGATGTAATTCCACAAATTCACTGCGCAATTGCTGCGCTTCTTCAGGGTTATCAAAATACTTCAATATTTCTTGCCCTAAGCGCTTCGGGGTCACTTGCTTTTGCAGTATTTCAGGCACTAAAGACTTACCGGCGAGTAAATTGGGAAGCGAGAAGAATGGGCTTTTCACTAGCCGTGAAATAATGGCAAACGACAACCACGCTAGACGATAGGCCACCACCATCGGACGTTTCAACAACATAGCTTCCAACGTCGTCGTGCCTGAAGCCATCAATACGGCATCGGCGGCCTCCATCACTTCGTGGGACTGACCATCCACCACCGTAATGGGTAGAGGCTCAATTGCCTGCAGCTGCTCTTCAATTTGCTCACGCCTTTGCGCATTCGCCGCTGGCACAACAAAGTGTAACTCGGGACGATGCTGCAGACACCAATGAGCGGCCTGCCAAAAGAGCGGACCGAGCAGCTTCACTTCACCACCGCGACTACCGGGCATCAAAGCGATAAGAGACTGACTGGCATCCAACTGCAAGCGCGCACGAGCCCTTGATTGATCCGGTTCCATGGCAATATCGTCCGCCAGCGGATGACCAACAAAACATACAGGTACTTGATGCTCTTGATAGAACTCTGCCTCAAAAGGTAAGAGTGTCAGCATCAAGTCTACCGACTTGGCAATTTTTACTATACGTTTTTGTCGCCAAGCCCACACCGACGGACTCACATAGTGAACGGTTTTGATGCCGTGCTGTTTCAAACGCTGTTCGATGGTGAGATTAAAATCTGGGGAATCAATACCGATAAAGACATCGGGAGGATGATCGATAAAATGCTGAACGACTTGTTTGCGCATGCGCAGTAACTCAGGCAGTCGTTTGAGCGGTTCCACCAGCCCCATCACCGCCAACCGCTCTTGAGCAAAATGGCTGTCGAAGCCGGCAGCAATCATGCGCTCGCCACCAATACCCTCAAAAATTGCCTGAGGATATCTGTTGCGCAAGGCAACCATTAGACCGGCGCCGAGAATATCTCCCGAGGCCTCGCCGACGACCATTCCGATACGTATTTGTTTTTGCATCTGAGGAATTAGCGAACAATACCGCGGGTGGAGTTTTGCAAACTCTCAATAATCAAGTTCACTGCAGCGCAGTTGACTGCCAGCTGCTCAAGTTCTTGCACGGCTTCATCAACGGTAAGCCCGCGACGATAAACCAATTTAAAACACTTGTTAATCACAGAGATCTCTTCCTTGGTGAAACCGCGGCGGCGCAAACCCTCGGAATTAATACTCTTGGCAGATGCCGGATTACCATTGACCATGACATAGGCTGGTATGTCTTTGCCAATGGCGCTGCCCATACCAGTAAAACAGTGCTGGCCGATATTACAGAATTGATGCACTAAGGTGTAGCCGCCCAAAATAGCCCAATCGCCCACATGTACATGCCCCGCTAAAGCGGCGTTATTGACGAGAATGCAATTGTCGCCAATCACGCTATCGTGCCCTACATGTACGTAAGCCATCAGCAAATTGTCGCTGCCAATGGTGGTTTCTGCGCGATCTTGTATGGTACCGCGATGGATGGTGACACCCTCTCGAATCACATTATTGTCGCCAATAACCAGCCGAGTCTCCTCGCCGTTATATTTAAGATCCGGTGTCGCTTCCCCCACTGTGGAGAACTGAAAGATGTGGTTGTTTTCACCAATGACTGTCGGGCCTTTGATGATCGCATGAGATTCCACTTGCGTGCCGGCGCCAATCTCAACTTCCGGTCCAATAATAGACCAAGGGCCAACACTGACGTCATCGGCCAGTTTAGCGGAGGGATCAATAATTGCTCTTGGATCAATCAAACTCTACAAACTCCCAATTTATACCTGGCGATCTGCACACAGTATAGTTGCTGAAGCTGCGAGGGTTCCGTCCACAGTCGCGCGACATTCAAATTTCCAGATGCCTCGTTTTTCCGAGATAATCTTGGCCTCTAGGTCCAATTTGTCTCCCGGCACCACTTGACGCTTAAAACGCACTTTATCGGCGCCGGCAAACAGATAGATTGAGCCATCTGCTGGCTTCTTACCCAGCGTTTTGAACCCTAAGATTCCAGCCGCCTGTGCCATCGCTTCGACGATCATCACGCCTGGGAAAATCGGCGCTTGAGGGAAGTGACCGTTAAACACTTCTTCATTAATCGATACATTTTTGAAGGCTCGGATAAACTGGCCTTTTTCCAATTCAACTACTCGATCCACTAACAAGAACGGGTAGCGATGGGGTAAAAACTCTCGAATCTCTCTGACATCCATCATGATGTTAAAATTCCTAAACTACTTGTCTTTGTCTGTTGGAGGAACTCGTCTCTCCAACTCAGATAATCGTTGCGCGATCTGATCCAACTGACCAAATCGCACGGCATTTCTGCGCCACACTTTTGTGGGAGACGCCACAACCCCCGACGAATAGGAGCCCGCCTGAGAAATAGATTTGTTCACCAGCGTATTGACACTAATATGCACACCATCAGCGATGGTCAAATGCCCGACGATAGACACAGCGCCTGCAATGGTGCAGTTTCGTCCAATTCGGGTACTGCCTGCAATTCCGGTACAGCCAGCAATAGCGGTATTTTCGCCAATTTGCACGTTGTGAGCGATCTGCACTTGATTGTCGATAATGACACCGCGACCAATCACCGTGTCATCTAATGCCCCTCGATCAACGGTGGTACAGGCACCAATCTCAACATCATCGCCAATCACTACACCGCCGACTTGATGAATTTTCACCCAACCTTCAGCACTGGGAGCAAAACCGAAGCCATCGGCACCTATCACACAACCACTGTGTAAGGTTACCCGATTTCCCACGGAAACACCGTGATAGAGTGTGACATTTGCCTGTAGACAAGAATTTTCGCCGATTTGGCAATGGTCACCGATTTGACTGCCAGGTCCGATTTGGGTGCCAGATCCGATGATCACTCCGGCGCCAATAGTCACATTTGCGCCAATACACACATCACTGGCCAGCTCTGCACTGGGATCCACAACGGCTGATTCGTGCACGCCCACAGTAACTCGCGGAGCTGGATCAAACAAAGCGGTCAGACGTGCATAGCTGAGATAAGGATTATCAACAATAAGCTTGTTGCCCGCATACTCGTCGGCGACATTCTCCCTAAGAACTACAGCCGCAGCTTGAGTATCAGCGAGGTAGCGACGATAAGCCGGATTGGCAAGAAACGAGAGTTCGCCAGACTGAGCCGTCTGCAAGGTATTCAAACCGTTAATGGAGCACTCTCCGTCACCCTCCAGCCGCGCATCAATATGATCGGCTAGCTGTTTAAGAGTCCATGTACGGTTTTCGGTCATGTGGTTTCCGCTTAAAAATGGCAATGATAAAACGTTAAAAACTCTCAACCACCAAGTGATCGAGAGTTTTTAAGAACGATTTTTTGAACAGTCGCTTACTTACGCTTGTTCAGCTTCTCAGTAACTTTCGCGGTAATGTCGTGCTTAGCATCGGCAAAATAGGCAACACTGCTGTCCAAAACCAAACCCAAACCTTCTGCAGTTACTACTTGATTCATGGCCTCTTGGGCTTTTTTACCATGCTCTTGCATGATTTTCTTAACCACAGCATTACGCTCAGCTTTCAGTTTCTCAGCGGCCAATTTCAAATCAGCGCTCTTATAATCTACCTTCTTACGATGTTCAGCTTTCTTCTCTGGCGACCAAGTCATGCCGTTGGTTTGAGCATCTTTGTCTAAGCTCATCAAATCGGCACGAAGGCCTTCAAATTTGGCTTTCATTTGAGCGAATTCGGGATCAGCATCCAATGCCTGTAAGCTTTTTTTGGCCGCTTCAGTTTGAATAATTGCCGCCTGCATATTGAACACCACGACCTTACCTTCAGCCAATGCGCCCGCTGAAAACATCAATGCTGCCAATACAATAGAAATCTTTTTCATCATACCCACGTTACCGCTCCAATTCGTTTTTTATTCTGAGAATAGATTTAAGTCAGTGTCTAAGGATGTCCTCTGTTGAGTCATCGCAACAGAGGTTGATCATCCAATAAATTCGTACTGATATCCAGTGTTATTAAAAGGCCGTACCCAATGAGAACTGGAAGAATTCAGTATCATCGTCGTCGTTCTCTTTCAGTGCTTTGGCCAAGCTGAAGGTCAGTGGACCAAAGCCTGTAATCCAAGTCACACCGATACCGGCGGATACACTCAACTGTGACAACTCAACGTCGTAACAGTTCTTCTGATTGGCACCACAATCGGTATCAAATACGTTACCGGCATCAATGAAGAAAGCTGACTGCAGCGAACGCTGATCTTTGATGAACGGCATTGGGAATAGGATTTCCGCACTACCTTCGACTAGAACGTTGCCACCAAATGGATCATCGTCGTCGCCGATGGTCGAGGTTCGCAGCTGCCCAGTGTCATCATCCAGCACATAGATTCTGGAATCTAAGTCACCATCGCCATCTTCATCGTATAGGGTAGTGTCGTAGACTTCAGCCGGAGTCGCTCGCGGCCCCAAGGTATTGCGTTTGAAGCCTCGCACGGAACCAAAACCGCCGGAGTAGAAGTTCTCAAAGAATGGCACCTCGGTGGTATCACCATAGGCATCGGCATAACCCAGCTTGGTGCGCAGACGTAGAGTCAAATTACGCGTTAACGGACGGAAATACTGCCCCGTATAAGTCAGCTTGTAGTATTCAAGATCACCACCGGGCAAGCTCAACTCAAAAGAAAGAGATTGTGAAGTACCGCGAGTTGCCAAACGACCACGGTTTAAAGTGGATTGTCTCCAACTGGCATTTAAGGTGAAGATATCAAACTCATCGCCGTTGTCATCAATCCAGCCATCAGGACTATCAGACAGCACATTAGGCGTATCAGAGATCAACAAAGAAGAGACCCCAACAATCGCCGGATCGTACGGTGAGCTGTTGCCATTGATTTCGTCGGCAATATCACTTGCTTGGTCTTCAGTAATGTAGCGATCTAAATAAATGTCGCTCTCAAACAAACGCGGAGAACCAATAATTTCCTGCACCGCTTGAGAACCGGTTTCAATCTGAATATTGGTGTAACCAAAGCCGAAGTTCAGGCGTTCGGTCTCAGAGATTGGATAGCCAAAGTTCACCGAGCCACCAAATGAATCGGTGGTGTAGCTGGAAACGTTCACCTCTTCAAAATCACGTTCACGATAGAACACATTGAAACCGCGACTCACACCATCGGGAGTAAAGTAAGGGTCAGTATAGTTAAAGCTGTAAACCGTCTGATAAGTAGAAGTAGTGACGTTAAAGCCAACCTTTTTGCCGGAGCCAAACCAGTTATTTTGTTGAATGTTGGCACCCAGCACCAAACCAGAGCCCTGAGCAAAACCTAAGCTTGCACCGATACTCCCTGAAGACTGTTCTTCTACCGTGTATTCAACATCGACTTGATCAGACGTACCTGGCACCTCTTGAGTATCAACAGTGACTTCCTTAAAGAAGCCCAAACGCTCAAGACGAACTTTGGAGGACTCAATACGAGCGGTAGAGGCTGAACCGCCTTCCATTTGACGCATTTCACGACGCAAAACTTCATCGGTCGTCTTAGTATTACCGCGGAACTCAATACGACGCACATAGGCGCGCTTGCCCGGCTCCATAAAGAAGGTGACCTTTACCGTCTTCTCTTCTTCATCGGTTTCGGGAATACCACGCACCTCGGAAAAAGTATAACCTTCGTTGCCCAAGCGACGGGTAATGTAGTCAGAAGTCGTAGTCATCAATACTTGCGAGAAGGTCTGACCTTCACGCAGTAGGAATAGTCGTTTGAGCTGCTCTTCAGGCACCACCGGCTCACCCGCTAATTCGACACCGCTAACGGTGTAAACCTCGCCTTCACTGATGTTAACCGTGATATAGACCGCTTCTTTAGCAGGCCCTAAAGAAACCTGAGTAGAGTCGATAGAGAACTTCAGATAACCGCGATCGAGGTAGTAAGATTCTAGACGCTCCAAATCCCCGGTTAGCTTTTCCTTTGAGTAGCGATCGTTACTGTTCAACCAGGACAACCAGCCCGTGGTTTTCAACTCGAATAGCTCGTTCAGTTCTTCATCAGAGAATTTGCTATTGCCGACGATATTGATGTGTCTGATAGAGGCCACCGAACCCTCATCAACCGCCAGCTTCAATTTCACCTGGTTACGCGGCAGCTCGATCACTTCGGGTACAACCGATGCACTGTAGCGGCCCTGAGCGACATATTGACGCTCCAACTCTTGGGTCAAACCCTCTAGGGTTGCCTGCTTAAAGATCTGCCCTTCGGCAAGGCCATTGTCATTCATGCCCTTCATTAGATCTTCAGTCTTAATGGCTTTGTTGCCTTCGATCTCAATTTCACTGATGGCTGGACGCTCGCGCACAGAGATAACCAGTACACCGCCATCGCGACCAATTTGGATGTCGGCAAAGTAACCGGTGCGGAACAGAGAGCGAGTCGCGCGTTGAATGGCAACTGAGTCCATAGTGTCGCCAATTTGTACTGGCAGAGCCGCAAAAACAGTGCCGGCAGACACCCGCTGTAAGCCTTCGAGGCGGATATCATTGATTCGGAAACTTTGAGCAAAGACGGTCACAGGCAAAAGAATAAGACTGATAAAGAGAAGGCGTAAACGCATCATATATTGGATTCTAATGTTATTGTTCGACGTTATAGTTGTTCGACACTGGTTAACGGATGTCACCGGGCCATCCATGCCACTCACTTGTACGATCACCTTTTTTACCTTCTGCGCGTGAATCGTGAAGACCCGCTAACGCGAACACAAAAAAGCCCCCGTCGTACAAGCTGACGCTTGAACCACTAAGCAACTGCTAATAAAACCGATGGAATGTTCCGGGATTACCTATTGTTGGAATACCTAAAGACGCATCACATCATTATATAGGGCCAAAACCATCAACCCCATGACCATTACCAAACCCACCTGGTAACCCGCCATTTGTATTTTTTCCGAAACCGGACTGCCTTTCACTGCTTCTACCAAGTAGTAGAACAGGTGTCCGCCATCAAGCACTGGGATCGGCAATAGGTTAAATACCCCCAAACTGATACTCAGCAAAGCCAGAAAGCCAACATAGTAGCTCATGCCAGCTTTGGCGGTAGCGCCCGCCACTTTAGCAATGGTAATGGGTCCGCTCAAGTTTTTCGTGGAGATTTCCCCAAGAATCAATTTCTTAAGCGATAACAGGACAAATCCAGAGGTATCCCAAGTCTTTTGCGCGGCTTTTACAAAGGCCCCTGCCAATGAATATTCTTGGATGCGCATGTATTCTTCTGGCCACTGTGGTCGCACTGGCATCACACCAATCTGCCCCACTTTACTGCCGTCCTTCAGTTCCATCGATTTGGTGGTCAATGCGACCGTTTCGACTCTGCCGTCGCGCTCATAACCTAGCTGAATGAGAGTACCTGGGCGCGCGCGCACGTATTCAACCAGCGCCCCCCAATCCGCCAGCGCCTCGTCATCGGCGGAGACGAGGAGATCTCCCGAGAGTAAGCCGGCTTTTTCAGCGGGACTATCGCTCATTACTTGATCAATTCGTGCATCAAAAGTCGGCCGCCAAAGCTCTATCCCCAAGCCCTTGACGGGGTCAGGCTCTTCCTCGCCCTTTAACCAATTTTCTAATTGAGCTTCTGACTGATACTCCAGGGAGGAGTCCGCGTACTTAACGGTAAAGGTCATGGTGCCCGTTTCGCCGAGACGACGCATGAGCTGGCGATTCAAATCTTGCCACGTATTCACCGCCTCACCGTCAACGGCGATGATTTCCTGGCCCTGCTCCAACCCCGCCTGGGCTGCGACAGACTCAAGCTTAACGGAACCAATGACCGGAGCCACATCTGTCGTGCCGGGCATCAACATCACCCAAAACAGAAGCACCGCGAGAATGAAGTTTGCCAGTGGACCGGCGACAACGATCGCCATCCGCTGCCATACGGTTTTGCGATTAAATGCTTGGTCGAGCAACTCCTCGGGGACCTCACCTTCGCGCTCATCGAGCATTTTGACAAAGCCACCCAACGGAATACCGGCAATGGTGTACTCAGTCCCGGTTTTGCCAACCCAGGTATAGAGTGGCTTGCCGAAACCGACTGAAAAGCGCAGCACTTTTACTCCACAGCGACGCGCCACGTAGAAATGGCCATATTCATGAAAGGTGACCAATACGCCCAGCGCCACCAAAAACCAAAGAATTGTCAGCAGATTATCCACTCAATACACCTCTATCAGAGCCACTGGCCCCACAATAAATCATTCTGGCCACTTGCCTAGGAGACACATAACCCCCAAACACTCACAGCACTTGTGTCAGTCTAACCTGTCGCAAAAGCGGGCACCAGCGTCCGGCGCCGTCCAACTAAAGGCTTTCCAACCGCTCACGGGCCATCTGACGAGCCTGTGCGTCAACCTCTTTGACGACAGACAGATTCACAGGTTCCACATTTTTACTGCGACCGAGCACATCTTCAATAATGCGAGGAATATCGGTAAAACCAATACGCTCACTCAAGAAAGCATCGACCGCCACTTCATTTGCGGCGTTCAAAATGGCCGGCATAACGCCACCAGCACGAGCCGATTCGACGGACAAACGCAAACCGGGAAAACGTTCGAAACTGGGCGCCTCAAAATCCAACCGCGAGACGGCCATAAAATCGAGACTCGCCACACCAGAATCAATTCTCTCCGGCCAGGCCATCGCATGAGCAATCGGGGTGCGCATATCAGGGTTGCCCATCTGCGCCAACACCGAGCCGTCGGCGTACTCGACCATGGAGTGAATCACGCTCTGTGGATGCACCACCACCTCAATCTGATCGGGAGTCGCATCAAATAACCAACAAGCCTCAACGAACTCGAGCCCCTTATTCATCATGGTGGCAGAATCGACGGAAATCTTGCGTCCCATCGACCAGTTCGGATGCGCGCAGGCCTGATCAGGTGTCACGTTCGCCAGTTCAGACACGGGAGTCTGGCGAAACGGGCCACCAGACCCTGTCAACAGGATACGGCGAATGCCGGCCGCCTCGATGGAGCGATAATTCTGCGGTAAACATTGAAAAATAGCGTTGTGCTCACTGTCGATGGGCAACAAGGTCGCGTCGTGATCCACCACCGCCTGCATGAACAAACCACCCGCCATCACTAGCGATTCTTTGTTGGCCAGCAGTACTTTCTTTCCTGCCTGAACCGCTGCCAAGGTGGGCGCTAAACCGGCGGCGCCGACAATGGCCGCCATAACCGCGTGCACCGGTTGCGCCGAGGAGACTTGAATCAACCCCTCTTCACCAGAGAGAACCTGAGTCTCACTGCCTGCAGAGGCTAATTTGAGGTGTAACTGCTGCGCCGCATCAGAGTCGCGCATCACGGCAAATTGAGGCTGACAGGCCAGACACTGAGATAACATAACGTCAACTTGGCGGTTGGCGGTTAGCGCATAGACTTGGTAGCGCTGCGGATGCCTTGCAATCACATCTAGCGTACTCACACCAATAGAACCGGTGGATCCAAGCACCGTTAACAGCTGTTTCATGCAAAGATTCTCATAGAACAAATTAGATTAAATGGCATTAAAACGCACCCACTCAGAGGACAGCCCTGCCTCTACTCGAGGACTAAACCGCTTCCCAGCCGGTCAGCAGAACCGCCAAAGCAAACACCGGTGCGGCTGCTGTAATACTATCGACTCGATCAAGTACGCCACCGTGCCCAGGCAATAACTGACTACTGTCTTTGATGCCGCGCTGGCGCTTGACCATACTTTCAAGTAGGTCGCCGAGCACAGACGCTAGACCAGCAGGCACCACAATCGCCAGCACCATCCAACCGCCGCCAAAACCAAAACCGACAACCACAGCCAATAGCACACAGCACGCGAAGCCTCCCCAAAAGCCCTCCCAGGACTTTGCCGGACTCACTTGAGCGGCTAGCTTGCGCTTACCAAAGCGCTTGCCACTAAAGTAGGCGCCGATATCAGCGCATGCCACGACCAACACAACCAACACAATGAGCCACTGCCCTAAGGGTTGATCACGCAAAAATACAATCGCCAACCACGTGGGCATCAATACCAATAAACCCATCACGGCCTTTATCACTTTGTTCCCCCACAGCACAGCGCTGGAGGGATAACCTTGCACCCAGAGCAAAGCCACAGCCCACCAGGTACAGGCAACCAACAAGAGGTTACGTGTTGGTTCCAACGACAATTCACCGGCAGCAATAAATCCAGTATATTCAGCACTCAGCGCGATTACGGCGGTGACAACCAGAGCGTAGAGACAACGCTGCCATTGAGCGGTGAGCCCTCCCATGTTGGCCCACTCCCATGCAGCAATAGCAACCACAGCGGCGACCACCACGGCAAACGCCAATGTCGGCAAATTGAAAAGCACCCCGAGAAACAACAGAGCCAAAATAACCGCGGTAATAATTCTCTGCTTTAACACCCGCTAACGCTCCTGTTCAACTTGTTCTGAGGTTTTACCAAAGCGACGCTGTCGCTGATGAAAGTCTTCAATGGCCTCATCCAAGGCCTCTTCACCGAAGTCCGGCCAATACAAATCGGAGAAATACAGTTCGCTGTACGCAGCCTGCCAGAGAAGAAAGTTACTGATGCGATGCTCCCCCCCCGTTCGAATCAATAGGTCCGGAGGCGGTAAATCAGACATGGTGATCCCAGCCCCTAAGGCGGCCTCATCGACATCGTCCAAGCTCATTTCACCACGTTGAATCTTCTCAGCCACCTGCTTAGCGGCATTGACGATATCCCATTGGCCGCCATAATCTGCGGCGATCACCAAGGTGGTATCGCCGACGGCAGCCAGAGATTCAGCCTTTACTATGGCCTTTTGAATCTTGGCACTGAATCGGTCGCGACGGCCTATAACTCGCAGACGTACCCCCTCTTTGTTGAGCTTTTTAGCCTCACGCTTGAGGTAACCGAGAAACAGCGTCATCAGGGCTTCGACTTCGAGAGGTGGACGCTGCCAATTTTCAGAGCTAAAGGCAAAAAGGGTGAGTACTTCCACTTGATGGCGGCGGCAGGAAGCCATGACGTCACGGATTTTTTCCACTCCCGCCTTATGCCCCTGAGGACCGGGTTTGCCCCGCTGTTTGGCCCAGCGGTTATTGCCATCCATGATAATGGCTATGTGGCGTAACGGGTTACCACTCACTTACGAACTCCTGCCCCAAGCTAATAATTTTTAGGGGGCTAATCCTACCCTGCAGTGGCTGTAATGCAAGCGACATCACTGAGAAAGCCGCACCATTTGTGACATCGCTCGCGCGATCCAGCACTATCCAAGCTGCCCACAAAAAAACGGCCCAAGCTCGCTTTCGCAAACCTGGGCCGTTTTAGCTGACCTGGGAGACTTAAATCTCCATCAAGTCCTTTTCTTTGGCTGCCAAGGCGGCATCTACTTGAGCCACAAACTTGTCGGTAATTTTCTGAATATCATCTTGAGCACGACGATCATCATCCTCACCGATCTCTTTCTCTTTGAGCAGCTCTTTCACATCACCAATGGCGTCGCGACGGACATTTCGAATCGACACTCGAGCCCCTTCGGCTTCACTTCGAGCCTGCTTGATGTAGCCTTTGCGGGTCTCTTCGGTCAGCGGCGGCATAGGAATACGCATCAAGTCTCCAGTCGTCACTGGGTTTAGCCCCAAATCAGACTTCATGATCGCCTTCTCAATTTCCGGCGTCATTTGCTTTTCCCAAGGACTAACTGACAGCGTACGCGCATCCAGAACCGACACGTTTGCCACTTGATTCAACGGTGTATCCGCGCCGTAATAATTGACGCTAACGCCATCAAGAATACTTGGATGGGCACGGCCGGTGCGAATCTTGTTGAAATTGTTACCAAGCGCTTCAACCGATTTGGTCATACGCTCTTGCGTATCTTGTTTAATATCTTCAATCATGTCTCAGAATCCCCTTAGCGTTCTCGTCATTCAATGTGCCATGGCAACCGGCTCACCAGCAGCCATCCAGCGCAGTCTAGCCCTCGGACTCAACCACACCCTCTTCGATCAATGTTCCTTCATCTTCACCCTGCAGAATAGCCAATAGTGCACCGGCCTTATCCATGCGGAAAACCCGCAGCGGCATGTCTTGTTCGCGACATAGACAGATGGCCGTCAGATCCATAACCGCCAATTTTTTATCCAACACCTCATCGTAGGTCAGACGCTCATAGCGCGTTGCCGATGGGTCCTTCATGGGATCAGCGGAATAAACACCATCCACCTTGGTTGCCTTGAGAACGATATCGGCCTCAACCTCAATACCTCGCAAGCAAGCCGCTGAATCCGTGGTAAAGAAGGGATTGCCAGTACCGGCAGAGAAAATCACCACTTCACCCTGTTCGAGAAATCGCACGGCCTTGCGACGATCGTAGTGATCCACCACACCGCTCATCGGAATAGCAGACATCACACGCGAGGAGATATTACTGCGCTCAAGCGCATCGCGCATCGCCAAGGCATTCATAACCGTAGCCAACATGCCCATATGATCACCGGTAACACGATCAAGGCCCGCAGCACTTAGAGAAGCACCTCGAAAAAGATTGCCCCCACCAATTACCAAACCAACCTGAACCCCAATACCAACCAGCTGACCGATTTCTAGGGCCATTTTATCGAGAACCTTGGGATCAATACCGAAACCTTCAGCCCCCATTAGTTCTTCACCGCTTAATTTCAGCAGGATACGTTTGTACTTTTTGTCGCGTCCGAGTGTAGTACCCATCGAAGCCAGTCTCCCTTTAAACAATCAACCGTAACGAAGTTAAACAATGTGGCGAAATTGGAGTCAAATTTCTAAAAGTGTAACAGCAAAAAGGCGGAGGTATCACCCCCGCCTTTTCTGGATCGCCACGCCACTTTAAATGGAGAAACGATCGGATTGCAGCGCCTTATTTATTGGCAGCTTCAACCTGTGCAGCAACTTCCGCAGCGAAATCTGCTTCTTCTACTTCGATACCATCGCCCACTTCGTAGCGGACCATGCTCTTAATAGAAGCACCAGCGTCTTTCACTAGCTGACCAACAGTCACATCTGGGTTCTTAACAAACGGCTGCTCGGTCAAGCTGTTTTCTTTTAGGAACTTGTTGATACGACCACCCATCATCTTCTCAACAATGTTCTCTGGCTTACCAGCCATATCTGGCTGAGCCTTGATAATCTCTTTCTCTTTCTCAAGCTCTTCGGCAGGCATGTCTTCGCTGTTGATAACGCGAGGGTTAACCGCAGCAACATGCATCGCTACTTCGCGAGCCACTTCGGCGCTTCCGCCTTCCAGCTCAACCAATACAGCGATTTTGCTGTTTGAGTGAACGTAAGCACCAACAACCGCACCTTCAACAACTGCACCGCGACGGAAACCGATGTTTTCGCCAATTTTCTGAACCAACGCCTGACGCTGATCTTCCAAACCTTCAACAACATCAGCAGTTTTGCCAGCAAAGGCAGCCTCTACGGCAGTGTTAACAAAACCCAGGAAGTTTTCGTCACGAGCGGCGAAGTCAGTTTCGCTGTTCACTTCAATCACAACACCGTAAGAATTGTCGTCGGCAACTTTAATTGCAACAACACCTTCAGCAGCGGTACGACCGGCTTTCTTTTCAGCCTTCAAACCAGACGCCTTACGCAGATTCTCGATAGCAACGTTGATATCACCATCAGTTTCTTTGAGTGCTTTTTTACACTCCATCATGCCGAGGCCAGTACGCTCGCGCAGTTCTTTAACCAGGGAAGCAGAGATAGCTGCCATGACAATGTCCTCTTAAAGATTTTTAATCATTCAATGATATGAATTCTGAAAAAGGGGGCTAGGCCCCCTTTCTAGACTGTGCAGACAATATTTTGCCGGCTCAGTATGACAAAACAACACTCTTACTTAGCAGCGGCTTCGTCGTTAACTTCTACAAACTCATCTGCTTTAGGTGCAGCGTTTTGAGTGTTGGCAGCGCCTTCCAAGCAAGCGTCAGCAACGGCAGTCACGTACAACTTAACTGCACGGATTGCATCATCGTTACCTGGGATAACGTAGTCAATGCCATCAGGGTTGCTGTTGGTATCAACGATACCGATAACAGGAATACCCAGCTTATTGGCTTCTTGAATAGCAATACGCTCGTGCTCAACGTCAACAACGAACAGAGCATCAGGCAGGCCGCCCATATCTTTAATACCACCGATAGACAGCTCAAGCTTGTCTTTCATACGGGTACGCATCAGAGCTTCTTTCTTAGTCAACTTCTCGAAAGTGCCGTCAGTTTGCTGGGCTTCCAGCTCACGGTAGCGACGGATTGAAGCGCGAATGGTTTTGTAGTTGGTCAGCATACCACCCAACCAGCGGTGGCTAACAAACGGCTGGCCAGCACGCTCAGCTTGCTCTTTAATCACCTTAGTAGCAGCTCGCTTGGTACCAACAAACATAACCTTCTTCTTTTGAGAAGCCATTTGCTTAACCAAGTCCAGCGCTTCGTTAAACGCAGGTACGGTGTGCTCGAGGTTGATGATATGAATTTTGTTGCGAGCGCCGAAGATGTACTGGTCCATTTTTGGGTTCCAGTAACGAGTTTGGTGACCAAAGTGGACACCGGCTTGCAGCATATCGCGCATGCTTACATTAGACATATTGTATTTCCTTGGGTTAGGCCTCCATATACCCCACCTATCAACCCCCTAAATCTAATAGATTCTGGAGCACCCAGAGAGGTGTGTCGGTATATGTGTGACGTTATTTAATAGATTATCCTGCTGCGAGATAGAGCCATATACCCCACCTTCGCAATCAGGGCGCGCTTTATACCATATACCCCCTACAAAAGAAAGCTGCAGCTACATCTATGGAACGAATAGCGCATGGTTTACAATAGCCGCCGTTTACACATTCTTGCCGTCGAACGGCCGACGAAACAAGATCGTCCTAGCCATCGACCTACACAAGGCCAACTAACTGTATGAAAGTCAGTATTAAGACCCCTGAACAAATTGAAAAAATGAGAGTTGCCGGTCGTATGGCGGCAGAAGTCCTCGATCTGATTGAAGAATACGTCGTACCCGGCGTCACCACAGCAGAGCTCGATCGCATCTGCCACGACCATATCGTCGATGTGCAAAAGGCCATCCCCGCCTGCCTGAACTACAAAGGCTTCCCCAAATCGATTTGTACCTCGGTGAATCAGGTGGTCTGTCACGGTATTCCCTCTTCCAAGAAGATATTGAAGAGTGGCGACATCATCAACATTGATGTCACTGTCATCTACGATGGCTGGTACGGCGATACCAGTAAAATGTACACCGTAGGCAAGGTTGCCCCTCATGCCGAGCGACTGATCAAGGTCACTCAGGAATGCCTGTATAAAGGTATCGAATTGGTTAAACCGGGCTGTCGTCTGGGCGATATTGGACACGTTATTCAGCAACACGCTGAGAAAAACTACTACTCGGTGGTGCGGGAGTACTGCGGCCACGGTATTGGCGACGTCTTTCACGAAGAGCCGCAAGTGGTTCACTATGGCAAACCCAATACAGGCTTCGAGCTAAAAGAAGGCATGACATTCACCATCGAGCCAATGATCAATGCCGGTAAAGCCGCAACTAAGCTGCTAAAAGACGACTGGACAGTCGAAACCCGAGACAAGCGTCTATCGGCTCAATGGGAGCACACCATGGTGGTCACTGCGACCGGCGTTGAGGTGCTGACTAAGCGTCCAGACGAGCCGTTTTAATTGCGCTCGTCAACCACACCACCAATCGAAGACATCGGATAGCAACACAGTGATCACGGATAAGGCCCTACGGGGCCTTTTGTTTGACCCTCTTCCGACATTGATGCAATGCAGAAGAACCGACCCGACATCCGGCTGTACCCCAGCCCTCCAGAGCCAGACCAGAGTTCACTATGAATACCCCTTATTTCGAGCGTCCACTGTTTTTTTTCGATCAGACTCGTTTTCGCCGTGACCTCTCCGAGGCGGGCACCCGTATTATCCCAATATTCAAGAACGCAATTAATGCCGCCGATGTGCACCTAGACGCCCGCTTCGATGAAGGCGAAGACATCAGTGCACTGATCTATGATCGGGCTCTGTTTATCGATTGTATTCTGCACTACGCCTGGCATCAATTCAGCTGGACCGACCAGAGTACGTTGATTGCTGTGGGAGGATATGGTCGCGGGGAACTGCACCCCAAATCCGACATTGATTTACTACTGCTTTTGAAAGAAGAGCGCCCTGAAGACCTCGAAAGTGCGCAAAATCTATTGATGCTGCTGTGGGATATCGGTTTGGACATCGGTCACAGCGTTCGCACTATTGAGCAATGTGTAGAGATCGCCAAAGAAGACATCACTGTCGCCACCAATGTGATGGAGTGCCGCCCCATCGTCGGCAACGGCGATCACTGCCTCGAGCTGCAGCGCCTCACCCAACCTGACAACATGTGGCCCGCAGACGAGTTCTTCAAAGCCAAATGGGACGAGCAACAAGCTCGCCATAAAAAACACAACAACACCGAATACAACCTCGAACCCAATATCAAAAATGCACCCGGCGGTCTGCGTGACATACAAACAGTCGCTTGGGTTGCCAAGCGCTACTATGGGGTGAGAACCCTGCGCCTGCTAGGCGGAAAGGATTTTTTCACTGAAGAAGAATTTGCTCTACTGCTCAGCGGTGAAGAGTTCCTCTGGAAAGTACGCTACGGATTGCACAAATTGGCCGGCCGCCCCGAGGAGCGCCTGCTGTTCGACTATCAACGCCAACTGGCGACCGACTTCGGCTACAAAGACACCGAAAACAGCCTCGCCGTCGAACAGTTTATGCACAAATACTATCGCGTCGTGCTATCGCTGCGTGAGGTCAACGATGTGTTGATGCACTTTCTCGATGAAGCAGTACTTAATCGCAATGGCGATGCGCTCATCACCCCCATCAACGAGCGTTTTCAGCTGCGTGACAACTACATCGAAGTCACTCACGAGGCAGTGTTTTCCCAAGAGCCCTCAGCGCTGCTGGAAATCTTTGTCATTATGGGCAACACCCCGCAAATCGTCGGTGTGCGACCGGAAACTATTCGCCTACTGCGCGAGCACCGCTCACTGATAGACGATGATTTCCGCAAGGATCGCAAGAACACGGACCTCTTTGTTGAATTGCTCAAATGCGATCACGCTTTGGTCACACAACTACGCCGCATGAAGCGCTACAACATTCTCGGGCGTTATCTCCCCGAGTTCGGTCAGATTATCGGCCAAATGCAGCACGACCTATTCCACATCTACACCGTCGATGCGCACACGCTCTCGGTAGTGAAAAATATGCGGCTGCTGCGCCACGCTGACAGCAAAGAAAAATTCCCAGTGGCCTACGAATGCATGCAGCAGATGCAAAAGCCAGAGCTTCTCTACATGGCGGGCCTCTACCACGACATCGCCAAGGGGCGCGGCGGTGATCACTCCACCCTAGGCGCGGTCGACGCGCAAGAATTTGGCGAGCGCCACAACCTGAAGAAACACGAATCTCGCCTGATCGCCTGGCTGGTCGACAAACATTTATTGATGTCTTCCGTATCGCAAAAACAGGACCTCTCTGACCCTATTGTCATTCATCAGTTTGCCACGGAGATAGGCGATCAATTGCACTTAGATTATCTTTACACCCTCACGATTGCCGACATCAACGCCACCAACCCCACGCTCTGGACCACTTGGCGAGCAAGCCTAATGCGTCAACTCTACAGCGAGACCAAACGAGCTCTGAGACGCGGCCTTGAAAACCCCATCGATCGCCAGGACTTAATCGAAGAAACTCAAGAAAACGCGCTGCAACTGCTCGAACAACAGGGCTATAGCCAAGATAAAGTTCAGCGCCTCTGGGGATACCTAGGTGACGACTATTTTTTACGTGAGAGCGCCAAAGACATTACCTGGCAAAGCGCCGCGATTTTAGATCACGACAGCGCCGACGATTTGATTCTGGTGAGAGAAACCACCAGCCGTAAACACGAGGGGGCGACTGAGATCTTTATTCGCACCCGCGACCGCGACAACGTCTTTACCGCCGTCGCTTCGGCGCTGGATCACCTCAATCTGTCAATTCAAGATGCCCGCATTTACAACACCGAACGCGGTGGCTACACCATTGATACCTTTTATGTTCTGGATGAAAACAACCTCCCCATCGGCGACAACCCAGAACTCAGCAAGAACATTGAACAGGCTCTGCGAGAGGAGCTGGCTCTGGTGGACGACTACAGCAATATCATCAGTCGTCGCACCCCGCGCCAACTAAAGAGCTTCGCCATACCCACTCGCACCAGTATCAGCAACGACATCAGCTCCAACACCACCATATTGGAAATTATTTGTCCGGACCGACCTGGGCTACTGGCGTTGATTGCGCGCATTTTTTCGCGCAATCATTTGCAGCTAAATAATGCCAAAATCACCACCTTGGGCGAACGTGTTGAGGATATTTTCTTTATAACGGATAGCGACGGCAACCCACTGAGTGATCCCCAGCTTTGCGAAGACCTGCAACAACAAATACGCACCGAACTGGATCAGCAGGTAGAAGAGTCCCAGCAGGCGTAACAGCCAAACTTTTGGGAAGACCCCATTACCGAACACTGACGAGCTAATACGACGAGACCACCATGAATCGCGACCTGGACAAATTGCAACCCTATCCGTTTGAGAAGCTTAACGCCCTTAAAGCGCGGGTATCACCGCCGGAGAACCTCGCCCACATTGCCCTGTCGATTGGTGAGCCCAAGCACGAGCCACCGGCCTTCGTTCTACAAACACTGCAAGACAACCTGCAACGATTGGTGAATTACCCCTCCACCAAAGGTTTACCAGAACTGCGTGGCACCATCAGTCAGTGGCTCCAAAACCGATTTAAACTGCAGGATGGAAGCGTTGACCCAGAGCGCCACGTACTGCCAGTCAACGGTACCCGCGAGGCACTGTTCGCCTTTACTCAGGCCGTTATCGATCGCCACACAAAGCCTTTAGTCGTCAGTCCAAATCCCTTTTATCAAATTTACGAAGGCGCAGCTTTTCTGGCCGGTGCGGAACCCTACTTTCTAAATTGCGATACAGATAAAGGCTATATCCCCGATTTCGATGCGGTACCCGATGCGGTTTGGCAGCGCTGCCAGCTGTTGTTTTTGTGCTCCCCAGGCAATCCAACCGGTGCCGTAGTTGGTACCGAGACGCTGAAGAAACTCATCGCTCTAGCCGACGAACACGACTTCATTATTGCCAGCGACGAATGCTATTCGGAGCTGTATTTTGATGAACAACAAGCGCCCGTGGGATTGCTGCAAGCCTGTGCAGAAATGGGACGCAACGACTACCATCGCTGCGTCGTGTTCCACTCGCTATCGAAACGCTCCAATTTACCCGGGTTGCGCTCAGGATTTGTCGCTGGCGACGCCGAGGTGATGAAAAAATTCCTGCTCTATCGCACCTATCACGGTTGTGCCATGGCCATCCCCAACCAGCGGGCCTCCATTGCTGCTTGGCAAGACGAGACACATGTAAAAGCCAATCGCGACGCCTATCGCGCCAAGTTCGATGCGGTACTGAACACGCTCGGGGGACTGCTTGACGTAAAACGCCCCGATGCGAGCTTCTACCTCTGGCCACAAGTCGACATGAGCGATCTCGAGTTCGCGCAACGACTGTTTGCCGAGCAACACATCACCGTGCTTCCCGGACGTTACATCGCTCGAGAAGCCAACGGCATCAATCCCGGTGAAAACCATGTGCGCATGGCGCTGGTCGCCACCATTGAAGAGTGTGTCGAAGCCGCTGAACGCATCAAGCATTTTTTAACTCAAGGCTAAATAATCATGACTGCCGCGAAAAATATGCTCAAGGCCGAACGTGTTGAATACATCCATCGGCGTCTAGAAGAGCTTTACCCCACAACACCCGTGCCACTGGATCACAACGACCCCTACACGCTGTTGGTGGCCGTCTTATTATCCGCGCAATGCACCGATGAACGAGTCAATCAAATCACGCCTAAACTGTGGCAATTGGCCGACAACCCCTACGATATGGCGAAACAATCCGTGGAGGATATTCAAACGATTATTCGCCCTTGCGGCCTGTCTCCGCAAAAATCCAAGGCCATTTCTGTGCTGTCAAAAATGTTGGTCGAATTGCACGAGGGAGAAGTCCCCAATGATATGGAGGCACTGGAAGCCTTGCCGGGCGTGGGCCACAAAACCGCCAGCGTGGTGGTCGCACAAGCTTTCGGAGTACCGGCTTTTCCCGTCGACACGCACATTCACCGCCTCGCTCAACGCTGGGGATTAACCAACGGCAAGAATGTGCAGCAAACAGAAAAGGATTTAAAACGATTATTCCCAGCAGAAAGCTGGAACAAATTGCATCTACAGATTATTTTTTACGGCCGCGAATACTGCAGTGCCCGCGGCTGTAACGGTACCGTTTGCGAAATATGCACAACGTGCTACCCCGCCAGAAAGCACCCTAAAAAAATACAAAAGCCCTGAATTCAATAGAAGAGCTTAAAATCCCCTAAAACAATTCGATACTGTCGCCGTTGGTATCAACTTCCTCGGCGATTGCCGCTGCATCGAGTGCATCGTCAATATCATCAAGACTCTCCATAGCTCGATCCATGCTATCGGACAAGCGCTGGAAAACTTCGTCCACCTGTAAACCCTGATTGAATATTTTGTTGGTTTCAGAGACGCAATGATCGGCTACATACTCGAAGAAACTCTCCTGTTCTTCACTGAGAGCAAGCGTGGGAATACGGCTGTGAATTTTGTCTGCCAAGTCTTCAACCGTATCGACAATATGGCGCATGACATCTTGGTATGAATCATCAATCTGCGTCATCACAGTTTTGACATCATGAGACAACTTTTGCAGCGACTGTTTCTCTTCGACTAATTTGTGATGCTCATCCAGCGCCTTTAATCGGGCATCGACGCCTTGCAACAACGCAAAAGTGTTGTCTTTAACAGCCCCATAGCGACGGTCATCATCGACAGGCATATTCCGAATCAAGAGAGAGACTTGACCGTAATTAACAATGGTGCGACAACCAAAATCGATATAGCGTCCACCATCTTTCATTTGAAACAATAATTGCGCCTCAAGATCTCTAGCCATGCCATTGGCTTCCATGTCCTTGATTTCATAGAGACTGCGCATTTGCAAACTGCAAGTTACCTGATAATTGTCCAAGGCTCGGAAGAAAAGCTGCCCCAATTGATCGAGATTATCACAATGGTTAACACCCAATAGGAACTGTATATTGGAGCCCAAATCACTGTTATCACTCATCACCGTGAAAGCGGTGGCATTGGCCATCTCTAAACGATCTTTGAGCTGCTCACTGGCAACCTGGTGAAAGATAGCCTTGCTGATGCGAGCGCACACCTCTTCCACCGGAACTTCCGGCCCTAAAAAGTCTGAGACGCCGAGTTCGTAAGCCGCAAGCTTATCGCGCAACTCATTACTCGAAGACAATACAACGAGGGGCAAGTCCTGCATGACTTCAGTTTCCGTGAGAAACTGCTCGCAGGCGGTTAAATCTAGCGGATGGGTGTCAGTCAAATCACAAACCACCACCTTGTACACCAACTCATGGGCCAGCGACAATGCATCCTCGGGCGAGAATACACAGGTAATATCAAAGCGCTCGTTCATCAGTGGATGACGATCCCCACGCTTGCCGGCCTGAAAAAACAGTACTCGCTCTCTCTTCACTAGATCCCCTCCATAGGCACGAATATCATCCAATCGTTGTTCCGAGGCAAATGGATAAAGCATTCACCATCTACATACGTCTAGCTCAAATTTAGCCATTTCGCCAATTCCTGACCTTGCCAGAGTGCGCAAGCGGACAGGCTTTAAGATCGTCAGCGAATAACAATCTTTTGTTCTACACTATTTAGGTAATGAAACGCCGGTCTATTCACTGATTCATTGGCCCGTGTGCCAGTACCTTTTGAGCTCTACAAGTCTAGACCCACATCGACCTTCCTGCGGAATCGAACTATGCCCTCACCAACCTCATTAACCCCGACCGGACAAGCTTTGGCCGACGGTATCCAGCAACAATTACAAACCGGCGACATTGAGGTTCCGCTGCTTCCCGAAGTGGCCAATCGGGTGATCGCCCTATCCCAGGACGCCGAGTCAGAGATTGCCGACTTAGCACAACTCATCCAAAGCGACCCATCTCTGGCAGCCCATGTGATGCGTATCGCTAATTCTGCGGCCTATACGCCAAACGCCTCGCTCGTGTCTCTGCAACAGGCGATTACTCGCTTGGGTATGAATTTGATCTGCGATATTGCGCTGGCCGCGTCACTCTCTACTAAAATGTTCAAAGCCCCCGGATTCGAATCGCACATCAACGACATCTGGAAGCATGCTCTAGCGACGGCCCTCTGGGCCAAAGAAATTGCCCGAGCCTGTCGACTCAACGTAGAAGCCACTTTTCTGTGCGGATTGCTGCACTCCATTGGACAGCCCGTGACTATCCAAGCCGCCTGTGACGGCGCCAAACGCGCAAACGTAGAACTCAGCGAGGATGACGCACTCGCACTGGCCGAACAACTTAATATTGAGGTCGGTAGTTGCGTACTCAAGAGCTGGGAAATGCCGATGATCATTTGTGAGGCCTTGCAGTACTTTAACGACTACAAGACCGCCCCCCACGCCCTTGAACAAACCATGATCGTCAACGCCTCGGCGTTGTTTGCCACCCATATGCTCGACAGTGAACAGCTGCCGCGCACTGAATTGATCGCCAAAGAAGTCTTGGCAGATCTGAACCTGTATCAGGATGAAGTTGAGATGCTACTGGAGAAACGCGACATCGTTGTCAGCAGCATGGAGGCGATGGCCGAATCATGAGCACTCACTATGATGTGGTAGTGGTCGGCAGCGGGCCAGCGGGACAGAAGGCCGCGGTTCAAGCCGCTAAAGCGGGTAAAACTGTAGCACTGCTCGAGCGCGACCGACTGCTGGGTGGCGCCTGTGTGCACCGGGGTACCATTCCCTCCAAAACCCTTCGCGAAAACGCCTTGCGGGTGCGCAGCATGCGCTACAACGCCGCACTGTCAAACTTTCAACTGGCAGAGGATACCGAGCTCGCCACCCTCATTGATCGACTCGACATGGTACTCAAGGCCCACGACAGCTATATGCAACAGCAAATGAGTCGTAACAACATCGATCTCATTCACGGTCGTGCCAGTTTTATAGATAGCCACAATCTAAAAATCGATCGAGTCAGAGGCGAATCGCTGTATATTGACGTCGACAGTGTGGTCATTGCCACCGGCTCCTTTCCTCGCACGCCCGATAACATTCCCGTCGATCACGAACACATTCTCGACAGTGACTCGATACTGTCTATGTTGTATCTACCTTCCAGCCTCACAGTTCTCGGCGGCGGCGTTATAGCCAGCGAATACGCCTCCATCTTTCAGGCGCTGGGTGTCAAAGTCACGATGATCGATAAGTACCCGCGCCCACTGGGGTTTCTCGATGAAGATCTGACCGAGACCTTTACCCAAGCCTTTGAAAAGATGGGTGGTGTTTGGAAAGGCAATACAACAGTGGAAAAAGTCTACTGGGACGGTCTCACCCAAGTGGTCACCGAGTGCGAGGACGGCAGCGTCATCAAGAGCGAAAAAATGCTGTGTGCGGCCGGTCGTGTCGCCAACATCAAAGATCTCAACATTGAAAAAGCCGGTCTCAGCCTCAATGATCGCGGGCTAATTAGCGTAGATGCTGAACTAAAAACCCAGGTACCGCACATCTATGCCGCAGGCGATGTCATCGGCCCACCGTCACTGGCATCGGCCTCTATGGAGCAAGGTCGAAGAGCCAGTTGCAACGCTTTGGGCATTGAAATCGGGCAGATGAGCCAGATGATTCCCTCCGGTATCTACGGCATCCCCGAACTCTCTGCCGTAGGTTTAAGCGAGCAACAAGCCAAACAGCAGTACGGTGAGGTGACTGTGGGTAAAGCTTGTTTTAGTGAAATCGCCCGCGGACACATCTCTGGAGTCGAAGAAGGCATGTTAAAACTTGTCTGCGACGGCGATGGCAAAAAATTGCTGGGTATCATGATCGCCGGTGAAGGCGCTACGGAGCTGATTCATATTGGTCAAATGGCGCTGATGTCCAATGCCGACGTGGATATTTTCGTCGAAAGTGTCTTTAACTTTCCCACCTTGGCAGAAGCATATCGAGTCGCAGCGCTGGCCATTATTGGGCAGCGGTCTAAGAATAGTGAAGCCTATTGAGCCGTTGAGAGGGAATTCGCTCAGGCAGTCATGGTTCGATAGAGTCGCACGTCCCTGAACTCTGCCGACTCATCCAAGTCCGGCATAGTACAGCCGTCGCAACGCGCAATCTGCTGATAGGGTGGGTGATCGAAGTTCTTCACCCGAGAGTCGGCAATTAGCACGTCATCTGCACGCTCGACAAAACGCTGCAACCAAGGAAAATTATCGCGATCATAGAGCACATCAGCAACGATAATGATGTCGACATGGCCATCGATATTGTCAAAATCGTCGCTGATGACGAGCTCTACCTCATTGAGCTCCGCATTTTCTCGGGTGGCGATCTGTGCCACGGGATCAATATCACAGGCTATCACTTCTGCCGCGCCAGCCTTGGCCGCCGCGATGGCCACCACACCTGATCCGCAGCCAAAATCCACCACTCGCTTACCTCGAACAAGCTCAGGATTGTCAACGATATACTGCGATAACACTAGCCCCGAGGCCCAGCAAAACGCCCAGTAGTAGGGTTGCTCCATTAGCTGTAGCGCGGCCTCTTGGGGCAATTGGCCTTGGGGGTAATCTTCGTTCATCAGATACAACTCGATACCGGTACCGTTATTCAGCGGTAGCGTTTCGATGCGAGCCGTAGGCAGTATTTCGTGGACAATTTCAGTGAGTGAGGAACTGATCAAAGCGAGGGACACCAACAACAATGTGAATCAAAACCGCATTATAACCCCTAAGGACGGGCTTCACTCAAGCTCCGAGCACAGGTTCACACTTTTGCCGCCGTTATACGACAAAGTTTGGATGTCGGCCTATCTATACTCCATTGATCTAAAAGAGGTGCACATTTAACAGTCTTAAGTTGGAACTTTTGGGACACTGGCTGCCGTCAGAGGAGATGACCAAGAACGCGCAAAGGAGATTGCTCAACAAAAAAAGATCTAGATACGAGAGCCATTATGAACACACGTCTGCCATTGATCTCGAGCCTATTGGCTGGATTGTTACTCGCCAGCCTTCAGTGTCAAGCCGAGACTCACAGCGAAGGCCAATGGCTGCATTACCTGCAACAAGGACACAGTGAAGGCATGGACATGCCCAATACTCACGGATCGGAAGACGATCGTTTGAGTTTTTCCCAAGGCGACTTAAAGCGACTCATAGGCGCTCAGCAGGTGGAGCAAAAGCGCTCCAAACTGCAGTTCAGCAATCTCAATTACCAAGCCGATGTGAGTGAAAAATCGGTCGAGCTACGTCTGTTCTATCAGTTTTGAACCGAACAATTGACACCCTACACTTATCATCCCCTAAGTAATCGCCTTCACATAGGTACTCATATCAAAGTAATCTCGCCACAGTGAGATTTTTCCATCCTTAAGATAAAAAACGCCGATGCAAGGTAGCTCCACATTGCCTGACTGGGTTTGGGTGCGATCTAGGCGTTCGCAGTAAACCACTTCGTCTTGTTCGGCGAGATTGACAATCTCCCACTCGGTTTGCGTCCACCCGCGCATAAAACCGGCGATAAACTGTTCAATAGGCTCCCGCCCTTGCACGGGTTCGGCTGGCATATTGTGGTAAATACCGTCCTCGGTAAAATAATCGGCCAGCCGCGTGGCATCCAGACGACTCCAGTCACCGATAAACTGTCTCACCACTTCAGCATTGGTTTGCATAATAGACTCCGTGCTAGCTTCCCACTGTGTTTTAAATCAGCGCGACAACATTTTCTGCTCATACCGCCGAAGCGTACTTCTTAGGTAATTGGAGCCATTCAATCCGATGCCGGTGGGGCTATGGGTTCAACCACACCTTTGCCCGACCCTAACATGACTCCCAGCCAACGCGTGCCCTCGATGTTTTCTAGGGCTATCTTCACCGTCATGGTAAGTGGTACCGACAACAACATACCCACGGGACCTAACACCCACCCCCAAAAGACTAAGGACAAAAACACCACCAGCGTAGACAAGTCCAATCCACGTCCCATCATACGTGGCTCGATAACATTGCCGACAATCACGTTAATCGCCACATAACCGGCCGCGGTGAGCGCGGCTTCAGGCACCCCAAGCTGGATCAAGGCCAACAGTACTGCCGGAATTGCCGCCAGAATAGAGCCGAGATTGGGAACAAAATTCAACAGAAATGCCAGCATTCCCCACAGTGCAGGGTAATCGACTTCAAGCCACCACAACCATGTCATTGCCAACAAGCCGGTTAGTAAACTCAAGCCACTCTTAATCGCCATGTATTGATTAACACTGTGAGTAAAACGTCCAACCGCTTTGACAACGGTTTCTGCCTCTGGATGGGCGAACATCATTTTGTCACTAAAGCGAACTTCTTCCGCCAAAATAAAAATCACCGTGAGTAAAATCAGAAATGCGTTGGTCATCACATTGCCTAGGGAGGCAAGGGTATTACCCGCAAAGGATAGAGCAACACTGGGATCAAAAACCTCCTGCCACTGCTCCTGCGAGACCTCAACCCCCTTGCTTTGAAGAAATTGCTGCAACTGCTGACTCAAACCTTTTAGGCGCTCTTGGTACTCTGGCAGATCGCCGCGAAAATCATTAATCGACGATCCCACCACGGCGCCGATAAAAAAGCCGATGCCAACAATCGAGGTGAGAATCAGTAGCAGTGAAATGGCAGAGGGCACTCCACGTTTTTTCAACCACACCAACGGTGGTGAACAGATCACGGCTATAAACAGCGACAACAAGAAAGGTACCAGCAGCGTTTCAGCGGTGCGCATACCCGCCACCACGACAACAAACGCGGCCAAGACAATAAGAAAGCGGGCAAACGGAGAGTCTTGCGAAGCCATAGAACAATATCCTTAATATTCTGCAAGCGGAGGACGAATCGAATCAACCGGCATCATTTCAAACCGGTCTGGGAGAGTAAAGCATTGACGGCGATTATTTCTGATTAAGCGGGGTAGCCTTTAATGCCCTCAAGACCTTTTCAAGCTCTTGCAGGCCGTCTCGGCTAAGTAAATGCCCCGCCCTAGTGTCACCGATGTAATAGTGCTCATCGATATCCACACATAACTGGCGTACCTGTTCCAGCTCTTCGTTATGACGAAGCGGGTAGCCGCAAAACACTCGCCAATCATTGTCCGATGCCTGCCCCAATAGCATCCATTCCAACAGGCGAATAACCTGCACTTTGTCCGGTTGATAATGCGGGGTTTTCACCCACATCAGGAGAGCGAATACGGCAATAATTACAATGGCACTAGCAAAGATCGACAACAGCAGTATCATTCCTCACTCTCCCTATCTGACGCCATAGCTCCAAGCTCAAGCTAAAACTACAGCAATTACCCACTCGAAACAGTAAGTCATTAAGGAAACAATAAGAGCTTTAGCGCAAGAGTCAATGTGACTACCACCAAGGCCGGCTGCACCAGTGAGGCGCCACGGGTAATCACCAACTGCGACCCCAATCGCGCGCCCACAAACTGCGCCACTGCCATCGCAACAGCCAATCCCCAAACTACCTGCCCCGCCAGTACGAAGATTACTAACGAGGTGGTATTAGTCACCAATACTAGCGGTTTGGTATGCGCGGTAGCGCGCCTTAGGTTGTATCCCCGCAGTGATGTAAAGGCGACCGCAAAGAACGATCCCATTCCCGGCCCAAGAAAGCCACCGTAGAAGCCTATACCTCCGGCAACGGTTGGATCAAATCGTTTGGCACTCCAACGCGGCTGACGATCCTCATTAGACATTCGCGGAGAGCACGCAATGTACAGCGCCAGAACAATGAGTAGATAGGGCAGTATGCGCTCAAGCAAACCCGTGTCGATCTGCTGAACCGCCAAGGTACCGAGGACTGCGCCAACAAAGGCATAACACAAGGAGGCGCGCATACTGGCCAAGTCGATATGACCTTTACGCAGAAAATTTAACGCCGAGGAGAGAGTTCCGAACACACTCTGGAATTTATTTGTTGCCAAGGCGTTCAACGGCGGCAGGCCAACGGCCAACAACACTGGCAGTACGATCAATCCGCCCGCTCCAGCTATGGCACTGACAAAACCCGCCGTAAAAGCTACAAACACCAACAACGCCAACACTTGGTACGACCACTCAAACACGCTCACCTCTATTATTATCCATCTCGCGTTTTATGCTCCTGCCGCTTGAGTGCGCAGCCACATCAAATTACTCTGTCGCCTCTGAGATATCTTTAGCGCTTCCCCACATCAGCCAATGATTCGGCTCCCGGCCCCAATGGCTGACCAAAACTGAATTCAACTTGATTTCCAGCCGGATCAAGCAGGCCGCAATAGTACCCGACCGGAAATGGCTCCTCACGGGGCGCCCACAATAGACAGTTATCCAGCTCCGCTAGTCGGGCCAACTCATCCACTCGCTGCCGGCTCTCTACTGCAAACCCAAAATGACGATAATCTTGTTTCGGCAGTGATAGCGTCTTGCCCCCACCCATTACTACAAAAACAAAATCTTGCTCCCGCCCGTCTTCGCTCAACCAGACAATGCGCTTGCTGCCTCCTTGCCGTTGATGAACGATGTTCATACAACAATATCGACGATAAAAATCAATACAGGCGTCAAGATCTTCGACATGCAAAGCGAGATGAGTAAGACGGGGATTCATGACATGGCTCCGACAGAGGATGCATATCACTGAGTATAGAAATGATTGCGAAACAAGGTGCTCAATGGCACGACATTAGGAACAATAGATGTACCCAGAGCCACTCAAAGCAACTCCGGCACTCATTTTTTATCTACCCTTTTTATCTACCCTTTTAATCTACCATAGTGCTTATTGGTATTTAGGGTTGATACCAATGAACTTGTCGTTCATATATTGGCGCAACTCTTCCACCTGAGTTTCGTGATCGCCACTGGTGTGCACCACTTTATCGACGATAATCTCGTTCTTGGTGGCATCAATACCCACCAACATAATCGGCACGCCCGCCTCATGCGCAATACGCATAAAGCCGCTTTTCCAATAATCGACTTTACTGCGAGTACCCTCAGGCGTAATGCCCAGCCAACACTCATCGTGCTCGCGATACCAGTTGACCATCTGCCCCACCACATCGGTAGACTGTGTACGATCGATGGGAACACCGCCAATTTTTTTGAAGAAACCCGAGAAAGGCCAGAAAAAGGCCTCTTTTTTCATCATATAGGAAATCTTAAGATCTAAGCCTAACCACACCGAAGCCAGAATGGTGAAATCCCAATTAGACGTATGGGGCGCAAAAATCACCAACACTTTGGATTCGTTGGGCAAGGTGCCGGTTATTTTCCAACCTTGTAAACGCAGCAAAAAGCGGCCAAATTTCATCAGCCAGTTATTACCACTGCGAGGCATTTTTTCAGGGATTGTTAACTCAATTGTCATAATCTAAACCTAGGGCATTATCGGGCTTCTCAACTCCAACTGAAAAGCCACAACTTATTGTTATTGCTTTGCCTTATTCCTTAATGCAATCAATCAATGTTCGCGCGTCGCGCGGAAATTAATATCGGGGTAGCGATCCTGTGTCAGGGATAAATTCACACGGGTCGGAGCCAAGTAAGTCAAATGTCCGCCACCATCAATCGACAGGTTATCGGCGCATTTACGTTTGAACTCTTGCAGTACTTTCTCGTCCTCGCATTCGATCCAGCGCGCGGTATTCACGCTCACAGGCTCGTAGATTGCCTCCACCTTATATTCGTCCTTCAAACGATAGGCAACCACTTCATATTGTAAGACACCGACAGCGCCCACAATAATGTCGTTGGAGTTTTCGGGGAAGAATACCTGCGTTGATCCCTCTTCCGACAACTGCTGCAGCCCCTTGCGCAACTGCTTGGTTTTCAGAGGATCTTTGAGTCGAATCTTACGAAACAGCTCCGGCGCAAAATGAGGAATACCGGTAAATTTCAGCAATTCACCTTCGGTGAAAGTATCTCCAATTTGAATGGTGCCGTGATTGTGGAGACCAATAATGTCCCCTGCCGACGCCTCTTCTACCAATACCCGCTCTCCAGCTTTAAAGCTCACTGCATCGGCAATTTTCACATCCTTGCCCAAACGCGTGTGCTTCATTTTCATGCCCTTCTTATAGGAGCCAGAGCAAATACGCATAAACGCAATACGATCGCGGTGCTTGGGATCCATATTGGCCTGAATTTTAAAAACAAAACCGGAGAACTTGTCCTCGCTGGCGGCCACTTCACGAGTCTCGGTGGGACGCGACTGAGGGGTTGGCGCCCACTCCGCAAAGCCGTCGAGCATTTCCCTTACGCCAAAGTTAGCCAGCGCCGTGCCAAAAAATACCGGCGTCAGTTTTCCTTGTAAGAAAGCCTCTAAATCAAACTCGTGGCTGGCGCCGCGCACCAGTTCAATCTCTTCGACAAAGTCGTCGTAGTAAACGCCCAGCAACTCCCGAGCAGCGTCGCTATCAAGCCCTTCGATGCGCACATCTTCGGCAACAACATAGTTAGAGCCACGCTCAAACACGTGAATGACGTCGGTGTAGAGGTTGTAAACACCTTTGAACTCTTTACCCATGCCGATGGGCCAGTTAATGGGCGCGCCTTCAATTTTAAGAACGTCTTCAATCTCGTCGAGCAGATCGATGGGATCGCGGATATCACGATCCATTTTGTTCACGAAGCTGAGAATCGGGGTATCGCGCAAACGACACACTTCCATGAGCTTGATCGTGCGTGCCTCAACGCCCTTGGCGCCATCAACCACCATTAAGGCAGAATCCACGGCGGTCAGGGTACGATAGGTATCTTCCGAGAAGTCCTCGTGGCCAGGGGTGTCGAGCAAATTGATAATGCGTTCTTTATAGGGAAACTGCATCACCGACGAGGTCACTGATATTCCCCGCTCCTGCTCCATGCCCATCCAATCGGAGGTCGCATGACGATCAGCGCCTTTACCTTTGACCGAGCCCGCCACCTGAATCAACTGCCCCAAAAGCAGCAATTTCTCGGTAATGGTGGTTTTACCCGCATCCGGGTGCGAGATGATAGCAAAGGT